>Ga0306871_1000256_pt1 | contig 21284 bp, 15 predicted proteins | sample AntRauMeHopE1497_FD_190447 | JGI IMG/M metagenome (GOLD analysis project Ga0306871, IMG submission 190447) | Saline lake microbial communities from Rauer Islands, Antarctica - Metagenome Hop E1 #497 (v2) (version 2) | ecosystem: Environmental > Aquatic > Non-marine Saline and Alkaline > Saline ... | reverse complement strand
CGTGCCGCACCAGACCGCGCGCCTCGCCGCCACGACCGGTCGCGTGCCGCACCAGACCGCGCGCCTCGCCGCCACGACCGGTCGCGTGCCGCACCAGACCGCGCGCCTCGCCGCCACGGCCCGCCGCTCGCCCCACACCGCCCCCCGCAGGACGTCGTTCGCCTCGACACCCGAGGTGCCTTCGTCCTGGCCGCGTCGTCGGGCGGCGGCGGCCTCGGCGTTCTCTTCGTCGGTGACGCTCGCCTCAACATGCGGATGCAGCTGCGTGAGTCAGGCGTGCCCTTCCAGCCGCAGCCCGCGAGCCGGTCGGGGGCGAGCCGGCGGGGGCGCACATCCGCCCGCGCCCGCCCCTGGCCGGCACCCCAGGCTGCGCATCACTCGGCCCTAGCCCTCACTGTTCCGCGCTTCCGCCGCGCCGCGCCCGCAGCCGCCGGGACGCGCTACCTGGACCCGGCGGCCGGAGTCCCCCTACTCGACCTCGCCGCGGCCACGACCCTGGATCAGCTGCAGCCCGAGGCCGTCCTCCGCGCCGCGGCCGGCCGCAACATCACCCTCTCCGCTGACGTCGGCGCCGGCCTGTGGCGGCCCGAGGCTGGCTACTCGCTCCGCTCACCCACGGCTGCGGCCGGCACCGCAGCAGCCGGCTTTGGAGCCATCGGCGGCGCGGCGAGGACCTTCGATGTGGAGATCCGCCTCCGCATCCCCCCCCAGCCGGTCTGGTGAGCCAGGCAGCACGGCCCCGTCCGCGTTGCACGCCCGTTGTCGCAAGGCCGAGGCCCGCCTGCCGACCCCTGCCTCGCACCGCAGGATGCGCCCCACGCTGAGCGAAACGCTCAAGCTGGCATGGGTGCAGTACTTGGCGATCCTCGTCCCGGTTTGGTGCCTCGTGAGTTGCAGCGCGGCATGCCGCACGGCCGAGAGCCGCGCCGGGCGCCTATCTCGCGACCAGCATCTCAAACGCGCCTCTTGCCGCCCGCAGTTCTGGGCTCTCTCGTGCTTGGTGTTCGACAGCGGGGTCGTCGATGCAGCGGCCGATGCGGACCGTGTGGTGAAGGCAAAGCTGCACTGATCCGATCCGCCACGCCTTGCAACCCAACGGCACTCGAGCGCCAGCCGAACTGAAGCGCTGCAGCATCTAGTGCAAATATGCTTGCCCGGTCACGCACGGCCGCAAGAGCGGCTGCGGCCGCGATCTGCGGGCGCGCTGGGGCAGCCCCCGTGTGGACCGTTCGGCCGACACCCTTGTGTACGCCGTCACCCCACGAGTCCCGGCCTGCAGCGTTCTCCATGGCGGTTCGCACGGCTTCAAACAACGCCATGGACCGGCTCACAATGACCGGCACGATGAGCGGCCCGGTTGAGGGTACCATCACGAGCTCGGAGATCAAGGACGCCAAGGACGCAGCATTTCACGCCGAAACCCTCACACACAAAGACTCCAGCCTCCAGGACGCACAGATGATCTTTGACCTGGCATGGCAGTCCATCGAGCGGAGCAGCGGCCGCGACAACTGCGTGTTTCCCAAGGAGCTGTTGTTCCTCGGCGGGGCTCCGGGCTCCGGCAAGGGCACCATGAGCAGCTACATCCGGAAGATGCGGGACATCTCAGCTCCTGCCGTTGAGGTGTCATCGCTCCTGCAGGGGGAGCGGATGCAGCGCATCAAGGACGAGGGCGGGCTTGTCGGCGACCAAGACGTGCTTGAGGCCCTGCTCGAGGAGCTTCTGAAGCCGGGGTACTCGCCCGGAGTTGTTGTGGACGGATTTCCTCGCACGCGCGTCCAGGCGCAATGCATCAAGCTGCTATTCGACAAGATGCGGTGGCTGCGGCAGACGTACGCCGACGACGTGGTGCTCAGGCACCGCTTCCGCAGGTGAGCTGCCAGCGATCGCAGACGCCCGTAGCCGGGCCACAGACGGCCGCGCGCCACGCAGCCGCGGCTCATTCTGTCTCGCGCCCAAGGCAGCGCCTCGCGAGTTGGTTTCCGGCTGCCCCCCGCGCCCGCTCGCAGGCCCATCTTCCGCATCGTTGTGCTCTACGTGGACGAAGAGACTTCAGTGCTGCGGCAGCTCCAGCGGGCCAAGCGGCTGGAGCTTGAGAACGCCAAGGTGAAGGACACCGGGCTCGGCTCGATCAAGAAGGCCCGCGCCACCGACGTCAGCGAGGAGCTCGCGCGTCAGAGGTACCGCGTGTTCAAGGTGAGGGCTGCGCAGTGGAGAAAGGGCGCTGCCCCCGCAGGACGCCCTTGCCCGACTTCCGACGACCGGTCCATGCTGCTTGCAACCGCGCAACTCTCGCAGGAGGAGGTGTACGACGCCCTCAAGCTGGTGAAGGACCACTTCTTCTTCCACTTCCTGGACGCCGGGGGCAGCCCCGAGGACGTGAAGGACCTCATCCAGCACGAGTTCACGTACCAGTCCTCGCTGGAGCTCGGCGACGAGACCTTCGACAGCATTCGCCTGGTCCCTGAGGCCAAGCAGGTGGTCGCACAGGCCCGGCAGAACATGGTGCAGCGTCTCAACGCCTACGTGACCGACCACCCTGAGCTGTTCCGGCAGGTCGTCGAGATGGTGCAGACTGAGTTCGTGCACATCCTTCGGCGGCAAGCCCTGGCAGGCCGTGCCATCATCCGCACAAACAACACCATCCTGAGCAGCAAGATCGCCCTGAACATGCTCCTGGACATCCTGTCGGAGCGGGGCTTCTTCGTCACCCTCGAGGTCCAGCAGGAGTCAATCCCGACGCGCGTGGAGCCGGCCGTCCCGGGTGACTTCAGCGGCCAGCCGATCCGAGTCGAGGTCAACCGAGTCTGGAAGTTCGAGGTCGAGTTTCCACGGCCGAACATCCGCAGGGGCGACTGAGAAGCTGCTGGCTCGAGGCCAAGCGTCGCAGCGCCACCGCGAGCATCATCGGGTGTGATTTGTGTGCCAGCACGGAGTGCATGCGCCCGGCCATGGTGCCACTCAAACGAAGCGCGCCCATGTTTCGGCTCACGCGTCCACGTCCAGCCAAACCCAGCCACGAGAACGACACTCCAGGCGCTCCTTCCCGCTCAGCTCCTCGTGAATACGCAGGATGGCCCAAAGTGCCGGATCGTTCTCGGCAGAGGCACCCATCCGAAGCGCTGCCTGCACGTCCGGCTCCTCCTGCACTTCCGCGGCAGCTTCGGCAGGCCAGCCAAGAAAGGAAAAGCTGGCCACTCGACCCACACTTTTGAGCCTTTCACGCCTCGAACCCGACAGCAGTGCGTCCCTGACAGCGCCTCGCACGGACCAATCGATAACCTCGCACGGCAGTTCGCCCAGGGCCCCGGCCGAGATCCCGTCACCATCTGCTGACTGTGCCGGCTGGCGATCCAGTCCTGCGGCGTGAAGCCCGCTGTCCCAGTCGGCATCCAGGCCGAGGAGCCCGAATGGTGACGAGGCGTCGGCTTCTCGGCCGCCTGTTGCCTCACCCGTGTCCGAGGACAGGCGCGTCGGGCCGAGCGGCCTCGGTGCAAGGTATGACAGCACGGCCTGCTCGCTTGACCGGCTGCTGCCCCCGAAGCCAGCGTGGGCGAACGACTCCCCAGCAAGCTGCCGAAACGACGCCTTTGGTCGCAGGGCGTGCTGGAGCGAAGACCTGCGGCCATCGCTTGAGGCTGCAGAGGTGTCTCCGAAACTGGTGGATCGAGGAGCTGGGACGGTGTCTCCTGGCCCGAAGCCGCCTGTTTCTTGGACCGAGCGCACTCCCCAGCGCCGCGGCCGAATGCGGAGGAGTGGGCGAAGCTCCGCCCGCAACCGAGTGCCCATTGCCTCAAAAGCTTGCGCAGTGACCACGAGGGGATGCCCGAGTCGTGCTGCCGCCGCAGATGCCAGCCGTGCCTGCTCGCCCGCAACCCCGCATGCGACCAAGGCCACTTGGTGCACGGACCCGACCGGAGCCGTGCACAGCCTTCCGGTGTGCAGCGAGCAGAATGCCTGTGGCGCAAAGCTCCGCCCCATCATCGCGGCGGCAGCTAGTGCGGCATCGGGCGATGCACGGGCAAGGGGAGTGGCAGCGCCGGGCCGTGGCCGCCCCCCTCCTGCGGCGAAAGCCTTGCATCGCATGATGATATGCGAGCCGCACGACAGGGCTGCCGCGACGGCACGCTGCCTCAGGATGCGGCGCTTGGAGACGGCGAGCTGTTCTGGGCCCTCGAGCAACCCACCGGGCGTTGCATAGTGACGGATCGTCGCGCGTGCTTCCTCGTCGGATACATCGCGCTCCACCAGCTCCCAAACGAGCAGGCATGAGTCTGCCCGGCTCTCGAGAACCGCTGCACTGTGCGCAACACCGTCAGCGTGGATCATGGACATCAGGCCATTGATCACAGGGCCCGAGGACCCACGCAGGACCGTCGAGAGACAGGCCAGCGATGGAAACCTGACGTGGAGCAGAACAGCGTCGGACAGTCTGCCCGATGAGGCCAGGTCTAGTTCGCCTGACTGCGTAAGGCCAGCAACCAGGGCGGAGGCCCCAGCGTGTCCGAATGCGACCTTGAGCAGCCTGGGGACGTTCAAGAGCACTGCCACCAGGCGATTCGTCTCGAAGCCCCCGCTGTTGGTCGCCTCTTCTTCGGCGGAGGCGTCATAAGGCACCAGCGGGTTGTCGAGGATTCGGCGTGCCACCGAGATCATGCGCTCCATCGGCTGGACCACAAGCTCCGTGGTGTCGTGGGAGAGGAGCAGAGCTCCGAGCGCCAGCACCACCGTGACGAACACTGTGAGCCCAATGGAAAGCTCTGCGTCCGCCTTGACACCAAGCCGATCGCTGAATGTCGCAACGGTCGAAATACTCGCCGCTCCGTCATGAGGACTTCCGACAAGCTCGACGAACACAACCTCTGTCGACCGCAGGGAGCTGAGGGCCTCGTCATCATCCATGTAAACAGTGCCATTGATTCGCAGTCCTGTCAAGGGAAGCGATGCCCGAAACTGCGACTTCAGCGCATCGATCGCGCGGTTCGTGCTCAGCGTTGAGTTCAGACCAGGACTGGCTGCTTGCTGCAACGCAGCTTCGTGAACGAAGGCCGTTGCCGTCTCCCCGGCAAGGAAAGGCGCCTGGGCACCCAGCTGTGGCACGACAATGAGCATCAAAAGCACGCCTGCCACGATACGTCGCGTAATCAGCTCTGACAGGGCTGAGCCGACCCTCGTGGGTCGAAGCACAGACATCGCAAGGTCTGACCCGCCCTGCACCTCAGGAGGCCCTGAAGGGTCAGAAGAGGATGTCGATCGCCCCAGCGGGACACCATGGGGCAGCGGGCGCCGAGGCTGGCCAGGCGGTAGGGCAGGACTAAGCCGATGAGGCTGCATCGACACGCGGGACCCGGACGTGGGTTGCCTCGAGCCCGGCACCCCCCTGTCACTCTTCGGCCCTGCGCCGTCACGAGCTCCGCTGTCGATGGCAAGCATCACGTAGCGCATGATACGCACGAACCTGAGCAGGCGAACAAGTCGCAGTAGCCGCAGGAGCCGTCCCGCCCTTGCGCCCAGCCGGGAGATCCTGCCAGCACGGGTCGCCTCAAGCGCATCCCGAGTAGAGGCACCACCAAGCGCAGCTGTAGTCAGCCACGGCATTTCCAGCACCAGAGTGGCCGTAGCGATGACGTCCAGCCAAAAATAGAAGCTCCCGAACATGCACGACCCGCTCGGTCCTCGCGGGCTCAGCTGAATCCTGCAGCGCGGGCGAGGGAAGTACCCCGGGGTCACAGCTACCTGCAGCCCTATTTCCAGCATGAAGCTGAAGAATGTCACAGTTGCCAGGGCCTCAAATGCGGGGTCTGCAGCCACAGTGAACGCAGCAAGACGGACGTCGTCGCCGAACAGGGCAAACAGCGTGAGGATCAAAAGGCCCGCAACGACCGCACGGGACTCGAGCAGCCTAGCTGTTTGAGATCTCCAGGTGCCGCGATCATCGTCCTCGGCGTCTCCGGCGTCGCCGGCACTGCTCCCGCGGCAGCACGCTTGGCTCTCGCTCGCCCGACGGCTGGATGGCCAGCAAGCCGAGTCGCTGCCGCGCCGCTGCTTTCGCCTCCGCCTGGAAGCCGTAGCCCCAGGCCTTCGGCTCGTGTCGTCCGTCCTGGCTTGAGAGCCGCCGGCCGGCCGCCTCCGCCTTGAGGCCGCGCCCCTGGCCGGCAGCTGCCTGCTGCTTTCCAGCATTCTCAACGCCCCCCTTGCCCTGGCACACGAATATGTTTCAGGGGGAGCACGTCCCGAGGCGTCTGTGGCGCGGGTGGCACGACTGTGCTCGTGGCCTTGCAGGGAAACCGGGGCGAGAACTGCGGCAGAGCTGTGGCTAACTGGGCGCCACATTCGTGGAGCGACGATTGCAGGACTAAGGCGGCAATGCAGCCATGAAGCCGGGCCTCCGCTCCCCCCAAGCACTCGGTGCATGGGGTGCTCGGCATCAGCCATGGGGAACAGAGGCGGGACACCAGCTGGAGCAGCCAGCCGCGGTGCCGTTGGCTCGGGCGGGGGCTCCATCGAGGGAGCCCATTCTGGCATCCGCACGAACCTCGTCCAGGGCAGGCGGCTGCGGTCGGGCCATTCGCTTTGGGACATTTATGACAAGGGGCGCATTCTTGGCCATGGTAAGCGCAGGTGGGCGATCGCGGCCACGGCTCGAGGACTTGCTTGAGCCCGCGCCCGCGGTTGAGTTGACCGTCCGTCCGTTCGAGCCTTGTGCTGCTGTACAACGCGATCCCCGCTCCCCGTGCCGCCATCGCAGGGATGACGGGCCACGTCCGGCTGATCACCCACCGCGAGACCAAGGAAGTGTTTGCGCTCAAGGCCATGGACCTCGACCTGGTGAGGCTCCCGTCGGTTTTTTGGGCGAAGCGCTCTCCTTCGCCCGCGGCGCAGGCAGCGAGGCCCGGACCCCACCGATTGGCTCCGTCCCCGTTGAAACGCAGATGAAATCTGAGCTCCTTGACGACCTGCGCAACGAGATCGGCCTTCTCAGGGTGGTGAGCGCCGAAGCGAGCTCGGCGAAATTGCCGGCGTCCGCGCTGCCAGCGTCGCCGCAGCCACTCATGGCTTGGCAGGCTTTGTTGTCGTTCGCAGCTCGACCATCCTAACGTCATCAAGCTGGTGGAGTACTACGAGGACCCATCGGCGTCCCAAATGTACCTGGTCCTTGAGTACTGTTCCGGCGGCGAGTTGTTCGACCAGCTCAAGGCTCAACCCCACGACAAGTTCCCCGAGGCCACGGCAGCCGTGCTCGTGCACCAGATGCTGTCTGCGGTGGCCTACTGCCACAAGATGGGCATCGCGCACAGGGACCTCAAGCTGGAGAACTTCCTCTTCGAGAAGTCGTGGGGCGGGCCGGGAGCTATCCCGTCCCTCAAGCTGATCGACTTTGGCTTGTCGAAGAAGTATGTGTCCGACGGCGGCGGCATCCGCCGGATGAAGAGCATGGTCGGAACCCCGTACTACATCTCGCCCGAGACCCTCGACCGGTCGCAGAAGTACGACGAGAAGTGTGACATCTGGTGAGTCCCCGCACAGACTCCAACCGCGCGGCAGGCCAGCGCCAACCAGCGGCTTGACGGTCCCTTGGCTGACTCAGCCGCGGCTGACCCGGTGCGCCGCCGACTCCACTGCCCCCTCCCGAGCCCATCGCCCCCGCAGGAGCATCGGCGTACTGACCTACATGCTCTGCAGCGGAAGGGCTCCGTTCAAGGGCCGCTCCGACGACGAGATCGTCTCGTCCGTTCGCCGCGGCAAGTACACGCTCAGCTCCAAGTACTGGGACGGCGTGTCGGACCTGGCCAAGGACTTCGTGCGGCAGTGCTTGCAGTACTACCCGGCGCGAAGGCCGGCCGCGTCCAAGCTGCTGCTGGACCCGTGGATGCTCGCGGTGCGCAAGGCGGGGCTCGGCCCCGGGGGCGCCCCCCTGCCGCTGCACCCCGACGTCCTTAAGAGCCTGCGTGACTTCTCCCGGTTCAATCCGGTGAAGCGCGCGGCGCTGGAGGCCATCGCCTTCAGCATGACGGCGGACTCCATCGCGGCCGTGCGCTCCGAGTTCGCCAAGCTGGACATCGATGACACGGGCACGGTGACACACGAGGACTTCGTCAAGGTGCTGCGGCGGCAGGGGGTCTCGGACGACGAGGCCAGCCGCATGTTCGCGGGCATGGACCAGGATCAGTCAAGCGAGATCTCCTACACCGAGTACCTCGCCGCCGCGCTCTCCTCCAAGGTCTACAACGACGAGGCACGCGTCCGGGAGGCGTTCCGGCGGCTCGACGTGGACGAGTCGGGCGTCATCACCGCCGACAACCTGGCCTCGATCATGGGCGAGTCCTACAGCGCGGAGCGGATTCGGGCAATGATTGCCGACGTGGACTTCAAGGGCGAAGGGTGCATCGACTTTGAGGAGTTCATGACACTCTTCACAGACGAGGGGTCCAGCCTGGTGCGAGAGGTTGGGGGGCCGACCGCGCTGGTGGAGGCAGGCCTCCATGCCACCGAGGCGCGCGGCGGAGCTGGGGCAGCGGCATCAGCATCAGCGGGCGACCTTGACGGAGGCATCTCCGAGCGGAGCACGGGCCTGCCCCTCGCCCGGGTCGCGGACATGGTCGCTAAGGGTAACACGGGCGGAGGGTCGCTCGAGGGAGGCCCCGGCACTCCTCGGGCTCGCTCGAGTGAGGCTGCTGCGGCGGCGTTGCCAGCAGTCACTGAGGCGGCTGACGAAGAGGACACCACGACAGGGGACGGCGGCGCAGCCCTGGCGGTGCTGTCACCGCCGGCTGGGGTCAAGGACGCAGCTGCGGCCGCCGCAAGCGGTCCTGGGACTAAGGCACGCGAGTGACTCGCTGCGCCGCGCCTGGCCCGAGACAACGGCGTGCGCACGAGAGACTTGATGGAAGCTTGCCAGCAAAACTGTCCGGCATGGCACTGCGAGGGAGGCAGGGTGCATGGTTGCTCGCGGCAATGCCCACCCCCGTTGAAGTCGTTTTAGTGCACATGCTTGCGATAAGCGGCAGAAAGACTCACCAGAGATGATACAACAAGACTGGGCACACCTGGAGCCATGCCTTTGCCCATGCAGACTCCTCAGGCCTCAATACTGGACAGCCACTCTGCCACCTGCGACGGCGCCAGCCTCTCTGCGACGTACCCCATCGTCGACGCCCACTGCGTCCAGCCGAGCACGCGGCCCGAGACACCCGCGAGCTCGTCGATGGCGTCCTTCTGCCGCAGGTCGTCGCGCGACTCCCCCAGCTGACCCCGCAGGCAGCGCACCGCGGGGTGCGTCAGCAGCGGCCTGCCCGACGAGAAGAGCCGCCCCATCGACGCCTCCCCCTCGGACACCGCTTGCTCGACCTCGGCGTCAGTGGGCGTCCCCGCCGTGTGCCGCAGCGACAGCAGCGTGAAGAGCCGGTCCGTGTCGTCGTCGCACGGCGTCTGCCCTGTCGCGTCCGGCCTCCCGACCAGCGCCTCGACGGCCCCTGGCGCCATGGCCGGGTCCTCGCTCCAGGCGTGGATCTGCCGCCGCCCGCTCGCCTCAAGCGACCGCCGGTCCGACGCCGACTCTCCGACCACGACATCCAGCATCCCGTCGTCGCCCAGCGTCCGGGAGCGCGGGAGCGCGGGAGCGGGGAGCACCACCGGGGCCGGGTTGCGGCCTCGCCTCACCACCCCGACGCCGTGGTCGATCTCCACGATGGCAGCGACGACGTCAGGGCGGGTCAGGAGCGACGCCATGGCGCGCCACGTGTCGCCGTTCCAGCCCGTCACGGTCTCCGACCACGGGCTCCTGTGGCCGCCGTCGCCGGACAGGGCCGAGTCGGTGACATCGTAGGCGTCGATGGGCCAGAGCTCCATGCGACGGCTGGGTGCGCCGAGGTCGTGCATCATGATGGCGCCCCCCGGCTCGAGGCGGGCGAGGGAGTTCTCCACGTCGCGCAGCGCCTGCTGGGCCTCGTGCAGGCCGTCGATGAAGACCGTGTGGAAGCGCAGCGACCGGAAGCGCGGGTCCGCGAAGAAGGCGTCTGACGTCATTCGGAGGTTCCCGCCCTGCACCGGGTCCACCCCGAAGCGCTGCACCTCAACCACCGCCGCATCAGCCTCGTCGACGCCCAGCCGCGCGGTCAGCAGATCCTGCACCGTCGCCTCGATGACGTCAAACACGTCGTCCCACCGGCAGCCGATCTCCAGGTACCGCAGCCGGACCGCCGACCGCAGCGGCCCCCGCGGCTGGGCCTGCCTCGCGGCGCTGATCTGCGACGCCGCGGCCGCGAGCAGCGACTCGACGGCGACGGCGCTGCGGCCCCAGGCCTGATTGCCAAAGTACGGCCCCGGGAAGCGCTCGGCCGCGTCGATGGGAGTGCTCGGCCCCGCGAAAGCCGACGCCCAAGCTGCCTGCGGCATCCGGCGAGCGAATCCGCTCCCAGCGACATCGCGGCCGAAGCCCGCAGCGGCCGATGCCAGCGTCGACGCCTGGGCAAGGGCGCGGAGGCCGCGGAGGCGAGGCCACGCAGAGTCGTCGGCGATGGGACGGAAGCGCCTGGCACGCCTCTCCCGCCTCGCCACGGCGTCGTCCCGGGCGCGGAGCCCGCGCAAGCGGCGCCACGCAGCCGGCACGGCTGCAGCCTTGGGCGCACGCAGCTCAACGCCGCCGGACAGGTGGTCGAAGCTCCGGCCGCTGAAGCCGCCCACGGACGCGTTGACGTCGGAAGTCACGCCATCGTCGCGCGCCAGGGTGGCGGCGCCGCGCTGCACTGCTTCGGTCACGGACGCAAACGTCGATGGGGCCGTGGGCTCGTCCATCGCCGCGTCCGGGTGCCATGAGGCGTTGAGCACAACCCACCCGTCAAGGCTTGCGATGCTTTCGCGGACTGTGAGCACCTCCGGTACGCCCGCCGCGTGTACCAGGCGTGTCACTGCCAGCCGATCCGACACCATGCGCCCCACCAGCACCACCTGAGCCGTGTCAGCCCCGGCTGCCACGAGGATGGCAGACGGCACATCCCCGGTGTGCGACCCCGCGGCGATGTGGAGCATCTCCGGCGACATGCGGCTCACAGGCACCGTCCCCCTCACACTCCCGGCCGGGACGCCGACCAGGGACCTGCTGCAGAGCGCGCGGGGCTCATGGGCGTTGGTCTCGTCGCGGAAGCCGTCGACCTCGAGGCACAGCACCCGTGCCTCCACATTGTCGTCCGCGGTCGACGGTGCTACGGCACGCGGTGCGTCTGGCCAGGCTGTCACGTACGGCATCGACGGGACTAGCGGCGGGGGATCCGAGTAGAGTTGGTCCGGGTCCGACACGGCCGACGGGGCCAGGGACATCGAGGCCAGCGCGACGACCGACAGATACGACCGGGCCGACGCGGTGTCCATCTCGTTGTTGACGATGCACTGTGTGGTGTCCTTTGCTTGGATCCCGACCCCGGGCGCCGGGGCTCCGTCGTTGCCGCGGACCGCCATGCGCGACGACGCAGTGAGCCACGGCACGACGGTGAGCGCGGAGCGGAGCGTCGCCACAGCAGGTGTGAAAACGGCCAGGAGCGATGACAGGCGACGGTGCACCGGCGAGGACAGCCGAGCCCCGGGATCCCAGCTGCCCGCATCGACGCACACCTTGGCTCGTCGGGCCGTGTCGTTGAGCAGCACCGCTGCGTGCTCGCGCAGCACCGGGGCCAGGATCCTGCTGTTGCTCCACCGCACCGACTGCGATGTCAGGCCCTGAGCCCTTGCCTCGGGATGCAAGGTGCTAGTGGCGGCTGCTTGCATGCTGTCTGGCGCCGTGAGGACGGCAATGGCTCCTGCGCTGCAGACCACGACCTGCCACGGTCCTGACGCCTGCCGTCGAGCCGACAGCACGCGGGACTGCAGCGTGCGCCGCCAGCGCGGTGGCTTGTCGGACGCCCACGCGGGCACCTCGGCCGCGGACTCCCACGCGGGATGCGCCACACTCGCCACGGTCGCTGCGATGTTGGCCTCCGTCATGCCCCAGCGCAGGCCCGTGGTCGGGCACGTCGTCCCGTGCGCCGTCGGCACGGGGTGGGGGGGCAGCGCCGGGAGCGTGTGGACGACGATGTGCGGCACGGACCGCAGCGGGTACAGCGGCTGCCCCAGCTGGTGCGTGCACGCCAGCCCCATGGTCCCGCCGACGGCCTCGCCTCCGCGTCCCGCCCACGACGCCTCGTCCGCCCACACGCTCCGGAAGAATGCTGCGGCGGCGTCGGTCCCCCGCCCCGCCGGGCCCAGCGCCTGCTCGCTGCACGTGTCCAGCTGCATCGACTCCACCGGCTGGCGCACCACCACCGCCGGGGTGCTCGCGGACCGAGCCCAGGCCAGCGCAGCGGCCCCGTCGAGCATGTCGCCGCTGCGGGCCGGGCCCACGCTCACAACGACCACGCCGGACCCGGGCGCTCCGACATCTCCCGGGACGCCGCCGTAGGACACGTTACCGGCCATGATACCCTCGCGAAGCGCTGTCGCGACAGCGGCGATGGTTGCGCCCGAAGCGGGGTCAACCTCCGCGATGACCATGCGGTCCTCGGCTGCATGCTGCACGTAGAGCATGCCACGGCTGTACCACCCGCGGTCGGGCCTGAAGCTCAGCTCGCTCGGCGTCCAAACAGCGGAGCAGGTGCCGTCGCGCATTTCGAGGAGCATGCCGAGCCGCAGGCGCCCGACCCGGACTCCGACGGCTTGGGGCGCCGGCAGCGCAAAATCAAGGAGCGCGTTCCACACAGCGGCGGCGGTCTGGTCAGCAGGCCGGGGCAGCACCGCCAAGCACAAGGGGGATTGCTCGGCCGCTGTGGACCCCGACTCGATTATTCTGTCCCCCCAGGTCATGCCAGCCATGAGCAAGATGATCAACATAATGCAAGCCATTGCTGCGATTGTGCTCCTTCCGGCTGAGTGCCTCTGGCACGCTTGCGGAGCTCTGTTTCCTTCGCTTCTGCCGACGGCATACACAGAGTGACATCGAGAACAAGGGTTGTTAACACTGGCACAGCTTTGCTGACCATGTCGCCTGGCCATTCGCTATCCTCGTGCCTCATTTCATGGCGGGCTGGGGTCGCAGTGTCAGTTGTTGTATGCAAGCTCGTCGCCTTGTCAGCCGAGCCTGCCCACTCTGTTCGCAGCGGATGTCGACTCACTCGGGTTTGATTATCCTCCGGCTGCCGGCGGCAGTCACTGCGGGCGGCTTAGGTCGCTGGCAGCGCAATGGCGCTCACTGCCGGGAGCCCGAGCTCCAGGGCTGCATGCCCGAGTCCCTTGAGTCCAGGGTCTTCGTGTCCCAGCGCGGAGGCACATGCAAAAGCCGTGGCGTGAGCCAGGACTGGGATGGCTGCCGCCTCCAGCGGCGAGGCAGCGCGCAGTCCACAAACGCGGATCGCCCCCGCGACCCTTTGTGCACACGCCGACAGCTCAGGGCACACCAGCGGAGCTATGCGCGACCAAGTGATCGCATGGAGGGCCCGTGCGGACACCTGGGCCGCAGCGACCAGTGCTGCAGCGCGCGCTGACACCCCACGAGACGGCGCGATCCCTCGTTTGGACATCAGCCTCGCTCTGGAAAGCGCGTCGAGGGCACCTTGGGCGGCCCCAGCGGTGCAAAGGCAAGCAGCCACTGCGAGGGCCTCCCAGCCGCGCCCACCTGAGGCGCGGCCATCGATCCCGAGGAGTCCCAGGATCGCTGCCGCTCCGGCTAGTGCTGCAGCAAAAGTGTGCGGAGCAGTGCTTCCAGCTTGCGAGCCCACTGCTGGCGGGTCGTGGGCACCGGCCCGACGTCGTCCCCTTCTTAGAGGTCCTGCAGGGTCTTTGAACGCGATGGCTCCTCGGCCGACGCTGGCGGACCTGTCCCCGCCGTGAAATTGCGTCGGGGCGTCGGGCCTGGCGCGCCTTGTGGGCTTGCTCACTGACAGTGATCGGCCCGGGCGCCCGCCTCGGCGCGCCGGCCGCACCACCCCGTCGCCGTCTGAGCGCAGCCGGGTTCCCCGGACCAGCTGCAGCGAAGACTGCGGGGGCAACGGGGCCTTGTGGCCAGCTGAACCGCCCCCGCCTGGCATGTCTGACCCGGGAACAGGGACTCCGGGTGCCCCCTCGCGCGTCGCTACGGTTAGAGCCAAAGCATCGAGCCCCGCATCGGTGGCTGCTGTTGCCAGCGCCGTGCGAACCCCGTGGCACGGGCCACAGGCGAGCCGAACAAGCCAATGAGTCCCGGCCTGGCCATGCGTCGCGGCCCCGAGACACTCCATCACAGACAGCTGGCCCGATGGCAGCGCCCCGTCGTCAACTGGCGGGCAGGAGAGAGCGCGGCCCACCGCTGCGGCCAGCGCGCCGCTCACGTCGCGGGACACCAGGTGGAGCACAGGGGCTGCGCATCCTGCGGCCCAGCCGAGTGCCTCCCACATTCGTAGCACCGTGCGCGCCGCCGTGGGCACAGCACCGGCTTCGTGGCGGCAGCCATCGGCCACCGCATCGGAAGCCGAGCCCGCAACCCCACCGTCGCCAGGACGAGCACCAGCGCGCCGGGGCGCGTCCCATGGAAAACCGTCGGCCGGAATCACCGCCCTGAGGGCGCAAATAAGGTCGGGGGCCAAAGCCAGATCTACCCCCGGCTTGCGGGCAGTGTCTCGGGGGCGGTGGGACACCACGATGGCGGCGCATGCGACCACCACAAGCTCACAGACGAACGAGTCATCGCCCAGAGCTGCAGCGTCTGCAACCAGCCGAGCCCACGTGGTCCAGGCGGATGCGTGCAGCGCAGCAGCCGCGAGCAGCTGTGATCCAGGTCCACGCGGCACTCCAGTCCCATGTGCAAGGGCTGATGGAAGCAAGCACATGCACGCTGCAAGTCCTGTTCTCGCTGCTGGCCATGACTGGGCGTGGAGGATGTCGGACGAGTTCCAGGGCAGCCCCAGCAAGCCGTCGAGTCGTCTCCGAGCGTCCGACCAGGTCTTTCCGCCCTCATAGACGCCTCTTAAAATATCCGCAATGTCCGACGCCGTGACGGAGGCCGGGTCGTCCATTTCCATGTCCACGACAACGGCCGAGTCGCCGAAGCCAAGCTCAGCCCACCCGAGGCTGGCGCTCGTTGCAGCGCCGCTCATGGGGTCTTCTGCGCACCACCGGCCTTCTTCGTGAGGTGCGGTCGAGTGTTCGTGCCGGGGTGAGGCCGCCTTTCGCTGCTCTGCGAGCTTCGGCATGCGTGTCACTCACTCGCAGAACAGGGCGAGCACGCCAGCTGCCGGGAGGGCAACGCCGCCTGCCGCGACGTGGCGATACCAGCGAGCGGCATGGGGGTAGACAGCCGCAGCGGGTGCGGCCGCAAGGGCGGCAAAGACGGCGGCGTCCTCGGGGCTAGGCCTGAAGCCCCCGACGTACGGCGCCGAGACGAGACGGGCGTTGAGCGATGCGAGGCCCTCGGGCGTCGCCAAGGACGGGCGGGCGGCGATACTGGCCGGTACGCCGGCCGCGGCGGCGGCGGCGGCAGGGGCTGCCGCGGCCTTGGCCGCGGCCTTGGGTGCGGGGGCCGCGGCCTTGGCAGGGACGGCTGCCGACGACGCGGACGCGGCCGCAGCGCCTCCCTTTGCGGCCTTGGGGCTGTCTGCCGTCTTGGCGGCCTTGCCCTTGGCGACCTTGGCGGCCTGGGTGTTCTTGGGCTTGTCGCGGACGAAGGGGAGGAAGGTGGTGCCGCCCATGAAGGGAACGAGGACCTCGGGGACCTTGACGCCGTCGGGTGTCTGGTAGTTCTCGAGGATGGCGCAGATGGTGCGGGTGGTGGCGCAGAGGGTGGAGTTGAGCATGTGGGCGTAGGTCTTGACGCCGTCAGAGCCCTTGGTCTTCTGCCCGAACCGCACGCCCATGGCCCTTGCCTGGAAGTCGGTGCAGTTGGAGCAGGAGACGAGCTCGCGGTACTCGGCGTAGCCGGGGAACCAAGCCTCGAGGTCGTACTTCTTTGCGGCGGCGTTGTTCAGCTGCGAGGGGAGCGGGGCGGGCGTGGTGGCGAGCAGCGGGAACAGTGGAGGGGGCGCGGCAGGTTGTGCGTGACGAAGCGGCGACGAGCGCGCGGCGGGAGGGCTGACCTCCTTGGAGACGAGGGTGATGACGCGGTAGGAGAGGCCGAGGGAGTCGTAGAACTGCTCTGCCGTGGCGATCATCTCCTCGTGGATGCGCCAGGAGTCGTCGGGGCTGCAGACGACGAACTGCTCGATCTTCTCGAACTGGTGCACGCGGAAGATGCCCCACGTGTCACGTCCGTGCGAGCCGGCCTCCTTGCGGAAGCACGTGGACCAGCCGGCGTACTTGAGCGGCAGCTCCTTGGGCATGAGCCAGTCGCCGCGGTGGAAGGTGCACAGCGGCTGCTCGCTTGTGGCGATCAGGTACTTCTCAGAGTCGCCCTTCTCCCCCGACACGTGGTAGAGCTGCTCGTCGTAGTCGTCGAGCTCCGCCACGGCGCCCATGACCTCCTTGTTGAGAAAGTAGGGGGGCTGCACCCCACTGTAGTCTCGCTCGCGGAGGAACTGGAGGGCGTAGCTGATGAGCGCGATGTTCAGCTGCGTGCCGGCTCCGGTGAGGAAGTACGCGCGGTGGCCCGCGGCAGCCACGCCACGGTCGGGCTCGTACCCGCCGATCATCCACAGCAGCTCGTGGTGGTGCAGCGGGGCGGAGCCGGCGGGGAGCTCCGGGGACGGCGTGCCGCCCACCACGCGCTCCACACGGTTGTCGGCCTCGGTGTCGGACACGGGCACGGTGGGGTGCACCTCGTTTCCGATTCCCTCTGCGCGGCGGTGGAAGGCGGGAGGGGGCGTGGGGTGGCTGGTGCGAGGCATCGCTGTCGCAGGCCGGGAACAGGTGCGTCCGGCTCACCGAGCAGCTTGTCCCGAAGCTGCACCGCCTCCGTCGCGGCGGTCTCCTTCTCCGGGATGGCCGCGCGGAGCTCCAGGAGCTCTGCCTGTGCGGCGTCGCAGGCGGCGACGAGCTCGGCGTCGGGCTCGGCGCCCTCCTTCTTGGCCTTGGCCAGCTTGCGGCGCATGGGGCCGACGACCTGCGCAGCGAAGGAGACACTCAAATCCGCACCCAGTTTGAATCCCGACAATTCGTTGCGCGGGCGCGGGGGCCCTCGGGCGGCAGGACGGTTCTCGCCTCGGCACGAGCGGCTCACGTCCTTCTGCTTGGCGTTGATGTCCTTCTTGGCATCGCGAATCCACGTAGCCAGCGAGCGCGATTCCTGCAGGCACGGGAAACGGCGGCAAAGGCGCGAGCTGGGGGCACGCGCGGCAGCACGCAGCGCGAAGGACGACGACGCGTCAGCACACTTGCACGTGGAGAGCAGGTGCGGGACCTCCGGCCGCGCCATACGACATGCATTTGCCCCTTCCGCAAGCAGCGCAGGAACTCGGACGGGGCGCTCACGTTGTCAAGGGCCAGGACACGATCCACGAGCTCTGGGTCCTTAAAGCGCTTCCGCTGGAACTCCCGCCAGCGCTCGGGGTCGCCGCCCTGGTCCACGCGAAGCTCCCTGATGTCGATGGGCATGGTCTCGGTGAGAGCCGGGCACGCCCAGGTGTGCTCGAGTCGGCGCCGCCCGAAGAAAGGGGATGCTCTACCGGGCCGCACCGTCGGCCCCCGCGTTCCCTCGCACGATAGAGGCCACAGCCCGGACCGAATCGCCCCGGCACGCATCCAAATCAGGTCGGGACGCCGACTCGGGGCGTGCAATGCGGGCCGCTGCCATCGTTGCGGTGGTCCTTGGCCTGGCAACATCACGATGCACCTGCGCTTTGGCTGGTGCTGCCCAGGAGCGGCTGGCGGGCCTATCCGTGAGACCGGGTCGGTGATTGCCGGCTTGGGTGTTGGCGAACGAATCCTCAGCGGGCCCTCAGGCCTGCGTCACGACCGTCCATGCAGTCTCGTGTGCTCGCCGTATCCCATGCCCGCACGCGCAGGCCTCCAGACAGCGCGCGGTGCTCGAAGCTGCCGCACGCCTTCGTGACGAGGCCGCGGCAGCGGGGGGGCCGTCGCCGGGCGCGAGGGCTGCCGCCGCGACCTGTTCGGACCACGCCATGTTCCTGGACCACGAGGGCGTCTTCCTGCAGGCGTCTGGCGAGGACAAGCCAGGCCCGGTGGCGTCGCGGCCTAACGCCAAGTGCAAGTGCGAGGAGTACGCATGCACGTGCTCCAAGGCCTGCGGCTGCAAGCTCACGGGCGACGGCGGGGACAAGCTCGTCAGCAAGCTGCACCCGCGCATGAGCGCGCAGGAGATCATGGGGCAGGGGCGCGCGCGCGGGCAGAAGCCCTCGGTGGTCGACTACTCGTTCCGCTGCGGCTGCGAGTTCGACGTGCAGCAGACGGTGGCGGCGGCGGGCAAGGGCGGCTCGGGCGGCGGGGAGGAGGGGTTCGGGCTCGCGACGGCCGACGGGTCGCTGCGGTGCGGATGCGGCGAGGGCAGCTGCGAGTGCAGGCGGGTGTGTCGCTGCGAGACGCTGGCAGACGGGGCGGCGGCGTCACTTTTGCAGGCGAGCGCGGCAGAGAGCGTGCAGGACACCCGCGCGGGCGACGCGGCGGGCTGGGGGGGCGACCCGGAGGAAGGGGCGGCCGCGGAGCGGGGGTCGCCGCTGCCGGGGCGCTGCCGACGCGCCAGGGCTTCGCTGCGGGAGGGGCTGGGGCAGGCTCCGCTTGAGCCGGCGCGGATGAGGGAAGAGTCCGCGCGAAGCTCGGCCGAGGCGCCGCGAGGGGACACCGGGTCGGACGCTGGGCGAGGTCCGGGCGGCAACAGGGGGGGGCGGCCGGCTCCCGGTAAGCCCGGGGCCGACGCGCCGCCGCCCGCCGCGTCGGACCTTGAGGTGGTGCTCCCCATGGCCGGGAATGTCGGGTGACGCGCGGGCTGGTCAGGCGTGGGCCGCCTCGGCTCGGGACCCGCGGGCGGGTGCCGGGCGGTGTCGCCGCTACGCCGGGGCACCTGGCGCCGCCGGGATGGCCGCCGACGACGCCCACGACGGAGGCATCGCGAAGTGTTCCTCGCCGATGGGCGGGTCGCCCGCTGCCGTGGTGAGCCGGCCGCCGGAATACTCGGCCCCGACAGGCAGGCTCGGCGTCCGCTCCTGCCCCGCCACTCGCACGCCGAAGTAGTTGGGCACGACCTGCACGGACGTGTAGTGCTCCGCCCTGCCCGGGTGGGGGTGCGCCACCGGGGAGCGGTCCGGTCGCCACGACTGCAAGAGGCGAGCCGCGCCCTTTGGCTGCGTGGGAGGGGCGACGGCAGCGCGCGATGGGACCCGGGGCCAGGTGCGCGCGGCCGTCCGCGACCCGCCGCCACTGCCTCACCGTGCTCGTGTAGTTGGGCCGGTTCGTGACGCTCGCGAACTTGCTCTCCAGGTCCGAGCGCACCAGCGTCATGTGGTGCATCTCGAGGGCCCCACGCGGCAGGTCCAGCACCCGCGTGGCCCGGTCCAGCCGGCGCGTCGGGTCCACGAGCAAGGTCGTGGGCACGCACAGGCGGAAGCCCATCCTGGGGTGGCACCGCGCGATGGCCGTCACCCGGTCCGTCTCGTCGTGCGGCCGCAGCTCCCAGGACGGGTGCACCATGAAGCAGCGCATGCGGCACGTCACCACGTCGTAGCCGCCCTGCCAAAGCCTCTGGGCCGCGAGTGCCAGTTGGCCCCTGGCGTAGAACTCGTCGGCGTCCACGCTCATGAACAGGTCGCAACCACGAGCGAGGCACCGCCGGCGGCCAATTTCCCGCTTGCTGACCTCGTTGCAGAACGGGCCGGCGATGCCCTCGGGCCGGGCGCCAGCTGCGGCAGGTTGGGGCAGGGCAGGTGCGGGTGGCGTAGCTGCCGAGGCCGTTGGCGGTGTGCCACGTCGCTCGCACCGCAGAGTGCTCACCGAGATCGGACGGTGTGGCCGAAACAGCAACGAGCGACCGCTTCTCGTCGGCCGAGAATTCTCGAGGCTCGTACTGGACCAGCTCATCGATCACCCCACGAGCCACCATGTCCCGCAGCGCCTTGAGAGTCTCGGCCGGCATCTCCGCGCCGAAGTTTGACCGTTGCTGGAATACCACGCAGACGAAAGAGACCACCGGGCGCAGGCTGTTGATGCTGGCCTCGAGCAGCTCGACGCCGTCGAAGACATTGTACGCGGCTCCCACTCTCAGGCTTCGGCAACCCTCCTCGGCCCGCGATGAGGACGCAGCAGCCATGCGCAAGCACGCCTACGCTCGCGGCTAGGAGGCGTTGAATCGGGTGCGGTGTGAACGCCCCGGACAAACCGGCAGGGCGAATGCGTGCCCGACAACACAGCGTCCGCTGGCATCGAGCACTCCTGTCCGCGGCCCCGGCGCTTGCACTGCTCGTCGGCCGCTGAGGCCTGTGCCCAGTAGTACCGTCGTCATGCCGGATCTGATTCCCGGGGATGGGGCGCTGGCACGGGCCACCTGCTTCACAAGCGAGCTTCTGGTCGCCACGCCGGTCTTCCTCGTCTCCAGCGTCCTGATGACGGGAATGAGCGCGAGAGGGCGGGGCGTGAGCGGGGCACAGGCGCTTGCTGGCGCGCTGCCCCAGTTTACGTCACGGTTCGCGCCGATCCTTTTTGCCTTCACGGCCCTTCCTCGTGAGTTACGCGGAGCGCGCTGGCACTGCCGGCATTGTTCGCACCCGCGGTGGCGGTGACCTGCGCTTGCGGTATCGGACCCGCATGCCGAGCGAGCCGACATGCACGCGTTCCGATTCCCGTCTTTGCAGCGCTGGAGTATGTGCTGCGTGCGCCGCTCAAGGCCGTCGCGCCCGACGTGGCGTTCTTTTCCAAGGCGGCGCCGACCTCGGCCGCAACCAACGTGGGGCAGGCTTCGACAGCGCGCGACACGGCCGCCAGCGATGCTCCTCCGGCTTACGACGACATGACGGGCGACATCGGCCTCGCGGAACCGGACCGAGACCCGTACGCGGTCTCGGCCGACGCATCCGCCGAGCTGGGGTCGATTCGGGAAGAGGCGGCGCCCGAGGGCCCGGCCGCTGCCGGGCCTCCGCCACCGCTCGCCACCGATGGCATAGACGGGTTTGTGGCCGTCGCGGGAGTGTCCGAGCCCGGGTACGTGCCTCCGACCTGGGCGTCAAGGTCGGTGTCGGGCCTGCTGACGGCCGTGGTCCTCCTCGGCCCGTCGAGGGGTCCGCAGCACATCCTTGCGCTGGGCGGCGCGGCCATCGTCTTGGGGCTCTTCCTTCCCACGTACGAGGACCTGCACGCGGCCAAAACGCGGTACGCCATGGCCAAGGAGCGGCACGAGATGGAGGCGGTGT
>Ga0306871_1000255_pt1 | contig 21359 bp, 12 predicted proteins | sample AntRauMeHopE1497_FD_190447 | JGI IMG/M metagenome (GOLD analysis project Ga0306871, IMG submission 190447) | Saline lake microbial communities from Rauer Islands, Antarctica - Metagenome Hop E1 #497 (v2) (version 2) | ecosystem: Environmental > Aquatic > Non-marine Saline and Alkaline > Saline ... | reverse complement strand
TTTTCAACAAAAAGGGAGAGTTATGAGTCTCCCCCCGGACCCCCCTCTTTCAACACCATCATTAAACTTATTTTTAAAGAATTATTGTCCTAACAAAGGGGGTAATTATAAGTAGTATTTAATATATTTGGTTATGAATTTTTAAAAAAGTTAAAATCTATGAAGAATCTACTGTTTTTATTTTATCTCATACTGCTTATGTTAGCTTTAAATAGCAGTTGTAAAGGGACAGATTCGGGTACGGTGAACGAAATCATTTTAAGTAATCCCTCAGATTTAGTTCTAAAAGATCAGCCAGTTTCAATTGATAGAAAATTCATTTTCCCTACAGACAGCGTGGCACCTAACCCAGTGTTACTTTTTGGAACGGATACCCTTGCGCTCCAGACCAATGATTTAGATAGAGATGGAGTTTGGGACGAGTTGTTTTTGGTAGCCGATTTTGAACCCAACGAAAAAAAAACACTTCAGTTGTTATGGAGCGCTAGCCCCTTAGATCATAAAGTAAGGACAAGTGTGCGGTTTGGAAAGAGAAAATCTTCTGATAGTCCTATAATTCCTGCAAAGCAAGAAACATTTGATGCGAATAAACTCCCTATCAACCTTGGGTATCAAGCCTATCAAACCGATGGTCCAAGTTGGGAGAACGATAAAGTCGGTTTTCGCCATTATCTGGATGGTAGAAATTCAAAAGATGTATTCGGCAAAACAACCTCTGATATGAGCCCTGAAAATGTAGGTATTGATGAAAACGGTTCCGTGGTCGATAACTATCATGCTATGGAAGACTGGGGAAGAGATATCCTTTCCGTTGGGAATTCCGTAGGTTTAGGAGGATACGTCTTGGATACAAGCAATGGGTTACTGCGTTTAGGTACAGTCCTTGGAGATTCTATTAATAATATTGGAAAAACGACCTTTCAGATCTTGGAGGAGGGACCTGTGAATTCTGTCTTAGAATACAAATATGAGAATTGGCGACCGACTGATGAACGCACTTATAATGTGGTAGAAAAAACAAGTATCTGGCCCGGTATCTATGGATATAAAAATGAAGTGGTCATAGGTAATCTGCAGGGCGATGAAAACTTGCTCGTAGGTCTAGTGAATATTCATAACGATAGTCCCATACAAGTATTGGATGCTAATAAGGATTTTATTGCCATCTATACACATGATAAACAATCTTATGAAAAGCAATGGTGGCTAGGTATGGCAATTATAGTACCAAAAGGAGATTATCTTGGGTACACGGAAGCTCCGAAAAGTGGAATTATCTCAAATTCTTTTTTTGCCAAAATTAAAATTAAGGATAATGAGCCAACAAGTTATTACGCAATTGCCGGTTGGGAACTTAGCGATAGTAGATTTGTAGACGGATCATATTTTAAGGAATATTTAGAAGACCTAATAGAACAATTGACGGTACATATAGCCATCGAATATAACATAGTAGAACCAGAAGGTTTCATAAAATAGGTTAAACCCTTCTCTTTAGGAAAACGGCACCTAGTTAATTTCTAAACACGGAAATTTTAACGGTAACAAGAAACATTCCTTTCTTTATTTTTTATCTGTTGCGTACGCTTTTGGCCGCGGAATCGCAATACGCTTTCGAAAACTGATGACATCGCCATTAGTACTTCGCAGGGCATGGATTTATTAATCTAAAAGCTTTAGGTCGTTCATTGTACTTAAATTGACTCTTACTTGTTACTTGAGCTTCACTAAAAAGAATGGTAAATTTATTAATTTCACACATATACTAATTACCCTAGCCATGAGGTTGTTTTTAATATTTTTTGTTACAGTCATCTGTATAGGAACGGTACGCGCCCAGAAACCAAGGTTAATCGTGATAGGTCAAGATCCCGATGATGCCCAATCCTTGGTACGGCTTTTACATTATGCCAATGAATTCGATCTTCAAGGTATTATTGCCAACGCAGATAGCAATTACGCAAAAGAGGCTGCAGTTTTAAGACCGGAAATCATTCATGAAATGATTAAAAGTTATGCTGAGATCTACGATAATCTAGTATTGCATTACAAAGCGTATCCAACCGGAACGTATTTGCATTCCCTGGTTAAAAACGGAACCTTTGGTAATGGGGTAGAAGTGCTTATGAAAAATTATATTGGCGAGGGCAAGGACACTGAAGCTTCCGACTGGATTATTGAAGTGGTGGATATAGAAGATTCACAACCTGTGCATATTACAGTCTGGGGCGGTGCCTGTGATTTGGTGCAGGTACTATGGAAAATTCAAAGTACCAGAAGTGAAAAAGAAGAAGAAGCGTTTGTAAAAAAACTTCGGATGTTCTTCATCGATAAACAAGATTCCTCTAACCAATGGGTAATGGATACTTTTCCTCAACTGTGGTTGGTTTTAGCCTCAGATGCAGGTGTTAATAAATGGGAGTTCAGCTACCGTGGTATGTTTTGGGGCGGGGAAATGGAGACCACCTCAAAAGCATGGTTGCATGAAACTATTATAGGACAAAATGTTCTGGCCGATCATTATCCATACCATGCGTATACGGGCGGGGAAGCTAGAAATCCGTATATGGCTTTAAAGGAAGGCGATACGCCAGCTTTCCTATATTTTCTTCAAAACGGACTAAATGTATCTGACCGACCGGAGTGGGGCGGGAGGTATGAACTGAAAGGCAATCCCTTTTATACGGATGCCAAAGATGCTTATTTTGATGCACAAACAGGGGCAATAATCAATTCGCCACGGGCTACCGCTTTTAGATGGCGGAACAATTTTCAAAATGATTTCGCGGCGAGGGTGCAGTGGGGAACAAAGAATTACGGTGATGCCAACCACCCCCATGCGGTAATCAATGGACAAGCTAATAAATCTCCCTTGCAAATTAAGGTAAAAGCTGGGGACACACTTAGCCTAGACGCGAGTAAATCATCCGATATTGATAATGACAATTTGAGATTTGAATGGCTGCTCTAGCAAGAAGCCCGGAAGCTATCCAGAGGCAATTTCGTTAGAAAGTAAAAATGCCCCTGAAATTAGCTTTAAGGTTCCCAAGGATGCAAAAGGGCATAGCATTCATCTAATCTGTAAAATATTTGATGATGGGTGTCCGGCATTGACAACGTATAAACGTATCATTGTTTATGTAAATTGATAGTATTGGAGGAATAATTGCGGTAGATACATCGATTATGAAAAAAAAATTAATTGTAATTATTACTTTGCTACTTGCCGTTCTTGTTGGCAAAAGCAGTTTTAGTCAGCAGGTTTGGGAGAATAGCACCTATCCTGATAATACTGGTTTTGAGAAGCGTATGCAGCCAATGACACAACGTATCGCCGATATAGGTTTCAATACACGCTCGTTGGCCCCATCCACATGCCCTGATACCGGATTACCTGTTAAAACTTGGGCCGTAAAGGGAGAGACAATTATTTCACCTTACACTGGAAGAGCTTATTTACAGGGTGATACCGGTTATTTCGGGCCTAAGGCTAGAAATGAAAACGGACAAATTATAGTCTTTGGGGGAGACCCTTTAAAAAAGGATTTACCCCCTGCCACAGCTGCCTTGTTGAATAATCCTGCAGATATTATAGCAAGGGCTTATGTTTCTATTCCTGGCAATTTGAGGCAACAGTACCATTTTGCCGCTAAAAATTGGGCACGATTTTATCCTTTGTTACAAGAGGAAATGGGCGATGAATGGAGGAATCAGTTTCAAAATTGGGTAGGCCGATATCAGGAGACTAACCGCCCATCTGATGGTGATAGGAAATTTGCGCCAATAACCAAGCCCCATGATCTGGTAGGGGAACCGGGAGAGTTGCTCGGTGGCAACCCTAAGGATGGCGGTACGGAAAACCATAAGACGATGTGGCGCACCAGTGCATTGCTTTACAGTCAACTTTTTCCTGATACCGCCACGGTGTCGGGCTATCCCTTAAAAGAAGCGGAAAAGCTGACCAAGGAAATGCTACGGGACTACATGAAACGTATACTGAAGGTAGGAAACGGGGAATACGATTCACAAGTATACTATCCCCATAGTATTGAAGGCTTCCTTAATTTATATGACTTTTCCCCTGATGAGGAGACAAGGCAGTTGGCAAAATTTATCTTGGATTACTACTTTGTAACCTATGGACTAAAAGTTGTGGACGGTACCATTGCCGGAGCACAAAAAAGGGGGTATCTGCCACGTAATACTCCCGGTGAAATGGAAATTATGCAATGGGGATTCTTTGCGGATACCTCACGAGACATGGCAGATGTAATAAGCACGATACAACAAGCAACTACCACTTATAGGCCAAACAAAATAATTTATGATATTACCCGCAAAAAAATACCCCTCCCATTTGAGTCAAAAATGAGCAGGCCTTTTTATCACATGGACCGGCCCCATATGTTCGCGGAAACTTTTTATGCCTCCGAATCTTACGCTATAGGTAGCGTTCAAATGCCGATTGTGGACAATCCTAACCAGCAAGTGGTATGGTCTTTAGTCGTAAAAGGCACAGAAACCCCTTTGGCATTTAGTGGGGGTCACCCTATGCGCAGCAGTACCTCAGGGCACAGTCCGTATACCCAAGTGCTACAATCTAAAGGTAGTTTGGCGCTGATTACTGCTCCAACCCTAATTTTAGAGGAGTTGGATACCGTGATTGCACGCACCTACACCGCAACTGATCGAGAGAATCTATGGCACTTGCCAGACCATGAACAGCGGGAACAATTTGAAGTTAGAAATCGTCAGAAATATGGGAAAACACCATTGAAAATACTGTCGTACTTGGAGAATGAATCCCCACAAGTCTACGAGGATTTTTATAACGGAAATCAAGGATCGGCCAGTTCCTGGTTGTACTACCCAAAATCACTGACTCCTGAATGGCATGAAGGGAAATGGTTTTTTAAGGCCAACCAAACTTTTGTTGCTGTTGTACCACTTACCGATACCTCTTACACGATAGCACCTAAAGAAACCATTAGGGAAGGAATAACGGGAAAAGCCGCTAAGTTCTTCAATGACTACAGCATCCTTGTTTTTCCCGGACAAAAATCAGGCTACGTTATAGAAACAGGTGAATATAGTACTTATAAAACGATGGAAAATTTCAAAAATGAAATGTCAAAAAAGAAGCGTATCGATAAGAGTAAATTTAAAGAAAAATTAATTCTGGACTATGTGACTTTGGAAAAGGATGCCATGCAAATGAAATACGCTCCTTACAGTCTCAGATGCAAAGGCTGGATAAATGGTGTAGCATTAAATTGGGACAATTTTACCAACAACGCAGTATACGACGGTCGCTATATAAAAGTCAAGAATGGTAAAATGTGGGTCAATAATGGTAAAGAGGGGTACACGGTGGAGTTCAAAAAAGGAAGGCCTGTCTGGAAAAATTATAAAGTGAAGCTTTAAATCTTTAATAAAGTCAATGTTGTTGCGTTTTAGGCATTGTCAAAAATTTAACTTCTGATAGTATGAACGCAAGTTAGCCATCCCTTGTTTTTTAGTCGAACTTCCGATCCAGTTGCCCGGGGAACCGATCGGGGGTCGCATTGTCGATCTTCCATCTCGTCCTTGTGGGCATCAACTGTATCGCCACCATCTTGCCTATCTTGTAGTATATGAAGTTCACGAGCTCCATTGACACGTTCCTGTTCAGGTAGTTGTAGCCCGCATCCAGCAACAGGTTTATATGCATAGAGCGTATTTTCCTAAAGAGCATGTACATGGCCGCCGTAAGGACCGCCAGGATGGACTGCAGCCCCGTGAAGGTCTTGGTCTGTATGTTCTCCAGGCCGTATTCCTGCTTGATGTGCCTGTGGTATTCCTGTATCTTCCAGCTTAGCCCGTATCCCTTGAAGGCCCATTTTGCGACCTCCGTTGCCGTGGCCAGGCAGCTCTTCACCAGCAGGTAGCAATATGCGCCGTGCCTCCTGTTCCTGGTAACGACCGGCCATAGGTGGTGGACGGCGCCTATGTCGTAGATTTCGGCCACGGGCCTGTTCTTCTTCATCTTTATTACCTTTTGGCCTATCGATAGTTCTACTTTTTTGGCCAGTTCCCTTACCTCGGCCTTTTCCCCGCCATGGTCGACTACGGTGTTCTTCTTAAGGCGGACGAAGGCCTGCTCGCATTCGCCGATAAAGAAGTCCTTCAGGACCTTGTTGTCCGCCCCGCGGTCGAAGACCCAGCAGCCCCTGTCCCCGATATGACCCTGTACCCTGCGCACCGCTTTCTTCTCCTCGTTGTTTCTGTTAAAAGCCTCCATCTGGAAACTGTACGCCCTGCTCATCAGGGGCGATATTTCATTCTACCCGTTGACGGCATTTATGTTCAGGATATTATAGCCCAGACCGATCTCTCCGGTGTCGCCGTTCTTCGCGAACTCCATCCCTTCCATTTATTTTGTATGTTTTTGCCGATGTCCGTGCCGTCTATAACGATGAAATCGTCCTTCGCCACGCCCGCGGCGACCGATACCAGATGGCCCTCCAGCACCTTGTCGGCACAGTATTCCTTCAAATATTGGGCAGAGAGCCGCTTGGCCACGTCCTTGAGCCGGGGGGGTCCCTGAGGGAGGCCGCTATCTGGTTCACGAACACGGCCCCGATCTTCAAGATGCCGGTAACCATGTCCTTCAGGCACCGCCTTTCCTGCTTGGTCAGTATTCTTTTTGTCGGTATATTGCCCATGGAACTGCTTTTTAGGTCTGGATTGTTTGTTTTTTGCTTACGGTTTTTATAACAGTTTTCCTATTTAAAAAACTCTTGGAACACCAATAAAATAAGTGCTTCGACAAAATATCCGTCTGATTTTCAGGGGGTGGCTAATTAAAGGATAATAATATGATAAAGTATTATTAAAACGGCAAAGTGGCCATAATTACGGGTGCGGCCATCGGTATCGGATTTGAGATTGGCAAACAATTTTCCAGTTCACCTGCATTGGTCGTACTAAATGATATAGATGGGGAAGGACTTGAAAAAGACTTGGCGACTATTAAAAATTTAGGGGAAAAGAGTATTGGGGTTCAGGGTAATTCTGGCGATATGAACATTATTGAGCAACTCATCAGTACTGCCGAGAAGGAATACGGCCAATTGGGTTTTGTTATTGCAAACGCCGGTATCACAACATTTGGAGATTTTGTCGACTATAAACTGGAAGATTTCCAAGTGCTACCAGCCGTTAATTTGCAGGGTTCGTTCTTTTTGGCGCAAGCAGCGACCAAACAATTCATTAAACAAAAAACCAAGGGGACGGGTCATTTTTATGTCTTCCGTTACGGGACATCAAGCACATCCCAAGCTGGCGGCTTACGGCATGACCAAGGCAGCCCTTGAAATGTTGGCCAAAAGTTTGAGTGTGGAATTGGCAAAGTATAGGATTACGGTCAATGCGGTTGCCCCGGGGCAACCTTAACGGAGCGCACATTGTCCGATGAAAATTATAGGGCAACTTGGGAAGAAATAACACCTAAGGGTGTCGTTTCTACAACAAAGGATATTGCAAATACCGTACTTTTTTTATTATCCGAAAGTTCAAGCCAGATTACCGGCCAGACCATTATAGTGGACGGAGGATGGACATCCGTTAGTGCGCCTACTGAATAATAGCTTTAGATACCCCTTCTCTACAAACTATCCTCTTTGGACTTACCCTTCTCTACTTCCTTAATCTCATAATCTGATGGATTTACCCCAAACTGCTGCTTAAAACACTTTGAGAAGTATTTAGGATTGTTAAAGCCAACTGCATAGGCAGCCTCCTTTATAGTTAGTTTACTTTCCCCAATTAAATTAGCTGCCAATTTTAATCTAATGGTCTTTACAAAGTCGGAAACCGATTGATTGGTCAAGGCCTTTAGTTTTCTATAAAGATGTACTCTGCTCATACACATTTCGTCTGCAAATGAATTGGCACTAAAGTCCGGATTTCCTAAGTTCAGCTCAACTGCTGCCATGGCCTTATTTAAGAATACTTCGTCCATGCTGGATATAGGAAGTGCTTTTGGGTCTAATCGCACTTCCTTTCCAAACTTTTCTTGTAGTTTCCTTCTTATTTTCATCAAGTTTTCAATCCTCAAGGCGAGTAAGTCCGAGGAGAATGGCTTTTCAATATAATCATCCACGCCAATGGCAAAGCCTCTCAATTTGCTCAAATGCGAGTTATGAACCGTCAATACTATTATTGGAATATGGCTTGTGGTAGTATTTTGCTTAATGGCACTGCAAAACTCGAAACCATCCATTTTTGGCATTGAAATATCGGATATGATTAAATCTGGAATAGTGTTAAAAGCTATTTCCAAGCCTTCCTCGCCGTTCTCTGCTTCCAAAAGGGTATATTGTTCACCTATTTCCAAGCGTATATATTCTCGCAGATCCGGGTTGTCCTCAACGAGAAGAATTGTTTCAAGTTCATCCAGCGCTTCTGTAGTGGGGTCGCTGTCGCATTCTTGAAGATGTAGCGAAACATTTTCTTCGTTTTCAGTTGGAGTTTTACAACTGGTTTCTTTTAATGTTACACCTATTTTTGGTATTTGAGTTTGTATGGGAAGTAGTACTCTGAATATAGATCCTTCATCAACAGTACTTGCAGTATGGATTTCCCCGTCATGGATGTCAATCAGCGCCTTTGTCAGTGCCAAGCCTATGCCGGTTCCTTCCCTAGACGATGTATCGCTGGTATTTAAATGGTAAAAGCGATTGAAAATCTGTTTTAGTTTATCTGTAGGGATACCGGTTCCGCTATCTGTGATGGTCAGTTCAAAATAACAATCATAGTGCTTATTCTCCCATTTATTGTTTTTTGGAAGCTTGGATTTATCAAGAATATTTATATTCACACTTATAGAACCCTTTTCTGTGAATTTAAACGCGTTGGATAGTAAATTGTAAATTATTTTTTCCAGCTTATCCTTATCAAACTTAGCAAAGAGGTCGTCGGTATTTTTGTTGATAACGAAGGTCAGTCCTTTTTGATAGGACATGGGGAAGAATAAACTAGCCGTATCGGTACTGAATTTAGTAATGTTGCCCCAGGAGGGCTGATACGTTAGATTTTCAGATTCCATTGTTCGGAAATCCAGTAGCTGTGTAATTAGACGTTTTAGGCGGTCGGCATTCTTGTGCATTAGACTTAAATGGTCGTCGGTAGGTTTTTTCTGTTTCTTTACAAAAGAATCCAAAGGCCCCAAGATTAGCGTAAGTGGTGTCCGTAATTCGTGAGAGATATTAGTGAAAAAATTTAGGCGAAGTCTTGAAAATTCCTGTTCCGTTTTCGCTTTTTCTTTTAATTGATTAAGTTTTAAGCGTTCCTCCTTAATATTACTTTTTAATTTTTCACGATTTCTGAAGAATTGTACAATATATATCATTGCACCAATGAGTAATAGTAAGTAGGTCAGGTATGCGAACCACGTATAATACCAAGCGGTGGTCACATGTATTTTTAGTTCACTTACTGGTCCCCAATTATTATCTTCATTGGCAGATTTGATTTTCAATACATAATTACCTGATTTTAGATTGGTAAAGCTAACGGAATTTTGATTGCCTAAATCAAACCAACCGGAATTAAATCCTTCTAATTGGTATTTATATTGATGTTTGGATGGGTTTGTGTAACTTAACAAGGCAAAAGTAAAAGTAACGTTGTTTTGCCAATAGTTTAAGGTAACCTCGGAGCGCTCAGATATGTTTACCAATTCTGAATCTGGTTTGTCACCATTCTTGGATTCATTACCAATTACTTCCATTTTGGTAAACACAAGACTAGCGTTATTATGCCGATCTTCAATTTTCTCCGAATCAAACATTACTAGCCCATCATCACCACCGAAGGCTATTGCCCCGCTTTTTAATCGAATCCCTACTCCGTCATTGAATCGTATTTTTGGCACACCATCTTCTTTGGTAAACGTTCTGAATTTTTGATTGTTTGGGTCAAATTGCACGATGCCCCGTTCAGAGCTGAACCAGTACTTGTTGTTAAAATCCTTTGTTATTTTATTGACTTGATTATTTATGTATGGAAAAATGTTATCATACTTTAGTGCTTTACGACTTTCCAGATTTGCGCTGTAGAATCCTAAATCGGTCCCCATATACACGTTTTCGTCGTTAACGATATAGGCGGATTTTAAAACTCCCTTGACATTTAGCTGAAAAGACATCAGTTTCTTGGTCTGGGGATAATATTGATAGGCTTCTCCATTGTGACTAAAAAACCAAATGCTCCCATTATTTCCAGATTGAATAGTATGTACATCATTCTGCAATAGTTGTTCGTGTTGTCCAGTTTGCATGTCTATACGGTAAACACCCTTCATGGTTCCGATTATCACATCTTTATTGGGCAGGAGATGCATCGCTTTGGTTTTTGTTTTAATTAATTCTCTCTGTAAATCTGGAGTACCTAGCTTAGTGAATTCCCTATTTTTAAGATTTACTTTATATAAGGATCCACTATAAGTCCCAACAATCGCCGTATTGTCACCATAGTCCATCAAAGCAATTGGTGTTTCTTGTCTAGGTAAATTATACGAGGCGGTAAAGGATTTCTCTTCTAGGTCAAAATAATCGATTCCACCTCTTATCCCAATCAATATTCCTTTATCGGTTTCACATAGACTATTGACTGTATAGTTATAGTTAACGTCAGAATTATTTCTATAATGTTGAAAATAAGTGCCATTTAAGGGGACAATTTCAATGCCATGATTTCTGAAACCCAGCCACATAAGTGATTGGTCATCTATCATGATCGTAGAAACACCTGGGCCTTCTGAAATATCGGTAAACTGGCGAGAATTGAAAAAATGGGTGAATTTTTCGTTGTCTAGGGTAAATTTGTCTAAACCGACTTCCTCAATACCGACCCAAAGAATACCACTATTATCAAATTTAAGTGCTTTTACTTTGTTTCCATTTAAAGAGTTCCGTGAAGCACTATGTTCATAGAATTTGACATCCTTACGACCTGGGAATAAACGAAGCAGACCATAATCCCATCCTCCAAACCAAAGGCTTCCGTCCGGACCTTCCTCTATACAGGTGATTCCACCCTTTTCTATTATGTCTAAAGGCTCATTAGTTTGAGTTTTGAATTTACGATATTCTTTTGTTATGGTATTCATTCGGTAAATACCATGTCGCCAGGTTCCAATCCATAATTCACCTTGTTTGTCTACTTTTAGACCTGATATCGCAGACTGTTCGAAGTCCTTGCTTGAAATTTCTTCTAAAAATGGAATTAGTTTAAACTCTTTTTTATTGAAATTATAATTTATGAGTTTCAGATTGCTTGTAAACCAAATTGTTCCTTCTTTGTCCTCGCATATGTTATAAATAGGATAATCAACTTTACCTTCAATCTTTTGCGGAATAAAAGTCTCAAGTTGATAGTCAAAAATATAAAGCCCCTTCGTAGTACCTACCCACAATTGATTGTATTGATCCTGAAAAATTGATTTTATATTGTCATTGCCTATGGTGCCCGAATCATTCTTGTTGTTCTTAAAAACAGTAATTGTTCTACCATCGGAACGGTTGAGTCCATTGTCAGTTGCTAACCAAACATAGCCTTTGTTATCCTTGAGAATAGAAGTGACTTTAGCGGAAGAAAGTCCTGTAGGTTGGGAAATATGCTGAGTCCTTGTTTCCTGAAAAAAACCGGTATTGCTTCCTATTTCTTGAGCGAAAAAAGGAAATGTTACAAATAGGAAAATAAAAGTAGTTTTTTTTATCATATCCTTAAAGCTTAGATAATGAATATAAGATCTTTTTATTAATTAAGGGCAAACACTAAATAAATTAACATAAATTACGTCGGATAGCAAAGCGTTAACACTTTCATCATGCAAACGGTCTACAGTACTTTGGGCATTAATGGGATTGTGTACATTTTTGTTCCGTTAAATAGGCAAACGAATCATAAGTTTGTTGTTTTCAAGAACTACTAGTTGTTCCAAGTAACCTATCGCACGCACCCCTAAATCCAATGTCCATTGTAGTTTAATTTCAATATCCCAATGCTAACGTATGGCGTTTTGAAAATCTTCCGCGCTGGCTTTAAAGCTCGCTATATCATATCAGCTTGCCGTTTCTATCGGTCTGTCCCAGTTCTTGAACTCGCGGGTACTTTCTATACTCCTGCCAAATGAAAACCCGAGTTTTTGTCTCTTTCTTTTTCCCTTTGCCGTTGTTAAAATTATAAACCATAGCTAGTGCTATGCTTCGCCATCGCTACGGCTCGCCCACAGCTTTCGCTGTGTCGTGCCTAGGCAAAGAAAAAAATAAAATTGCCAAAATTTTCGGGTTTTCATTAAGCATGAGTATATGTTTATATTAGTTTTGTGTTTTCAAGCATTTTTAATGTTTTAGAAATTCGATGTTTTTTGAAATAACAGGCTCTATTTTTTTGAGGAGTCGAACTCGTGCCGGATATCCCGATACAATTATTTCTGTTTTTATTTTACGGCTGGTATATAATCCGCCGTCTGTTTTATAACTTTAAAAGTTATTTTGGTCTGGCAGTACTTAGCGTCAATGATAATAATGTAATTTTCAGTAAGATAATTTCAAGTTGAGTTCCGGGATGCCAGCGATGTCGTTAGACTTTTTTGATATTTTCAATTGTTTCAAAACCAAATCATGACCATTGGCCCCAATACTTACCATATGTATTGGGAGGCTGCCAGCTTCTTTCGCACCTCCGTATAGCCAAGACCATTTCCTTATCCAACAACTTTGTGAGGGATGTTACTTATTCCAGAAAACAAGCTTCAAATTACTTGCTGTCCATTGCCGAAAAAAAATACAGTTGAAAATATCGTTGGCAGATATACCATTCAGCAAATTAGGAAACATGCATAAAAAGTGTTCTTTTCCCTGACATATTGTTCTATTTAGTTCCTTGTATCCGCCCTATAGGTCGCGGCAATTATGTACTAAGAATGATGTGATTAAATTATGTAGTCGTGTCAGATTACCTCTAGCATCCTCTATTCGTTCCGATATGGAACTTAGATTTTCTATTGTCCCCAAATCATGAATCATAAGTTCCATTTTCAGATTTGTAAATTAATAAACAATAAAATAGACGTAACTTTTTTGGGCTCTACGAAATTTTATCCTCAAAATAATTTTAAATGCTTTCGTACTATAAGATATAGATGAATGATTATTTTTTTAGTCCAAGTTTCAGCACGTTTAGGATAAACGGTATCATGGTTTCAAAAGGGATTCATATTGGTCTCTTAGTTCTTTACGCCGTAACAAGGCTTCTAGAAAATAGTAATCTGCATAAATCAGTGACACGTCTATCTCACTGTCCGCAGGTTTATTGCCAACGGAATGTTTTAGGAGGGCATTACTGTTTTTTGATATATAGTCTTCCGAAGACAAGGAATACAGAATGTTTGAAGCTGCATCAAAATAATTGGCTTTTAGCTGTTTGTCTTTGGTCAGCTGTGAGAGTTCTAGTAGCGCGGATGCTGCAATGGCCCCAGCGGAAGCATCTTTTTCACTGTTTGGGATACTAGGATCCTTAAAGTCCCAAAAAGGTACATGGTCTTCCGGTAGATTTGCAATATAATAATCTGCGGAGCGCTGCGCGGTAATCAAAAAATCTTCCATTCCCGTTTCTCTATAGCACATGGTAAAACCGTAAATGGCCCATGCCTGGCCGCGGGCCCAGACAGATTCGTCGGAAAAGCCCTGGTCTGTAATTTTCTTCAGTATTTTAGGACTTATGCTATCATATACAACAACGTGATAGGTGGAGTAATCATCCCTAAAATGATTTTTCTTGGTATTTTCAGCATGGGTAACGGCATAATCGTAATAGTGTTTTGGCCCTCCATTTTTGGATGCCCAGAACAACAGTTCAAGATTTAGCATATTATCTATGATGGTGTTGTGTGGCCATCCTTTTTTTCGCTTCATCCATGGCCAGGACAACATGGTGCCGACCTGTGGATTAAAAAGTGTGGCCAGTGAATCGGCGGTTTCCAATAAGATAGCTTTGTATTGCTCGTTCTTCGTGCTTTTGTACCCCAGTCCATAACTGTTGAACGCCATAAAGCCCAAATCATGTGTTTTCCAAGGTAAGTGTTTAATGGATTCTAAGGATTGGGTATGCTTTTCTGCGGTTGTTAGCCATTCCTTCTGGCCAGAGTAGGCATAGGTCTGCCAGAGAAGGCCCGGAAAAAACCCTGAAGTCCAGTTATTTATACCGGATTTGGACCATTCTTTTTCTCCTTTGGTTATCATCCTTGGCATTTTGCCGTCTTGCTCCATATTTTCTAAGGTGGCGCGCAGTTTTTCCTCGTTCATTTTTAGGAGTACGTCAGTATCCAGCTCCTGTTTTTGATTGCAACTCAAGAGGCTGGCTAAAATAAAGAGGATTACAGTTGATTTATACATGGTTTTTTATACGTTCATTTCGTTTGATGCCACCGGTGGGTTCGTTTATTCGTACGCCAATCTCTATACCCACGGAAATGCAATGGCGCCCCGTGCAGTTCTCTATTAACCAATGGTCGCCGCTTTACCAACGGACTTAAAAGGTGCTGCCTTAGTGCCGTTATTTTCGTCGGAGGCCAAGGGATGGTTGGTACCGACATAATAGCTATGGGAGTAATCGGTCTCCTCTTGCCACAAAGCTAAGGGCTTCTTATCGGGCAGTTTAAAATCGCTCTGTGCCGTGACTATTACACAGACTGTTGCCAATGCTAAAAACAGGAATGTTTTTGAAATCATGGGTCTATAAATAGGTATTATTTACTGTCGATCATTTTCTGTACTTCTATGGCCGCAACGATCAATCCGAGCATACCATGCGAATCATCATCTACAAAAGGTCGGTTTAGGTAGTAATCAAGATCCTCGCTGCTCATAGTACCCATACAAATATTACGAACCGTTCCATCTTCTTCTATAACACTGTCCAAGGCACGCCATCCCTTTAGGACATGTTTTTCGTAATCGCTTCGTTTTAACCATCCTTTATTTATGCCTCTAGCAATGGCCATAGTAAAAATTGCCGTTCCGGAGGTTTCTTGCCTAGAGGGTTCATCGATTACATTGTTCCAGAAGCCATCGGAGTCTTGATAGCGAACCAAAGATTTTACATGGTTACGATAATGCTTTAGAATACGCCTGTAGTTTGGATGGTTTTTTGGTAGCACTTGAAGCACCTCTGTTATTGCCCAGATGCCCCATCCGTTGGCTCGTGACCAGTGTGGCATACGTACCTTTTGTTCGGAATATTGTGCATGTTGGTACAGTTCTTCCTGTGTGTTCCATACTTCTTTGTTAAATGATAGTACTTGCGAGGCGGCATCGTCCAATAGACTTTGTCTCAAGCTTAAATCGTCCGTCAAATTAGCGGCATAGACCAGATAGGGTAGCCCCATAAACATGTCGTCTACCCAGGTGGTCTTCACTTTTGGGGTAAGTCTTGCGTAATGGGCATTGTTCATTCGTAACTGATCGTTCAGCGCATATTGGGTCATTTCATCTACCCAGGTGACATAATCAGTTCTGTTGTCAAAGTCCTTTTCCTTGATCAATCTATAGATAAAAGGTAGTGTAGGCGCCAAAGTAAAATCAAGTAGGGGAGTGTTGATCATTTGATTGTTGACGGACTTATACGCATTGAGCTCTTCGATCTGATATTTTATAAACGGCTTGGTCTCAATCATAAAATCGGTATATTTTTTCGCATACACATCAAAACGTTCCGCTCCCGTAACTTCTGAGAGTTGCATCATGGCCCAGGCGACACCACCTGTATGGTAATTATAATTCAGGTAAGATCCCCAAATAGGGTCTATGGGGACGGCATCTGCCAATAGTTCTATTCTAGGGATGGACCAAGTGACCAAGTTATTTTTACCTTGATAAAGCTTTCCTATTTCAAAATTCGATTCGAGCATATGCGAGGCATTCGAATTCTGTGCGCTTTCATTTTCAAAGGGGCCTATCACCAACCAGTTGGATAGTTTGGATACCTCCTCTGAAATCAGGGGATGATTGGCCAATCCTAGTTTGGGGTCTTTTTTATCCTTTTTCTCGGCTTTTAGATATACCGTCCATGCACCTCCAACAGTTTCCGATTTGATGAGCAATTTATTTCTTCCTGGAAGGAGTTGCAGTACGACTTCCTTGGACAAACTTAGATTGCGTTCTTCAATCGTGATTTTGGAATTACTTTTTGCCCGATCGCTATATATTAAGGAATCATTTAAAAAAATGCTTATACTGTTATTGTATTCAAGACCGATAGGGAAGGATTGCGCCTCTTCGGTCTCCAACCAGGTTAGCGCATAGGCCGTTGCAGCGTTGCTTTCTCCAAAAGTCCTGCCGAAATTGACAAAATTAAGGTCGGAGATATGTTTTTCTCTTTTAGCGGGGAAAAGTTTGTACTGAAAAGAATTGGAGGCAATGATATGATCGGCAACCAATTTGATTTTTTCAATCGGACTTGGTAGATCGTTTATACCTGTTTGGCCATTCAGGATATTTGAACCCGACCAAACTGCAAAAAATAGTAAAAGTGCTTTATAGTTCATAATTTTTAATTTTCTGTTTGTTCTATTTACTTTGATAAAATACTTCGTACGGGACGTCCGCCTTGGACTGGATTCTTAAATGTATTGATAATTTCCCCTCATGGATATATTCTGATTCACGATCATTGAGATTTGTTCCCATAGTACCCCAAAATGTTACTGTAGTCTCCTCCAATGAAATGGTTGACCCTTAATTTTATACAATTAAGAGGATGGTCATGGTGTTGTGGTCGTCAATCAATGTAACATGTTAAGGTGTGGAATAATGAAATCTAAAAGGTATCTTTTTGTAGTGCTAGTGCTATTCACTTTTTGCGGAACGGAACTGGCTTCCCAAAACGCTGAACAATCCAAATGGAGCTTGTCCGGGACACAAGTGCGACCGGGTTCGGATCCGTTTATGCAAAAGTTGTACTGGGAAATAAATAACAGCGCCATGCAAGAAAAATTGCGTGATTTAAGACCCTTTCCTGTAGGGGTGGTATACTATCAGCAGCGAGAGGATGATTTTGATGCTGCGGTCAAAGAGTTCAAGACTATAAAAAAATTAGGTTTTACCGCATTGAAACAGCTGAAACTCGATTCTCCAAAAAATCCCCAAGGATTTAAGGAAAAAGTCTTTAATGCGGCCATTGATGAAGGTATCTCTCCATGGTATTATGGTAAAGGCGGTTGGGAGCATATAGACCAGCAGCTTTTAAACAAATTGGGTATAGAAATGACCTATTCATTTGAGAATTTACCAAAAATTCAGTCCGATGCCCGTATGGTAGCCTATCAAAACGATGTGTGGCGCAAGCGTGTGGATATAATGGCTGACAAGCCAGAGCCCCCTAAAGGAATGGGAGAACCAGGGCGTAACAATCCTTGGCTACCCAAACGGTTGACGGCTCCATTTTCGGAATGGCTAAAACAAGAGTATGGGGTTTTGGATACCTTAAAAAGTGCTTGGAATTCTGGCTTTACCGACACTCAGGACTTTAAATCTTTTGATGGGGCGGCACAATCCTTGATTGGAAGTGGGTTTGATAATTATGGCAATGGGAAAGGGTCTAAAGTCAGTGATTTTAGGCGCTACCGGGATGCTATGAAATTTCAGTCTTCATTAATCGTAGACAATTACCAGCAGACGATGGATCTCTACCATAAGTGGGATCCCGAGGAACCCGAACGTACTGGCGGACATCAGGTTTTTGAAAATCAGGCTGTGAATGCATGGGATCTTGAAGGACAAGCTAAAACCGCGTCCATTGGTGGCTCTTTCTACGCCTCGGTACACCTGCCCCATCACTTTTTTTTAATTGACAATGAGGTGACTAGGCCAGTGTATTGGCAGTCTCGGATTATTGCCGATATGTTCAAGGGCGGATGGACCGCCACTTGGGAATCCACCGGTGGCCCAACCCAATGGAGCGGGCATGAGGGCTATACGGTTGATGGTAATACCATGTCCCAATTATTCGTATCCTATTTGGCATCCGGATTAAAGGGTGTCGGGATATGGATGTGGAATTCTAGGGGCGAAGGCTGGGAGGTAGGTGAATATGCATTAACGGATATTCAGGGCGAACCTTCCGATCGTGCCATCGTTGCAGGTAAATTTTCCAAAAAATTACAAGAGCATCGGTATGAGTTATGGGACTCCCAAGATGAGCCCATAGTAGGTATATTTTATAGTTGGGAGAACGAAGCTTTGTTGGGGCGTTTGTCTTTGGGCGCTTATGATATGAACACCCCTGTGTATAAAACAGATAGGGATTTAAAATTCAGGCAATTCCATACCGAAGGCAGGTTGGGCATATCAAGGGCACTGACCAACAACAATGTTCCGTTTGAATATGTTACCGAACGTAACTTGGAAGAGGGCTTGGCGGCTAGATATCCCGTTATTTATCTTCCTTATATTTTAGCCCTTGACGACAAGCATGTAAAATTATTAATAGAATATGTGGCCCAGGGCGGAAGATTAGTGGCGGATTTTCCCCTATTGATGCTAGATAATTACGGAAGGTTGAACAAGCAAAAAGTAGGTTCCGATTTTGAGGAGCTATTTGGCCTCCAGGTCGGCGATTACTACAATTCATTTAACCGAAGTATTGTTTTTGAAGGAGATACCTTGCACAATACACAGTATGGAAAATTAAAACTGACCCAAGCCGAAGTGCTGAATACATTCGGTAACGGGGTACCGGCAGTGACTCGCAATAGCTATAAGAAAGGGGAGGCTATTCTTCTAAATTTTGAAGCATCTAGGGAAGCCTACAAGCCAGGAAACACTAAAATGGAAGATATTTTGACGTATTATTCGCTGGGCGATATACGGCCGCCATTTGAAGTAGCTGGGAGCAAAAATACCTTTGTCATGCGCCGCGCCGCGCCCAAGGCAGACCATTATTTTATTGTAAATGATGGGGAGACCGAAACAGTGAACATACATTCGGATGTTATCCGTTATGAAAATATACGCAATGTGTATACCGATGAAGTGATTTCTGTTGCTAAAAAGGGTTTTGACATTACCGTTCCCGCAAGGTCCGGTGTTTGGATTAGGGCGGAAAAAAGAGATAAGAAAAATCATTTTATAAGTCCGATCTATTTAAAGACTGAGTAATGGATTTCTAGATATGCTTTTGAATATCTTTTTAAGTGTTAATTCCGAGTTTGGCATTTAAACTTAAGTCAAAGAGTCAAGAACCAAGAACCAAGACGAAAAAATCTAAAGGCCGGCGAGGCAGGCTTCTTTTGAGCACCCCGTTTCGGGACTCTAGCTTTTGACCTGCCCGCCAGAAGGCTAAGGTGTACCCACAAATATTGTTTGTGGAAAAATAAAGTTTTGAAGCTCCTCCCTTTAGAAAAAGGGAGGTGTCCCGCCTCGGCGGGACGGAGGGTTTGACCACGCACTGTTTTGCCGCAGAGAAATGCAAAGTAGTAATTTCAAAAAAAATCAATGGTTGAGTTTGTTTGCGCCGTCAAACCCCTCTTTCTTCCGCAAAGAGGAATTCATTCTCCCCTTGATATAAATGGGAGAGCTGGAAATATGAAAATTTTAGTGGTGAATTGCATTAAAAAAAAGATATGGGTACACCGTAGCTACCAGACGGGCAGGTATTTTGGCTTGACCTCAAGAAGGTTCAATCTGAATACTCCCACCGCCGGTGCTGTTTCATTATTTACGATGTAGCTCTGCTTGGAGCGTTCGGAACCGTCTTTTTACAGTTCGGGATGTGACTTTCCCTTTGGCTGAAGGGTCATAATTACGGTAATGTTTTTGTCGCAGGCGATATCTATGGTTTTGGTGTGGGTATATTTCTTTCCCTTAAAGGCAATACCTGTATTATTCGCTACCGTGGTGGCACCATAGGTTGCTTTACCAATGCTAATCTCAGCTTTTTTAGAGCCAATAACGGTAGCTTTCATTGATGATCCATTGGGTGCGGTTATCAAAAAGCCGTTATAAAGAGGTTTGACCGTATTGAACTCCGGAGTATTCATTCGCCACGTATGGCCATTCTCAGATTTATCCTCTACCGTAAATACTGCCTCCACGTCATTTTCCTTGCTATAATCCACAGTGAATTTCCGCCAATGATTGTCTACCCCTAAACTACTACCATGGCCGGCGGCGTATCCGGAGCCATCTTTTTCAAAGTGATGTTTCGTTAAGGTGCCCTCAACATTTATATCCATCTGTTCTTGCCAATTTCCTGTAGGAAAGAGATTTGTCTGACCTGCTACTTCCGCTGTGCGTCCTGCACCTATTGCCCATAAACTTCCCAGGCCTATAATGCGAAAAGTTAGATTATCCGGTGCTGAATGTCCTTTGATGCGATTGGACGAGGTGTTAAAACTAGCGACAATGTCGTTTTTGTCCTTAAATTCATTTCTAAAGAAAACAACGCCTTGGGTAGTATCAATGTAATTTAAAAAGGTCTCGGTCTCGGGGTTCATAGCTTCAATTTCTTCGGGATAAAAGCACATAGTCAGTATTGGATTTTGAATATACGCTCCGTCATAGAGGTAATCTAGCATCCATTTTAGGTAGGGTTTTAATCGTGCTGGCATTAGTCGGGCGCCGTAGGCGAAAAGACTGGAGCCCGTCATCGGATTATCGTCCCCTAAATCCGCTTTTATACCTACTCCTGAAATAGTGGGGATGCTCACAGTAGAAGTGATGTGCTGGTCTATTGAATGTATCAATCTGGGAGCATATTCGGGCAGCGTGAAAACAGGTTTGGAAGATGATGAATGCTGCAAGGAAATAATAGCCGGTAAAATAAAGGATGCGTTGTATACATGGTATCCCAATGTTTCGCTAAACCAGCCGTGTTCGGTAAAACCGGCTTTAATATGATCTTGCAATCGTTTTTGTGCGTCCCACAAATAGGCTTTTCTGCCCATTACCTGATTACTGTCCAAAAAAGTATCGTCAATGATGTTTGCACCAAACACGACACTTCCATAACGCACCCCCATCCAATTACTCTCTGCGCTATAATTGGCCTCTATTCCCATGTTATTGGCTACGGAAAGCATCAGCTTATAAATTTCTTGATTTACAAATTTACGTTGCTTTGAACTCCAACCGTTATAGGAGAAATCATAGGCCATAGCCATCTGCTTTAAGATGTATGCTCTGGTAAGTCCTTTGGAAAAAGGGTTTTGCACAAACATAGTATCCAATACCAACTTTTTTATATTTTCATAACTCCGGTCTGACCATTGTTGATCTTCGGTCAGTAGGTAAATAAAGGCTTGGTCCGCTATTTTT
>Ga0306871_1000251_pt1 | contig 21468 bp, 15 predicted proteins | sample AntRauMeHopE1497_FD_190447 | JGI IMG/M metagenome (GOLD analysis project Ga0306871, IMG submission 190447) | Saline lake microbial communities from Rauer Islands, Antarctica - Metagenome Hop E1 #497 (v2) (version 2) | ecosystem: Environmental > Aquatic > Non-marine Saline and Alkaline > Saline ... | reverse complement strand
TCCTTGCTGGGCTAGCTATATTTTTGAACGTGTTGTTTTGCACTATCCCAATCTACCGAGCGATGCACATCTGTTCCAACAATATAGAAATAAGGCCCTATTCCTGCGGTAAAAAGAATCATAAGTTTAGCATCGTCTAATTAAAAATACCGTTCAATAAATCAATAATTAATACTAATGGCCAGTTTCATGCTGGTGCGTCATTTGTTAGTCTTGTTTAGTAGGCAGGGAACTGGAGCTTACGCAAAATTAGCCTGCTTGTAACTAGGCGCGCTATAACGTTTGGGTTTGGCCTTTTAGATATTGCCTTAAACAACGCAGCTTTATCAATTAGTTGCTTGGCAAGTTTCTATACTTGAAGAGTGCCGAGTAAACCTGAACTTAAAATAATCTCAAGGAGAGACAATATGCAAGAATTAAAATGTGATCAAGTAGCAATTGTAAGCGGTGGAATATTTGGGAACGTACTCATTGGCGTTGCACTGGGGTATGTAGGAGAAAGAATAATTAACAGTGGAAGTAGCAGCTTCAGTAATCACATAAATAGCTTTAGTTCGAGAAACCATAGTGGAAGCAACAGTTTCTTTTTGATAAACAGACATCGTTTCAACTCAACGATTTAGTATTTACTTAGTGTAGGTAGGGCTCTTTATTTTGCCCTATCTTGTTCACTAAGCTATAAAGATTAGGTACACATGAAATTTTTATTTTTTATTTTTATTGGATTTTTGACATCAACTATTCTTCACTGGTTTTTTGATTTTTCATTTTTAATCGAAATGAGTATCCTGGGTATTATTATCGTAATAGTCTATTTGATTGATAGGTACCTCGTAAAAAAGAAAGGATCTAAGGATCAGGTTCGTTGAACGCTAAATAGCGCTTATTTCAAAACAACTGTTCATAGACACAGACAAATTTAAACTAATATTTCAGTGCATATACGGGATTTGATTTTTAATGAGCTTGACCCTTAGGACCTCTCAACAATACCGCCAGCGCTACTAAGCTACCTTCTTATTGTTTATATAACACCCCTGCGTTAGCGAATAACGCCCTTTTCATTTAGGTTATCTTCCTTTTAGTCAAAGTAACTCAACCTTCTTTTAAATGGCTGGTTTTGCCAGCTTCGCTGGGCAAACAAAAAAGGCCAAGTCATTGACTTGGCCTTTTTTGTACCTAAAGCTGATTAGTTACGAACAACAGCAGGGTTAGTTACCACTACGGTGGCTGTACCGTCTTGTGCAGTAGCAAAAAACTGTGCCAGCTGTAGCTGCATTTCAACCGTGGTTGGCGCACTTGGTACTGGCGATAGTAGTGAACCATGAGAGCCGGCTATAAACCGCACAAGTCCACTGCCTATACTTGTAGAACTCACTCCTTGTAGACCAATTAAGCGAGCTAGCGCTTCGGTGCCAGAAAGAGGTGGTACAAAGTTCGGAATAGTTTGGTCGGGCAAAGCTGTGCTGCCGTCGTCGTTGGTGCCACCACCAACAACCTCTGCCATATATACCGGAGTAGTTTGCGCCCCAAGAATACTTGCGTAAGTATTAGGGTCGCCCGAATCTAGCATCGTTTGTGCAGCATAGGCAAATTGACCAAATAATGCAGCAGCGCTTGCTTGCTGCTGCTCATTAAACCCTGAAGAAAACGCAGCATAAGCACCCGGTATGGCGGCCGTTACCGTTAATTCGTTTTCTGCGGCAAACTGACCTAAGAATGCTTGAAATTCGGTTGATGAGGCAGCAAACAACGAGCCTTTAACTAAATTACCAAACGATCCCGACTCTAATAAGAAACCAGCAATACCGCCACCGGGAACGTTTAAGCCTACACCTTTAAATGCGTACATACTGTCAAAACCGGCTAATGCAGGATTCACCTGAGCGAGGCTTTCGTTAGCCATAGCAACGGCGGTATGTCCAACAATAGCGCCTAAAGATTGGCCAGCCAGATACACACTAGACACATCTAAGTCAACGCTACCAGAGGTGTCTACCACTGCGTTTAAACCTAATCTTAGGCCCATTAAATCAACCACACCTTGGCGGTTATTATCGCGAGAAGACAATAAACTTGCCAAGTTAAAGTAGTCCGTTGTAGACCCACCAGCACCGCTTGTAGCGTTAACAATAGTGCCATCTTCTAATACAAACCCGCGCTCACCGTGTAGAGGCTGATCAATTGCAACGGTTGCAAAACCCGCCAATGAGAGTGTGCCACTAGCTGCCAACATTGCTTCTTTACTACTTGTAATACCATGAGCTAGTATCACTACAGGCCAACCTGCATCAGGTTTGCTTATTGCTGTAACCGCAGGATTGAGGGCAGCAAGAGCGGAAATTAAGTTGACGTCTGGCACCGATATTTGAACATTGAGCGTTTCTGAACCATCAACATTACGACCTTTGGCTCTCGGAATAGGACTGTAACGGGTTAAATGTCGGCTATCAAGAATGCCTAAACCCGAAACATCTAGGTCAAATAAATTACCGCCAGACGCTGCCTGACAATAATCATTTAAAGGTCCAACAGGTAAAGAGCCGTTGGCAATGAGAGTGGGAATATTGGCCGCACCAATACCTTGTAATGCTACGCCGTTAGTACAAGCTGCTTGCCAGCTGTCTGTTAATGGCTGGGTTGGGCTTAAATAATAAGGTAAGTCGATTGTCCCTTTAGTCACCTGAGCAGAACATAGTAGGCCAAAAGTGGAAAAGGTAGCTGTTGCTGTAGCAAACAACGGTGAAGCTGGGTTACTTAGCGTGGCAAGAAGTCCTCCACAGGTGCCTAAGCCTACAGCTTGTAATCCTCCAAAACGTTCAGCGCCTAAGAATAATGGCGCCACAATGTCAAAAGCCGTTTTTGGTGATGATGCATCTACCACAATGGCAGGCAAAAGCTTACCCGCCGCCGCGGTCGCCGCTGCAGGATCGGCGCCTCCCGCTCTGGCGGCACCAAAGGCTTGAGCAAAGCCACCAATTTGTAAGCCTTTTATGGTGTTAAAAATGCCAGTAGTGGTTTGAGTCGTAAATGTTGAGCTATAGATAATTGAATCTGCGGCAACACCGCCTTGACCAACAATAACCGACTCATAAGAATTTATAAGCCCTTGTAGTGCTAACTGTGCATCTGAAGCAAGCGGCAATGATCCACTAGGCTGACGTACTAAATCATAGGTTGTTGAGCCTTGTAATGATTGACCATCACTCGCTTTGAGCCCGTCAGTGAGCACAACGTAATAGCTGGTAGCGCCGTCAAAGGCTTTTAATGGAACAATATTAATGTTGTTGCCTGATGCTTGGGCTACAAAATCCTCGCCAAAATTGAGTTCATTATATATTTTGCACCCGGTTAACGGGGGCGCACTAGTACAGTCTGGATCTCTTAGATCGCCACCAATGGCGCCCCTAAAAATCCTCACTGAGCCGGGCATAGCAACAGAACCTGCATCTAAACTAATCCCATCAGGGTGAGCGGTAGATATCGCAAATGCCGCCTGCGTGCTCCACCCATCTTGAGCACCAAGAGCAATACCAGGTTCGGCGTAGTTGGCGACCCCCTCATTGAGTGCTCTAGATGCCACCTCAGCAGGTAGCTCAAGTGTGCCATCTTGCGTTTGGCCAGCTAATGCAAATAACAAATCAGTAGGCACGGGTAAAACACCGTTGGAAGGGTCAAACATGACTCGTGATGCAGGTCTTTCAGGTGTTACCTCTGCTTGTAGATCTTCAATCGTTTCTCCGCCACATCCAGCTAAACCTAAGGCAGTCACAACGCACGTGCTCACTAACAGTTTTTTCATTCTATCTCCCACTTCTTTTGTAGATATGTAATTAATTATTTTATGCATACGGCTTAAAAACACACGCTAATGCTAAGTACTAGTATGACCAGTTAATATAATGGTCTATATTATTGACTTTATGTTCAATTTGCAAAGTGTTTGTAAACGTAATGTAATAAAAACTCACTATCGCCCGCTACGTACTCGTGTAGTCTTTATATATATTTCATATACCGCGCTATTTTTCGCGACCTTTCATCTTATCTTCCAGCGCCGCAGCTTGCGCAAATTTACGGCGACCAACAAAAGCGCGTTCTTCTATGATATATTGACCCACTTTCAGGCACATAGAGTATTTCATGAGTTCAACCCTGCAAGCCGCACTGTGGATGCTGGGCGCAATATTTAGTTTTACCACCATGGCGATTGCAGGACGAGAACTCAGCGCTAATTTTGATACCTTTGAAATTATGCTGTATCGCTCAGCTATTGGCCTGCTGATTGTGCTAGTAATACTGTATGCAAGTGGCGCATACCGCAAAATTGGGATTGGCGCCTGGCGCACTCACCTTGTGCGCAATGTGTTTCATTTTACCGGTCAGAACCTATGGTTTTTTGCGCTAAGTGTTATTCCCTTAGCACAGGTTTTTGCGCTGGAATTTACCTCGCCACTGTGGGTTATTTTGCTTGCGCCCTTTTTACTAGGTGAACGTCTTACCCTTATACGCTCTATTGCCGCTCTTATGGGCTTTGTTGGGGTTTTAATTGTGACGCGCCCTTCTGTTGATAATTTGCATCCGGGCGTTTTTGCAGCCGCAGCGTGCGCATTCTTCTTTGCGCTTACCTACATATTTACCAAACGCTTAACGCGCACCGAAAGTATCGGGGCAATTATGTTCTATCTTTGTGTTCTGCAGCTTATTTTTGGTGTAATTTGCGCCGGTTACGATGGTGACATTGCCGCGCCTAGCAAAGCAGATATACCTTTACTAAGCCTGCTTGCATGCTGCGGACTATTAGCCCATTTTTGTATTACAAAAGCACTCACTATAGCGCCAGCAACCTTTGTTGCCCCGCTTGATTTCGTGCGTCTTCCCATTGTTGCGATAGCGGCAATGGTCATTTATAAGGAAGCGATTGACGTGTGGGTTATTGTAGGGGCCACTGTTATATTTGCTGGCAACTACTTGAATGTATGGGTGGAAACGCGCAAGCGCGCGCAAGTATAAACTCGTGTGCGCCTACCATTTTGTTCAGGGCATTATAAAGCAGGCTAATTGGCAGCAGGCGAAAAACCTACACACCTGAGATCATAACAGTGATCAGCCTGCAGATATAAAACCTGTCTACCTCAAACCTTAAAGCTTCACCTATACCATTTTACGCAACAAATGCGCGGTGTTCAGCGACAACAGTCGCCAGCAGCTTAACGCGCCCAGCAGGCCAACAACCAATGCGCCCACTAGCGGTGCAATGATCCAGTATTCAAAATGCAGCGAAAATGGCATTTGAAAGACCAATGTTTGCAGTAAGTATAAGCTGAACTCATTCGCTAATGCGGCCATTAAGCCTGCCACCCCGCCAATAATAAAGAATTCGTTTATGACACTAAAACGTATGCTGATGCCTTTTAAACCCAAGGTGCGTAAAATGGCAAGCTCTTCTAGGCGCTCATCCATGCTGGCCTGCACTTGGGCCACTAGCACTAAGGAGCCTGCCACTAAGACCAATATTAAAATAAACTCAACGGCCATAGACACCTGATCAATAATTTCGCGCACCTGATTAATGCGGGCGTCTACGTCAAATAAAGTCACACTGGCAAACGGCGCCATAAGCGCAGCAATTTCATTTTTGCGCGACTCATCTAAATTAAAACTAGTGATGTAGGTGGCACTGAAGTTTTCCATTGCTTTAGGATGAAGCACAAAAAAGAAATTAGGCTGCAGAGTTTGCCAGTTTACTTTGCGCATGCTGGTCACTTCGGCGTTAATGATTTCACTGCCTAAATTAAAGGTTAACGTGTCGCCCAATTCAATGTTTAACCTGCCGGCTATTTCGGTTTCAACTGACAGCGGCACCGGTTCGCCTTCTTGCCAGTTGTCGTGCCACTTACCGTCTACAATTTCATTGCCGCTTTGCAGCACCGTGGTCCAGCTTAAATTTGCCTCGCGGCCAAGGCCCTGGCGTCCATCGTTAGCTGCCTCTTCACCCTCTTTGGTCACGTCGGTACGTACTTTGTCATCGTTAATCGCCACAAAGCGACCGCGCGCGACGGGGTAAAATTTCTCGTAGCTTACGTTATTGGCAGTAAAGTGTTCTTTAAGACCTTCTTTTTGCGCTTCGGTAATATTAGCAACAAAATAATTTGGCGTACCTTCTGGCAGCTGGTCGCGCCACTGCTTAACCAAGTCGTTACGCATCACCAGCACTACTAACAGCAGCATTATGGTAATAGCAAAACTAATTAGCTGGACCGAGTTACCCATAGCACGGCGTCTAATTCTGGCCCATGCCAAGGTCCATGCGCCCATGCTGCCGCTGCCTAATTTTCTACCCACAATAATGAGTACGTGCGTCATCAGCAGTAAGCTTGCAACCAACACAATACCACCTGCAAACAAAATGCCACTTATTTTTAAATTGCCGCTATATACCCACATCAGTAAAAATACAGCGCCGCCTGACAAAGCAAACTGTAGCACTTTTGACGACACTGTTGAGCTTATGTCTCGACGAAGCACGCGCAACGGCGGCACCGAAAACAGCTGTAACAAGGGGTATAAAGAAAACAGCAAAGCACAGGTAACGCCGGTAAATACCGCAATTCCAAGGGGGCGCCAGTACCATGTATTTAAGGCAACCTCTACTTGGCCCTGCAGACCAACCGCAACCGCCTGCTGAATTAGGTAGCCCACAATACTACCAAGCACAATGCCCAACAGCGTAATAAAGCTGATTTGAATCAGGTAAATAGTTCTTACCATTGATTTACCCGCGCCCAGGGTTTTCATTATTGCCACAGGGTCAAAATGACGCTGACTAAAACGCTGGGCCGCCACCGCGATAGACACCGCCGCTAATACAATCGCCAACAGACTTGCCAGCAAGAAAAACTCTTCGGCGCGCGCAATTGAGTTGCCTATCGCCGATTCATCATCTTCAATACTGGTCCACCGGTGCACTTCTCGATTCATCTGCGGACGTAGCCAATTATAATAGTCGTCTAAATCGCTAGGCTCGCCGGTAAAATAATATTTGTATCGGACTCTGCTGCCCGGGCCCGTAATTTTGGTTTGCTCAATATCGAGCTGATTCATTAGCAAGGTTGGGTCGGTGTTAAATACGCTAAACCCAGCGTCAGGGATTTCACTCAAGATTTGGGTCACTTTGAGCTTTGCTTCGCCTACTTCTACTTCATCACCAATATTAAGGGCTAACACCTGCATTAAACGCGAGTCGGCCCATACTTCGCCAGCGGGAACTGATTGCGAAGTGACAATACCTTCACCAAAAGGTATGTCAGCTAATTTTACACTGCCTTTTAGCGGATACGCCGCGTCAACCGCTCGAACATCTGATAGTGCTAACTCGTCACCGGCGAATACCATAGAGCGTGTGGACAGCTGAAATGCCGTGCTTAAATTATACTTGCTGGCCTCTTCAATCCACAGAGGATCGACCGGCGCTCTTGAGCGAAGCTGACTATCGGCGGCAATGAATTCGGCGCTGCGATCGGTGAGTGCCTGCTGCAGGCGCTCTGAGAATAAGGATAGGGACAGTACTGACGCTACCGCCAATATTATTGCTAACAATATGATTGTTAGTTCGCCACGGCGCGCTTCATGCTTAAATAAGCGCCATGCTAAATTAAAAGCCATCATAATTAGTCTCCCGACACCACTTTAAGACGCGGTTGCTGCTCCACTAATTCGCCCGCGGTCATGCGCAATTGCCGGTCGCATTTTTCTGATAGCTGGCTGTCATGGGTGACTAATATGAGCGTAGTGTCAGAGTTCTTGTTTAAGGCGAACAATAAATCTTCTACTTTTTTGGAGTTTACTGAATCGAGGTTGCCGGTAGGTTCATCAGCGAATAAAATTTTGGGGTTGGTAATAAAGGCTCTAGCAATGGCCACTCTTTGTTGTTCGCCGCCCGACAACTGATTAGGAAAATGCTGCGCACGATGTTCAAGCCCTACTTTGACTAAAATGTCATTAGCCAGTTTTTTTGCATTAGGCAGACCCGCGATTTCAGCCGGTAACATAATATTTTCCAGCGCTGTTAAGCTTTGTACCAGCATAAAGCTTTGAAAAATAAAGCCTACTTTTTCACCTCGTAAGCGAGCGCGCTGTTCTTCATCTAAGCTGTGAAGTGGCTCGCCGTCTAATATAATCTCGCCGGTGCTAACTTCATCTAAGCCTGCTAGTAGGCCTAGCAGGGTTGATTTACCCGAGCCAGAGGCGCCTATTACCGCCACACTTTCGCCCGCTTTTACTTGAAAGCTAATAGGATGAAGGATCTGTAACTCACCTTCATTCGTAATGACTTTCTTAGTAACGTTTTTTGTTTCGATCATCAAAGGGGCTTGACTCATAGTGGCACATTCTTCCTATAAATTGGTAGCAGGCTATACAGCACGCAAAAAAAGCGGACTTTTAGGTATCCGCTTAGGGCTATTATTAATTAGTCTTTTATTCGCAAATTTTGCAGTTTCAGATCAGAGTGGCAGTGCTCAAAAAGTCGCTGGTGAACACAAATTACTGGTTCTAGGCGACAGCTTAAGCGCCGCGTATGGGCTAAGTGCACATCAAGGTTGGGTATATTTACTCGCCCAGCAATGGCGGCAAAGCAACACGCCTATTGAGGTTATAAACGCTGCTATAAGCGGCGATACTACCGACGGCGGCCTTGCGCGCTTGCCCCGCTTACTTGCCTTACATCAACCCACTCATTTATATATAGAGTTGGGGGGAAACAACGCATTGCAAGGGCATAACCCACGTAAGATTAAACAAAATTTAATTAACATGATTGAATTAGCCAAAGACAATAACGTTGAAGTTATCATTCAAGAAATGCAAATACCGACCAACTATGGCGCTCGCTATACCAAAGCTTTTACAGCTATTTTTCACGACTTAGCAAAACAGTTTGATATACCGCTTATTCCGTTTTTTCTGCAGGATATAGCACTAGATGCAAGCTTAATGCAGCGAGATGGTATTCACCCAACGAAAGAGGCTCAGTCTTTAATTGTTGATTTCATGGCGCCTAAGTTATTAATGGCGATTAACTCTTAATACCTGCTTTACGCTAGTACAGCCTAAGCTCAGGTAAATTACACGCGAAAAAAAAGACTTAATAAAGTCTTTTTTATTTGCCTAAGCGCTTATTGCGAATAGCCTGCAGGCTTGCTCACATCACGATGCAAATAACGGTCACGCAGTTTAGTTTGTCTAGACTGCATTATCATAGACTCACCTTTAATGAACACCATTTCAGCGGCCTGCGTTACCTCAAGCGGATCGCCAGACCAAATCACTATATCGGCTTGCTTGCCCGCTTCTAAGCTTCCTACTATATCATCTACACCATATAACTTAGCGGGGTTAATGGTAAGGGCTGCTAACGCTACACTGTGCGGTAAGCCATTTGCCACTGCGTTTCCCGCGTGCTGCGGTGCAAGGCGAGCGTTATGCGTTTCTATGCCAATAGACAGCTCTACGCCAGCAGTGTGCAGCCTAGCGGCATTTTGCAGGGTTGCACCAAGACGGTCAAACTGACCCGGCAAGTTTTCTTCAGGGCTTAATACCACCGCCACGTTTGCCGCCGCAATTTGCTGCGCCACTCGCCAGCCATCACTTGCGCTTACCAGCGCCAGCTGTAAATCGCTAAAACGCTCTTTAAGTGCCAGTACCTGCAAAATATCGTTCGCTCTGTTAGCGGTTACCAGCAGCGGCATTTCACCGCTTACCACTTTCACTAGTGCAGTTGCATCTGCGCGAGAAATCATGCCAAACCACTCCCACGACGGCGTAATAGGATTGCTTTGCACATATAATGCTTCTTCTAAACTTTGATTAAGTGCCACCCATAATGCTGCGCGGCTACCGCCCACTTTGTCAGCGCCACTGCTGCTTAAATCAACGTGCATAAAGGCATGCGGTTTAAGCACTGAGTTAAACTCGGTACTCAAGCTTATAAAGGCGCCTTGTCCGTCAAACAACTGACCGGTAGATCCTAAGCCCGTTGCCGCGCTTGTAAAGCCTTCTAAGCGTGTAACGCCAATTAAGGTTGAATCAGTATTAATAGCGTATTGAACATCGTAAGCAGCACCTACAGTTGATACTGCATGAGCGTTTACCCGCGAGTCATTAACACCCGCTGACATGCTCACTTCTACCAAACCAAGATTGGTTAATGCGCCAATAAAACCAGGCGTAACTACTTTGCCTGTTGCATCAATTTCAGTGTAACCTGCGGGAACAGCAACGCCGCTAAGCACTTGCTTAATAGTACCATCTTCTATCAATACAGTGCCGCCTTCAATAACACCCTTACTTGACATAGTGTGAACTTGACCACCAGTAATGGCGATTCTTTGCGCATATGCATGGCCGCTTAACGCTATCATTAACACCAATAAAGCACTGGCAGCGCGGGCGCTCAACAAAGTATGTTTTTGACAGCGTACATTTTGGATTAGATTACTTATCACTGCTGAACATTTCATTTGGCGTCTCCTTGCGCAATTTGACCTAGCTCGAAGTCACTCACCGGCCAGCTCTCAGGGTCTGCTCTGTCGTATACCATTGCGCCGTCAATAAATACTTTTTCAGCTTGGGTATAGCTTGAGAAAGGGTCGCCAGACCATAATACTACATCAGCGTTTTTACCTTTTTCAATGGAGCCGGTATGCTCAAAAATACCCAATGACTTTGCTGGGTTAGCCGACAGCCACTGCCAAGCATCAGCTTGAGAAATATCAATGCCTGCTCTAACACCGTCCGACCATGCTTTTGCTGCCTCTTGATTTAAGCGCTGAATGCCAATAGCGTCATCTGAATGCACAATCGCGCAAGCACCCGCTTGATGGACCATGGGCACGTTTTCACGTATACCGTCGTAGGCTTCCATTTTGAATCCCCACCAGTCGGCCCACATAGCAGAACAGACATTATTTTCAGCTAGCTTGTCGGCAATTTTGTATGCTTCTACCGCATGATGAAAAGTGCCAATTTGGTAATTAAATTCTTTCATTACGTCCATCATTATAGCCATTTCATCTGCACGGTAGCAGTGCATGTGCACAATAATATCGCCGTCTAGCACGCCGGCTAGGGTTTCAAGACGCAAATCACGCATAGGAGCTTTACCGTCTTTTGCGCCGGCTTCATAATCGCTCCATGTTTGCTGATAAGCTTGTGCTTCAATCCATGCCTTACGATAGCCAGCTACATTTGCCATGCGCGTCATTGGACCGCCTTTTTCACCATATACACGCTTCGGGTTTTCACCACAGGCCATTTTTATGCCGTATGGCGCTTCTGGAAATTTCATGTCTTGCATGGTTCTACTCGGCAGGTTTTTAACCACCACCGAGCGGCCACCAAACAAATTTGCCGAACCCGGTAGTATCTGCAATGAAGTAACCCCGCCCGCTAAGGCGCGCCCAAAGCCTGGATCTTGCGGCCACAATGAATGTTCTGCCCACACTTCTGCGGTAACGGGACCGGTCATTTCATTGCCGTCTGCATGAGAACTAGTGCCGGGTGATGCATACACGCCTAAATGGCTATGATTATCGATAATACCGGGTGTTAACCACTTGCCCGTGCCGTCAATTTCAATTGCGTCTGGGGGTACCGGTACACCGGTACCAAAAGCTGATATCTTACCGTTTTTTAAGAGCACTTCACCCTCTTCTATCTTGTTACCAATACCATCTAAAATAGTCACATTAGTAATCACAATCGGTGCAGATTCAATGCGCTGATAGGTGCTGGGGAAAGGGTTATTTTTGTCTGGCGCAGCCTGCTTAGCGCTTTCATTATCGCTGCATGCACTCAATAATAATGACGAAACTACTAGACTAAGTAGCAGCTTAGGCGTGGATAATATATACATGAATTTCCTTGCTAAAATAATAGATAAGAGGGATTACCGTGGTTCGTAGACTAATCGGCTCTGGTGTTTTTCGCAAATTTTTTTTAAGAACAGCAGGCTAAACATCAAATTCAGATAAATATTGGCAAAATTAAGCACTTAATACTTTTACGATTTCGTCAGCGTCTTTCATTCTTCTAAGCGCCATAAACATTTCTTGCGCTTCGGGATACTGCTTCTTCAAATATGAGAACCATTGCTTAATGCGGTTAGGAAAATATAGGCCTTTTTCGGAATATATTTCATAGCCGGTATAGTCCACTAAAAGTGATTTAACCTCATGCCATTCATAAGGCTTGTGACCGAATTTAATAGCAGCGGCTAAATTAGGCAAGGCCAATGCGCCCCTGCCTAGCATAATGTCGCTAGTGTGGCTTTGCTCTATGCATGCTAGTGCGTCTTTTTGAGACCAGATTTCACCGTTGGCAATTAAGGGGATGGTCGTGTTCGCTTTTATTTTTGCAATCCAAGGCCAATAGGCTGGCGGTCTATATCCATCTGTTTTTGTGCGTGCATGCACGACTAATGACGAGGCGCCAGCGCTTTCAATTGCCTGCGCGTTTTCAATGGCCAGTGACGTATCTTCATAGCCTAACCTGACTTTTGCCGTTACTTCATGCTCGCTTGGTACTGCGTCGCGCACCGCTTTAACTATGTCGTATAGCGTTTCAGGGTATTGCAATAACACTGCGCCACCTTTTGATTTATTCACCGTTTTCGCTGGGCAGCCAAAATTTAAGTCAACGCCGTGTGAGCCTAATGCAATGGCTCTTTGGGCATTTTGTGCAAGCCAATATGGATCTTGTCCTAATAGTTGCACTTTCACTTTAACACCGGTGGAGGTGTAGCCTTCATTGTGCAGTTCAGGGCACATACGATAAAAAACTTTATCGGGAAGCTGCGTAGACACAACTCTGATAAATTCAGTCACGCATAAATCGAAGCCGCCCACTTGGGTGAGCATATCGCGCATAAGATGATCAACAACGCCTTCCATAGGCGCTAAAATTATTTTCATTAGGGTTTGTCCGCCTTAATACTGAGTGACAGCAACATATTTTTAAGGATCTCGTCCAAATCGTGAAAGGTCTCTGCGCTACAGTAAATACTCATACTGGAGTCGACGCTTATCGCATGACGATTATTGTGCTGAGCGAAGGTGCTCGTTAGCGCATCTTTTACACGTTCAGAGAACGCTTGCGCCGCGTCTTCTTCAATGTCGACTAAGCATAGTAGGAATTGCTCTGGCCCAAGTCGACCGAGTAGATCTGAGCTACGCGTAATTTTTTTCAAGGTGATGGCAATTTGTTCAAATACAAAATCGCTTTTAGTTGAACCAAGCGTTAAATTTACTTCGGTGAAGTTTGCTATATCAAAAATAACGAGCGCATTGGTGCAGTGGGTGCTTGGCTTGGAAACATGCCTTAACTGTTTAATCAGCGCGCTATTAGTTAGCACACCTGTTATGTTGTCATAAGATTTACTATCATGATATTTGCGCCAAAAAACGAAAAACACGGCTATAAAAGCGATTAGCACCCCACCCACCAGCAAGCCAATAACTTTATGCCTATTTCGCTCTTCATGCTCAAGGCTGGCCTCAAGATTCAATATCTTACTGTGCAAGCGACCTAGATCTAAGGCACTGTAATTATCGTGCGTTAGGCTAACAATGCGCTCCATTTTTGTTTTGTATTGCTCAAACGCCGCGATACTGCCCTGCTGGTTGTCAATACGCATATTCGCTTCAACAATGAAGCGCAAGTAGTTCTTACTGCCGCTGATATAATTTATATACGAGGAAGGCGCATTTTTTTCATTTTCAAGAAAATCCACTAAACACTGTATATTGTTCTTGTATAGGCAAAGTTCAGATAAATACCACCTGAGCAAACCTTGATTGACTGGGTTTTTACTGTTCCCAGCTACTTCTTGCCAATTCTGCAAACTGGTTTCTAAGCTTTTGAAGTCTTTAAGGGCGACATAGTAGGCTGCTTCAAAAAAATATTGTAAAAACCAAGTGCGTTTGGTACCACTTACTTCATTTATAGCACTAAATTTATCAAGTGCTTCTTTCGTGCGCGGTAAATTACCTGTGGATTGAAACGCCGCCACGGCGCTGCCTAATACAGACAATAAATTTTCATTAGTGTATATATCTCGGGCTGTTTCAAAAGCTTTCATATATTGGGCTGCAGCTAAGCCTTGCTGGCCTCTGGTGGCATAAAACAACCCTACCCTATTGTGAGCGTGAGCAAGCGCGGCGGCGTTATCCATAGCGGTTACATCCACGAGTAGCTGGTATAGCTCATATACTTTTGTATCAACATCGGATGTTGAACATTCGGTGATATAGCCAAGACTGGCGCTTAAATGAACGTCTACATATTTTCCCTTAGCGGAGTCGCGGGCCAAAGTGAAATAGTCGCAGCGTTCTGGGTTCTCGAGAATGTCATAAATAAAACCATACTGGAAAATAGCGGAAAGATAGTATTGTGCGCTTCGGTCAGACTGCACATTGGCAAGCAAACGCTGTAATATTGACTGGGCATCGGTCACATTGCCAGCGCAAATCAGACCATGAGTTTTCATACTCGACAGTTGAAGCTGCTGCTGGGGTGAAAGCAAGGCTGATTCAAGCGCGGTATCTATTTGCGTGTTCAATGCACTACTTGGACAGTCGAAAGTGGGTGTGTAAGCCTGTTTAATAAAAGCACTTACGTTGGCGCTATCAAAAATTGGCGTTTCTTGCGTACGTTCACCAAGCGCATGAAATCCAAGCGAATAAACCAAAGAGAAAAAAAATAATGTTTTACAAACCAAGTTATAACCCCAAGATAATGCGCTAACGCAAACTTTAATGACACTATTTAAAGCTGCAGTGTACTTTGTTTTACACTGCCAAGCTTGTTTATGTAGGCACCGATGCACCTCAGCTTATAGCTGTTAGCACAGTCTTTTACGAAAACAAAAAAACCAGCTCAAATGAGCTGGTTTTTTTGTTTATTAAAATGGCGTCCCCTAGGGGATTCGAACCCCTGTTACCGCCGTGAAAGGGCGGTGTCCTAGGCCTCTAGACGAAGGGGACAAAAAACGCTGTTCTTGCCGGTACGCAACATTTCAAACTGTTAGTGCATTTCAGCAATCCTGCTGATATTCACCTGAACTTAACCTTGAGCCTAGTAACGGTTAAATTCTTAGATACCATGTTTTAAAAGCTGATTAACAACTCAAAAAAATGGCGTCCCCTAGGGGATTCGAACCCCTGTTACCGCCGTGAAAGGGCGGTGTCCTAGGCCTCTAGACGAAGGGGACACAATATGTCCTTGGTGGAGCCAGGCGGGATCGAACCGCCGACCTCTTGCATGCCATGCAAGCGCTCTCCCAGCTGAGCTATGGCCCCATGCGTTAACACATAATGCCAAATGCAAGCTCTACGCTAAGCGCTTCATTTAACACTATTCTTACGTGACAGCGGGGCGCATTTTAGGCATGGCGGGCCTTCATGTCAACGATTTTTTTAAGAATTTTCACGATTATTAATGAATTCAATCGCCTTGTTTATTCTTTGAACAACTTGCGTTTGCTTTAACAGCGCAAGGGTTACATCAAGCGCCGGTGAATTACCACTTCCGGTTACCGCAACACGCAGTGGCATACCAATTTTGCCCATGCCTATATCTAAATCGGCTGCGGTGTCGTTTATTGCTTGTCCAATGATGGCTGAATCCCATGATGTTAAAGCTTCTAATTTAGCCTGCACGGCAATTAAATTAGCTTTAGCCACTACTCGTAAATGCTTCTTTGCAGCGCTTGGGTCAAATTCAGCAAAATCTTCGTAAAAATAGCGACTCACGCTCGCAAGCTCTTTCAAGGTGTCAACCCTATCGGCCTGGACACGAATAAGATCGCTCAAGTCTGGGCCAGTGCTTGTATCAATGTTTTGGTCCTCAAAGTGCCATCGAGCATGCTCAGCCACTTCTGCTGGCGGCAATGTCTTTATATAGTGCTGGTTAAGCCAAATCAGTTTTTCGGTATTAAATGCGCTGGCCGACTTACTAATATGATCTAAGCTAAATAAGTTTATCATTTCGTCAACGCTAAATATTTCTTGATCGCCATGCGACCAGCCCAAACGCACTAAGTAATTGAGCACTGCTTGCGGTAGGTAGCCAGAGTCTCGGTATTGCATTACGCTAACCGCACCATGGCGCTTTGACAATTTCTTGCCATCATCACCCAAAATCATGCTTACATGTGCATATTCTGGCACTGGTGCACCAAGGGCTTTTAATATGTTAATTTGGCGCGGGGTATTATTGATATGATCTTCGCCCCTTACCACATGGCTTACACCCATTTCCCAGTCGTCAATCACCACACAAAAGTTGTATGTGGGCGCGCCATCGCTGCGACGAATAACCAGGTCGTCTAACTCTGTGTTTGAAATACGAATTTCGCCGCGTACGTGGTCGTCAAACACAACCTCGCCGCTCTTAGGGTTTTTAAATCGTATAGCGTAAGGCTGGTTTTCAGGATGATCGTTGCGATCTCGCCACGTGCCTGGGTACCTTGGCTTTTCGCCCTGCTCTTCTTGTTGCGCGCGAGTAGCATCTAATTCTTCACTGCTCATAAAACATTTGTAAGCGTGACCTTGCTTGAGCAATTCATCTATAAATTTATTATACGTGTCAAATCTATCTGTTTGATAGTAAGGACCTTTATCGTGATTGAGGCCTAGCCACTGCATGCCGTCGAGAATTGCCTGCTTTGCTTGGGGGCTTGAACGCTCAATATCGGTGTCTTCGATGCGTAATATAAATTCTCCCCCTAGGCTTTTAGCATATAACCATGAATAAAGTGCTGTGCGGGCTCCGCCCACGTGCAAGTAACCAGTTGGGCTTGGGGCAAATCGAGTAACTACAGACATGTTTTTTCCTGAATATGTATGATTAATAGCAATTTTATATTCTACAGCGTTGGATGTCGCTTCTAAAGGACTTCACTTAATTATTTACGATAAAAGATAGCAAACGTTTAGTCTATACTGATCTTAGTTACCCTATGGCACAAATGACGCTTATGACGGGCTTTGTAGCAGTGTTTTAAAGGAATTTGCGTTATTTTTGTGCAAACACACTTTTTTTTACAAAATCGGGTTGACAGTTATGAAGGCAACTCTATAATACCGCTCCTCTTGTTGAGTATTGCTTTTTCTTTATAATGTATATTATTAAATCATTAATAAAGGCAATATCAAGAGATTTTTAAGAAATGGACGCTTAGCTCAGTTGGGAGAGCATCGCCCTTACAAGGCGAGGGTCACTGGTTCAAGCCCAGTAGCGTCCACCACTTCTTATCTAGTAAAATCAAGTACTTCGGACGCTTAGCTCAGTTGGGAGAGCATCGCCCTTACAAGGCGAGGGTCACTGGTTCAAGCCCAGTAGCGTCCACCACCTTTCTTTTCAAGCACTTAGCTTCAATTCTCTGTTCAAATATTAAGCACGAAAAAGTCTGTGGGACGCCAGTGGGTCATTTGTGGGGCGCCAGTGGGACTTTTGTGGGACTATTGGAAATGACTAATCTTCTGTATCTCGCGTCACACGTGGCCTAAAAAGAATCTCCCGTGGGGCAAAGCTGTTTTAGTTAATATCATCAGTTGGACTAAAATAGTACACAAGAGATTTTTATAATTTATGAGCTTACTCTATTATTGCATCCGTTATGGCATTGTCAACTTATCGAATTAAGATGATAAGAACAAATTTTCGGTAGCTCATGCCAAATTCTGGACGCAACTAACCCTAGTCCATTCTCTAAATGCTCGTTCACGCAGTATCCTGTAATTATCGGCTTGCATTTTATAACGGCCAAGCCTAAACAGATTATTAGTAGTGCCATGACACGATAGAAATCGTTGTGCTTGGCCTTGGGATGTAAACCGCCGCATTTGCCGTTCTTGTTGTCTACTAGGCTGATGAGACAATTCACAGCGATTGTTTTCGTATTGTTGGGTTGAATGAGCAACGCTGGGCATAATTTCCCTTCTCGCAGCCGAATAACTGCGCAATTTATCGGTGACTATCTTTAATGGCGTTGCCTGCTGGCCCTTCAATAACTTTTTAAAGAACTTCATTGCGGCCTTTTTGTTTCAGCGTTTTTGAACGAGAATGTCCAGCTCATCGCCATCTTGATCGACTGCTCGCCAAAGGTAATGCAAAACACCCTTGATCTTATTAAATACCTCATCCAATTACCACATATCACCGAGTTGACAGGAGGACCGCGCTTCTTCCTGATCTGACTACAATATTGATTGCCGAACTTTATGCACCAATTTCTAACGGTCTCGTAACTTACTCTGATCCCTCTGGCGGCCAATAACTCTTCAACATCTCGAAAGCTAAGTGTAAATCGATGGTACAGCCAAACTGCATGACTGATTACCTGAGGTGGGTAGCGATAACCCGCGTACATTTTAGTGTTTTTCATACTCAGATTATCTCACAGTTACTGGTGTCTGCGATAACTTGACAGTACCAGTTCATGGGGCAACGTAAATACGGCATGGAAATATCGCGTATTAATGACTTGGGCTTGCTGCGCATCCGCCCATTGCTGCTGCTTTTTCCCTTGGCATCTGGGGCAGTGCCGGTCACGGCATGAGCAATAATGTAATTGCTCATGCTCACACTTATTACATTGCCATTTCTGAGCAATTGGGACACTATAAACATTAAAGCAAACAGCACATCCATCGATAGCAGTAGAAAAAACCTAATGAAACTTACTCAACTTAAAAACACCGTAATATTTCTCGGCATAGCCCTCATTGTTGCGTTAAGCGGCTGCGGTGGCGGTGGCGGCGGCAGTAGTCCATTAGTTCGGCCAGCATTGCCGACTCCGCCGCCGAGCAGCGGTCCCACTTGGCAAGCTGGCGTGTATCAACCCAGCAGTGTCTTTGCGGCGCGTTGCAAAACGCCCCGAAGCGGCAATGATCCTTTTACCGGCGCACCCTTCCCCGACATCGCAAGCACCGCACTTAGCGAAAAACTATGGCTACGCTCGTGGACCGACGAAACCTATTTATGGTTTGATGAGGTGCCCGATAACAATCCAAATAACTTCATCACTGCGGCGTATTTTGCCCAGCTGAAAACGGATGCTTTAACTGCATCAGGAAAGCCTAAAGATAATTTTCACTTTAGCCAGCCAACCAACGAATATAATGAAAGAACCCAGTCGGGTACTAGCTCAGAATACGGTCTGGCTTGGGAATTTGTATCTAATCGATCGCCCAGAGAGCTCACCGTACGCTATACCGAACCGAATTCACCAGCCGGACAGACCGCTATTATGCGCGGCGCAAACCTGCAAAAAATTGATAATATTGACTTTATTAACACCACTGATCTGAACGAAATTGACGCCATCAACGCCGCACTATTCCCGTCTGTCGCTGGCACTACGCACCGCTTTGAATTTCTCACCGCTGATGGCGAAACGATCTCGACAGAATTGACCTCTGCGGTGATTGAGCTGAGTCCCGTGCAAAACGTGCAGGTCTTGGACACGGCTGCTGGACGAATTGGGTACTTGCAATTTAATAGCTTTATTACGCCTTCTCAAGCGGATTTGATTGAGGCGTTTCAAACCTTTGTCGACAACACCGCGACCGAAGTGATTTTAGACTTACGCTATAACGGTGGTGGCTCGCTCGCCCTATCAGCTCAGCTAGCGTATATGATTGCCGGGCCAAATCAAACCAACAACCGTATTTTTGAAGACTTAGTAAACAACCGTAAGCGCCAAGCACCTGCGCCTATTCCTTTTTATAATCGCGTTATAGACTATGTAAATGGCGTATTTACCGATATAAGACTGCCCAGCCCAGAATTGACTCGGGTATTTATACTGTCTAGCGAAAATACCTGTTCAGCCAGCGAGTCGCTGATCAACGGTCTTCGCGGTATTGACGTAGATGTCGTGTTAATTGGCGATACGACCTGCGGAAAACCCTTCGGATTTACGCCAGAGGATAACTGCGGCACCACCTACTTCATCATTCAATTGCAAGGTATTAACGACAAGGGATTTGGTGATTTTTCAGATGGTTTCTCGCCGGTTGCCAGCCCTATTTTTGACGATCAGATTCTCGGCTGTAGGGTAGCAGACGACTTTAATAATGCCTTAGGCTCACCCAATGAAGCGCTATTAGAGACCGCACTTTATTTTGTTGAAAATGATCGGTGCCCAGAGGAAGTTATCGCACCACTTTCGATTGCACGGCCTGTTTACGACCCCGATAGCCCCGCTATTAAAACGCCTAACCGCTATTTAGACGCCATTATCAATGACGATAGAAGCGCCATTAGCAAGGATGTTAACTAATGCAGGTTGGCAGACGACTAGGCGCCGGCGTGTTGGCCAGCGCGCTGCTGTTCTCGGGCTGTTATAGCACGGCTGTGCCTTTACAAGACGCTCGTTTCGCTCAGCCGAGCGCGCAAAATGTTCAGGCGGTACAGCAGGCCATTGCGCCATTTTTCAACGGTATGACCATTCAATTGGCACATGATGTATTTACCCGCAGCTCAGAGCTTGTCATCGACAGTGGCAGCGCTTTAGACAAAAGAGGACAAGTCATTAACGATAAAAATATCTCGCCGCCAATTGACCGCAGCGGCAGTGGTCAGCGATTTTTCTTAAAATCTGACGGTAAGAATTGTGCGCTCTTGCATGAACAAAGCGACAACCTGATTATGTTACCGCAAGTCAGTTGCTCAGCGGTTAACAATGAAGCTCCGGTAAGATAGGAAGATTTTTTTGAGTATTTTCCGGCGCTTGCCCACCCACCAGTTGAGAAAAGCCGATGTTGAAAGGCTATTCCTTCAAATTAAACATAAACTCTTACTAAATCGAAACAGTAATTGAATCGCCCTCTTTTAAGGCTTTCTTTGGAAACTCAACAACAAATCGCGTGCCGCTGGTCGCGTCACTCGTTACCGATACTAGCCATAGACAAAAACTTATGCGTATCTTGTCCACGAAATTTCAATTCAAGTCCTTGACCAGCTTCCGCAGACATCGTTAACAACATCTCTTTAAGCATTAACCGGTTCGACTTGAGTATAAGAAGAATTAAAGCTATTTACTACCCCCTGTGACAGCTGTTTTTTTGACTGGGTTGTTTTTTTCAAATGTTCGGTTGGGGGACGCTTTGCATAGCATGTGGGTCTCCAAATTCATGCGTAGATAGGACATTGGTACAAAAAATTGTTGATTGGCATGTCAATGCCCCTACCATGGAAAATTGATTTTCCTAGTATTTCTTCGAGTTTAGCTATGCGCCAAAATCGAAGTCGCGTTGAACGTTAAAGTCGTCGTACTGGTCGTCTGGAGGCGCGCGTAGCGGCGGCAATTGCGTTACTTGTTCTGAGCTTGGACATGTTTTGTCTAAATGTGCCAATATTTTTTGAATGACCAGAAGGTCTATGATACAGACAATTATCGAAACA
>Ga0306871_1000248_pt1 | contig 21662 bp, 26 predicted proteins | sample AntRauMeHopE1497_FD_190447 | JGI IMG/M metagenome (GOLD analysis project Ga0306871, IMG submission 190447) | Saline lake microbial communities from Rauer Islands, Antarctica - Metagenome Hop E1 #497 (v2) (version 2) | ecosystem: Environmental > Aquatic > Non-marine Saline and Alkaline > Saline ... | reverse complement strand
AATAAAAAAAAAGATACTTATCTATGAAACAATTGACAAAGGCGGAAGAAGAGGTAATGCAAGTATTGTGGCAACTGGAAAAATGCAATGTCGCGGCGGTGATAGAACAGCTTCCAGAACCCAAACCAGCGTACAATACGGTATCTACCATAGTGCGAATTTTGGAAGACAAGGGCTTTGTGAGCCATGAAAAAGAGGGTAGGGGACATCTTTATTTTCCATTGGTGAAGAAATCCGACTATAGCAATCAGAGCATCACTAAATTGGTAGATGGCTACTTTCAGGGCTCGTTTAAAAGTATGGTCTCCTTCTTTATGAAAAAGAACGATATGAGCCTTTCGGAGCTGGAGTCCATATTAAAAGAAATCGATAAAAAGGAGGAACGCTAAAATATAGCGAAAGGAATCTAGTTTCTTGACTCTTGTAGTCCGCCAAAAGCGGACGGTCTACCGTCTAAATTTTAAAAAATGATACAATACATCCTAGAATGCATCGCCTTTCAACTGGCCTTTCTGATCATCTATGACTTCTTCCTAAAACGGGAAACTTTTTTTCAATGGAACAGGGCGTATTTGATAGGAACATATCTATTGTCCCTAGTGCTGCCATGGATAAAGATAGAGGCTTTAAAAACATCGGTTGCCGAACAGTACTATTTGTATCCGGAATTTCTTTGGAATACCAATAGCGCCGTAGTTGCAGGGGCAGGGGAGGAACCTCCCGTTTTTCAATTCTCTTGGCAAGAAGGGGTGCTGTATGGAGGCATGCTATTGGCTGCATTGTATTTCTGCTACAAATTGTATCGGCTACAGCAACTGCACCAGCACGGAACTAGGGAACGTTTTCCCGATTTCACCCGTATTGTCGTAAAAAACAGCGAGCTGGCCTTTTCCTTTTTCAGGTCCATTTTCTTAGGCGATAAAGTCCTGTCGCGGGAACATGAAAGCATCATCCAGCACGAGCTGGTGCATATAAAACAAAAACACTCTTTGGATCTGGTATTTTTTGAGTTGATGCGCATTGTAGGCTGGTTTAATCCCTTGGTCTATGTGTACCAAAACAGGATATCTGAACTGCACGAGTTCATTGCCGATGCCCATGTACCCAAAACGGAACGCAAGTCGCATTATGACCTTCTGCTCTCCCAAGTATTCCAGACCCAGAATATCTCCTTTGTCAATCAATTCTATAAAAAATCATTAATTAAAAAACGAATCGTCATGTTACAAAAAGCAAAATCGAAGAAAATCTTTCAGTTGAAGTATTTAATGTTGGTTCCCTTAGTTTTTGGGATGTTGTTTTATAGTTCCTGCGAACTGGTTTCAAGTGGCGCCAATAATCTGCATAAACATATTACAGTAAAGGATATTGAAACGCTTAGTTCGGAAAAAGTAAAGGAATTATTTGACCAATTAATTAGCCTTTCGGTACAACCAAAAGACTGGTCCATGATTGTAAAAGATGAACATTCTACAGTTAGTTTTACAAAAGCACCAGAAGGTTCTGGCATATCTGGCCCCGGAGGCGTTCTTATAGACGCTAAAATGCATGTTGAATCTAAAGTTTTAAAGGAGGATTTTGATTTTTTCAACATAGACTCCTTCCAATCCGCCCAAATTGTATTACAGGATGGGACGGTTCCTTTCGGCGACGTAGAAAACGTACCCGTGTTTCCCGGTTGCGAAGCAGAAGATGACAAAAGGGACTGCTTCAACCAAATGATGCAAAAACATATTAGTGATAATTTTAAATATCCCAAAGAGGCACACGAAAAGGGAATTCAAGGCCGGGTGAATATTCTACTTACGATTGGCAAGGATGGCGTTATTAAAAACCTGAAAATGCGCGGTCCGGACGCATTGCTAGAGAATGAAGCCAAACGTATCATTGATTTGTTGCCAAACATGATGTCTGGGAAGCAAAAGGGAAAAGAAGTTGATGTGTCTTATTCTATACCCATAACTTTTAAATTACAATAAAATCTTGACAAGAACACTTTTAATATTTTTAGTTCTTTTAGGGATACATTTGAGTGCCCAAAATCCGGCGTTAAAAATCGCAGATAGCCTCTACGCCACCGGCAATTACACCCAAGCCATAAATACCTATGCAGGTCTGGCAACTACTAATGCGGGCATACAGATTGCACGGGCCTATAATGCCATTGGGAATTATGAGAAGTCGGTTACCCAATATAGGTCGGTCTTGGCGGCAGATGATAAACAGCAACTCGCCCAATTTGAACTGGGCAAGCTGTTACTAAAAACCAATAAAGCTTTGGAAGCTCAAAAGCTCTTTGAAACATTGAGTTTGGAAAATCCATCTAATCCAGAGTACCATTACCAACTTGGGGAAGGCCTACAGGAACAGAACGACTTGGATAAAAGCATACCGCATTACAAACAGGCAATAGTAGCAGATAGTACACATCTAAGAAGTCTTTTTCAGCTCTCCAGGTACTATTTGGTAAGGCGCTCAAAAGATTCCGTTATTACCTACACTAACCAAGGCTTGGTTCTTTACCCAGAAGATGTATCACTTTTGAACTTAAAAGGCTTGGCCTATTTTAATAATGAAGAATTCCGTAAAGCCATTCCTTCCTTTGAGAAATTGGTGGATTTGGGCGAGCGTAAAACCTTCCTTTTCATGAAATTGGGTATGGCCTATTTTAAGACTTGGGAATTTGAAAAGGCCAAAGTAATGTACCAAAAGGCAATAGCTCTGGAGGAGGATAACGCAGCTGCTTATTTTGAGCTGGGACAGGTGTTCTTAAAAGACAGACAGTTGGATAGTGCAAAGGTGTATGTGGAAAAGGCCATAGTGGTGCAAACGCCCTATTTGGCAGAAGAGTACGAGACCTTGGCAGCTATAGAACGGCAAAAGGAAAATCTTAAGGGTGCTTTTGATTACTACGTTTTGGCACATAAAGAAGATGCGGATATACCTAGAATTTACTGGCAAATATGCGCCCTCTTCGATCAGATGCATAGTGATGCCTCTAAAAAACTGGTTTACTACGAACGATTTTTAACCCAGCACGGAACAGAGCAGCCCTATTTATCCCAAATGGTGCAAAAACGGATTTCCGAACTCAAAGAGGAAATACATTACGCCAAGGAGTCAACTGATTAAAAATTCGTAATTTCAGCCATAGATTTCATACCATGGGGCGTTTTCTTGTCGTTGTACTTTGCTTAAGTCTATGTTCTTGTAATTTCTTTGAATCCAAGGAAAAAAGAACACAGGAACTGATCAATTCCGAACTTCGGGAAATCGACTGGAATTCCATAGACACCTACCCACTTTTTTTGGATTGTGACGAGACGGCGGCAAAAGAAGTGCAACGGCAATGTTTTGAGCAAAAGCTGACCGCCCATTTTCAGGAAACCCTGAACGAATTTGAATTTATAGTAGATTCGGATGAAAACCCTACCGTAGCCGTTATCTTTGTCATAGATACCGACGGGGATATTGAAATATTGGATATAGAAAAAAATGCTTTTATACTTAAACAAATGCCAGAATTTGATGGTATTGTAGTCCAAAGTCTAAAAACAGTACCGGAAATAGCGCCGGCGCTTAAAAGAGGTATTCCGGTCAAAACCAAGTTTAGAATCCCTATCCGATTGAACACCAAGTAATAAAAGATTGGCAAACGAAAAAATCATACTAGGCATAGACCCTGGAACCACCATTATGGGCTTTGGCCTTATAAAAGTGGTAGGTAAAAAAATGGAGTTTATTCAAATGAACGAGCTGTTACTCCAAAAATACAGCGACCCCTACACCAAGCTGAAACTCATTTTTGACCGCACCATTGAGCTCATAGACACCTATCATCCGGATGAAATTGCCATTGAGGCACCTTTTTTCGGTAAAAACGTACAATCCATGCTCAAACTGGGTCGCGCGCAAGGCGTTGCCATGGCCGCCGGACTCTCCCGCCAAATCCCTATCACGGAATACCTACCCAAAAAAATAAAAATGGCCATTACCGGAAATGGAAATGCCAGTAAGGAGCAAGTCGCCAAGATGCTGCAAAGCCTCCTTGACCTAAAAACACTCCCAAAAAATTTGGATGCCACAGACGGACTTGCCGCCGCGGTTTGTCACTTTTATAATGAAGGCAAAGTTGAGGTTGGTAATAGTTATTCTGGGTGGGGCTCTTTTGTGAAGCAGAATGAGTCTAGGGTTGGTAAAGTGAAGGGTAAAAAGTAAGGTTGTTCAGTGAAGAGTAATGGGTGAGAAGTAAAAAGTAGTTAGTAATAAGTGAAAAGTATAAAGTAAAAAAATATTAATGCTATGAAATTTCAAGACCTTTTGGCATACAAGAAATCCTTTGAAGTCGCCATGGAAATATTTGAGGAAACGAAAAAATTTCCAAGAGAAGAAAAGTATTCACTAACAGATCAAATCAGGAGGTCCTCAAGAAGTGTTTCGGCTAACATAGCGGAATCTTATGCAAAGCGTCGTTAAACCAAACATTTCATATCAAAGTTAACGGATAGTGACGGCGAAAATTTGGAAACACAATCTTGGTTACAATTTGCCAAAGAACGTAAATATATCGACGAGATTAAATTCGACGTATTATTTGAACAAACTGTTCAAGTAGCAAAATTGATTCACTATATGATTAATAATCCAGGTAAATTTAGTTCAAAAGAATAGTCACCCACTAATTACTGATTACTTTTCACTCATTACTTTATACTAATTACTCACAAATGTCCGGCATCTACATCCACATCCCTTTCTGCAAACAAGCTTGTCACTATTGCGATTTTCATTTTTCTACATCCATGGGAAAGAAGGAGGCTATGGTGTTGGCCTTGTGCAAAGAGCTGGAAATGCGTAAGGACGAATTTGCCGAAATTGGGGTGGAAACCATCTATTTTGGCGGGGGAACGCCCTCGGTATTGAATACCGAGGAGTTGGAGCAATTGATAGCCGCGGTCTATGCAAATTATCAGGTAATCGGTAATCCGGAAATTACCTTGGAGGCCAATCCGGATGATCTTACTTCTGAGAAGATTCTGGAGCTTGCCAAAAGTCCGATCAATAGGTTGAGCATTGGCATACAGTCCTTCTTTGAGGAAGATTTAAGGTTGATGAACCGCGCCCACTCGTCCGAACAGGCCATGGAATCCTTGTCTTTGGCAACGCGCCACTTTAATAATATTTCCGTCGACCTTATTTACGGCATGCCCAATATGAGTGAGGAGCGGTGGAAGGCCAATATAGAAAAAGCCCTGTCCTTTGACATTCCGCATATTTCCAGCTATGTCCTTACCGTAGAGCCCAAAACGGCCTTGTTCGACTTTGTTAAAAAAGGTCTGGTAAAACCTGCCGAAGATGAAGTAGCGCAGGCTCATTTCAATATCCTTAACGAAAGCCTCACAGTTGCCGGTTATTCCTGTTATGAGATTTCAAGTTTCGGGAAAGCGGGTTATTTTTCCAAGAATAATACTGCCTATTGGCAACAGAAAAAATACATTGGCATAGGGCCGTCCGCACATTCTTTTGATGGCAATAGGAGGGGATGGAACATCAATAATAATCCAAAGTATATTAAATCGATTACCAACGGCATCCTACCCATGGAAATCGAAGTCCTCTCCACGACGGATAAGTACAATGAATATGTAATGACCGGGCTGCGTACCATTTGGGGCATTTCACTAAGTAGAGTGGAGAAGGTATTTGGGGAGAAATACAAGGAATATCTAATGCTACAGGCGAATAGATTTATTCAAGAGCATTTATTGTATTTGGATGAAGATGTACTTTTGGCTACCAATAAAGGCAAGTTTTTGGCGGATGGGATAGCTGCGGACCTTTTCATGATTAAAATGAAGTAAATTTGAATTACACGCAGTACCATGAAGACTTTCATAAACCACAACAAAAAAGAATACCAAATAAACCTGGCGAAACCGCTGGATATCTCCATGCCGCTGCGCGGCGATGCCACTAATGTAAACGCATGGTATTTGGAGCATCCGCATATTGCACCCCATATTGAGGGCAATTTTGTAGGCAGTATAGAAAAGGGCGCCAGCACCAATTTTTACGATATTTGGTTCAATCCGCATGCACATGGCACGCATACGGAATGTGTGGGGCATATTACACGGGAGTTTGCCTCTGTCAACCAAAGTTTAAGCCGATTTTTCTTTTCGGCGGAACTGGTTACGGTTGCACCCGGAAAAAGGGGTGATGATTTTATCATCACTAAAAAGCAGTTGCAAAATGCGATTGGTAACACTCGGCCAGAGGCACTTGTCATACGGACTTTGCCCAATACGAAATCTAAGATGTCTCGGCAATATGCACATACAAATCCGCCATATGTATTGGAAGAGGCTGCCCAATTTCTGGTGGAAATAGGGGTGCAACATTTGTTGATAGATTTGCCATCGGTGGACAAGGAAAAGGACAACGGGGCTCTTTTGGCGCATAAGGCATTTTGGAATTTGGGTGGCATCGTTCGCCATAAATCCACGATAACCGAGTTTATTTATGTACCAAATTCCATTGCGGACGGCAGTTATTTTCTAAACCTGCAAGTGGCACCTTTTGAGAACGACGCCAGTCCTAGCCGGCCTGTCTTGTATAAAATAAAAGGTTAATGGTTAACTTTCTTAGTAACTTTACCGCATGGAAAATATTTTTGAGTTGTTTCTAGGACTTATTTTGGGGGGCATCATCATGTACTGGTTGTTTTCCTTTTTCAGAAAAAAAAAGAACAGGGAACTCACCAACCATCAATCGACCGTATTGCTGGAAAAAATCAAAAGTGTCTGCAAATTGATAACGGTGGAAGGCGATTTTGCCGAAATTTATAAGTACGAGAATACTAGGGAGCGATTCTTAAGCTTGGTCATTAGTAAAAAAAAAGCACTCATTGTTATTAAGGCAAAAGCCCAAATAGGCTATGACCTCCAAAAAATATTGATGCATGCCGATGGAGGGGAAAAGAAGATTGTGCTGACCAGTTTTCCGCAGCCCGAAGTCCTATCCATTGAGCCGCATCTGGATTTTTATGACATAAAAAACGGTATGTTCAATACCTTTACGCCAGATGATTTGACCACCCTTAACCAAGAGGCCAGAAAACACATCCTAGATAAAATTCCAGAAAGCGGACTCATGGAAACCGCCCGAAAAGAAGCGCTGCAAACCGTATTGCTGATCGAGAAAATTGTAGAAACCATTGGCTGGAAACTGGACTACTCTGCCCTAAACATTACCGAGGAACAAAAGAAAAAGATAGAAGGTTGAGTTTGCTCCGAGAACCCAAGGTAAAGAGGAAAAAAGCGAAAAAGGTAAAAAATTCAGATGAAGCCTTTTTCCGAACAACGGTAAATCAAAATCTATCTTAAAATAATTAAAAATTGAAATTTTCCCAATCACAAAGGGGAAACCCCTTTTTAGAGTGGGCTCAAGGTTAGACACAAGGATTTTGCTTTACATTTGGTGCAGAAACCCTGAACATGATTCTAAAGCCGCTAAAATTTTCAGTACTGCTATTTTCAATCCTTCTTTTATTTCAAGTATGTAAGGACGACTGCGAACAACAAGCTCGTTTTACGTCTCCTACTAACTTCATATTTGAATTGGTGGATAAAACTACCAAGGAAAACCTATTTACCAATCAGACCTTTAGCCCTATTGAAATGAGGGTTGTGAATGTTGATGATAGTACCGCCATTGATTTTGATTTTATTGATGAGGACGATTTAAACCATATCCAAATAGTTGGCATAGGATGGGAAACCGAAAAGGTAAATGCCCTCCTTCGCGTTGGGGACAAGGATATTGCAAACTTGCGTGTTGATGCGGAACGGAAATCTGAGGATTGCTGTGCGTTTACCGAATACAACGAAATTAAAATAGAGAATGCAGATTTTCAGTTAAATGCAGAGACAGGGGTTTATACTGTTTTTGTGGATTGAAAACATCTAGTGGAAGAGACTTCCCCTCTTGGAAGGCGTTGTGCTGAGCTTGTTGAAGTAGGATCAAGGGGTGGACACTATGCTGAACAAATCAAAATGGGGCAAAACAGGTAAAAGGATGCTTGTTCAAAAGCGCAAAAATTGAGCTGGGAGTTTAATAAAATCAACAGTAAAACATAAAGCCTTAGTTTGCAGTAGTAACTCGCCAAAACCCTTAGCTTGTCATTAAATATGAGTACAAACAATATCATACGCATTGTTTTGTTATATTTGTACGTATAATTTGTTTCGAATGGACACAAAACTGACATTAAAACTGAATCAAGAAATTATTGAGAAAGCAAAAGTATACGCTTCCAATAAAAAGATGAGTTTATCCCGAATTGTGGAATCCTATCTTCAATCGCTCACATCTGAGGAAAATGGAAATGGATTTGAAATCTCCCCTTTTGTTAAAAGTATAGCTACCGGAACAAAAATCCCCGCCGATTTAGATTATAAAAAGGAGTATTCCGCTTATCTAACGGAGAAATACAAATGAGCAAAAGGATTTTTATTGACACCAATGTGATGTTGGACTTTTTGGGCGAAAGAGAACCCTTCTACGAGTCTATTGCCAAAATTGCAAGCTTAGCGGAAAAGGAAAAACTGACGATGGTAGTCTCTCCTATTTCTTTTGCCACGGTCAATTATTTTCTTTCCAAATATGAAAGTTCAAAAGTCGCAAGGGAAAAGTTACGGAAATTCAAGATTTTGAGTAAAATATGCACTATTGACGAACGGACAATTGAAAAAGGCCTGAATTCCTCCATAAAGGATTTTGAGGATGCCCTGCAATATTTTGGAGCAACGGAGTCGGAATGTGACATAATAATAACACGTAACGGAAAGGATTTTAAGCAATCGGCACTTCCAATTATGACGGCAAAGGAATTCTTGGGCAGCCTTACCAAAGAATAAATAGAAACAATAACACGATACCTGTCATATCTGGCTTTCCCTACATTTCGGCAAGGATACTTTTATTGTGAAGAGGAAGCTAATCATTCAACACCAATCCCATTTATCTTTTCTAAATTTGCTTTCCAATTCAAAAAATGAAACTATGGGAAAACTGATAACTTTAGTATTTTTAATGACAATAGGAACGGCCTTGGGCCAAACAACTGAAAATATGAACCAATTTGATTCCAATTTTGCGCACACCGTATATTTCTGGTTAAAAAATCCGGATAGTCCCGCCGATAGAAAAGCCTTTGAGACATCCCTGCGAACCTTTTTGGACAACTCCGCCTACGCCAAAACTCAATTCATTGGAAAACCGCCAACCGCCAGCAGGGATGTGGTGGACGGTTCCTTTACCTATTCCTTGATCGTAACTTTCGAATCTGCCGAGGCGCAACAGCTATACCAAGACGAACCGCCCCACAAAAAATTTGTGGAGGAGTCCAGCGGTTTATGGACAAAAGTTATGGTTTACGATTCAACAGGAATTTAATCGCAAATGAACATCGAAGAATTTAGGGACTATTGCCTTTCCAAAAAGGGAATAACGGAAGAATTCCTTTTTGATGCCGTAACCTTGGTCTTTAAGGTCATGGGAAAAATGTTCGCCCTATGCGGTCTGGAACGGGTGCCTACCCAGGTAAATCTAAAATGCGATCCGGAAAGGGCAATTCAACTAAGGGAAGAGCATGAGGAGATCATAGAAGGATGGCACATGAGCAAAGTCCATTGGAACACGATTTATATGGAACGTTTAAACCCTAAATTAACGAAAGAACTTATAGATCAGTCCTATGATTTGGTGGTGGCTAAATTTACAAAAAAGCTAAAGGCAGAATTGGATGCGCTTGCTTGAATTCATTAGTCATTTTTTTGATTTTCTGATGTAGGCACTTATTTAATACTTCTAAAACTAGACCAAAGGCTTGGGCTAGAGCCGTGTGGCAATTAAATGTATTATATGTTGATTGCCACGGCTCTTCAGGCCATGGATAATAGAACAAAAGCGGCATGGTTGGGCTTTAGTCCAATCTTGCTAGCCTCTTAAGAGATGTACTATATTTTCAAATAAAAGTAAAAGAGGTACACACTACTCAGTAGGCGCCCAAGTCAATCATTTTTTTTAATAAGAAAGCAGTTGACGGATTTCCAAACAGTCCCTTATCCATATCTTTGCATTTTAATTGCAAAACCGTATCGCAAAAATGCAGGATGCCGCTTCTTTTTATAAATCTGAAATTCAAAAGTATACTACCGGGCTTTCCAAACTAAAAAAGCAACTATTTGCTTCTAGCATGGTGCGCTTATGCGTTTTTTTGGCTGCTATTCTTGGCGTGTATTTCCTGTATGGTAATACCAAATTGGTGGCCGCTGTCATCTTGGTAACCATAGTGGCTTTTTTATACTTGGTGTCCAGACATAGCAATTTGCAAAATAAGCGGGACAAGCTAAAAGAGCTTATCCGTATCAACGAAATAGAGGGACAGGTATTGCAACGCAATTTCCATAACTTACCAGACGGCGATGCCTACAAAGACCCCATGCATTTTTATAGTCAGGATATAGACCTGTTCGGTAAAGGTTCTTTTTATCAATATATAAACAGAACGGCCTTGCCACAGGGCAGCGATACCTTGGCGGCCATACTAACCCAGAACAGCATAGACGGTATAGCCCAAAAGCAGGAAAGTATTGCGGAACTATCCAAATTTCCTGAATGGCGACAGGATTTTTCGGCCACCGCTGCCTTGGCAAAAACCGAGACGGGTACTAGCACCATTGTTTCTTGGTTAAAATCCTACACGCCCTTTGTACCCAAAATTATGCGGTATCTGACGTGGGTGTTCGGGGGTATTTCGGTGGCTTTGATTACCTTGTATTTCTTGGATTTTATCTGGGAATCCATATTAATCTATTGGCTCTTTTTTGGTCTGTTAATTTCTGGAGCTTTTGCCAATAAAATAAGGATTTTGGCTGCGTCCACCGCCAAGATTCAATCCACGTTTCAGCAGTACAATCAGCTATTGACCTTGATCGAGGAAAAGGAATTTTCATCCAAGGTGTTGCGCGAAAAAAAAGAGCAAATAGTCAGTCAGGGAAGAAAAACGTCCTTGGTATTGCAGGATTTTTCCAAGTTGCTATCCAAACTGGACCAGAACAACAATGTGGTGTATCTTATATTTGGAAACGGTTTGTTCCTTGCAAGTCTGTCCACGAGTTTAAAGATTGAAAAATGGATAGCGAGCCACGGTGCATCCGTAGCACAATGGTTTGATGTGATTGCCTTTTTTGATGCCCAGAACAGTTTGGGGAATTATGTATTTAATCATCCAAACTATACCTTTCCGACCATTTTAGCTGAAGGCACAGCTATAAAGGCCGAGAAAGCGGGACATCCCTTATTGGACCCCAAAAAGAGCATATTAAACGATTTTGAAATAAAAAACGAGGAGTTCTTCATCATTACGGGCGCCAATATGGCGGGCAAAAGTACTTTTTTAAGAACGGTTTCCTTGCAGGTCGTGATGGCCAATGTGGGTCTGCCGGTCTGTGCAACATCGGTACAGTACGTTCCGATAAAATTGATTACCAGTATGCGGACAACAGATTCGCTTACGGATGATGAATCCTATTTCTTTTCAGAATTAAAACGCTTAAAGTTTATCGTAGACGAAATTCAGCACGATCGCTATTTCATTGTTTTGGACGAAATCCTAAAAGGAACCAACAGCACGGATAAGGCCAAGGGCTCCAGAAAATTTGTGGAACGCTTGGTAGCTTTCAACGCAACGGGCATCATAGCAACACACGACCTAAGTCTCTGTGAAGTTGCCACCGAATTGCCAGAAGTAAAAAACCACTATTTTGATGCAGAGATCATAAATGACGAACTGCATTTCGACTATAAATTCAAGCAAGGTATTTGTCAGAATATGAATGCTTCTTTTTTGTTGAAGAAGATGGGGATTGTTGATTAGAAAAAATAGTAAATAGTAATGAGTATTAAGTATATAGTACAAAATAATAAGACGTCTTTGCGAGGAGCGACTATAATATTGAAGTGAGGTAAAAAGGTTACTGCGACGCGGCAATCTGTGGAAAAGCGGGTAGCGGGGAGTTGGTAGAGGGTAGTAAGCTAGCGGTGGCAAAAGAGAAAATTAGAATAATAAAAAAGTAAAAAGTAATAAGTGAGAAGTTTTTTGCTCGTCTTTGCCAGGAGCGGCAATAGTTTTAAAATGAGGAAAAAGAGTGCCAGCGACGCGGTAATCTGTGGAAATAGTTGGTAGAGGGTAGTTTGTAGAGGGTAGAAAATAGTTTCAGGTTTCTATTGTTTCATGTTTGAAGTTGGAAAGCTGTTCGGGGAAGCAGGAAAGATTAGTAAAAAGTAATGAGTATTAAGTACAAAATAATATGACGTCTTTGCGAGGAGCGGATAAGATTGAAGTGATGAAAAAAAGTTCTTGCGATGCGGCAATCTGTGAAAAAGTGGGTAGAGGCTAGTTTGTAGAGGGTAGTAAAGCTAGCGAGGGCAAAAGCTGAAATTAGAATAATAAAAAAGTAAATAGTTATAAGTGAAAAGTTTTTGGCTCGTCTTTGCGAGGGGCGACGATAATATTGAAGTAAGCAAGAAATGTTATTTCGACGCGGCAATCTGTTCAATTATATTACAAAAATTATACAGATTGCTTCGGCCAAAATGAGCCTCGCAAAGACGTTAAATTTGTTATTGCATTTGAGTTTATATTTTATTTTAAACCTTGAACTTGAACTTTATTAAATGGATTCATTAACACAAATAGTATTGGGCGCAGCGGTAGGCGAGGCGGTCTTGGGAAGGAAAGTCGGTAATAAGGCCATGCTTTATGGTGCCATTGCCGGCACTATTCCAGATTTGGATATTGTTGCCAAGTATTTTACGGATACCGTAACCGCCATAGAATTGCATCGTGGCATTAGTCACTCTATATTTTTTGCAATTCTGATGTCACCGCTGTTCGGTTGGTTGGTCTGGAAAATTAATAGTAAGGCCAATGCCACATGGAGCGACTGGTCTTGGCTGTTCTTTTGGGGACTTTTTACACATCCCATTTTGGATGCCTTTACAACCTGGGGCACACAGCTGTTTTGGCCTATTGACCTTCGATTGGCATTTCAGAACATCTTTGTCATAGATCCCTTGTACACGCTTCCTTTTTTGTTCTTTTTAATTTTAACGTCATTTCAACAGCGAACCTCGGCCAAGCGAAGACGTTACAACCGTTTGGGACTCATTATTAGTAGTTCCTACTTGGTCTTGACCATGGTATTGAAAGGTGTAGCCCATCGTTCCTTTACCAATAGTCTGGAAGCGCAAGGGATAGCATACACCGATATCGACGTAAGACCTACGCCTTTGAACACGATTCTCTGGACCGCCAATATAGATACTGAGGACGCCTATCTTATAGGAAACTATTCTTTTTTTGATACCAAGGAAATCGATTTTGAGGCCTACCCAAAGAATCATCAGTTTCTGGGCGATTTAAAAAACGAAGATAAAGTGAAGCGTTTAATTGCTATAAGCGAGGGTTGGTACACTATATATAAGCGGGAAGGCGGCCTCTATTTTAATGACCTGCGATTTGGGTTGATTAGTCTGGACCCCAAAGAGACCGAGTTCACTTTCAGTTATCTTCTTTTAAAGAACGATGGAAAGCTAATGGTAGAGGAAACCCCAAAGTTTCGCAAGGATGCAGAGCGACTTTTATCCCTTCTGTGGGATAGGGTTTGGGGCAATTAGTGCGGTAATACGCCAAACAGGTAAGTAAATAGTGTTGCCTTTTGTTTATGGGGAAAAAATGGCGAAGGTTGGACATCTAAACAAAAAACCCTTGAAAATCAATTTATGAACAAGAATAATAAAGTAGTACACTCAAATAATGTGAAAGCGGCGAAGGTGTACATGGTAAAGCCAGATAATTTTTATGATTGCACCGCGTTCGCCAACAAGAAAATGGACGGACAAGTAAAAATAGAATATGGTACGGGAGATGAAATTAGGGAACGTACGACTTTTGTAGTCGGGACTACTTAATTTTCCAATGCTTCGGTATCTAAGTCACTATCGCGTTCTTCAACCAATTCCATAATTTCTTTGGGGGATAGGTAAAGTTCTCTTATCCGGTCTACGTACTCTTGGGTAAGACCGCCCTTTTCTAAAATAAATGTCTTCGTGTCTAAAATATATTCCTCCATACCGTGTGCAACGGCATAGGTGTCGGCCTCCCTCTCCGCAGTCATTACATAGTTTTTGGAAAAAATATAGCGCATACCAAATCCTATTAGATTTGAGCCGCTCCTATCCTTAAAATCCATAATATGCCCCAGTTCGTGTGCCAACCAGCCCACCATTATATTCGGTGGAATATCCTTTGTTTGGTAAAGGGTATCCGCAATTTTTATGCGTTCACTGATCAATATTTTATAGCCCCGTTTTTTCTTGCTCCCAAAGAGCCCCCAGAATTTGGGCTGCGCCTGCATGGTAGATTTTTGGATGTGCTTTTTAAACTTGAAGTGGATAGGCGTATCAGCAAGTTTCGGATAATAGGCCAACGCAATTTTAGCTTCTTTTTCTATGCTTTTGGGAATACGATGTTGCGCGTTAACATTCACAGCACACACTAGTATTAACAACAACAGTTTATAGGGAGTACTTGCAGCGTAAGGGTTTATAAAATGGGGTATTATCATATCATGGGACTAAAAAATATCGCCTAAGCTTGCATAAATGTATCTAAGCCCGGCCTATCCTTAAACGTGTTTAACCTTAGTTGTATTGCATTTCCAGAGTGATTCTAAAAAGCTGTTCTACATCGGCGGACAATTTTTTGTCATGCATCAAGGTATTGGTTTCAAAATTATGCCCAAATCTGTGATATTCAAAATTTCCCGACCTTACCGATGCTATGTCCCCATCCACAACGGTTATCCTAAAATATGAAAATTCATATTTGGGATAGCTGTGTACCCAACTTCCCGTAAATTCTACTGTACCATCTAGAATAAGGATTTTTCAATGGTGTATGTAGTTTTGGCTAATTAATAGGTTTTTAAAGTGGATGGATACGTTAGAATATGCCTATAATTACAAGTTACGAAATTTTGTTCCTTCTTTGCCCTGAAAAGCTTGAATTTTATTCTGTTATGACAAAAAAATATAAAATCCATCGGAATACATAAAATAAAGTCACTACAAGAATGACTTTGTTGATAACAAATCGCTTTAAAACGCAGCATTTTAAGGAGTGGGTGCGGAGAAGAACTGGCCTTTTTTATCTAAAAATCTTACGGATTAAATAAAGAACGCCATATTTTTTAATTGCCGATAATACCGTAGATACCCAACTATACGGACTCAAATCCTGTTTGACATCTTCTTTAAGCCCTTTAAATTGTTCCAAAGCAATTTCACGCTCCAAAGAAAGACGCTTTAAATGATATTCTATTTCATCGAAATTTTTGTACATATGTCAATCAAAAAATTTTGGGGAAAGTTTACTTACAATTAGATTGTCTATTTTTCTTCTGTAGAAGTAGCTTATAAGACCTATAACAAATAACAAAATACCCATGAGTAAAGATGCTAGCGCCATACTGCCTAGCAAAATACCTATATAAATTGTTGCGGAGACGGCTAGGAAAAGCAAGCCCGACAAAGCCAAAATTCCAATAACCAAAGCCTTAAAGAACATGCCGGTAATTTGCGCCAGTTGCTGAAAAATCTTTAGCTTGTAATACTGCTGGGACTTCTTATAATATACCTCTCCAATGTCTACGGCCTTATCGGACGTCTCGTTTAGTGAGTCTAATAGGCTCATATATTAAGATTTTTGTAATTTTTTATTTTTGGATTTTAGTTCTGCCAATTTTTTCTCAAGCGTAGTAATTACATCTTCGGTCTTGTAACTAACATCGGTAATCAGGGATTCGACCCTATTGTCCAAGGTTTGTTTCTCTGAAGCCATGGTTGTAGCTACCCTGTCTTTAAAGTCAATAGCACTTTCTGCAAGGGAATCCTTGGTTTCCTCTGCTTTTTCGGATATTCTCCTGCGCGTGTTCACGCCCTTGTCCGGTGCGTATAAAATTCCTATGACCGCTCCTATGGCAGACCCTGCCAATAGGGCTAAAAATGTATTTCCGTTTGAATTGTCCATTGTTTGTGTGTTTTTTAATTTAGGTAATGATGACTTTCATCTAATACACTGTAAAGATGGTGTATGTGTTTGACCCGACTTAACTCAAGCCAATGAATTTTTGACTGTAACAATGTGGGTCGAACGCGTTAATAATTTGCGAGATTGTAATAAGCTGCGATGGGAATTCAGGGTACTTTCGATGACTATAAAATAGATTAAAATGAATACTATAAAATCCATTAATCCGTATTCCGGAGCACTAAATAAGGAATATCCTGAGGACGACAAGGAATCCATCAGGCAAAAAATTAAAAATATGGAAGCGGTTGCCGAACAATGGGCCGATACATTTTTAGAAGAAAGAATAGCCTTGTTGGGGAAAGTTTCCGATTTGTTGGAAGAGCGTAAGGAAGATTATGCGCTAATGATGGCTGAAGAGATGGGAAAACCAATAGCCCAAGGTAGGGCAGAAATTGATAAATGTGTCTGGGTCTGTGATTTTTACGCTTTAAACGCCGATGATTTTTTGGCGGATGACCTTATAGAAACGGATGCCGATGAAAGTTTTATAAGTTATGATGCCTTGGGATGTGTTTTGGCCATTATGCCTTGGAACTATCCGTTTTGGCAAGTGATACGTTTTGCCGCCCCAACATTAACGGCAGGAAATACCGTTTTATTGAAGCATGCCCAAAACGTGCCCGGATGCTCCAAAGCACTTCATGATTTATTTATAGATGCCGGCTATCCCAAAGCTTGTTTCCAAGCACTCTTTATAGGTCATGAAGAAGTCAATGATTTGATAGGCAACCCGGCAGTAAGGGCGGTAACGCTGACCGGTAGCGAAAAAGCAGGGAAGGCGGTTGCCGGTATGGCAGGACAACATCTGAAGAAAACAGTTTTGGAACTGGGAGGCAACAACGCTTGTATTGTCTTTGAGGATGCCGACCTGGACGAGCATTTGGAGACCATGGTGCAGGCTAGAATGCAAAATACGGGACAGAGTTGTATTGCGGCAAAACGTTTCATTGTTTGCGAGGCGATTTATGACGAATTTCTAAAACGTTTCACGAGCAGGGTAAAAGCCTTGAAGGCCGGCGACCCAAGCCATGAGGCAACCGAAATAGGCGTTTTAGCGCGAACCGACCTTGCCGAAACCTTACAGAAACAAGTAAAGGCATCGATAGAAATGGGGGCTAAGGTTTATCTAGGGAACAGGGTAAACGATGCTTTTTATGCTCCGACTATCCTAACGGAAGTAACCAAGGAAATGCCGGTGTTTAAGGAAGAAACCTTTGGTCCGGTGGCCGCCATTATAAAGGCCGACAGTAGGGAAGCTGCTATAAATTTGGCCGTAACTTCAGATTATGGTTTGGGAACCATGCTTTTTACCAAGGATATAGATTTCGCCATAGACCTGATCGGTAAGATACCCGATGGTTCATTTTTTATAAATGAAATGGTAAAATCCGACCCTAGGCTTCCATTCGGCGGGACAAAGGCATCGGGCTATGGGCGGGAACTTTCCAAAGAAGGTATGTTGGAATTCGTGAACAAGAAAACGGTATACATCAAAAAACACCCCAAATCCTAGGACGATAGTCGATAAAAATTGGGAAACTTGGCAAAATAAATGGCTACAGGGCTTTCCCGTTACTACTATACCCATGCTTAGTTAACGCTCGAAAATTTTAATAATTTTATTTTTGCCTAGACAAAATTATCAAGTATAGCGTTAGCTGCGGTTTACCCCGACCGTTCGGGGTTAACGACGGCAAAGGGAAAAAGAAAGAGACAAAAACTCGGGTTTTCATTCGGCAGGAGTATAATTAACCAATTCAGGTGGAAACTTCGTCGCGGAGGAAACAAATATATTCCCAAAAAAAGATGCACGGGTCGGCGGCATGAACTTCACCGACAAGACCGTTAGGTATGCCTCGCTCCATCAACATATAGACCGGGAGTCCGGTGACAGGGGTGGCTTTGTCCAGCTACTGCTATAGCTACCTGTTCCGTTCCTACCTTTCCTTGTGCTGTGCGGTTGTGCCTTGGGCAACCAAGGAGGCAATCATACAGTATGTAAGCTAAAGACACCGTTTAAACTGATAATGGAACATTTGTGCTGTGAACGGGTCGAAGATTTACCAAAACATTTAATAAAAAACTACCCGATATAAACCTAATAGGTTTTTGAAACCTGGCAAGTATTCTACTATATGTTCGGAAATCGTTCCTATATTTGAATCAACTGAAAAACAAAATTGTTTCTAATTCAGTAAAAATGTACTTTTTTAGACCTTTTTTTGAACAATGAATAATATTGGAAATAGTATTTTTACGACACCGATACTCATACTTAATGAACACCCGAAAATTTTGATAATTTTATTTTATGCCTAGACATCCCGATATATCGGGAAAAGCATAGCCGTAGCTGCGGTTTACCCCCGACCGTTCGGGCTTAACGACGGCAAAGGGAAAAAGAAAGTGATAAAAACTTGGGTTTTCATTTGGCAGGAGTATAAATAAAAAATAAGTTTTATAAAACAAATACAGTCAAATGAAGAAAGTAGTGACCTTCGGAGAGATTATGCTCCGTTTATCCCCTCCGGGATTTTTGAGATTTTCCCAGACCAATAGTTTTGATGTGGTGTATGGCGGTGGCGAGTCCAATGTGGCCGTTTCCTTGGCCAATTATGGTGTTCCGGTAGAATTCGTGACCCGTTTGCCCAAGAACGATATTGGAGAATGTGCCCTTATGGAAATGCGCAAGCGCAACGTAGGCACCGATCATGTAATCTATGGAGGCGATCGTTTGGGCATTTACTTTCTGGAAACTGGCGCGGTAAGCCGCGGCAGCAAGGTGGTCTATGACCGCGCACATTCGGCAATCGCCGAAATCGAGGCTGGGATGATCGATTGGAAATCGGTTTTTGAAGGCGTGGAATGGTTTCATTGGACAGGGATTACCCCTGCAATTTCACAAGGAGCTGCCGATGCCTGTTTAGAGGCCGTAAAGGTGGCCAGCGAAATGGGCGTAACGATCTCTACCGATTTGAACTACCGTGCCAAACTTTGGAACTACGGCGGCGACAGGGAAGCCATTATGACCGAACTAACATCCTATTGCGATATTGTTTTGGGCAATGAAGAGGATGCCGAAAAGCATTTTGGCATAAAGCCCGAAGGCCTGGATATAACCACCCAAGGCGAGCATGTAAAGGCAGAGGCATTTTTATCCGTTTGCCAACAGATGATGAAGAAATTCCCAAAGGCAAAAAAAGTGATTACCACCTTAAGAGGCTCCATATCCGCTTCCCATAATTCGTGGGCGGGCGTACTGTACGATGGAGAGACCATGTTCCAATCGCCCCAGTACCAAATTACCGACATCGTAGACCGCGTGGGCGGTGGCGATTCCTTTATGGGCGGATTGATATACGGTCTGTTGAAATACCCAAAAGATGATCAAAACGCATTGGACTTCGCCGTGGCGGCCTCCTGTTTAAAACACACCATAAAGGGCGATGCCAATCTAGTAACGGTAAGCGAAGTAGAAAAATTAATGGGCGGCGACGCCTCCGGCCGTGTAGCCAGATAAGTTGATGTAAAATGACTAGTTCTCCTGTCGAACTTAGTAAAAGGCATTAAATACGAGAAATCTCCTTATTTAGAGAAGTTTTACTAATACCCGGATACAGTTTCCCTCCTTGGGAGGGATTAAGGGAGGTCTTTTGAGAGGGCTAGGGAGAGGTCTTTTTAGCGAGATGAAAAAAAAGAAAAAGATTAAAAAACATAAAAAAGTATGGCTCAATATTCAAGAATAGAAGTGGCGACCGTAATGAAGGAAACCGGCATGGTACCGCTGTTCTATCATTCGGACATCGCATTAGGAAAGAAGGTATTAAAGGCTTGTTATGACGGCGGCGCACGTTTGATGGAATTTACCGCACGTGGCGATTTTGCTTTCGAGGTATTTTCGGAACTCAATAAATACGCCATAGCAGAACTACCGGGCATGATACTCGGCGTAGGTTCCATAACCGATGCAGGAGCGGCAAGTATGTTCATGCAAATGGGCGCGAACTTTATTGTAACGCCATCTTTGAGGGAAGATATAGCCATCGTATGTAACCGTAGAAAAGTACTATGGTCTCCAGGATGCGGTTCCTTGACGGAAATCAACAAGGCCGAGGAACTAGGCTGTGAAATCATTAAATTGTTTCCGGGTTCTACCTATGGTCCCGGTTTCGTAAAAGCCATTAGAGGACCACAGCCTTGGACGAATATTATGCCCACTGGAGGTGTCAGCACGGAAGAATCCAATTTAAAAGGCTGGTTCGATGCCGGCGTTACCTGCGTAGGCATGGGTTCCCAACTGATAAGTAAAGAAGTATTGGTCAACAAGGATTTTGACGGACTTGAAAAGAAGGTTCGGGACACTTTGCATCTGATTAAAAAATTACGCACTTAAAAAACCATAAGATGAAAACGTTCATTACAGAAGATTTCTTGTTACAGGGTGAATTTGCCAAGAAAATGTACCACGATTATGCAAAGGATCTGCCCATCATAGATTACCACAATCATTTGTCTCCGGCAGAAATCTCCACGAATAGGGTGTTTGAGAATATCAGTCAGGTGTGGTTGGCAGGTGATCATTACAAGTGGCGGGCCATGCGCGCTTTAGGTATTCATGAGGACTATATTACTGGCAAGGCATCGGACAGGGAAAAGTTCCTAAAGTGGGCGGAAACCGTTCCGTATACCGTAAGAAATCCATTGTATCATTGGACACATTTGGAGCTGCAACGCTATTTTGGAATAGATGAACTGCTATCGCCGGCCAATGCGGACTCTGTCTACGAACGTACTTCCGAGCAACTGCAGTCGGCATCGCACCATACGGTCGGACTTTTACAAGGTCAAAAAGTGGATTATTTATGTACTACGGATGACCCAACGGGCAATTTGGAACATCACGCCAGTATAAAAAAACAGGGAACGAGTCCAAAAGTACACCCAACCTTTAGACCGGACAAAGCCTTTGCCGTAGAGGACGCAGCGAGCTATACCGATTATATCAATAAATTGGAATCGGTCACCAATAGTAGCATCGATACCTATGACAAACTATGTTCCGCATTGGAGCAGCGCATCAATTTTTTCCATGAGAACGGTGGGCGTTTGGCAGATCACGGTCTGGAACAGTTATATTATTTTGATACTAACGAATACGACTGCAAGACCATCTTTTATAAAGTAAAGGCAGGCCAAACAATAACAGCTGAAGAAGTGGCTTTCTTTAAGGGTAGAACGCTGTTGTTCCTTTCTAGGGAATACCATAAAAGAGGATGGACGCAACAGTTCCATCTGGGAGCTATTAGAAACAACAACAAACGATTACTGACCAACTTGGGGCCGGATACCGGTTTTGATTCCATGGGCGATTTTTCACAAGCAAGGACCTTGAGTGGATTTTTAAACGATTTGGACAGTACCGATCAATTGGCGAAAACGGTAC
>Ga0306871_1000247_pt1 | contig 21665 bp, 36 predicted proteins | sample AntRauMeHopE1497_FD_190447 | JGI IMG/M metagenome (GOLD analysis project Ga0306871, IMG submission 190447) | Saline lake microbial communities from Rauer Islands, Antarctica - Metagenome Hop E1 #497 (v2) (version 2) | ecosystem: Environmental > Aquatic > Non-marine Saline and Alkaline > Saline ... | reverse complement strand
ACCTCCGCTTTTGTAAGCCTTACTGATGAACGAGTCATAAAACCTCAAACTACCTGCTGCGCTATCGCACAGCAGACAGGGCACAAGAAACAGAGTGTCAGAGCACGAAAGCGGGGCGAAACCCGACGTTCGCGCTCGAGACCGAGCGCGGGTAGAACAAGTAGAGCGCGAACACACCAGCGTCGGCCGCGCTGATCCAGCGGCCGCCACGATACGGGAGCCTTTCGCCCGAGGTGTTCAGGTAGAAGTAATCTGACTCCATGGGCGCGCCGGGCGGCATGAGGCCATACCGCTTTAAAAGCGTGAGCGCGGCGGGTGACACCTCATTCGCTTGCATGTCTGAGAATGGCCGGCCGTTACTAAGCGCCAGGGTTCCGTCAGCGCTACCGCTGCTTGCATACTTAACCGCGCCCGCAGTGCCAGGGGCGACAAGGTTACCGGTGGTAGCGTCAACTGCCTGCCAGGGGCCTGAGCTAGACAAGTCGGTGCCAATCAGCGCCGCGTCGTTGCCTTCAATGATTTGGATTTCGCCATCTACAATTCGCATGCCCGGCGACCATTCCCATACGTTACCGTTGAGGTTCTGGATACCGAACGGCGTGGGCGGATGATTCCAGGTTGCGGGACCGGAGCCTGCGCGGATGGCTGTTTTTCGTGAGCCTGTGCCGGGATCGCCGTTTTCGTCCACGCCGTATTCGTTGGGTGCATTGTAAGCCTTGCCGTAGTTGTTATTGCCGCGCGGGTAGCGAAAGCGCGCACGGCACTGCAGCGCGATGGCCGCGTATATCGGGTTTGTGCAAGCAAAAAAGCCTGGGCCTGTGACGCGGCAAAGATCCACGGCCTGATCGTGATTAATACTGACTCGAGGCATTAAGCCGGCCTGCGACACCGCTTCGCCGTTAACTTCCGCGGCTTGATGAATGCCCACCAAAATCTCAGATTTCTGCACGCCATTAACGAAAAACGCCGGGTGATTGACGCTCAGCTCGGGCTCAACGTCGGCTTCAAACACGTCGCGCCGAAAGCGGTAAAAGTAGGAAGGCTGGCCCTTTGCAGTGTAGCGCACGGTCATTTCGCCGCCGCTCATGGCCTCCACCTGATTGCGAAGGTCGCCTTTTATATCGAGTGTAATGCTCATGCTTCGGGCTCCTGTTCTTCTTCAGCGGGCTTGGGCGCAACCGCAGCGATGTACGCGGAGTAGATAAACACCATTAACTCAGCTTGGGTGATGATTGCGCCGGTGAATTCGCCGGTCTCAGGGTTGATGAGCGGGATTTCTGCAATCGGGTCAAAGTCCGTCGGCACATGGCCGATAGGCATTTTTGAGACAACGCCCGCCTGGTCGGCAAACACCAGCTCCTGGTGGTATTCGACAGCGGGCACCCTGTCTAGCTTGTTGTCGATGACAATCTGGTAGCAGCGAGTGTAGCTTTCGCCGGCAAGGGGTTGTTGATTCAGTTTGTAGCTCATAGCGACTCCGTGACAGTGCCGTAGACCGTAAGGCCGGATGATGTAAGGCGGGCGATTTCAGAGCCGCCGATAGCGACTGAGAGCGTGTTTTGCGCAGACGAATAGATGCCCACAGAGCCTATCTTTAGTGCCGGATCGGCGAGGTTGCCCCCGGTTAATGCGATCTGTCCGCCGTTGATCTGCTTTGCGAGCTGGCCGATGGTGGCCAGTGCGTGAAGCACAGCGGGCGGCGGCACAACGCTTTGCTCGACAGTTTCGATAGCGCGGTAGGTTTGCCCAACCGCCGAGTGCAGCGTACCGATGGCTCCCACAACTTCGTCAAAGTGCAGGGGTGTTGATTGCGCCCAGCCCTTGGCTGAATCTGTGCCTGGGCCGCCGGGCTCTGTGCCTTCTGCCCAAGCCTCAGACTGACCGGCGCTCTGCTGTGAGCTGGTCGCAGCCCCCTGCGCGGCTTGACGGTCAGACTCTGCGGAGGCGGCTGATTGAGAGGCGTTATCGGCTGACTGGCTAGCGGCAGCTTCGAGGTTCGTTGTTTGTATCAGATTCTGGGCCGTAGATACCTTGTCCGAAGAGGTTTGCTGGGCATCTGCAGCGGTTGCCTGTTGATCCTCACCTGTGGCCACCCTGTCGGCACCGGTTTGCTGGGCATCAGCATTGGTCGCCACAACATCATTCGCCGTAGCTATAACGTCAGCAGCCGTTGCTTGTGCATCCAGCCCAGCCTGCGCACGATCCAGCCCAGTCTGCACTCTGTCCGCGGTGGTGGCCAAGGCATCCTCAGCGGCTCTGGCAGCGGCATCTTGGGCGCTGGACTCCAGACCCACCACTTGCAGCCGGGACAGCTCTACAACACCACCTGTGTTAGCCACTTCTTCGGCGGCAGCTTCCACCTGTGCGCGCGCACTCTCGACCGCTTCGGCCTTTTGCTCAACCGTCTGTCTGTCTTGAGTAGTGGCTGTGCGGTCTTGGTTAGTGGCCACCCTGTCAGCGGCAGTCGCTTGCTGATCTAATACGGCAGCAGTAGCTGCACTTTGTGCGCTCAGACGATGACCTGATGCCGAGTCTCTTGCGTGCTCAGACGCATCGCGCGCGGCTTGCGAGTCATCACGCGCCAATTCAGACTGCTGTCGAGCCAAGGCTGCAGCAGAAAGAACGGACTGGCCCAGCGCATAATCGCCAGGGGTTTCGATTACCTTAACGGTAGATGCCGCAATGGTTTCGACGGTCATCGTGTCACCTCTTTGCTGAGAGCAATTTCGCCGTAGATCAGGCGTTGAACCTGACCACTCGACCAGTGGATCTCCAGATCGTAATAAGCTGCCCGGTTGAAGTTTAGGGCTGAGGTTTGGCCAGCGGAAAGCGCTATCCCGAAAATACCCTGGGGTGCGTCATAAATGACGATCTGACCGTTTTCGACGCTCATGTCCAGAAAAACCACTCCGGCTTGCACCGCAGGGCGGGCCTGAGCTTTTATTGTCGCGCCAGTTAAATCGACAGGCTGGCCGTCGCTTTTCCATGCCCAGCGCTTGTCGTAAGTGCTGCCCTGGTAAATGAGTAGATTATCCTGCGCAGGCTTTATCATGATTCGTGCCTCGAAATTTTCTGATAATCATCAATGTGATCCGGCCCGATTTCTGGCGCCCAGGCGGCATACACTTCGGTCACTTCAATTCCGGTACCGGACCACTCGCTCACGCCCAGGTGGATCTGTTGCTCCCACTCAATGGTCCAGACTTCGTACTGGTTAAGCTGATCGGGATTTGTTCCGCTGCCGGACATTTCATCGGGTGACGCGGCTACAAACTGGGCCGGCCCAACCGGTAAGCCCCAGCGCTGGTTTCGGATAAAAACAGCGAATGCGCCGGCAAGCTTTCGGATCGCGCGCTTTGCGCTGGGCTGGCGAAACCCGATGATCAAGTGCGCCTCGAATCGGGCGGCAACTTGTAATTGTTCGGTGCCCGGGTCGCTGTCGCCGGCATCGAGCTGGGTCAGCTCTACGAAACAAGCTGGAGCGCTGAACTTAAGTCGGCTTTGGCTGTAGTCCTCCACCGTTTGTAAGTCCGGGAACTGCGCAGAGATTTTGGCCAGAATGGATTGGTGCAGCTGGTCCAGGTCTATTTCCGTTTCTGCGTTCGCCATTCCAGCTCCCGTTCAAATGTTTTTAGAAATTGCGCGTCGAACTCTTGGCCGCCAAGCATTTGATCCTCAATCCAGATATCGGCCTTGTCTTGAATCTCCACCACCTGCTTTTCAATCGGCAGCCGACCCCGACCTTTTCGCTTAAACACTTTTTTGGCGCCGCCGCGGCCTTGAGCGATAAACGCACCGGTCGCTCGGCGGCGGCCAGCACTTACGCCTGCGAGTGTTTGGCGGGGCGTTAGGTCCATGAAGTCGATAGGGTCAAGGCCATACCAAACCGTGATTTCCGTTTGATCGCCTTTGGATTTAATGCGAAACGATTTCAATCTCTTACGGATCGCCTTTTGCTTGACGTCCAATTCTTTCGAGAGGCCTCGAGCTGACTTGGTGCGCATCCACCGCGCCATCTTTCCGAGCGTGCTGCGCAGTGCCTGGCGAACATCCGCGTCGGTTGCCTGCAAGTCAGCCTGCAGCTGGGTTAGCCGGTCAGCGTGGATGTCGAGATTGATAAAGCTCATTATCGAGCTGCCAACGATAGGGTTGCCATGCCGGTACCATCTGGTTGGGCACTGGTTAGCACATCGTAATCACGCGGGCCGATAGTCAGGATGTCGCCGCGGTGTGCGAGCTTTAGCTCAGAGAGTTTGCCCAGTACCCTGGGGTTGGTGGTGTCCATCTCGTACTCGCCAAGCTGGGCGTTCAGGTAGGGGTCGTCGAAAATTACGCTCACCGATACAGATCCGCCAGCCTGAAACGACAAAACCCCAGATACAGCAAATTCGGCTGTATCCAGAAAGTCGTCCAGATTTTCCCAGTCAAGCGACTGCATTAATGAGCCTCTGCTTTCTCAATCGCTGCAACTAGCTGGGCTTTTTTCATGCTGTCTGCGCCGTCGATGTCGTATTCGGCGGCTAATGTTTTAAGCTCAGCAACGTTGAGTTCAGACAGATCTGAATCTGCTCGCTCGTCAGAGTCAACCTGTACGGCTTTGCCTCGGCGAATCAGGCTTTTGGCTTCTTGCTCTGGCACGCCAGGGACAATGCCGCCTGGCGTAATGATTTTACCGCCAGCAACAAACGAGCTGGTGCACTTAAGGGTTAGGGCTTTTTTGACCATGATTATGCTCACGTAACTGGGGCCGCTTGCGCAGCCCCTATCAGGTTTTTGGGTTAAGCGGAGCGGCCTAAGCAGAAGCTTTCAACATTGCGCAGAACCATGTCTACATCCTGCATGGCTACGATGCGTAAGCGGCCCTTGGCGCTGTGGGTGTACGGATCAGCGGTCAGTTCCAGTCCGCCCCACATGCCAATGATGGCATCTGCGAAGTTACCGAAGATCAGGTCACCGGTTTGAATCTGGTTGGTCACTTCGGTGTTGTATCCGTTCACGCTGTTGCCCGGCTCCCATATGGGCTGGCCGTTGGTGCCCAAAAACTTCTCAGTAGTCTTCATGGTTCCGCGTAGGGCAGATGCCATAACGTAAGCCATGGAAGAAACGTCCGCGTTAGCAGCTGAAATCTCGGACTCCATCTTGACCACTTCGGCGTAGGTGGGAGCGCCAGCTGCTGCAAACGTCACCGCGTTGATGCCGGAGGTGTTCGCAATGCCTGTTGGCTGGTCGCTTGCGCCGGTGCCGTAGAAGAACGCTTTGTCGATGGTCAGCGCCAGTGCTGTTGCCAGGTCAGAGCGCACCAGGGCTTCAACGTCCATAGATGACTGCATTAACATGCGCCGGGTGATTTCTGACAACGCTGCAACCGTCTTAGGGCGCAGGCCGATCTGGCCAAGCTCCAGAGTGTCTTCCGGTGCGTCAGCGTCTTCACCGATCCAGTAGCCGCCAGCCCCGGAGTTTTGTTTTGGCAGATCAAAATTGCCAACCAATCCACCCATGGACGTGCCCAAGCGCATAGCAACCGCGCGGTTGCGCAGCAACTCGATAAACGAGCTGGTCATCAGCGTGGTATCCACAACGTTTCCGCCGGTGTCGCCTGCCGCAGTACCGGTTGTGCTGGTGTTCAGGGCGCGGCGTAGAACGTCGGGGGGAACAACCAAACCTTCAACGTCACGCTCCATGTTGTCAGCAGCGGTTCTTGAGGCTTCCATTTCGAACGCCGCCGCTTCTTGGGCGCGGCGATCGGTTGGGTTGGCGATCGCGCGAATGGCACGCAAAAAGCTGTACTGGCGCACTTCGCCGTCTGACATGCCAATGCTGCCGAGCTCGCGGGTGCCGCTGGCATTGTCTGCCAGTGTGTTGGCACGATCGCCATGCATTGCGTCCAGCAGTGCGCGCTGGAAGTCTTCAGGCTTTTTGCCTTCGCCTGCAAACGTGGATGCCAGATCAGGGTTTCCATATTGGCGACCCATATCCATAATCGCTTTTACGCGGGCCTGCTCCGCTTGCACGCCAGCATTACGGGCTTCAGCGTGGGCTGCACCGGCACGCTCAATAATTTCAAGGACTTCAACGATCTTGTCGTTTTCGTCTACTTTGGCGCGAACAAGGTTGCCTTTTTCGTCGCGAAGAATTTTTTCGTTCATTTGAGCGCTCCTGATAGTTGGGCTCGTAATTGAATTAATATCTGGATTATCACCGCCAGCCACGTCACGCACCGCTGGCAGTGGTTCCTTTGAGCGACCCACGCCCACAGAAACATCCGCCGGAACAGACACAATGCTGATCTCGTGAGGCTCCCAGTCAGTAACGCGAGCCATGTCTGCAAGCCCGGGGCGCTCCTCAAATTCAACCTTATGAATTGCGTAGCCCACCGATACGTGGCGCCGAATGTTGTCAATAACATCCTGAAACACTTCGGACGCCCGAGCCCCGCGGCCAAAGCGCACCACAGCCCGGCCTTTCCGGTCTGCACCTAATGTGACGGACTCAACAACGCCTACCTGGTCATCCCAGTCGTGGTTGACTAGCAGAGCGGCTCCACCTTCCAGGCGTGCGGTTCGCATCGCGCCTGGTTTATGATCTAGCACTTCAATTCCGAACCAACGCTCCACTTCGGTTTCGCTGGAAAACGCTAGCTCAACAGTGCGCTTTTCTTCGTCCAGCGCCCGCGCTTCGTGCATGACGAGATCGCGGTGCATGTTTTCCGTTTTCAGCTTTCGCGTTTGCTCGTCGGTGATGGCTCGGGTTTGAAGAGACCCTTCAACTGCTCGGACCTTATCGGTGGCCTGAGCTTCAGGGCGCGGATTTTGCCTTACCGGAGTCAGCTGCCGGTCCTGAGGTTTTTTAATCATTGCTCGGCTCCTGGGTCGGCGCGTTGCCGCCCGTGGGTGTTTGTATTGGGCTGCCAAGGGTGGCATCCACAATGGCTTCGGGAATGCCGGCAGCAATCATGGCCTGGCGATCTGCCGCCCACTGGCGCCACACCGAGCGAGGATCGCCGCCGCGCTCAAGGATAATTTGCGACGGGCTTTTGAATTTGTTGGCCACGTCACGCGCAGCGGTTTTTGAGTCTTTGTCGGGGTCCACCCAGTCCCACCTGCGAGCCTGCCAAGAGTGTTCGCGGTATTTTTCGATTTGCTCTGGGCGAAGCTTTGCGCCTGTACGGGTGCCCACTGGTATGCCTTTGAGCAAGGCGCGGGGCAGCCAAGCTTCGTAGATTCGGTCAAGCAGTGTTTCAATCAGCCACTCCTGGAGCTCCTTCCATCCGTCGCGCTCAGTCAAGGAGCCCTCGCGCAAGCTGCTAAAGTTAACTCCCTCGAGGTCGTTGGCCAGCTTGTTGTATTGCACGCCTAGCCCAGTAGCCATGCCGCGAATCATTTGCTTCGAAAATGGTCCGGTTTCGCCGCTTGGAAACTGCGGGCTTCGCTCTTTGAATCGCAGGCCCGGGGGCAGCTCGTCATAGCTCCCGGGGCTGGCGTCCATATACATTGGGCTGCGGTCGGCGTCATCGTCATCGGGCGGGCCAAAACCTTCGTCCCACTCAAAAAAACCGCCTTTAGCCGCGGAGGCGCGGGCATTCACCAGCGCTGCCTGCTCAAATCCGTTCAGGTTGTGCATGCGCATGACGGCGGTGACCATCCAAGGAAGGCCTCGGCGCTGCCCAACTAGGTCTTCGATGTAGCCGTGCACTATTTCTTCAGCCGGCAGGCTCACGTAATAGCGCCCGCCGTAGTTGTAATCAGATTCAGACTCGTCAGTGGTCGTAAATAAAAACCGAATGGGCCGGCCCCAGCGGTTATAGCGAATGCCATGCCGGATAAATTCGCCGTTGGTCAGCTTGTCGACGTTGAAGTCTACCGGGCACCGTTGTGAGTCGAGCGGCTGCAGGCCCAGAGCCCAATCGTTAATGCTGGCATCGAAAACCAGCCTTATCATGTACTCGCCGTTTGTCGCGGCATCTTCCACTGAGCGGCTTAAAATCTGGCGCAAAGACCGCTTACCGCTGACGTCACAAACACCGCGAGCGGCCCACCGTCGGAAGTCGGCCTCAATTGCGTCATTGGCTGATTCGTCCAGACGGCCATCCGAGTCGCGAGACATGGCCTGCAGGTTAATTCCCTGATGCCCCACAATGTTCTGGCGGCAAAGGCGCAAAAAACCACGGGCGTAGTCGTTGGTTAGTGCCAGGTGGCGGGCGCGAGCAACCAGTGGTCTTTGGTTTTTCGTTACAAAGTCGTCAGCAGGAACCGGCACTGTGGGTAAGTCACCGGTTAGGCGGTCAGATCTGGCTTGCTCCAACAAAGACCGGCGAAGCATCTGTGGCATGCGGTGGCTGCGGACCTTGGGCTTGGCGCTGCCTTCTGTTTTCGGCTCGCGCTTTTTGAAAAAATTAAACGCCATGTCCGAACCTCACCAGGATGGTTCGCCCGAGCGTGTCTTTGCCGCGCCGGCGGGCCTTGAGTTGTGCCACTTCGTGGCGGTACAGGTCGCGCAGCTTCAGAAGCTGGCTGATGGGGGTGCGGCGCAGTTCACGGTTGTTTATGCGATAGCTGTCCTGGTCGCGAGTTGCACGACCCTCGATAACAGCTTCAATAGACTGCAATACTTTCTCGGCATGGGCGCGACCATCAAAGCTGGCGTCTGCCTGGGCCAGGTCAGGGCGCACTTCAAGCGATCCGGATTCGATTTCGTGGGTGTCTGTGCCGTCGGTCACGCGCAAGCTGTAAAAGTAATTGCCGGGTAACCAGCTACTGGTATTGGCTGCTGAATCACTAATGATGTGCAACTTATCTTCGGTCAGGCCCTCAAGGTCAATGTGGCCCGCCCCGCGCAGCAGCAGTAGGCTAGACCATTGCGGGCCCGGGTAGTTCGCCAGACCAAAGGCCAGGCTTAACGTAAGCCCGGCGGTGATCTTGTTGGGGATTAGCGCCATGCGTCACCAGTTATTGACCCAGCTTGTACGGGGCCTTGAAGTTATGGCCCTAGTTTTGCGCTTGGGCGCTGGTGTCTCCGCTGGCAGTGGTTCCTTGAGCTTTACCGCTTTGCTGGGTGTAGTGGGGGTTTCGTCAGTGTCTTCGGCGTCGCGCAGCAAGCGTTCCAGGTGACGCTTTAGGTGAGGGCTGGCAATTTTTAGCGCTGCGTAGGCATACACTCGGCAGTCCAGCGCCTCGTTTCGCGGGCGGGTCTGGTGCCACTCGCGCTTTGCCACGCCTTTTATGTACTTGGTGACCAGTTTTTCGGCCGTGATCTGATGAAACCATTCGGCTTCGCGGTCTGTGGGTATGTGGCTGAAGCCAGGGCCGGGCTCGGTAACCGCCAGCCGGCGCATAACGGTGAGCTTGCCCTCGTCTACGCCCACGGAAAACAGATCCACTTTGCGCTGAGCCTTGCCTGTTTTTTTGCGTGAGGGGGATGTAACAACAGGGCGATCCCAACCACCGACGCCTTTGATCGCATACAGGCGGCGGCCAGTTTTTTGACGGACGTATTCGTAAGCTCTCTGCGTATAACCGGTGCTGCCGCCGGTGTCGAGGCACGCCGACAGAATGCCCAGGTGAGCACCAGACTCATGGCGCCATGTTGTGGCGAGATAGTCGTCTAGATCCTGCCAAACCTCATCACGCAACGGATCGCCCCATAGCACGGTGAAATCCACGGACCAGCTTTCTTCGCCTATGCCCCATGCGACCGTTTCCACTTCCAGGCGATCCTGCTGCATGTCTATGCCAGACGTTAGTACAGCGCCGCCGGCGGGCACTGGAGCGCGAAACTCTTCGGCGCGCTGCATGAGCACGTGAGAATCTGCCTGTTCGCCTTGCTCTTCCCACGTTTCCGCCAGCGATACGTTAACGAAAGATTGCAAATCGTTGGCGGCCTTCTTGTCCAGAAAGGATTGAACAACGTCTCGGAGCCGGCGGAAGCAAGAATACAGTTCGTTAAGGTGATAGCTGGCGTGGCCACGGAATGGCTTTTTGGCTTTCCACCCGGCCCCAATGCTTTCGGCGATACGGATGGCCGCGATACGTTCGCCGTCATTCCAGAGCACGCCGCAGTCTTCGCAAATATAGCGGGCGGTTTCTGGCAGGTGCTCGCCGGTTTCGTCTTTATCCCAGGTCACTCTGTCCCACTGCAGTCTCTGATGGTGATCGCAGTGGGGGCAGGCAACGTGAAAATGTCTCTGGTCGCCTTGGTTGAAGGCTACCTCAATGCGTGAGTCGTCTTTAATAGTGGGTGTTGATATCTCCATCAGCAGGCGCTGGTCGCCGAATGTAGCCGCCCGCTGCCAGATCAGCTGCACCTCGTCGCCTTCCGGGGTGCCGCCGTACCCGTCAATTTCATCCGCAATGATTAAGGGCGCCGACCGGCCGCGCATGGTCTTTGTCGATCCAGCCCAAGCGAACATCATGAACCCGCCCGGGTAACTCTTCATCCGTTGGTTATTGACGCCTTCATGGCTGCGGGGCTTGGCAATCAGTTCTTGCAGCAACGGGTTGGCGTCAACCATAGGGTTAAATTTCGTTTCCAGCCACGTGGTCAGATCGCCTTGCGAGGGCTGCATCATCATTTGGCTTTTCGGCTCATGCGCGATGTAGTAGCCCTGCAGGCAAAGAGCGGCCAGGGTCTTGCCAACCTGGGCACCCCACATCAACGAGATGCGATGGCAGCCCGGGTGCACGGCCATGTCCATTGGCTCGCGCTGATAGGGTGCGTTGTCAAATCGGATGGGCCCGGGTATTGCGTTGCCCGCTGGAATGCGCACGTTTTGTTCTGACCACTCGGATGGCTTGAGAGGGGCAGGCGGAACCAAGTGGCGTGCGGCCCGCTTTAAGGCGCGGATTACGCCGGGGGCGTTACTGAACTGTTGGGCTGTGTCAGGCCGCATCCATCTGCTCGTCTTCCTGCTCCAGATCTACTTCTGAATCGGCCGCAGACTCCAGCGCCTGGATCAACTCGGCAGCTAGCACGGACTTGAACCTGCTCTCGTCAGTTTCGCCAATGAGCTGGGTTACCACACGGCCTGGCACGTTCATGATGTTGGCGCGGATGGTAGCGTTCTCAATAGCCCGGGCGCGCTCGAACTCACCGATGGGTGCAACCTGTTTCCTGTCGCGAGCGAGATCTAGCTCAGCCTGGGCAGCTTCGGCCGCTAGCTTGCGGAGCTTCAGCTCTGTCTCATCGAGCGGGACATTGCCGGTAGCCTCAAGCTGCGCTTGCTCACGCTGCCATTCAGACACGTCACGAGTGTTGAATTTCCACGGTTTACCCTGGCGGCCTTTTTCTTCATAGGGACAACCGTTGCGCAGCCAGCTGGTAATGGTGTTTAGCGACACGCCGAAGATTTCCGCCAGCTCTTCGCGATTTACATGCCTGCCTTTTCCCTTGTAAGCCATTGCTCAATACACCTATGACAACAATCAACCCGGTTTCGAGGGCCTCGCTCATATCAAATCCCGCGAGTCCGAATACCCGCAGGGCACCCCCTGCCGGGGAGTACCTAAAAAAATCCGAGAGGTATTCGGTGACATGCTACTTGCGTGGCCCATGAAGGATGGCAGCGATCTTCTCGGCGCCACGGCTGACGAAGTAGAAGCCGAACGCAGCCATCAGCATCTGCTTAAGCATCTCAACATACGCTGCATCCACCTGCTGCTCATACAGGCTGAAGCCTGCGAACAGCGTCCATGCACCCATCAGATATACCAGCACAAGGGGGCGTATGTTCTGTGCCAGCCAGCTATTGGATGCCATGTCTGTCTTCAAACGCTCAGTAAGCTGCGCCTCCATGCTGGCCTGGAAGTCCATGGCCTGGGCGCGGGCTGACCTCTCAAGCTCAGCAAGGCGTGCCTGCGCCTGTGCGCGCTGTTCTGGGGTCATGTCTGGGGGGAAGTAGCTGGTAATCAGATCCTTGCCAGCACTGATAAGGTCGCCAATTACAGGCATCATGGCCAATCTCCTAATCGATATGTTTGTGTTGTTGACGCGCCCACCAGGCGGGTATGTCCATGTTGGGGCAGCTCTTGCGTGAGTCTAGATCTCGATGGCCAACCACCTTGGCGCCCGGGTACTCCAGCAGCTTGACCAGCAGCCAGCCCTCAAGAGTGCGCAACTGATCGGGGTCGGGCGCCACGCTGGTGATAATGCAGATGCCCAGGCTGTCGGAGTTATCCCCCTCGCCGTCCTGGTCGAAATCGCGCACGTGAGCGCCCTGCCAGTAATCGGGGCGGCCTTGCTGTAGTCTCGCGGCGCCGGTAATCACGGCGTTATAACCGATGCCTGACCAGCCGCGCTGAACGTGCCATGCGTGTATGTCTTCGGCTGTGTCGCCCCTGTCTTTTGGGCTGTCGCTGACGTGGACAACCAAGTACTTGATCTCGCGCATGGCGGTCAGAGCCTCTCTTTTTCGATTGATTTGATCCGAGATTCAATCATCTGCTGCCTCAACAGCCAGTTTTCTCGCTGCGCAAAGGCTTCGCTTTTGGTCTGATAGCGGTCGAAGCGCTCATCCATAGACGCAATGGACGCCTCAAGCGTCGAAAGACGGTTGACAACAACGCCCATGGTGCTGCTCAGGTCGGCAACTGAGGCACCCACCCAGATAATTGCCGCCAAGATCAGGCCCGCTATGACTGTCTGGCCGTGGCGCTCCCACGACCTAAAGCCGTTGCGGTCGTTGTTTGCGTTCGGTGGCATGGCCAATACTCTTGTAAGTGATGTGCCAAGCATCATGCGGCTTGGCGGCTTGTGACATCACTGGCAAGGGTTCAGAGTGCAAGGGTGATCTGGGGATTGATTTCGCGAGGCGTGCCGCGGCGCTTTACTGGCCCAATATCCGTGTTTACATTAATGCGCAGTATGTAACCCAAGGTAAGAGGGCTGATCTTTACCGAATGAGCGATAACCTCGATATCCGCACCGCTGTCGTGCATCTCACGGGCACCGACGACTGCAGCGGCCCACTTTTCTGAAATATTAAGCTTCACCGCGATTTCAGCTGGCGTAAAAGCCAAATCGTAATAGTCAACAATCCGCCTATCGTTAAGGATTGCCCGCTCCTGGTAGCGGGAAATAGCAGGCTGTAACGTGCGGCCGCCGTGCTCTTCACACATTGCAAAGGCATCATCCCACCCCAGCATTGTTACAAGCTGGTGCTTTGGTGTCAGGTTCTTAGGTTTTGGCACGTAAATGTTGCGCCTACGATCGCGGCTTCCACAAGGCTCTAATGCGCGCACAAATCGAAGCGCCTTAAAATAGCCAATCACGTCTGCAATTTCCTGTACGCTTTTTGGTAACCGCATCGGTGTGGCCTCTGGAAAATCAGTCGGTTTTAACTTCCAGCTCTACTTTGCCCTGAACCTCAAGTAACCGCTCATACCGAGCCTGCGACTGATATGTGATTTTTATGTGCGCTGGAAGCTCATGCCATGGGGTTATACCGATTCCCTCAGCTGCAGTGCGTAGCTTATCCAGCGACTGCACCTTGCCGCCCTTAGCTTTGAACGCTGCAATGTCACGCTCTATCTTTTCCCGCCGTTCCTGAATCTTTTTTGGTGCCTGCTTTTCAATCTGCACAATCAATCTCCGTGGTATCGCTGACCGCCTGGGCCATAGCCCCGGCCGTTGTCCTGTTTGGCCTGCTCTATCAGCTGGCGGCGCAGTTCGTTGTTCTCTTCACGCTGGCGGTTCAGACGCAAACGCAACTGGATCACCATGTTTTCGGGGGCCAGGGCCTCGCCTGTTTCGTTGTCGACCAGGCCCGTGGCGTTGCAATCGTGGCAGGGCATCTGGTGGAACAGTCCCTGAATCATCCCGCTGGCCTTGCAGATCAGGCAGGATTTTAGCGGCCGGATCTGCTGGCGGAAGCTGGGCCCGGCTTTCTTCACGCCGGCGCGCCTTCGGTAAGGAAGCCCATGCAGTACAGCTCAATGCGTATCCGGTCTGTTGAATAGCCATACCGGCGCTGCAGTGACGTGAATGTCCGCAGTTTGTATTCCCGCTCAAGCTTGTTGCGATCGATGATGAGCTGGCGGATATAGCCCTGATCCTCTTCTGGCAGATAGTTCGGGATCCTATTCCACGCTTTAAGAACCGTTTCTTTTGAGCACTCGAACTTGGCGCCAATCCTTTCGTTGTTTAGGTTCCGGAACTGATCCAGCAGGCCCTGGCCATCGATGTACTCCTGAGCGACCTGTCGAATACTTGGGCGGTGGCTCATGCGGACACCTCACTGACCAGGGCGGTCTTCAATGAAACAGGCGCCACCACGAAGCACGGCAACAGCGGTTTGGCTTGCGATTCGACCAACAACGCGGCGCTGTGCTGTTCGCCAAGCTGGCTCGGGCAGACCGGGCTGGAACACCTGATGTGCTGCTGAAACTTTCTGCTCACTGAGCAAGGCGAGCATTTGCGGGATTTCGGGCCATTTGTATTCGGGGTCACCGGCAGACAGGCGATGTTTGAGGCGGCTGAATATGCAGTCAATCTGCTCAAGCGAGAGCTGGCTGATGGTGCCGGCCCACTCACGGCGCATAACCTTGAGCTGCGCAGTGGACTTGCCCCACAGTGTTCTGGCTCGGCTGTCGCCGTAAATCGTAACGATGCGGGCAAAGAAAACGTTGGTTTTGTCGATCTGTTCGCGAGTGAGGTTGGGCGCATTAGAAGTGCTCCCTGGCGTAGTCAAGGTCGGTGAGCTGCCGTGTGAGCTCGCTGTCAGCCTGTCCACCACTTGTCCAATTTGCTGCATTGCCGTCACCGTTACGTTGTCCGTTGCTGTATGCCATGGGGACTGGAGCGCCCAACTGGCCCAGGTAGTTATTAAACTTCTCTGCGTTGAACAGGGTGGCTGGCCGCAGGTACTGTTCGCGGTTCTGATCCCCCAGCCACTCTGCGCACTTGCGGTCGATCACCGCTTTGAAATCCGCCAGCGTGGCGCCTTCCTTCGCCCTGGCGCGGATTAGCTTTGTGCTGGTGGGTACCGGCTTGAAGTTGCGGCGCGCTTTGAGGTTCAGATACTCGATTGCTTCAGCCGCAATGTCGGGTTGCCCGACAGAGTCTTTAGGATCTCTGGTAAATTGATTACTGGTACACTGATTTGTCGGAGATTTATCCGAGGTCTGTCGGATATTTTTCCGAGGTTGATCGGATATTTCTCCGACCTTGCTCGGATATTTTTCCGAGGTAGCGGATGCCTCTTTGCGGGGATTAGAAGCTGCTTTCTCTTCCTTCATATTCCAGCGCTTACCCTTGTCGGTAATCCTCACCAGCGTGATTTTTGATGTGCTGGAAAGCTCCACAACGCCCTTATCCTGAAGCTGGCGCAGCAGCCTATACGCGGTGTCTGGCTTGTCTGTAAGAATGGGTAGCTCGTCGACAATCTTCTGCTTGCTGATCGCATAGAAAATGTCGCCGTTTTTGCTGACATGGCCAGCCCAAGTCGGCAGCTGGTGAACAAATGAAAACAGAATGGCTTGCTGGGTGTTTAGCTCCCACTCCAGCGCCGCCTGCTGATCGACTAACAGTGTGAACTGCACGCGCTCACCCCCTTTTTTGAATTGCAGGAGCGGCACAGGGTCTGCAAGTTGTCTAAATTGGTCGGGCCATCATTGGCTTCTGCAACAATGTGATCCGCGCACAGGTCAAGGTGGGTACCGCAGTGCTTGCAGCGATAAAGGTCACGCTCAAACACTTTGGTTCTCATCACCTGAGAAATTACTTTCTTTCTTAGCTGCCGAGCCTGCGGCTCTTCGGTCAGGCTGAACACGTCCTGAATGACCGTTAGCATGTAGCCGCCTTCACCGTCACCCCAGCGGGCAATTGGGGACAGCTCATCTTTATGTTGCTCCAGGAGCTCACGGAGCAATACGGTGGCGTCGCGCTCTGCCGCAATGTATTGATCGTCCTGGCTCATGAAGCCACCTGCAAATCAAACAGGACGTTGCTGTAACGGCCATCCCAGTCTAAACGCATGTCCAAACGGCCTTTCTCGTACTCGGCATAGAGCCACTTGGCGCCCTTTTGAGTGAGTACAACCTTCTCGCAAAGCCTGCCGTCCTCGTTATAACCCCAGCGCTCAGCAAATAGGATGCCCCGATAGGCTGCAGCACTGCGGTAACCGCCAGTTGGGGCTTTCAATAAGCGCTTACGCTCAACAAGTAGAGGCTGAACGCGCTTGAGGTTGACGCCATTAAGCATTCGGCAGAACGCGTAAGGTGTCAGGCCTTGCTTGAGATTGGCGGCTAGGTCGTTGCAGACGGAGTTCAGGCGGAGGGTTTCAGACTCCAGATGCTCAATCTTGCCGTTTAGGTCTTCAATGACCACTCGCGCTACTGGGGATATGTGCTTTAGCAGAGAGTCAGGCTTAGGCGACTGTTGCAGCACTTCGAGCTCTGTCCAGCGATCGACAAGTCGGGCTGTGAACTCAGGTGAGAGCTGGGCAACAACCACGTAGCTGTCGCGCTTGCCAATTTGGTAGACAGAAACGCCCTGGCCCAAGTGGTTTTTAACTTCCCCCAATGGGGGGAGTTGAATTATTCCGCGTGTAGCCAATCTCTCAATGGACTGCTTCACTTTGTCATGCCTGGAATTGACGACCTCAGAGATCTCCAAGCTACTCATCGTTAAACTTCCACCAGCTGGCGGAGATGGGATTAAGCTGTTCATGCCTCACCTCGCCGCGCGCTGGCCCACCCGTTCATTGCAGTGACATTTTTAAACGCATCGAATCGGCCTGCCTGCTTGTAAGCCTCGTGGTAATGAGTGGCAATCTTCTCCATACCCATATTGGATAGGCTCGCATGTAAAATTGTTAGCTGCTGAGAGATGGCCTCGTCCTGAATCGGATACAAAACGAATAGCGGCAGAACGGATTTGAGGAAAGAGGTCGCCTCAACTGCATTTTTAACGCAATTGGCAAAGTCAGCATCTGAAGGCAGTGCTGAGTCATGTGATTCCAAGAAAGGCGCTGCCATGCCGTTGGCTACCGCTATCATCGAAAACGCGTGATAGCTTGCCTCTCGGCCTGTAACCGTTCCAGCTTCAAGCCCCTCGCTGATAGCGCGGGCTTTACGTTCTAGTATTGAGTGAGTCATAATCAGTTCCTAGTTGATTGATTACCCGCCTGGTGTTTGCAGCACTGAAAGGCGGGTTTTTTCGTTTTAGGCTTCCGCCAGCTCTTTGATCGTCACTCGCACAAACCCGCCAGCGAATACTTCTCTGCGTGATATGGACAGGCGGTCTATCTGGCTATCGTCCAGCCAAACGCCGGCGTGGGTCAGACTGTCCTGTACTGCTTTGATAAGGTTGTCTAAATCACGCTGACGGCGATCAGGTGGGAATGCCTGAATGTCCAGAACAACGCGGCCTGTAAGCGCAACCGGCATCGAGCGCAGCAGCTCCAGAACCTTTGCCCGAACCTCTGATCGATAGAGCCGCCCTGGCTTGCTGATGAGCACCCTGGGCCGGCCATTCACAACCGTGCTGCGCCAGTAGTGGTTCACCGATGGCGGGAAGGGCAGTTCTATCATTTTGAGTTCTGGCATTGCCTACTCCGCTTGCGCATTTCGAAAACTGTACGAGCGTGACGTGTCACGTTTTCCTTATGTTCTGCTGGGCATTCCGCCAGCCTTGCCTTCCGTTCGTCCCGATCTGCACCGGCTGTGACGTATGCATTCCATTCGCCAAGTGATCTCAAACCGCCTCCGAATGCCCCGGCGTACCTGTGTGAGCGCAGCGGCCGGGGAGTTGATGCCGCCCGGGAAACTCCCAGCCCTTAACATCTGGAAGGACTCACGCGGGACTAACCCGGCTCATGCTTCCGGCCTGCATGGGAGCCCTTCCAGATATCGACTCGTTTCGTGAGTCACTCGGCACATCACCAGGGTGAGCAAGGAGTCCGCGATACTCTGCGGGGGTGGCTCTTTGGCTGTGCTGCTGCGGTTATTCACATTGGGCTCCTACACCCTCTGCTCTATGACACCCACCACCAGCTGGGGGCTTGCCGATTCATGCCGCGGGCAAGGCGCGGTGCACTCCACAACTGAAAATCTAATAAGTGCCTGTCAGGGCGTTTTGAGTGACTTAAAAGCTTTGACCACCCCAGGCTTGCGTGTCGCCTTTAACCGGCCCCGAATGTTCTCCAGGGCCAGCTGCTTTAGCGCGTCTTCTTCGGTGATCCCTTCCGCTTGCGCATAATTTTTTATCTGGTGATTTTCTCGCTGCGATAACGAGATTTCTTGGTCAGGCATAATTGCCCCGGTTACTTGTAAGTGAGTGTCTACCCTGTCGCCCGGGCGCTATTATTTTCGGTAATGATTTCTTCTAGCCGCTCCATGGCGAGCATTCGTATCCACGCGCTAGGTTGTTGTCCTGCGGCTCTTGCTGTGACTTCAAGCAATTCCTGCTCGTCGTCATTCAAAGACACTTTGTAGGGGTGCTTTTTTATGTGCTTAGGATCTGCATACACGGCGATTACCTCTCAAGGCTTTTTAGTTATGCGGCGGTCTTATCGTTTTGACGGAGCTCTTTATGCAAACGATCAATAGCGATACCAACTGAGTAAGCGGGGTTGCTAATAAAACCGCTGCGGATGCGTGAAATGGTCGACGCATCACATCCGGCTGCGTTTGCGATCACCTTTCCGGTCATGCCGCTGAGAATCAGCTCATCAACCTTTACAGAAAGTGTTTTTTTGCTCATCGGGAGCCTCCAATCAATATATGCACAGAGTATTGCACTGGTGCATATAGTGCAAGCGGAGAAATGTTGATCTATGCACCATCGTTTTGGATGATTGCACTTATGCAAACACTCATATCAAAAATACTTCGGCAACTCATGGATGCGGACGGCTTAACGCAAGCAGAACTGGCGCGGGCCACTGACGTTAATCAGTCCACAATTTCACGGATATTGAAGCCAGACGGCCCAAAAGGCATTCAGGAGCCTGCTGATAAACAGGTAAAACCGCTGGCGGCTTACTTTGGGCTGAACACAGACCAGTTGCGTGGGCATGAGCCATTGCCGTTCGATAAGCGTGATGACTGGCCAGTACATAAAAAACTGGCGGGCCGCGTGGAAGAGACATCGACTCGCTACAACCCGATCAAAGCTGACATAGAAATACCGCAATATGATGTTCGCGCATCGATGGGGCACGGCCAGGTGTTGCCCAGCGACTACATCGACACGGTTCGGCGCCTTACCGTTACCGCTGATTTTCTGCTGGAGCAGGGCGTCAGCTACACCAAGCCCGGCAACCTCGCCGTTATTACTGGATTTGGCGAGTCTATGAACAAAACCTTCAGCAACGGCGACCCGCTTATCATCGACCAGGGCGTTACCAGCGTGGTTACCGACGGGGTATACCTGTTCACCCTGGCCGACGCCTTGTTTGTTAAGCGTTTGCAGCGGCTGCCCAGCGGCATAAGAGTAATTTCAGACAGCGACGCCTTTCCACCTTACGATTTAGCCGCCAGCGATTTAGGCAGCCTGGTGGTGCACGCCCGCGTGCTGCTGGCCTGGCGATCTCAGCGCCTCTAGCCCAAATAATCACAGTAAGCCGCCTTCGGGCGGTTTTTTTGTGCCTGAAATTCGAGCTGGCTCTTACCTAACGAAGCAATTTTAATTGTGCAAAATAAATTGCACTGGTGCATTGATTAATAGATTGCACTGGTGCATAGTTAACCCCTCGAACAACAGCACGGAGCAACGCCATGACCACCATCGAACGCCTCACATTCTGCACCCGCCGCAAGCCTGGCCAAGGTGCTAAGCCAACGGTTACCACTCGCAAGCTGAATGCCGTTGAGCTGGCGGACCTTAACGCGAAGACCAACACCCAGCGGCTGGTGGCCTACATCACCAAACGCGACAACCAGGAGCGGGCAGCATGATCGGTTACGAGCGCCTGCAGAAGCTGGTCGCACTGGCCACGAGTGAGCCCTCACAGATCGCTGAAAGCCGCATGTGGCCATGGTGTGAGGTGGTTACGGTAGAAGTGATGCAAGGCTGCCCGATGTATTTTGTGGGCGATGAGGAAGTTTCGGCAACCGTTGCAGCGGATGCCCTGGACAACCAGCCACAGCCCACAGCGGCATAAGGAGAATTTATGGCACTTATTTTATCTCGCAGGCCCGGTGAGGCCTTGGTGTTCAGAACCGCTGGCGGCGAAGTAATCAAAGCAACGCTGATAGGTATGCATGCCAACCAAGTTCGGGTTCCGATTGATGCGCCACAGAGCGTTTCTGTCGACCGGGAAGAAATCTATCTAAAGAAACAAGCGGAGCGTGAGTCATGAGCCAGTTTTGCCAATGGGAATGTATGCGAGAAATGGCGAATAAAGCGAATGTCAGCGGCCAGGCGCAGTTTTTCCGAGCCTCTGACGACCAAGTAGAACTCCAGATTGTGTCAGCCGGTGGGCTTTTACATTACCTGGCGGATGGCAAAGAGGTTTCAGTATCTGACATGGCTGGCGAAATGGCGATGCAGCACCAGATTCAGATTCTTCGAAACACCGAGCGGGTTATCGAGGCCGTTGGCGTGAGTGAGGGCACTAAAAATGCCGACATGCCGGCAACCCCTCACACGGTATATGACGAGCACGGCGTGGAGCAGCTGCGGGTGTCGGGGCTTACCAAGCGCGAGTACGCCGAAGTGCATGCCCTGGCCGGCGCGCTGACCAAGATTTTCGACGCTTACGAAGCTGTCAGCTACGCACAGCAAGCCGTTTCAATTTTGATGGACGAGTGGGCGGAGCGCGATTCCAATGCCTAAGTCACGCAGCCGCGGCAAGGCTTACCGCAACTGGCGCTTTGTGCATGTGATCGTTTGGGAGCAGCACAACGGCCCACTGCCCAAGGTCCACATTGTTCGGTTTCGGGATAGCGACAATGCAAACGCGAGCCCCAGCAACCTGGTCGCACTTACCCGGGGCGAAAACGCCGTGATTAACCGGTGGATGGCCATGGGCGAATTACCCGAGGGCGGCATGGATGTGCTGATTACCCTGGCACAAATCAAGATAGCCCAGCGCAAGCGGGCCAAGGAGCTTTCTCAATGACCATGAAATCACCGCAAAGCGTGATCGGCACGTCAGCCAGCGACTGCGAAATCGACATGATGAGCTTTGCCATCTCCAACCCCGTAACCGCGCTGCAAGTGATTGGCCAGGCACTGAACTACATGAACGCTCGCGGGATTGAGAAAGCCAGCCACCGCAGTGCGCTGATGAAAGCCGGGCGCAAAGCGCTCAAGCAGCTGGGGGAATTCTGATGGCACTCACACCCGCACAACGTAAGAGCCGCCAGCGTGAGCGAGAGAAAGAACTGGGTATGAAGCCTTTTCGCATGGAACTGGCCGCCAGCGAACGGGCAGCCATTGAAGCCGGGGCCCAGGCAGGCGGATACGAAGACCAAACAGAATACGTTCTTGCACTTGTTTATGCAGATCGTGACACGTCACAAAAGGGGGCAGCGTGAACAAAGACAACAATTTGACACCAGAGCAACGCGCCGAGGGAATTCGTCGTTACGACATCGGCCGTGCAGCTGGCAGAGCCGCGCGAAAGTTGTGCAACGACCGGTTAACCGAACGGTACGGCCTGAGCGCCCGCGCTATTGATCGCATTGCCGGCAAAGGCATCAAGTACGCACACAGCTCACGGGCTTATC
>Ga0306871_1000245_pt1 | contig 21837 bp, 19 predicted proteins | sample AntRauMeHopE1497_FD_190447 | JGI IMG/M metagenome (GOLD analysis project Ga0306871, IMG submission 190447) | Saline lake microbial communities from Rauer Islands, Antarctica - Metagenome Hop E1 #497 (v2) (version 2) | ecosystem: Environmental > Aquatic > Non-marine Saline and Alkaline > Saline ... | reverse complement strand
TTTTTTATTCTATTTTTTTTTTTTTTTTTTCAAAAAGCTCCACATTTCTCTAATCTTTTTGTGGGGTACTTCTTAACTTTTTTGTGTGTTTTTTTTATCTTACTCCTTTAAATTTGATCGGTTTGTTCTATTCTTTTATAGTACGTAGATAAAAAATTAAAACATATAACTATACAAATATTAATTATTATTTTTCCTGCCTTCTTTGTTTTTCATGATAAAGCAGTTTGTCTTTTCTATTAGTTTGTTTTTTCAGGTTTTTATTTATTTTTTATGGTATTTCATAGAAAGTTTTAACTATTGTTATAATTTTAGTTTGTCTCTTTTTTTTTTTTCTTTTGACTTGTATATAGATCCTCTTTCTTTGTTGTTTCTCTTTTTAACTGTGTTTATTATGAATTGTTGTTTTATTTTTAATTGGAATTCTCGCTCATCTTACCAAAACAGTTACTATATTTCGTTATTAAGCGTTGAACTGATCCTTTTTTTTATTTTTACCACAGTTAATTTGTTACTTTTTTATATCTTTTTTGAGTTTATATTAATTCCTTTTTTTTTATTAATTGGTCTGGTTGGCTACAATAAACGTAAAATTCATGCGTCTTTTTTACTTTTTTTTTACACTTTTTTTGGTTCTTTGTTTATGCTTCTAGGTATTGTTTTTTTCTTTGTTCAAAAAGGTAGTTTTAGTTCTTTTGATTTGATAAATCACTCTATCCCATTAGAGCACCAGTATTATCTTTGGTGGTGCTTTTTTATTTCCTTTGCTATTAAGATACCTGTTTTTCCTTTTCATTTGTGGCTCCCTGAAGCTCATGTCGAAGCGCCAACAGAGGGTTCTGTTATTTTAGCGGGTATTCTTCTTAAATTGGGTACATATGGTTTATGCCGATTTCTTTTTTTTATTTTCCCACAATGTAGTTATTATTATTCCAACATTGTTTTACTACTTTGCAGTATTGGCGTAGTTTACACTTCTTTGATGGCTATTCGACAAATAGACATCAAGAAAATAATTGCGTATTCTTCTGTAGCTCATATGAATTTTTGTACTATAGGTCTTTTTTCATTCAATACATACTCTTTACAAGGTTGTATTTTTATGATGCTTGGACATGGTTTTGTTTCATCCGCTCTTTTTTTTTTGATAGGTATCATTTATAATCGTTATCATACTAAGTTAATCTATCATTATTCCGGTCTATGCTATACTATGCCTTTTTATTACTTTTTCTTTTTTATATTTATGTTTTCTAATATTAGTTTTCCTATGACTGTTAATTTCGTTTCAGAAATGTTAATTTTAATAGGTGTTTACATAAACAATTATCTAGTTTGCTTTTTTCTTATGATGATTAGCCTTTTCTTAGGTGCCATTTATAATTTATATATGTTTAATCATATATTTTTTGGCATACCAAACAAGCGTACTAATGTTCGAATGTTTGACTTAACTTTAGAAGAAAGTCTTGTTTGCTTTTTTCTTTTGTTTTTTAATTTGCTGCTAGGAGTGTATCCATCTTTTTTTTTAAATTGGTTGTAATGGCTGTACCTTTCAAAAAAATTAGTATTTCAAAAAAAAAAAAAAAAAAAAAAAAAAAAATTTTTTTTTTTTTTATATTTTTTTTTTTAATATTTTTTTTTTTTTAAAAAAAATTATTTTTTAAAAAAAAAAAAAAAAAAAACAAATAAATATTTATTACGGAAAAATATACGTGTTCAATATTATTTTCGTTTCATTTAATTCTCATTTACGTCGTTTGTACTTCAGACCAAACACCCTGTGTGTTGCATATTTATTTGTCCATTATATATAAATTAATATTTTTCTTTTTTCTTTTTTATCTATGTCTCTTAGCCCAGCTTTTTATTTTTATCGCCAGTTTCACAAAGAAACATTTACATTTGAGCAACTGTTTGCACTCGATTCTCGTCTAGGAATGTTTAAAACTCGTTGCAGTCGACAATTAGTTGAGGATCTTGCTGGAGATCCTGGTAGTTTTTACCGAATTGGTCTTGAGAAAAAGGTGGATATACTTTTTTCTAAAAAGTTTCAGCAAGATCTCATGTTTGATGGTGATTACCATAATCCCATGATACCCTCCGATGTATTTTATGAATATGTTCACGTTTTAGATGAGTCTGACGGTAGTTCGTTAACAGATTACTCTTTTTCTTTCACAAATGATTTTTTTTTGTTTACATCTATTTTTTTACTTTTTAGTTACGGCATTTTAATAAAACTTTCAAAAACTAAAATGTTTCCAGACCTTAAAAACCATTTTCTTGTTTTATCTCTTCTTGTTTTACTTTCTCTTTTCTCTCTATATTCTTCTTTTTATTATCACCATAGTTATTTGTATAATACATACTTTTATTGTAGTTCTTCTTCCAATTTTATCTCTTTACTTCTTATCTTTTTCACTTGCTTAGTTTTTTTAGTCATGTATTCTAATATTCGTTCTCTTTGTATAGATCATATAGAATATTATATTTTGTTTTTAACTTCCTTGTTTGCGTTAAATATGTTGGTGAATGCTAATGAAATTATAAGTTTTTTTTTCCTTATCGAGTTACAAAGCATTGTGTCTTATATATTGACTGGCCTAAATAGACGTATAAAAAATACATTACAGTCTGGTATAAAATATTTTATTATTGGGGGTATTTCATCTACTAGTGTTATTATAGGTTTTATCTTTCTTTATTCTTGTGTAGGAAGTACTTCTTTTGAAGATATTAAGATTTATCTTGATTCTAACGTTGTTTTGAATATAAATGCTTATATAGGTCTTTTCTTTGTTACTTTGGGTTTTTTTGGTAAGTTTTACGTCGCCCCTTTTCATTGGTGGATTATCGATGTGTATGAGCATGCACCTAGCGCTACTACTATGTTTTTTAGTACCGTTCCTTTTTTTTCTTTTTATACTGTTTTATATAAGCTTTATGCTGTAGTTTTTCATTCTTGTTATGATTTTTATGTAACTTTTTTGTTTTTTGGTTGTTATTTAAGTATGATTATTGGTTCCGTTGGTGCTTTAATGCAAAAAAGGCTTAAACGTCTAATTGCTTACAGTAGTATTACTATGATAGGTTATATGCTTTCCTTGTTTTTAAACAGTTCAGATATTTCTTTTTTAAGTGGTATTAATTTGTTTTTTTTCTATGGTATTAGCGTGTCAGGGGTCTTCTGTTTTTTTTTTAATTTTGATTTCATTTCTAAAAAACGGGGATTTCCTTCTAAAGGACATCATTCTATCGAAGATCTAAATTCTTTAGAGAATTTCAAAAGTAACATGTTTTTGAAGTTTTTAGTGGCATTACATATTTATGCTGTGCTAGGTCTTCCTCCGATGCCTTTATTTTTTCAGAAATTTTTTGTATTATCACATCTTTCTTTTTATGATTCTTGGTTTTTAATGTTTATTTTCGTTCTAACTAGTATGGTTAGTGCGTATTATTATTTATATATCATTAAATCTTTATTCTATACTAGTAGTCCAAGTATTTGTAGTAAAAGTAATAGTATACTTATTTCTTATAGCTACAGTCTTGTTGCTAGCTATATTATATGTGCTCTTGTTTTACTTCAGTTTCAATTGTTTTTTTTTAGTTTAATGTAAGGATGTTATTCTAAACGAATTCAATCTATTTATTTGACTATTTAATTCTTTTTTAGTCTCATTGGGTGTAACTCCTTCATGAGAAGTATGGGGTTATTGAAGCGTTTCTTGTGAAGTAGTCCATATGGATCAACAATGTCGTACGTTTTCAGTTCATAATCCCATTGAAAAACAATAAAAGTGTGCATTTGTTTCACGCGAAGCAAGTACACACTATAGTAGTATTCTTTAATTGATTTCGGTTTAATTCGTATATTATTTTCTTTCACAGTGGTCTTTTTTTTATAGTCATGAATAAGCCTATTTCTTTTTATTTTATAAGATGGATTGTTATCCCTTTTTTGTCTTTTTTGAGTTTTTTTGACCTTTCTTCTAAATTTAGAAAAAGATATATTGCTCGTTCTAAAACCGTTAAATGGTCTACGGTCTATTTTTCTTTTTATTTTGTTCATTTTTTACTTTCCCTTATTTTATCACCGTTCAGAGGTTTTGAACAAGTCAAAGAAGATATACGTTTTTTTTTTTATCTCAATTTATTTTCTTTTTGCTGGAATTGGTACAGGTTCCATTTTTTTAAATTAGATTGGTTATATACTACTAATCATAAACGAATTGGTATCATGTACCTTTTCTTAGGATTTTTTAATGGTTTTTTGGCTATTATATTGTCTTTCTTTATTCGTGTTGAACTTATGTTCCCGGGAGATCAAGTTTTATTTAGTCAATACCAATTTTACAATGTATGTGTTACTTTGCATGGTATTCTAATGTTATTTGTTGTTATTGTGCCTCTTCTTTTTGGCGGTTTTGGTAATTATTTTGTACCTATTTTAATAGGTACTTCTGATTTGGCATATCCACGATTAAATAATTTCTCTTTTTGGGTGTTGCCTCCTGCTACTCTAATTGCGTTCGGTTCTGCTTTTATTCAAGGTGGTGCTGGAACAGGATGGACTATTTATCCGCCGTTATCAAGTACATTGTGTCATTTCGGTTTCAACGTGGATTTTTTAATTTTTAGTATGCATTTAGCAGGTATTTCTTCTGTTGGTGCAGCTATTAATTTTATTGTCACTTTTTATCTGTATAAAGCAGAGGCTCCTAAACATCGAAACTTACCATTATTTGTGTGGTCTATTTTTTATACTTCTTGGTTACTTGTTTTTGCAATACCTGTCTTAGGTATTGCTATTACTTTATTACTTTTGGATCGTCGTTTTAGCGCGAGGTTTTATGACCCTTCCGGCGGAGGAGATGTTGTGTTATTTCAACATTTGTTTTGGTTTTTTGGTCATCCCGAAGTATATATTTTGATTCTTCCTGGTTTTGGTGTGGTTAGCCACGTAATTCCTTTCTTTTGTAATAAACCTATCTTTGGTCATAGAGCCATGGTAATGTGTATGTTTTGTATTGGATTTATTGGTTTTGTCGTTTGGGCACATCATATGTACACTTCTGGTCTTCAGACTTATACTAAAGTATATTTTACTACTGCTACTATGGTCATTGCTATACCTACAGGTTTAAAAGTATTCAATTGGTTATCTACCTTTTGGAATGGTGCTATTTGGATGTATACTCCTATGTATTTTGTAGTAGGTTTCATTATTTTGTTTTCCTTTGGTGGAATGACAGGTGTTATTTTGGCTAATGCAAGCATTGATGTTTCTCTTCACGATACTTATTTTGTTGTAGCGCATTTTCATTATGTTTTATCTATGGGTTCCGGTTTTGCTATTTATGCTGGTTTCTATTTTTGGATTAGTAAGATTACAGGCTTTCAATATAATGAGAAAGCTGGTCAGACTCATTTTTGGTTGACTTTTATTGGTACTAACGTGACTTTTTTTCCTATGCATTATTTAGGTACCGCTGGAATGCCTCGTCGTATCCCTTGTTACCCTGAAATTTATCAAAACTTAAACGTCATTTGTAGTTTTGGTGCTTTTTTTTCTTTCATCAGTGTTCTGTATTTTATTTATGTGATTCGTTTGCTGTTTAAAGAGAAACATTATGCTGGTAGTAATCCATGGTATTTTGGATCTCATGCAGAATTAATTGAGCGTCTTGTTCAGAGCAGTTCATATTTTTTTGCTGTTGTTAATATTGACGCTACAGTTAAAGACATGTTAAGAACACATCCAGAACTAAAAGACGCTATTGAGGGCTATAGAAAGTCTAAACGTATCCTTAAGGACGAGGATTAATAGTTTTATTTTTTTACTGTAATTCTTTTTTTTTTACACCCTGTAATTTATTAATTAAATTACGTCAGAAGCGATTCATCTTTTTCCTTTAAAAAATCTATGTCTATTTTACAAACTTTCAAACAAACTATTAAATTTATCTTTAACTTTATAAAAACTAAATATCAGAAACGAAAAAACAAAAAATATTATAAATATGCGAGTGCTCGGTACTTCCGTAGATACCTTAATCCTTTGCACTATATACGTTCCTTTTTTGCTATAAAAAAAAAACATGATGTTTTATATGAAGAGGACAAACGTTATTTTGCTAAAAAAGCAAAAAATGAAGAAGAACGTAAAAAAAACTTATATACTTCTCGTACTCCAAAGAGTAAAACTACAAATAAAGCATTTGATTTACGCAATGAAACTCCAAAGAAAAAAAAAGAAAGAATTGCTAAATATGAGAAAATTAAGTCTGAGCTATACGATAAAGCCTACAATGACATTAAGATATTAATTTCTAAGTATGGTTATTATTCACACGATGCTATGACTCTAGTAGATGTTACCACGAAAAGAAATGCTCAGCGAAATAAATATACAGTGTATTTAAATATTAAACCAAGCAATATTAATAGATTCAAAGCTTATAAACATTATGCTTCTATTCATAATGTTGTGTTGGATGGTACAAATCCAAAACTGGAACGAGAATTATTTAAAGTGTTCCTTAATATTTTAATCTTAAAGGCAAAAATCCGTTTTAAAAAAACAGAAACTATTCGTAACAAAGGTATCTTTCTATCCAAGGTTTTAAAAACTATTTTGTACGTAGAAGATATAGAAGCCGAAAATATTAACGAAAAGTTAGCAAAATCTTTTTTTTATACTAGAGATGTAGATTATAATTTTCGTGTTCGTTCAAGTAATATTAAAGTCCGTTCTTTAGAATGGACTATTTCTTCACCGCCACCCTTACATACTTTTTATGTTCCTGTGCGTACTATTGTAACAAACGATCGATTTTTTAATTATAAAAAAGGAAAACGTTTGTTACAAAATAAATATTACGATTTTACTGAAATGCCTTCTATTTTTCAAAAAGGTATGCGTAAAATTACCAAAACTTATTATCTTTCCCGAAACTATTTGTATCATGCATTAGGCTTAAAAGATTATTCGAAGGACAATAATTTGTGGTATAAGGATTCTTATTACGTTGAAGAAAGCCAAGAATATTCTCATACTGTTGAGTACGTCAGCCAGGCTGTTCGTTATCCTTATAAACATTTGAGTAAACATTTACCTTTTTCTGCGGGACTACATAAAAATACTATCAGTATCGATTTACTTATTACTTCTGATAAAAGTAATAAAGTTTTATTCGGTGAGAAGAAGTCTTTACTATTTACTAAAAAATTTTTGAATATTAATAGTGTATATATTAAACCTCTTTTTATTGTTGGTAATCGTTTAAATCCTTTAGTTGAGGTACGTGTTAAGTGGTTGGATAATAATTACACGAATTATCTCATTTTATTGGACAGAATGACTAATGAGTTTTATAATAAAGGAGATGGTTTTTTGATGTCTTACTATTTACCGGCATTGAGAAAAAATACATTTCATTTTTATATATGGAATCTTTCTGGTATAGAGCATCCAAAATGGTTTAATTTCTTTAATGAGAATATTTTCTACGACCCATATCATCTTTCTTTTAATAGTAATAAATATGACGTACTAGACAATGTCATTGTTTTGTTAGACAGTAAAAAATACGGATTATTTTCTAAAATATGTTCTTATTTTAATATCTTTGTAAAAAATAATAATAGTATTCGTTTTATATGTAGGGATTGGTACGATATCCAAGATTTCAGCCAGAGTTCCCGTATCATGTATACTTTATTTTATATGCCTTATGTTCTTGCTAAAAAAACAAAACGATCTCACTTTATACGTTATTTTTTATACGAATTCTTGTTTAAATCCATCTCAGGTATTGAATACTTCAAACTTTTTAAATCTGATTACTACTTATTGCCTAACTGGTATAGACAATTAACCAAAAAATATAGAAAGTAATTTTTTTATATTTTAATTAAGAGGAATCGCTTAGTGGTCTATAGCATTGGTTTGCTAAGCCAAAGTACATTTTGTACGCATGGGTTCGAATCCCATTTCCTCTGTACGAATCTACCTCTTCAAATCCATAAATGAGAATAAAAGAAAAACATAGTATGTTTTTTTTTTATCTTTTTTATATTATAGGTGTAATATACTACACCTTTTTTGTTCAAGTGTTCTTTGAAGACTTGTTTTATTAATACATAATTGTGTATATCCAGTAAAGTATATGGTTCATCTATTATCCATATCTGTTTTTTTTTTTTTTTTTTTTTTTTTTTTTTTTTTTTTTTTTTTTTTAAATTTTTTTTTTTTTTTTTTCTGCGACGTCGATAAAATATCGACGTTTTTTTCATCTATTCTTTTTTTCTTTCTCGCTATATATTTTAATAAAACCGTTTTCCCTGAAGAGTTGTAGCTTATTATATTAGTGATACTTGATTTTGCAGATGTCTCTTGTGTGTTGTACATGGTATAATACTTATCTATCTACCTCGCCGAACACAATGTCTAATGTTCCAATAATTGTTACGAGATCGGCAATCATATGTCCAGTCGTCATGTAATCAATTGCTTGCAGGTGAGCAAAACCAGGCGCTTTTATTTTACATCTATACGGTTTGTTTTTTCCGTCAGACACTAAAAAAACTCCAGTTTCTCCTTTAGGCGCTTCTACAGAAGCGTAAGTATAACCTTTGGGCACATGTATACCTTCACTAAAGAATTTAAAATGATGAATTAATGCCTCCATTGATGTCTTCATAAGTTTTCTAGGCGGCGGTGTGATTTTGTAATCATCTACTTTGATAAGCCCTTTTGGCATGTGGTTGAGGCATTGATATATTATATTTAGGCTTTGACGCATTTCGAAAATGCGGATCAAATATCTGTCGTAACAATCTCCGTTTATTCCTACGGGTATAATAAAATCAAGTTTTCTATACAATTCGTAAGGTTGGGTTTTTCTTAGATCCCAGCCATGCCCGGAACCTCTTAACATTACACCGCTAACACCTAAATCGATCGCTTCTCTGTAATTCAATATACCTATGTCCACGAGTCTTTGTTTCCATATTCTATTTTCTGTTAGCAATTCTTCTATTTCGTCTATACGTGATGAGAATTGATTTGCGAAAGTATATATATCATCTAGTAGACCTAACGGTATATCATAAGCCACCCCACCTGGTCTAATGTAATTTGCATGCATTCGAGCGCCAGAAACCCTTTCGTAGAATTCCATTAATTTTTCTCTTTCTTCAAAACCCCACAATAATGGGGTTAATGCTCCTACATCTAAAGCATGTGTGGTGAGAGATAGAAGATGGTTTAGTATCCTTGTTATTTCGGAAAATAATACCCTTATGTATTGTGCCCGTATTGGGATATTACATTGCAATAATCTTTCAATAGCTAGGGAAAATAGATGTTCTTGGCACATCATGGAAACATAATCTAGTCTATCAAAATAAGGTAATGCTTGGTAATATGTCTTATTTTCAATAAGTTTTTCTGTTCCTCTATGCAATAGCCCTATATGTGGCTCTGCTTTTACAATGACTTCTCCTTCTAATTCTAAAATAAGTCTTAGCACACCATGTGCTGCTGGATGTTGTGGTCCAAAGTTCAAAACAAAGTTATTTTCTCTCTTTATATTTTTTAAATGAAACATGTTTTCTTATTTATTTTAATTTTGCCCAGAATATCTGATATATTATAAATGAGAATATTATTATATTTAATGTATACGATTTCATGTACATCGTAGTTTTTAGTTTTGTAGTATACATATACACCGATTTCAAATCGGTGTACATTTCATATATAGTGGTGGTTGCTTTTTTTATCAATGTTTGTGTACTATAATGTACCAAATAATGTGATTTTTGCACTCTAAATTCGTTTTCTTCATTTTCTATTGTTAATCGAACACCATGATAGTGGTTATATAAAATTGATTTTATGTGGTGCACATAATTATTGTTTTGTATATATATTTCGTTATATCTGCTCATAACACTCTGCATTTCGTGTACTTTTTCATTGTATTCTAGTGTTTCTAAATAATAAGCGATGAAACATCCTATAATTACAAAATAAAATAAATGCTTTAATATAAAAAAAGATAATCTTTTTTTTGCAGAGACAAAACAGTTTTGCATCAATATTGGGTTAATTGATAATAAGCTCCATTTTGTTTTCGTTATAATTATTATGTGTAATAGAAACATTAAATAGCATGTCATCCATATTGATATGAAAACAATGCTTTGTAATTCACTATATGTGCTCGAATAAAAATGTAGAGATACAAACGGTAGAACCCAAACTAACATGATTAATATTGGTATTGCTCCATTATATTGTACTCTCTGTTTTTTTTCTTTCAGTATTACAAACAAGGTTGTTACGTAGACTATTAAGCCGGTATACAATATAAAATAATTATTTACGTTGTATACGAAGCTATTTGAAGAAAAGATATGAACACTTTCTATTATATTTATTTTAAACAAAAACGTCAGGTATATATCGTACGTTAATAAGTATGTGATTATATATCTTGTTCTTGTAGGGTAATGCGTGCAATATAGTAAGCAGCACCAATAGAAAAAAGAAATATTTTCTATTGGGTCCCAAGACCAAAGTCCACCCCACCCGAACAAATTAGAGGACCAGAGCATACCTGTCCATATTGCGACAGACAAAGTGCCAAAATAATATTTATTTTTATTTAATATAATCCACTTCTGTATTAATAGTGCCGTAAATATAATAATAGGATGTACCGCACCAATAGAGTGACTGAGTAGTGTATTAAAGAAATTTGTGTTTTCTATGTAGTTGTTATACGTATAGACAAAATGCATATGCACATTGTTTGTCAATACTATTAAGAAAATCCAATATAACAAATTTTTAGTATTCAAATTTGTTTTGTATAGAAATATGAATATTAAGAATATACTTAAAGTAGGTATTATTTGCAAAGTGGAAACAAACGCTATTATTTTTTGTAGATTTTGTTCGTAATCTATATAATCTATGTTTTTCTTGTATGTGTACAAGTACGTTAGCGACACAAACAGATGTAGATAAAAAACAGTTGTTTTTTTTATATGGTACGCATATACATAAGCAAAATACATTTTTTACAGGAACATGAGTTTTACTTTACTTACTGTTGCAAAAGGTCTTTTTTACATACATATATGAAATCTATTTTTTCTATTCATCGTAAAATTTTTTATAATAAACCAATAAAGACGACAGCTTTACGGAAAAACAAAGCCGCTGTTTTGAAACAAATAGTTTTTAATAAAAAATCAATTAGTTTTATTTCTCTGAGTGGTATTAACAAATTCAAGCGTAGAAAAGCAGCACCTAGTTTTGTTTTTAACGCTACTTTAATCAGAAGTACTCTTCTATTTCAGGCCGATTATAACTATCCCGGTTTAGTACTGATTTAACTATTTAGTTTACTACGTGCAGGCTTTAATAATGATTGTTTAGGGGGTGTAGTTTAATGGTAGAATGTATGCCTTGCACGCATGAAATGCAGGTTCGATTCCTGTCATCTCCAATGTCTATGTATGTTTATTATTAATAGTACTAGCTCTATTAATACTATAAAATAACATAGAGTAAATAAATCAAAAGAAAAACAAAAGATTACTATGAAAAAGATAACTATTCGGATGAATAGTTTTGTTTTGTACTGTGTATGTATTATTAGTAATGTGAGCATTATGCCCGCTTTGATTTGTGTGTATAGATATCTATCTATTAAATATTCATAACTGTAATACATATTCTCTATTTTTTCTTTTTTAAATACAAAGCCTGAACTCCATATTACTGGCACATATGTATAGATCAATTGTAATTCTACTATACATGATATCACAACTATAAAAAAAAAAATGGTTTTTTTCTTTATAAACGGTTTTAATAACAGAAAACCATAAGCTAGAATAGAAATAACGCCAAGTAACGATACTTGGTAAACAATTATTTTATAATAAATAGATTCTACGGTATACGGTTCTATGTACACGTTATGCGTGAATTTCTTAGTATACCATTCCGTAAATTGCATATGGTTGTTTCCATGGTGCCTGTTATAGGCTGTTCCTATGGACAGCCTGTGACGATGCTGATCAGCATCGTCACAGGCTGTCTGTACAATATTGTTGTTAAAATAGATAATGTATGTTGTACAGATTAATATTTGTGTACATATAATAAAAGAGATCAAAAGTATTTCTTTAACAAAGTATATAATATTCATTTTGTTTATATTTTTTTACATGCGAGGTGAGATTTGAACTCACGTTCTGTGTTAGAGAAACCTGTTTTCAAGACAGGCGCTTTAGACCGCTCAGCCACTCGCACTTCTTTCAAAAATAAAGGTGTCAGTGCTGTATTGCATGAATATCCTTACGGAAGTAGCTTAATGGTAGAGTTTTGGTCTCCAAAACCAAAGGTATGGGTTCGATTCCTTTCTTCCGTGTTTTTTTAGGTAAAGTATTATAATTCACTTTGTGGATTTTTATTTTTTTCAATGAAGAATTTATATAATAGTCCTTTTGAGTATTGGGAAAAAATTGGTTATGTTGGCTATAATAACTACACAGACTTACACATTTCTCGTAAACAAACTGCCATTGTTGATCAATGGAAAGCATCTATGCCTGCAAAACACGACGTGTTTTTAAGTAAAAATAAGCGAGTATACAAAAAAAATAATTTAGCTTTCTTACAGTTTATTAAACTGTTTTTTTCTTTTCTATCTAAAAACTTTTTTCTTTTTCGACGTTTATGTTTTTTTTTTTTAAAGTGGAAGCAAAAAATGTTTAGCTCTTGTAAATCTTTTCTTCCTATAGTTCAGCGACATGTTTATTCTTCCATTTCTCGCATTTATAATATTTATTTATTATCTTTGAAGAAATATTATTTTTACTTCTTAAAAACAAGTCGTCACTTTTTTTTTCGCTATTTCTCTATATTTTTTTCTGTACCTGGTTTTAAGAAAAAGGTATTTATCCTCAAAAAACTTTATGTCTCTATGTGTAAGAATTTAAAAAGCACTAACAAACACTTCCTTTTAATTAACCGTATCCATTCTATTTTTCATAAAACGAATCTTTTGCCCAACGTGTACTTCCGTAATTTTTCTTCCAAAGATAATTTTTTGTATACTGAGAAAGGTCTTTTCAAAAACATCCCTAAAGTTTTAAATCATACAAGCATTACTTTTGCCCAGTATCTATCTAATACTTTTAATCTTTCCATCTATGAAATAAAACACTATGTTTCTTCTTTCTTCTTATCTGACTGGGGTACTTTTTTTTATTTCTTTGAGTATAGAGATCAAAGTAAGTACGGCTCTTTTTCACAAATTTCTTGCGATTTTTCCAAGTTTTCTGTTTTTTTGATTCTCTTGGTTTTTTCTTTCGTTTACCAGCGTATATTTTATCGTTCCATTCCTTTGATGTACAGTTCTTTTTGTCATTTGTTCTAGTAGTTCTTCTTAATGCCTAAGGACTATTATGATCTTACTTGATGAATCACTTGGTGGAATAGGTAGACACGCCTGTCTTAAAAACAGGTCCTTCATGGTTATGGGTTCGAGTCCCATAGTGAGTATGTCGTATTTATATAATAAAAGGTTAGATTTGACACCTTTCGTAAAGTTTTTTTATCCGGTCTTTCTTAGGTGTTTCTTACATGTATTATTATACATTACTTCGTTTTGTTATTCTTGTCAACATTTTGTATCTACGCGTTAATTTTATTCGTAGCATTTCCACTCATTTTTTCCATAAACATTCTACACCTAGTATTATTTCTTATTACTTTTTAAAGAAGATTCGTTACTATTGTAGCATTTTTTCTTTGTTTTTTAAGTATTATTACCGTATCTTATTCTCTCTTCTTGATTATTTTCCTAAGTGTTCTGTTCCATCTTTCCGTTCTTTATTGCGGAATAGGAAACGTAGATTCTATTCGTTTCGTTTTATAAAAAAACTACGTTTTTTAATACGACGTAGCAAACGTAAACAATACACTTCTTTAAATGTATTTTTAAAGAAAAAGAAAATTTCTACTTTTTACAACAGATGTTTATGCCGTAGTAGGAATTTATCCGCACGCACTAACACTTCTATTGATATACGAGGTTTTTTTTCCAAGTTCAAAAGCTATCACTGGTCCACCTCTTATTTTAGAGGGTACGTTTCTTTTCTTTATAAACAAAAACCTTTTTTGTCGTACACACGTTATTTTAGAAAGCAAAAAGCTTTGTCTAGTGTGTTAAAGAAATATAGTACTTCCACGTCCAATTTTTCTTTTCATACTCATCATTTTATTTTAATCTCTAAATTTTTATTAAACAACCCACTTCCTTTTTACAGTGACTTTCAAAGTCATGCGTTTGTGTTTTTTTTCCCTGATACAAAGTCTTTAGTCTCAATCAAGCACAAATTATTACTTAGAAAGCAGGGTCTCTATCTTGATGATATGCAGAGCCCTTCTGCTTTTTTTAATCTATTTCGTTCCTCTTCTCACGTATATTGGAATTAATATTTGTCTTAGACGTTTCGATCAGCTTTTATGTGTGTCAACGTTATCTTTCTTTTTTTATTTTCATGAAACCAATGCGTAGCATTGCTCAATTACGAGTACCTTCTCAACAAGCTTCGAGCAAGCCTCCTTTAGGCCCTGCAATTGGTCAACTAGGTGTGCCTATTATGGATTTCTGTAACCTTTTTAATAAACTTTGTTCGGAACAGCAAATAAAAAGTGGTGTATTGGTAAGTTGTTATTTATATTTATACAAAGACTTTTCTTTCGATGTTTCTGTCAATAAAGTAGGTCTTTCTTTTTTTCTAAAAACTTCTTGGTATGATGCCCTAATGTACGATAAGAAAAAACTTTCCACCCACAAGGGACGTGTTCAAGCACTCTTGTTTGGTAGCTTTCATCGTAGAAAGAGATCAAAGCAAAAGAAACACATTTTTTTATGGATCTCTAGTTACGCTCTATATGACCTTAGTTTTTTATATTATTCTTCTTTTATGAGCTCTTCTAATACTTCCTTTTACTCTTTTTATAAAACCGTTTTTGGTTTTATAAAAAGTAATGGTTATCTTGTTTTTTCTTCTAATATGGTTTCTGTGGACAAAAAAAAACATTTCATACTGTATTCTGTTTCTAGTTCCTTTCCTTTTTTTCCTAAATTATATCTAGTCTAGTGCTTTTTTCATTTTCTTTACCCTCTAATAAGTCATTTTTATGAGTTATTTAAAGTTTAAAATTTTTATTTTTGACTTATTTTGTCAGAAAGAACCAGTGTTAAAAAGCTGGACTGTTTCAGATCATCAAATCCAAATGGTTTTAGATGGTCTCTTCTTTATCAAGGATTATGAAATGCCAAGTTTATCTTTCCGTCGTTCTTGTCGTGAAGGTATATGTGGTTCTTGCGGAATGAACATCAATGGTCGTAATGGTCTTGCTTGTCTTGTTTCCAAAAAATCAAGTGTTCTTGATACTTTCAAAATCTACCCTCTTCCTCATATGCCACATATTAAGGACTTAGTAGTGGAGATGTCTTTTTTTTACCAGCAATATAAAAGTATTAATCCTTTTCTAAAAACAGCTAGTTTATTTAATTTTTACTTTTTTTCTGCATTTTCTAAAAAAGCCCCCTCTTTCACTGGAAATTTACAGGTTCATTTTTTTGAGCCTACTAAAGAAATTTATCAATCTAAAAAAAATCGTTTGCTTATTGATGGACTTTACGAATGTATTTTGTGCGCGTGCTGTAGTACTAGCTGTCCTAGCTACTGGTGGAGTCGTGAAAAGTATCTGGGTCCCGCTGTTTTGTTACAGGCATACAGATGGATTATTGATAGCAGAGATAATGATTTAATAGATAGGTTATCTTTGCTGCATGCAAGCGATCGCCTGTATAAGTGTCATGGTATTTTAAACTGTGTTCAGTGCTGTCCTAAAAATTTAAACCCTGCCGCAGCCATTTCCAACTTAAAGCATTTGGTTTCTTCTGTATAGTTTTTTATTTTAGGTGTTGCTGGATAGCTTAGTGGTAAAGCATTGGACTGAAAATCCTTGTACAGTGGTTCGATTCCATTTCCAGCTATACCTTTATATAATATATTCCACTTTCTATGAGCTCACTAAACTTTTTGCGCAGAAATACATGGCTTGCCTTTTTGGGGTATAGCCAAGCGGTAAGGCAATGGTTTTTGATATCATGATGCAAAGGTTCGAATCCTTTTACCCCAAGTATGTATGTTTCTATCTCCATTTTCTACTGACATATATCAATTATTATATTACTTTTTACTTTTTTTACATGCGTAAGTGTTCGTGGAGATTATATAACAGATTTCGTTTTCAAAAGCATAACGCTCTTTCTGTTCAATCCTTTAAGCAACTACATTTGAACGTAGAGTCTATCACACATTCTAATTTTTTTTTTATTTCCCCCTATAGAAATCCAATTTTTTCTATTCAAAGCCTCCATTTTTTATACTTATTTTTTTTCTTTAAACATTTGCGCTTTTTTTCTTTTTTTTTCTATTTTGCATCTCTTCTTTTTTTTTACAAATTTATTTAATTATTATTTTTCTTTTTCTTTTTTTCCTATATGTCCACTATTAATCAGTTACGTAAGCAAGCGCGAACTCAAAAAAGTAAACGCAATACTCGTAGTTTATTATCGGGTTGTCCAATGAAGAAAGCACAGGTAGAGCAAATGCAGAAACATAACCCCAAAAAGCCAAACTCTGCTCGTCGTACTGTTGCCAAAATTAAAATTAAACAATCTAAACTAAATGGTTTTTGCCATGTTCCAGGTAGTAAACATAATCTTTCTAAACATTCTATTATCATGATTCGTGGGGGAAGATGTCAAGACTTGATTGGCGTTAAATATAAGCCTATTTTTGGTTTAGGTAATCTTTCTTCCGTAGATAGACGTTCTCGTTTTACAAAATTTGGTTTGTCTGCTAAAAAAAAAAAAATAGAGATGAAAAACTCTTAATTCTTTCCATGAACTTCTCTCGTTTATGCCAAATTACTAACAACAATTTGTTTCTTTCCTCTTTTTTGTTCAATAATTTGAACTCTAATTTTTATTTATTTTGTTATAAAAAAAAATATGACCTTTTTAACTCTAAAGAGTATCAAGTTTTTTTTACATCTCATAAAACTTTTCTTTTTTTTAATAGTGTTTACTTAAATCACCATTTAAACCTCCAAAATAAACTTTTTACTGACCTAGCTACTTCTGATTTTTTAGGTAGAAAACAAAGATTTAATTTAACATATAATTTCCTATCATTAATTTATCATAGTCGTTTTCTTTTAAATATTTGGAATAATGAGCTGGATTTTGTTCCTAGCATTACTAGTTACTTTCCTTGTGCCGAATGGTATGAACGTGAAAGCTGGGATTTGTTTGGTGTTGCTTTCAAAGGTAACAAAGACTTAAGACGTATTCTAACGGACTATGGTTTTTTTGGTCATCCATTGAGAAAAGATTTCCCACTCACTGGGTATGTCGAGTTGGGCTATGATATTCGTGTAAATAGTATTGTTTATAAAAACGTCACTTTAATTCAAGAATATCGAGAATTTGATACTTTATCTCCTTGGGATTTTTTTATTAAAGATAAACCCGTCTATCCTAAGTAAACGTTTGCTTTGTGATTACACGTGAACTTATTCGTAAGTTTCGTAAAAATAATATAGTTTTATTTAACTTTCGGGTTAAATGGTTTGTTTTTATTTTTTTGGTTGGATCTAGAAGATAATAATTTTACAAATGAGTAAAAGAAAAAATATATTTAAAAATTTTACTTTAGGTGTAGGTAAAGTAATTTCTGTCAGTGAGAGTGTTGTTTTAGCTGTCGGATTAAAAGGTGTACGTACAGGCGAGATTGTCACTTTTGGTAATCGTACAGCTTTACGTGGTTTAGTAATGAGTTTTGATCGTACATACGTTAAAATTACATTGGTTTCCGGAGATCCAAAACGTGTCTATGCAGGAGACGTAGTGGAAAGAACTGGTCGTTTGGCTGAAACTATTAGTGGATGGGGTATTTTTAGTCGTATTCTAACTCCTCTTGGTTTCTGTTTGAACTTAGGTAAATTTCCTCTGGAAACCCTTTGCTGGAACGAGATCTTTTGTTTGAGAAAGGTTTTGATTGATTCTGATTCTCCTACTATTATTGAAAGACAGAGAGTACGTAAGTTTGTAGAGACTGGTATTAATTCCGTTGATTGTTTTTTGCCTATCGGTTGTGGTCAGCGTGAATTGATCGTTGGTGATTTGGGTACTGGTAAGACTAGTTTAGCTGTAAGTTTTCTTTTAAATCAAAGAAATTCAAACAGTGGTATTTGGAGATATATTGAACAATTTAACTATAATACAGATCGTCATCAATTCTTTATTCCTTGTATTTATGTCAGTGTAGGTGGTAAGAGAGCTGAGATTAAGCGTTTAGAAAGATTATTGGATGTCCAAAATGCTTCTTCCTATACTATTCTTGTTTATGCAGGTGCTTCTGATCTTCCTGGTGTACAGTATTTGGCACCACTGGCTGGATGTGCTATGGGAGAATGGTACCGTAACAGAGGTCATCATTCTATTGTAATTTATGATGATTTAAGTAACCATGCTACTGCTTATCGTCATATCTCCTTAATGTTAAGAAGACCTCCCGGTCGTGAGGCATATCCAGGAGATATGTTTTATGTACACGCTAAGTTATTAGAACGTTCTGCTCAATTACATATTAAATTAGGTGGAGGTTCTTTAACAGCATTTCCTATTGTTGAAACTAAGCAAGGTGATTTATCTGGATATATCCCTACTAATGTAATTTCTATTACTGACGGTCAGATTTTTTTATCTAGTAAGTTAAAAAACCAAGGTATGATGCCTGCAGTAGATTTAAACCTCTCTGTAAGCCGTGTTGGTGCACGTGCACAACCGTTTTTTTTATCTGATTTAAGTAAAAAGATTAAAATTAGTTATTCTTTTTATCGTGCTTATGCTAGTGTGGAACAAGTGGGTGGTGAAGTCGATCCAACCGTTCAGTCTTATTTGAACAGAGGTAAAAAAATTGTAGAGTACTTGAGACAAGATTTGTACAAAACTGAATCTTTGTATAAACAGTTATTTTGTTTTTATTGTATTTCTAGTGGTTTTTTAGATAAAATACAGAATCAATACGTGTTGTTTTATTTTAGAATGATGTTTCATCCAGGTATTTTAGATTATGCGTTAGATAATGCAGAAAACTGGTTCTTGGTTATTGACACTGAGTTTGAGATGTTGGGTGCCTATTGTAAATCTAAAAAGTACAATCACTTAAAGAATTTATTTCATAAATTTATTACCGTTTTTGATTTTTTTTTTACTAAAAACTATAACGAACTAATTGACGAACGTTTTAACTCTATTGCTCATGGTTAATTCTAGCTCTTGTTTGTTCCTTTTTATATAATATGTTAGCTTCTATAGCTACATATTACGCAGCTCTCTGTTTATAGCAATTATTATTTCCGTTTCTAAACCTTTCCAATGCTACATAGCCCCTTTGAGCAGTTTTTTTTATATTCCTATCTTAATGTAGATTATTTTCATCTTTTGAATAATCAACTACATGTTGATTATGGCTTCGGCTTATTGCTTCTGTTTTTTTTGTTTAATATAAAAGGTACTTATGTTTATTCTAATACCATACAGTTAAACAGTTTCTCTTTTGTGATGAAATCTATCCGTTTGTTTTTTTATGATATCGTTTACTCTTATTTAAACAATTTTGTACGTATTTATTTTTCATTTCTTTTTTTTTTATTTTTGTTTATTTTTTACTGTAATTTAAGTGGTTTAGTCCCTTATAATTTCACAGTGACATCCCACTTTGCTGTTACTTTTATTTTTGCTTTTATCATCTGGTATGGTGCAGTTGGTTTGGGTTTAACAAATCATCAATTAAAATTCTTTCTTATTTTTTATCCAAAAGGTATTGCGCTTGGTTTGACTATGTTTATCACTTGTTTGGAATTTATTTCTTACGTGTTTCGTGTAGTAAGTCTTGCAGTTCGATTAGGTGCAAACATGATTGCAGGTCATATTATGATTGACTGTATTATTATTTATCTCTACAATATCATTTTATATAGTTTGTGGATGGACGGTAATATGATTTTCATGTATCTTTTTGTAATTGTTTTTTGGTTTAGTTTATTATTTGGGTTTATGCTTTACGAGGTCATTGTTTGTTTTTTACAGGCATATATTTTTATTGTTCTTTCTTGTTTGTATTTAAAAGAAGTATTTTAATAATATTATCATTCTTTCTTGTTTATATTTAAAAGAAGTATTCTAATAATATTACCATTCTTTCTTGTCCTAGAAAGAATGAAATATTAGAATACTATAACTATTACGGTGGTATATATATATCACCTATTTTACTATCTGTACTTTGATTCTGGGTTGAGTTAAAGTTAATATTTGTCTTAGACGCTTCGATCAGCTTTTATGTATGTCAGCGTGCACAGCTTTTTTTTTTGTTTCCATGAATTTTAAATATAAAAGATTATTTAAGAAAACTAGTTCCTTTCAAAAAAAAGGAAAGAGCGGCTTTAAAAAAAGCTATTTTTCCTTTAGTAAAGAACATCAAAACTATATCAACTTTGATAAAAAACATCACAATGCTGATAGTAATTTTTTATACAGTAAGTTTGTTACTTACATTAATGTCATTCCTTATTCTAGAGCACCTTTTTTTTTAGCGTTGTATTTGGGTACTATAGTACCTCAGATGCTTTTTATTTTCAGACGTATTAAAAAAGATGGTGAGTCTTTGAATTGGATTAAAGGTATTGTCTTCACTACTGCAGCGATGGCACTACTTAATTTGTTTTATTGGTTTTTTGATTTGTTTATCGAAACAAATAGTATTGGTAAACACAATCAGAAAATATATGCTTCTATGTCTTATGGATTTACTATTTTTATGCTTTCTGAAATTTGTATTTTTGGCGGTTTGTTTTGGGGTTTTTTTGATAGAGCTTTTCATCCTAGTGTTGTTTTACAGTCTGTTTATATGCCAAGTGGTACTCATGGATTACCTAGCCTCGAACTTGTTTTTCGAGGCAGTTTTTTATTAAGCCTTTCCTGCTCTGCATTCAACGCTATGAAAAGATGTTTAATGTGTGGTGAGAACAATAGAGCCCGTTTTTGGGGATTTATTTCTATGCTTATTGGTCTTACTTTCTTATTTCAACAAGTAGAAGAGTATCAATCTCTGCCCTATATGATGAGTGTAAATGCACATTGTTCTTTTTTTTATGCTATTACAGGTTTACACGGTTTTCATGTAGCAATAGGTATTATGCTTATTGGTACCATTATTGATCGTATAGAACAAGAAAAATTCAATCAGTATGAATTAGTTTCTGTTACTTTTGCTGAAATCTATTGGTATTTTGTAGATTTGGTCTGGTTTTTTTTGCTGTTTGCATTATATGCTTATGGTATTTACCATCCAAACTGCGTTCTTTACGATAAATATACAATTATTGATAGAGTCAAAGATTTTATTTTTACTCTTCATTATTATATTTGTATACACTTAGAGGATTCTTTCGTAGTTACTAAGGATTTTAAGCTGTCTTCTTTTGAAAAGTTAATTGTTGTTTTTAAACCTTTTTTTTATCAAATGCAGTATTTTATTTCTTATCTTTTTTTTTCTATTAAACATTTTCCAGATTGGTGGATTTGTACTAAAGATTTTTTTTCGAACGGAATTCTTTATATTTTTAGAAGTAATCATACCTCTTTTTTTTAT
>Ga0306871_1000244_pt1 | contig 21861 bp, 16 predicted proteins | sample AntRauMeHopE1497_FD_190447 | JGI IMG/M metagenome (GOLD analysis project Ga0306871, IMG submission 190447) | Saline lake microbial communities from Rauer Islands, Antarctica - Metagenome Hop E1 #497 (v2) (version 2) | ecosystem: Environmental > Aquatic > Non-marine Saline and Alkaline > Saline ... | reverse complement strand
GGCGAGCCGTAGCGATGGCGAAGCATAGCCGTAGCTACGGTTTATAATTTTAACGACGGCAAAGGGAAAAAGAAAGAGACAAAAACTCGGGTTTTCATTTGGCAGGAGTATAGACGCTAAAAAATGTTTGTTGTGGATCTTGAATTGAACGTAATTCGTTCCCTAGGGAGAACTTTGGAACTAGATTCTAATACCTACCGGCAACATTTCCTTGTACTGTCTATTTTTTCTTAAAAATCCAGCAATTTGAGGACTTGTAGGCACTACACGTAGATTTTTTGCTTGAAGGTGATGCAGCACGGACCTAATAAAACTTTCATTAAAACCTTCTGTTGTGATTTCCTCCGGGACTACGATCTTCGTTAAAAACACTTTTTTTTCTTGTGAAGAATATTCGATCTTGGCCAAATGCCCGTCTTTAATAGTTTCAAACTGACGCAAAAAGGCGTTGTCCTTAATTAGCACATCATTCATATAGTTGATTTTAATATTGGTTAAAGACAAGAAAATTACGATGTTCTTAAATCGTAATTGCTCAAATAAATAGTATCGATTGCTATGAAAAGAATAAAAACGGATTTTTATCCCAAGTAAGAGGCAAAAGTAATAAAAAATTACTTAATTTCCTAGTTTTTACCTTGTTTGCTAATGATTTCCATCCCTACAATACACGTTTACTTTATGCCCGGAATGGCCGCCAATAGATCTATTTTTGAATACATTCAATTACCGACACCTCAGTTTGAAATGCATTTTTTGGATTGGACCCTACCTGCCCAGCATATGGATATAGTTGCCTACGCAAAGCAAATGTGTCAATTGATTATCCACAAGCAGCCCGTTCTGGTAGGTGTTTCCTTAGGTGGTATAGTCGTACAGGAAATGGCTAAAATGATGCCAGTGAAGAAAGTAATCATAGTTTCAAGTGTTAAAAGTAAACATGAACTGCCCAAGAGAATGTTGTTTGCGCGCTATACCAGTATCCATAGACTGCTTCCCACGGGCTTAATAAATAACGTACAATTATTGGCCAAGTACGCCTTTGGGGAGACCGTTACAAAAAGGTTGGCCTTGTACGAGAAGTACTTGTCCATTAGGGATAAGAACTATGTAGATTGGTGTATTCATGAACTGGTCAATTGGCAGCAGACAGTTCCCCAAAAGGGTTTGATACATATTCAAGGAGATAAGGATGCCGTTTTTCCCATAGCCAATATAAAGGATTGTATACTAGTCGAAAATGGCACGCATACCATGATCATACATAGGGCAAAATGGTTTAACGAGCACCTCCCCACAATTATTTTGGATTAAGGCAGTTCTATTGATATCTTTGAATGGAACTGGCTTAAAAATAGTTTAAGCGTATAGGCTGTACCGAAAAGGAAAGCATGCGAGAACGTTGGCAATCAAAGGTTTGAAGAAATAAAACGATAAAACTAAATTTTATATGAAAATTGTAAAGAATATTTTAATGCTCTTGGGCGTGTTTTTTATAGCAGGCTCTTTGATGTTTGCCGTGAGTTCCAGTGAAATAAAGGGCAAGACGGAAACGGTTTCCGTAAAGGACAGTGTAGAGCTAAACGTGGCGAGGGGATACCGTATTTCGGCTATAGATATACCTGAAAACCTAAATTTTGCAGGGGAGACCGTGCCTCAGGAAGATCCAGAAGTGATGGAGCGTATAGATCGCGAATTTCTCGTGAATACCTACTGGCAGTCCAATGCGCTTTTACTTATGAAGAGGGCAAATAAATATTTCCCTATTATTGAACCTATTTTGGCCAAAAACGGCATTCCAGACGATTTTAAGTACTTGGCCGTAGCCGAAAGCGGATTAATGAATGTGGTCTCGCCCGCAGGCGCGACCGGATTTTGGCAGATTATGCCGGCAACGGGCAGGGAATATGGGCTTGAGGTCAATTCCAACGTAGACGAGCGGTACCATTTGGAAAAATCGACCGAAGTCGCTTGTGCGTATTTGAACAGGTGGAAAAAGAAGTATGGCAGTTGGACCTTGACCGCAGCGGCCTATAATGCAGGTGCTGGAGGAATTAATAGGTACATGAGAATTCAGCAGGTAGATGATTATTATGATTTACTGCTGGTAGAGGAAACAGGGCGCTATGTGTTCCGGATTATGGCCATTAAGGAAATCCTTTCCAATCCGGAAAAATATGGTTTCCATTTGGAAAAAGAGGACATGTACACTGCGGCGCCTACGTTTAGCGTAGAAATCGATGAGCCGGTCACCAGTTTTGCTGATTTTTCAGAAAAATATGAAATCAACTACAAAATATTAAAAAGACATAATCCTTGGTTGCGTGAGCCTCATTTGAACAATAGTTCCAGAAAAAAGTACACTATTAATATTCCTAATAAAGGATATTACAGGGAGGCTAAGTAGCCTTCTTGATGCATATCCCTTTTTGTTTTTAACGCAATAGTACGGTAAAAGCTGCTTATGAGAATATTTCCCCTCTTAGCGCTAAGGGCTTGTAAGTAAATAAGGCGTACAAAGTTGGCAATGTTATTTTGTGCGGTAACGAGGCAAAAAACACAGTTATAGCAATAGCTAAAGCGAGTATTTTTAACGAAGTTAATGTGCGAAAGAGCAAGTCAAAATGTACAGGTTATCTTGTTACGTGCCCTAAGCTATCCAAAGGTATATCGCTTTCGATTTAAGACGGTCTGCAAAATTTCAAAAACGGTCATTTTGATACATGAAAGCTCTAGTGTCAGTCTGAACTTGTCGAAGACCATGGTACAGGGACCTTGCATTTTTATAGGCGCAGTAGGCCATTTATTAGCCTAGTTATTGGCGATTGTCCTCAATAAAAATTTCTAGGGATGGTGTCCAAGTTAATGCCCCGGCCTCGGGAGGGGACTTTAACCCGCAGTGTCGCAATGCATTTAAATGTGAGGGGAAGTATGCCGTAGTGCTTTGTTTCAGAAAATTTTTTGACCAAAAAACACTTTAATGCCTGTTTAGCGAGAAGTCTAAAATCCTGTAGGACACACATTGGGCAATAAGTGGACAAAGATTTTATGTCATTAGTGTCCGGTATAGAATCTAGACCGTCCCGAGCCATCGGGACTACAAGAGGCAAAATCCTAAACTAACTACATAAAATATTGAATGTCAATACTTTATGCATTTAAAATCAACATATGTATTCACTTTAATCAATTTTTCAGACCATTGAAAAAGCAAGTCTTCTGATATTCAAAACGCTACAATCCCTTTATCAATAAGGATTTCATAGATTGTCAAAAATGTTTACCGGACAACCATTTTTTATATCTTCTTCATTTGTTGCTGCATCATTTTTATCTGCTCTGTCAGCATTTTATTTTTGTCCAGTTTTTTGGCCTCGTTCAGCAAGGTAGTAGCTTCCCTTTTGCGTCTTTTTTGCATGGCGATGCCGGCCAGGCTTAATTTTGCCATGGCCACGTCATAGTCCATTGTCAGCCCGAGTTTTAGCGCTTTTTTAAAGTATTTTTCGGCTTGGGTAAGATTGGTCTGGGAAAAAATAATCCCGTGAAGGTAGTTGTAATAGCCCTGTTGTTTTGGTATCAGTGCAGCTTCCGGATTTTTAATTTTGCCCAACCATTTGTGGGTCCCTGCCAAATCCTGTTTCCGCATCCTTAGGAATGCCAATAATATCATTTCGTTTCTAAAGTACAGAAATATGAAAATGGAGGAGAGCAGGAGCAAGAAAATACCGTTTCCTATGTTTCCTTCTATAAATTGATATACGGCATATGCGATGATAAGTCCCGCTATGACGAGTTTTAAGTTTTTATTGAACATATTTGTATGCTTTTGTGGGCATGAGTATTGATTTAAGCTAAAAATTGACATCACAAAACAGAAAAAGTGGTAGGGTTGAAATGCCAAAAAATTAATCGACACAAAATTAGTCAAAAGCTATGTTTTGAACCGTAAAGAATTCCAAAAATATTTTTTTTGATAAGCCTTGCCAAAGAAAAAACTCTTTGTATATTTGCGCCCAGTTTTACAGGTAGTTCTGTAAGACATCAAACATAGAAAAGGTTTTAAAAAATGCCCGGACAGAAAAGAACATACCAGCCGTCAAAGAGGAAAAGAAAAAACAAGCATGGCTTTAGAGAGCGCATGGCTTCCGTTAACGGAAGAAAAGTTTTAGCAAGAAGAAGAGCCAAGGGAAGAAAGAAATTAACTGTTTCCTCAGAGCCAAGACATAAGAAATAAAATGGTTTTATTTTTTTTAAAAATATTAAAGGTGTTACTTTTTTAAAAGTAGCACCTTTTTTTTGACTTTACCGCACTGTGCAAGTGATATCCTACACTATAATAATTTATCCAAAACAGCATTCAGATCATGCCGAAAAGAAAAGATTTAAACTCCATTTTAATTATTGGTTCGGGCCCTATTGTTATCGGTCAAGCCTGTGAATTCGATTATGCTGGATCTCAATCGTTGCGTTCTTTGCGCGAGGATGGTATAGAGACCATTTTGATCAATAGTAATCCGGCAACGATCATGACGGACCCTACCATGGCGGACCATGTGTATCTAAAACCGTTGACGACAAAATCGATTATAGAAATTTTAAAGGAGCATCCGCAAATTGATGCCGTATTGCCTACGATGGGAGGGCAAACTGCCTTGAACCTTTGCATTGAGGCCGATAAAAAGGGAATCTGGGAAGATTTTGGGGTAGAGCTGATAGGGGTTGATATCGATGCGATAAATATTACGGAGGATCGTGAAAAGTTTAGGGAGCTTATGCTGAAAATAGGTATCGGTATGGCACCGCAGGCGACGGCAACTTCCTTTTTAAAGGGGAAGGAAATAGCACAGAAATTCGGCTTTCCATTGGTCATCAGGGCGTCCTATACCCTTGGCGGGGCAGGAGCTTCCATTGTTTATAGACCGGAGGATTTTGATGAATTGTTGAGCCATGGACTGGAGATTTCTCCCATACACGAGGTTATGATCGACAAGGCCCTAATGGGCTGGAAGGAGTATGAGCTGGAACTACTGAGGGACAAAAACGACAACGTGGTCATCATCTGTGCCATTGAAAATATGGATCCTATGGGGATTCACACTGGAGATTCCATTACCGTGGCTCCTGCCATGACCTTATCCGACAGGACCTACCAAAAAATGCGTAATATGGCCATTCACATGATGCGCAGTATCGGCGATTTTGAAGGGGGTTGTAACGTACAATTTGCCGTTAGTCCGGACGAGAAGGAAGACATCATCGCCATAGAGATCAATCCGCGGGTATCCCGATCGTCGGCATTGGCATCCAAAGCCACGGGTTATCCCATCGCAAAAATAGCCACCAAATTGGCCATTGGCTACTCTTTGGACGAGTTGGACAATCAGATTACCAAATCTACGTCGGCCTTGTTCGAGCCTACCTTGGATTATGTGATCGTAAAAATACCGCGTTGGAATTTTGATAAGTTTGAAGGTTCCGATAGAACTCTTGGGCTGCAAATGAAATCCGTGGGCGAGGTCATGGGCATTGGTCGTTCTTTTCAGGAAGCACTGCACAAGGCCACACAGTCCTTGGAAATCAAGAGAAACGGCCTAGGCGCCGATGGAAAAGGGTACAAGGACTACGACCAAATTATCAGTAAACTGACCGTCCCCAGCTGGGATAGGGTTTTCGTAATATACGATGCCATACAAATGGGTATTCCGCTGAGCAGGATACACGAGATCACAAAAATTGATATGTGGTTCCTTAAACAATATGAGGAACTATATCATTTGGAAAAGGAAATTTCAAAATATACCATAGCCACACTTTCCAAGGATTTGTTGTTGGAAGCCAAGCAGAAAGGTTTTGCCGATAGGCAGATTGCCCACATGTTGGATTGCTACGAAAGCGAAGTGTACAACAAACGTACCGAGCTGAACATCAATAGGATATTTAAATTAGTAGATACCTGTGCAGCCGAATTTAAGGCTATGACACCCTATTATTACTCCACTTTTGAAGCTGAAATTGAAAAACTGGACGGTACCCGCTATGTGCAGAACGATAGCATTGTTACCGATAAAAAGAAAATCGTAGTACTGGGTTCCGGACCTAATAGAATAGGGCAGGGCATCGAGTTCGACTATTGCTGTGTGCACGGGGTGTTGGCCGCTGCCGAATGTGGTTATGAGACCATAATGATCAACTGTAATCCGGAGACGGTCTCCACCGATTTTGATACGGCGGACAAGCTTTATTTTGAGCCGGTATTCTGGGAACATATCTATGATATTATCCGACATGAAAAGCCCGAAGGCGTTATTGTGCAGTTAGGCGGACAAACAGCCTTGAAATTGGCCGAAAAATTGTCCAAATACGGCATTAAGATCATAGGTACCAGTTTCGAATCCTTAGACCTGGCAGAAGACCGGGGAAGCTTTTCAAACCTTCTGAAAGAGAACAATATTCCCTTCCCAAAATTTGGAGTGGCGGAAACGGCGGACGAAGCCCTACAAATTTCGGACGAGCTAGGTTTCCCGCTTTTGGTAAGGCCTTCCTACGTATTGGGTGGGCAGGGCATGAAAATTGTCATCAATAAGCAAGACCTTGAAAGCCATGTCGTGGATTTGCTCCACAAAATACCGAACAATAAATTGTTGTTGGACCATTATTTGGACGGAGCCATAGAGGCCGAGGCCGATGCCATTTGCGATGGTGAGGATGTGTATATCATTGGTATCATGGAACATATAGAGCCTTGCGGTATCCACTCCGGTGATTCCAATGCTACCTTGCCTCCCTTCAATTTGGGCGAGTTTGTGATGCAGCAGATAAAGGACCATACCAGAAAGATTGCCCTGGCGCTGAATACGGTGGGACTCATCAATGTCCAGTTTGCCATTAAGGATGATATCGTGTACATTATCGAGGCCAATCCCAGGGCATCGCGCACGGTTCCCTTTATTGCGAAAGCCTACAAGGAGCCTTACGTGAATTACGCTACTAAAGTGATGTTGGGCGAAAAGAAGGTTAAGGATTTTGATTTTAATCCACAGTTGGAAGGATATGCCATTAAACAACCGGTATTCTCTTTTAACAAGTTCCCGAACGTAAATAAGAACCTAGGGCCAGAAATGAAGAGTACGGGCGAAAGCATCCTTTTTATCGATAGCTTAAAGGATGATGACTTTTATAACCTGTATGCGCGAAGGAAGATGTATCTGAGTAAGTAACCGTATACCAAAGAAAGCAAAGCGTAGAATACGTATTTACAGGCCGTCTGTGCAAAGCACGGCCCAATTTGTAGGCCATAGAGGCTAGCAAACAGATTGCTATGCTAGGCTTGCGAAGACGATAAAAAGCGGTTTTTACTTTTACCGTGTGCAACAAGCCTTAACAGCACCTTGGTACAACTTGGTAAGCGAGGCGATTAGAGCGTAGTACGTTTGGCGCAAAGCCTAAAGCGATCAGCGCAAAGCGCTAATTAAACCAGACCGCATACTTTTTCCGTCGGAGTTCCAGCGCCAAGGTTTCTTCCATTTTTAGGGCTTCCGTTCTTGTAGCCATAGGTTTTATGTGGTTGAACAGACTACCTCTTAGGTAAAGCCCATATTTTTCTACAATACCGGCCGAAAGCTTGTGGCCTTTTTTATTGACAAACCCTGTCTTGTGTTGTTTGAACCGTTCTGCTGGTATTTTACTGGTCATTCCCACGTACAGGCATTCCAATACACCATTAAACTGCGGATTGGCCTCCCTGAACTTTCTGTTTTCAGTAAACACCCGTTTGGAGAGTTCTATGACGTAAACGTAATATTGGGTTTTGGGCATACGGACTTAAAGGGTTTGTAGGAATCCAATTGAACGAAAAAAATGATATTTTGCTATCTTTTGGCGCTATCCACACTTTTGGTCTATTTCCGGGGAAGGTCTGTACGCGTAATACTGCAATACTTCCTCCAAAGCTCTAATAAGGGCTTTGTTTACAGGTAGTATAAGGTTGCCCAAGTGAAAATCTATTTGGTTTAGCCGCATGTAATATTCGGTAAATACCGGGACGTACAAGCCTTTGGAAATGGCTTCGCTAGCCGATTCATACTTCTCGGCTTGGCCTTCTTTTATGATTTTGCAGGTTGCCAATCTTAAATTCCCATATTTGTCGGTACTGGCCGCAAAACCGAACAATCTGCAGATCAAACCCCTGTATTTGTAATTGCCACATCGGCCATGGTCTACTAGGGATAAGGGTTTGTAGATAAAGCAGGTTAAACTGTCGGTTTGCTTTAGCAGTGCCCTTGTGTTTTCTGCCTCGCCATGCAGAAATAGGTGAAAGGCCCAAGGTAAAAATTCTAAGGGAGAAGCTTCTATATTGGGGTAGGTACAACATTTTCCACAGCCTGAAACGCAGCCTAAGCCCGATGCTTTTTCAAACTGGGCACTTTCTTGCTCTAATTGATAAAAAAGTTCTTCTACCAATTCCACGCGTTGCGCTATGGTCATAATTTTTTTGTCGAAGGTAGCATTAATATCCGTTGGAAGAACGAATGGGCTTGAATTTTCGACCTTTTCATACTCGTGCGTAAGGACGCACGGTGGCTTAGTTTATGGCAACTGGGGCTTTAGTAGGAATAGTTTCAAATACACCTAAAGAGTAATTTTGTGGATACGTCTTCGGGCATACTAAAGTCAAAGCCATTTATCTGTGCCTCCACCCTAACATCCTTAATATCGTTTTCAATCAGTTTGGATAACTCTTCTTGGGTTAGGATATATTCATATTCCATTTCAAAGCCATTTAATTTCGTATTGTCGATCAAGGGCATGAGTGCTTTTAATTTTAATCTTACGGCCTCCCCGTTGCTCAATAAAAGAATTATCTCTTCAGAACCGTTCATAATAATGGAACTTCTGGTAAAATGATAGTTGGTCACCAAATATTTCATTTTATTTTCCTCCTTCAAATACCACTTTGCCGTTTTCATTCGTGAGCCTTTGGAAATTTTCATATTTTTCCCGACAACTACGGACGCTGTTACTATCTTTTTCTCTTTTGTGAACTTGTCTATCTCATTAATTCTATAGTCACATTTTTGGGCGAGAGCTCCCTTGGATACAAGTACCGTTGCTATAATAATCAGAAATTGTAAGGTCTTTTTCATAATTCTGTATATTCTTAGTCATTGTTGTCCGGTAAAGAAGCTAGACCGCTGTACTTCGGCAGCTCAGTAACCACGCTACAAGAACCAAGGGTCTAGATTATTCCTTTAACATAGTTTAATCTCAACACTCTACTAATTTACGATTAAGATAAGTATTATAATTTATACAATTTTTAAAACAAAATCAAAAGCAAGCCCTAAGTTGTCCACAAAGCCGTCCCAAGCAGTGGGGAGTATAGAAGCTATGGTATAATAAACGGAAGTTTATTTTATTTATCATTTCCTAAATCCCCGAAGCAGCGGAGCCTCCACGGTTCAAAAATCAACGGTCGCTTTTATCACACCGGTTTCCGGTTTGGTCCAACTGTCAAAATTTTCGATCATCTCCGAAAAGTGTACGCTATGTGTAATGAAGGAGACCGTAGGAAACTGTTGCAGTATATCGATTACATGTTCAAAATCTTCGGTCGTGGCATTCCTGCTGCAAAGAATAGTAGCTTCCTTTGCGTGTATTTTTGGATGTAAAAAAGTGAGTTCCCCTTTTGAAAGGCCAACCAAAACATAACGTCCACCGTGTGCCATGTAGTCCGGCCCACTTTCAAGGGCTTTTTTATTTCCGGTAGCATCAAAAACTACATGGGCCATATTTCCACTTGTAATTTCATTGATTTTACCCACGGCATCTCGTGACACACTAATAACATGGTCAGCGCCGACTTCATTTTGTGCATATACCAAGCGATCATCGTTTACATCCAGGGCAATCGTTATAGCCCCTTCAATTTGGGCCAGTTTTAAAATTCCGATTCCGATGGGGCCGCAGCCCACGACCACTACGGTCTCCCCTTTTTTTACCTGTGCCCTTTGTATGGCGTGTGCCCCGATGGCCAAAGGTTCCACAATGGCTATCTCACTATAGGACAGTCCTTTGGCGGGCATTAACAAATCTTCCCGCACCGTTATGTATTCCTGCATACCACCATCTGAATGGACACCCAGCACGCTGATATTGGAACAACAATTGGTTTTTCCGTTTTGGCAGGCAAAGCATTCGCCACAACTCATATAGGGCATTACCACCACGTTGTCCCCCGTTTTTATACCACGTGCATTTTCCCCAATTTCCATGACTTCGGCCGCCAGTTCGTGGCCCAAGATTCTTGGATAGGTGAAAAAAGCCTGATTTCCGGAATAGGCGTGCAGGTCGGTCCCACAAATGCCTACCTTTTTTACTTTTAAAAGGGCTTCGTTCATTTTGCGGACGGGTTTTCTCTTTTCCAGTAGTGCAAACGTGCCAGGCTCTTGGCATATAATATATTTCATAGGCTTACTTTTAGTACTTTAATTTTGTCCGTTTTGCTTGCCCTAGCATCAGGTCGTAGGAATACCTTTAATCCAGATATGGAAATGAAGGTATATAGAATGATGAAAGTACGTATATATTCATAAATCACATAAAGTGTAGTTCAGCATGGCAATTATGCCGAGACTTACCTACGGCACGAAAGCTTGGTTATTGGCATTTGTTTTTATTTCAGTCCTTGTAGAATTTCAATGAATCCTTTACCGTCTCCCAGTAATTCAGATCCAACCAAGCACGTTCCGGGGTTATACTGCCTCTCAGGGTGTCCTGTTCCGTGAATACTTCTTTTTCTTGTTGCAGTTGACCCTTTAAGCTACTTGATAAAAACAGTAGGGATAAGAGCATCAATAGTATTGGCTTGTACATAGTAAAGGAGCTTATGATGATGTATGGCTTAACTCAAGTATCATAAAATGAGTGTGTTTACCTAAAAATCCCATTGGGGAACACGACCTGACTCTCAAATCCGTCCGCTCCTACCGCAGCTACTCCAAAAAAGTAGTTGTCGATTACAATTCCTGTTAACGTAAACTCGGTCACATCACCCACATACCTGCTGTGGTCCCAAGTGGGGGAAGTGGTGTCCCTCCAATAGATTTTATAGCCCGTTCCGCCATCTACAGGACTCCATTTGAATTTTGCCGAGGGTTCTACGATACCGCCAATTTCTACTGTTTTGGGTGCGGGCGGCGCCCACGCCAAGGATGCCATGTTGATGGCATTTACAGCGGTTAATTTGGCCGCATAGTCAAAATCGACATGTTCCAGTACATCGCCATAAGCAATGCCATCTTCCACTCGAATATCTTGATGTTGTTGGGTATAGTTCTCATGCGCCTCCATAATACGGATACCTGCAAAACCGGCATCGTTAAAAGGTCTGTGGTGTCCGCCACGACCAAAACGGTCCAAACGGTAAATGAGCATGGGGTTCATTTCGGGCATATAGGTTTTGGTGGTTTTGTGCACGTAGCGCGCAAGTTGTCTTGATATTCCGTCGACTTCGCCACCGTAGAAGCGTCTTGCATTGCGTTCTTTTTCGGTTTCCGTGGGCGGGACAGGTTCGGAGAAAATTCTAAAATCGGTATTGCTTGTAACGCCGTCCACTCCGGTTATATTTCCGATCATGTCATTATTGAATACCCCAATGATTTCCCAGCCTTTTTCCTTGGCGTAGGCCGCAACACCGGCGCCACCAAAGAGCCCTTGCTCTTCGCCGGAAAGTCCCATGTAGATAATGCTGTTCTCAAATTTGTATTTGGAAAGTACTCGGGCAGCTTCTATAGCTCCCGCCATACCGCTGGCATTATCGTTTGCTCCGGGCGAATCGTCCGTAAAGTTATTAGGGTCGCTTACACGGGAATCGATATCGCCGCTCATGACGATAAAGCGATTGGGATATTTGGTGCCGCGCTGTATGGCCAAGACGTTTACGACTTCCACATCTTTTATAATACGGTCATTTGTGCCTTTTTTAACCAAATCTTTTTGATACATAACATCTAGGCAATTATTACAGGCTGCGGACGTCTTTTCAAATTCCGATTTTATCCATCTTCGCGCTGCGCCTATGCCGTGTGTTTGTGAGACCGTATCGCTCAAGGTGTGTCTAGTTCCAAAATTGGCCAAGGTGGTAATGTCTTGCTCTATACGTTCGGCGGAGACTGCGTCGATAATATCGTAGATGCGTTGGTCTGTTTGCCCTGACATGGGTATAAAAGCAATAAATAAAGCGAGTTGTAGTACTATTTTCATGTTCATTTTGTTTAATAGGACAATGTATTAAAATTAATTGTTTTTATGACCGGATAATTGCCATAATCCGAATAGTGGACCCAGTGCCAAAACAAGGAAGGTATACTGCGGTGTTATCGACTGACTAAGTGCGGCCAATAGCTGAATACTCCCGATCGTAGTGGCAAAGCCAATACAGTTAACGAGCGTTAAGCCTGTCCCCTTGACTTCGGGCGGAGCCGCTGTGGCCACCAAATTGGAAAATTGGGGGGAATCTGCCGTTACCGCCATACCCCAAAGACACCATCCGCCTAAAAATAAAAGAGTGCCGAATTGAAATAGAAATGGGGATATCAGGCAACACACCCCAGAAACCAACAAGGCCGTAAAGGCAACTTTTTTACTGCCGTATTTTTGCGAAAGCAACCCGCCTAGGACACAAGAAATAGCACCCAAGGTAATGATGATGCCCGTCCACAGCGGTACGGAAATCGTTGTTCCAGATATGCGGTTATAACTCTCAATTGCAAATGGTGTAAAGGCCCAAAAAGCATAAAGTTCCCACATGTGACCAAAGTAGCCAAAAGCGGCCCGCCTAAAATTACCGATTCGGAACAGTTGAAATCCCCCTGAAAATCGTAATTGCGTGCTCTTTTTCCTGACGGGACCGTCGGGTATCAAGAGGAATAACAAAATTCCCCCAAGAACGGTAAGGGATGAGGTAATGGCAATGACCAAGGTTGGGGAATTACTTAATGCCGTGCCGTTTAAAATAAAAGGTAGTGCCGTGCCAAGTACCAGCGCACCTACCAAAAGACCCAAAGCCTTGCCGAGTCCTTTTTCGTAATAGTCCGCCGCAATTTTCATGCCCACGGGATAAATGCCTGCCAAAAAGAATCCCGTGCCAAAGCGGGCAAGCAAAAGGGTTGAAGTGGTCATGGTTTCCGACAGGAGGTATAGGTTACAGGATGCCGCCAATAGCGCACAAACGAGGAACACTTTGGAAGGAGAGAAGCGGTCCGCCAACATCAAGAGGGCAAAGGTCAACGTACCCGTAATAAATCCGAATTGCACGGATGAAATAACATAACCCACTAGTTCCGTACCAAGCCCTGTTTTCAAGACGAGCTCCGCAACAATCGCATTCCCCGCAAACCAAGGCGAGGTGCAGGCGAATTGGGCTAGGATGATGATGGGGAGAATATGGGGTTTGTGTTTCAATTGGGGATATTACCTATTGCTTTTGCTGTCTTGGTTGTGAGTTGGTTCTTTGTATTTTGATATTTTGTGTCATGCTGGGCGAAGCGTAACAACCTTCTTGCAAGAAAGGTCTTCGACTGCGCTCAGACTGACATGAGTATTTCAATTTCACTATAGGGTCGTTTTATAATTTTTGCATGGCATCCAGATGGGTCAAATTAAGTATTATAATAGACAACTGACATTATCTCACAAAAGTAACTTTGGCAATCTTCCCGTTTTCGACCTCATAGATAGCAATAACGCTAAACGTATTGCCGTTTGCCGTTACCTGTTCGTGGTCTATGACCTTGTTCCCTAGGACAATTCTATTTTCTATTTCGCAATGCAGGTCGGGCGTGGATTCAAAAAAATCGGTGTAGCCGGCTCTTAATGCATCTATGCCTTTGGAGCGCAGCTCTCCACCGTAATTATAAATTTCGATATCTTGCGTGTAGGTGGCCAGAAACCCTTCTATATCTCTAGCGTTGTAGGTATCTAACTGCTGCTGCACTATTTTTTCCACCTCGGTTTCGTTTGCCTTGGTTTTTGGGATAAAGCTCATACTCTCGATTGCACCGCCCTTAAATTGATAGATGACCGCCTGTAATTTTGTTTTATCGTCCATGATTACTTGTTCATGGTCTATTACGGTATTGTTCAAATGTATTCTATCCAAGGCCTTGGCTTCTACCTTTTGAATTCTGGTATAAAAGTCTTTGTAATAGTTGCGTAGGTTATCCCTGCCTGTATATAGGGTATCTTTTGGAAAGTTGGATATGATGACGTTTTCTGAAAAATAGGAAGTAAAAGCCGTTAAATCCTTTTTACTGAAATCTTCCATTTGCTTGTCGATCAGTTTCGGCGGGGAAATATCGGTAACAAAAGCCAGTTTTTTTCCATCCGGACTAACCGTTAGTCTGCTAATCGTATAGATATTGGTATCCGAAAACTGAAAAATATCCTTCCATTGGGTATCGTTTTTGGGATTAAATCGCAGTAGGTAATTTTGAAGGCCGGTCAGGATGCTACCATCGGGCAACCAGCAGATATCCTGTGTGCCTTGAGGCAGCCCAATGAGGGTTTCCTGTGTTCCCGTGATGGGATGTATCGATTTTACGACCAAAGTATCATTCGCTACGCTAATAAAACTTACCAATTCCGTATTGGGAATATTGTGCAAGGATCTACCTACGTTTTCCTGTAAGACCTTATTGGTCTTCTTCTCTAAATTAAAAACCAACAAATCCATTCTGTTTTCTACAAGGACAGTAGCCACCAGTATAGTTTCGGAATACCAAACATGGTATCCTATTTTGGCATCCTCGACTGCAATTTTCGAATCGCCGCCTTCAAGCGGATAGACATACAAACGCTGTAGGCCATCGGTATCTAATCGAATACTGGAAAAGGAAGCTGCATTGGGCATCTTGGTGGGCGAATATTCGCTGCCATCCTTTGTGTCCGTTAGCCACTTTACCGCATCGGTCTGTATATCATACTGGGCAATATCGGTTTGATTTTCCCGTGTGGATGCGAACAATAAACGGTCGTTGTCATTGAACGATGGTTGGTTGTTATACCCTTCATTGTTCGACACATTCCTTGGCGTACCAAATGTCAGTTTTCCATCTGTAGTGCTTATGCCGGTTAGATATAGCTCTGTGTCTTGCTGAGCCAAAAGGCTTAGCGATAATAGGCTACTAAAAAGAACGCCTAAAATGGTTTTTTTCATAGGGATCAGCGCAAATGTTAAGCTGCGTGTAAATTAACGCTTATTCGCAAAGCGCGCTAAAATATCCCTCACATTTTTGGTGTTGTCCACAAAATATTTGGCCTGCGTTTTCTGTCGTCCTACCTTCACGGTAACCGATTCTTCCGGTAGTTCTTGGAACATGAATTCATCTGTCCAATCATCGCCAATGGCAAATACAAAATCATAATCCTGTTCTGCATACACCCGCAAGGCAGCCCTACCTTTATTTACGTTGCTGCTCTTTATTTCCATGACCTTGTTCCCGTTCAGGACACTTAGATCGTCATTGGCAATGAGGCTAGTTAATACCGTGTTGAGTTCCATAGCCCTCTTTTGACCAAAATCTGGGTCGGTATTGCGGTAATGCCACGCCAAGGAATAGTTCTTTTCCTCAATAAAACTACCGGGTGTGCGGTCCACAAAAGATTCTAAAACGGGTAGTATTTTGGACATCCAGTCCTTTTTTACGGTTTCCAACATGCTGAATTCTTCGCCCCTTTTGGAAATCCATACGCCGTGTTCCACGATCATATTGTATTTTTTGGGAAGAAACCATTTGGTAAAGGTTTCCTTATCCCGCCCGCTGATAAGGTACATATCCGTATTGGGCTGTGATGCTATTTCGTCCAAAAATTCGTATAAAGCTTTATCCGGACTCGCTTTTTGTGGATCGTTGTGAAAACCGGCCAAAGTGCCATCGTAGTCCAAGAATAAGAGTCGTTTTTTAGCATCGATATAGTTCTTCATAATCGTATTCATGAGGTCTACGGACAGTCTACGGGACACATATACATCCTCTTTTTCCTTTTGGTTGACCAAGGAGGTCATAAAATCGTTGGCCCATTTTTCTACATTATAGCGTTCCAAGCGTTTTTGCAAAATGCCATTGCGTTCCTGCTGTTCTTTTTTGGGCATGTTGATGGCTTGGAACAGCGTATCGGATATTTGCTCAAAGTTATTGGGATTTATAAGTAGGGATTCGTTCATTTCGTTGGCGGAACCGGCCATTTCGCTCAATATAAGTACCCCTGTTTTATCCGTTCGGGTGGCGATGTATTCCTTGGCCACAAGGTTCATGCCGTCCCGTATGGGCGTTAGCCAGGCAATATCACAAGTGGTGTAAAGATCGATTAAATTATCAAAAGGCATCGACCTATAAAAATACCAAATGGGCGTCCAGCTTACGGTTGATAGTTCCCCGTTAATGCGGCCAACCAGTTCATCAACCTCTTTCTTTAATAACTGATATTGTGGCACGTTGGAGCGGGAGGGAACCGCCAAAATGATCAAGCGTACTTTTTCCTTGTACTGGGGATATTTATTTAGGAAGTATTCAAAAGCGTTCAGGCGTTTTGCAATTCCCTTGGTATAGTCCAAACGGTCTATGGACAAAAAGAATTTGGCATCGGGCGCCGATTTTTTATGCGTGTCCAAACGTTTTTGAAGTTCGGATTTTTCACTTTCGCTGCGTTGGGAATGTTCTTTGGCGGCATCGCTGAATTTTTTATAATCGATACCCATGGGGAAGGAATCAACATTGATGACCCTATCATCCTGATAAATATCGTTAAAACTGACCTCCAAGCCCAATAATCGACGAACGGAACTCAGGAAATGGCGCTCGTAGTCGTAGGTATGGAAACCTATGAGGTCTGAACCTAGCAGCCCTTGTAATATCTCTTTACGCCAAGGCAGTGTCCTAAAAATTTCATAGGATGGAAACGGGATGTGCAAAAAGAAACCTATGGAAATGTTGGGACGCTTTTCCCGCACCATTTGTGGCACCAGCATCAATTGGTAGTCGTGCACCCAAATGGTATCGTCTTCATTGGCCTTTTCTAAAATAGCATCCGCAAATTTTTGATTTACCGTTTTATAGGTTTCCCAATTGGAGAGTTCAAATTCCGAATACTCCAAAAAGTAATGGAACAAGGGCCATACGGTTCTGTTGCTGAATCCGTAATAAAACCCATCCACCTCTTGCTGGGTCAATCTTACTTTGGAAGATCCGTGTTCCGCCAAGGCCTTGTCAATTTTTGGGGCCAATTCCTCCGGTATTTCCTCGTCCGTGAGTCCGCTCCATCCAATCCAAAGGCTATCTCCGCCCGAATGAACCGATTTCATTCCAGTCGCCAAACCACCTACACTTGGTATGGCCGTGATGTCCCCATTGCTAATTTGCAATTGTACGGGCAGTCTATTTGAGATTATGATAGTTTTGGACATAAATAGCGGATTTTACTTTGTTTTGAACTTAATTTCTCTCAATTTCGGGAAAAACATGGGTAATAGCAATTGAAAGTCCATTTGAATCAAAACTTTTACCGAAACCGCATTTTGAAAGCTGTTTTTTGTGGGCAGCTTAATTGGTAATGCGGCAGGTTTACCAATAATGGAACGGAAGCGGCAAAACGGATTGGTGAAAAAGGTCGATTGCGAATGGTAAAGGAACTATTGGTAATTATGGATACAATGTAAACAGTGTCGATATAGTGTACAAGACCAAGGACATTCGCTTAAGATAAAAAGAACGATTAAATCCATAAAAACCACTACATTTAAATTATGTATTCAGTTTTAGTCCTAAGTCTTGCGTCCATTAGTCTTATGTCAAATGCTGGAAATCATTGTTTTTAGTCATAAAAAGGGTAGCATTAGAAAAGAAGCATACATGGATAACTTAGATTACGGAATTATAGGAAATTGTAGAAGTGCGGCCTTGGTGTCCAAAACCGGCGCCATAGATTGGTGCTGTTTACCGGAGTTCGACTCCTCTTCGGTTTTTGCAAAATTATTGGATGATGAAATAGGAGGGAGCTTTGAAATTCATGTCGATGCATCCTACACCATCACCCAACGGTACAAAAAACATACCGCCATATTGATCACCCGCTTTACCTCCGGGGAGGACAAATTTGAGATCCGGGATTTTATGCCCCGGTACCGCAAGGAAGGCGGCTATAATGCGCCTCCGGAATTTATCCGATTCTTCAAATATATTTCCGGTAAACCTGTCTTTAAAGTGCGTTACGACCCAAAACTGGAGTACGCCATAGGCAAAACGGAAACCTATGTAAAAGAGAATTTTATTGTAAGCCTTACCCATGGCGAAAAGTTCGATACTTGCTTTCTCTACACCTCCTTCAACAAAAATGCGGTGCTGGAAGGCAGGGAAATATCTTTGGAAGAAGACGGGTATTTTTTAATGGGCTACAATGAAAAACTCTTTCAGCCCACTGTGAGAAAGGTGTATACAGAACTGGAGCGTACCAAGGTATATTGGCTTAATTGGAGCGATAAGACCCCAAATTACAAAAAGTACAATGCCGAGATCAGCCGTAGTGCCATTACCCTAAAATTGTTGAGCTATGACAAGACCGGTGCGGTGTTGGCGGCGGCTACCACCTCTTTGCCAGAAACCATTGGAGAGGTCAGGAATTGGGACTACCGTTTTTGCTGGATACGCGATGCCTCCATGGCGATAAAAGTGATAGGCGATTTGGGACACAGAAATGTGGCGAAACGCTATTTGCAGTTTATTGTGGATTTAATTCCCGATAAGGACGAAAAGCTACAGATCATGTACGGTATCAACAAAGAAAAAAAGTTGACCGAGCTGACTTTAGATCATTTGACGGGTTATAAAGGTTCCAGTCCTGTGCGCGTTGGAAATGCTGCGTACAAGCAAAAGCAGAACGATATTTACGGTATCCTCATGGACGTTATTTACGAACAATTGTCCAAATATCATAACGATATAGAAAATGGCGAGGAGCTATGGGGAATAACAAAAGGCATCGTTTGGATCGTTTCCAACCACTGGAAAGAGGCCGATAAGGGTATCTGGGAATTTAGATCTGAAGATCGCCATTTTACCTTCTCCAAAGTACTCTGTTGGGTGGCCATAGACAGGGCGATCAAAATAGCGCGACTATTCAAAAAATCCGTTAAGATAGAGAAATGGACAGCTTTGGAGCAGGAAATCAAACGGGATATCCATGAGAACGCTTGGAATCCGGATGTACATGCATTTACCCAGTCCTACGGTAGCCGGGATATGGATGCCGCCGTGCTATTGATGGAATCCTACGGATTTATTCATGCCAAAGACCCTAAATTTGTGAGCACCGTAAAGGCCATTGAAAAGGAACTGAGTAACGATGGTCTGTTGTATCGCTATAAGAACGAAGATGATTTTGGACTGCCATCATCCTCGTTTACCATCTGTACGTTTTGGTTCATCAATAGCCTATTCAAGATAGGGGAGGAAGAAAAAGCGATGCAGCATTTTGATAAACTATTATCTTATAGTAATCATTTAGGACTCTTTAGCGAAGATATTGATTTTAAGACGAAACGACTATTGGGGAACTTCCCACAAGCCTATTCCCATTTGGCGCTTATTGAGTGTGCCGTGCTCTTTTCCAACAAGGTAAGTGAGGAACAGGTTTTGGAATTCATCAATTAAATTGACAGCGCAAGGGTACAGATTTTTTTCAAGAGATTTTTGAAGTGTTCCTCGGTAGTAAACGGATTCATGACCGTGACCCTGAGATAATGTACACCTCTTAATTTGGTCTGTACGATATAGAATTCACCATCTTCCAACAAGGCTTGTCGGATGGCTTGGTTTTGAGTATTTTGGGCTTCGCCGGATAGATCATTGTCCACATATTTGAAACATACAATATTACACATAGGGGTGACGGCCAGTTCAAATTGTGGGTGCTGCTCGATGATTTGTGCAAACTGGGCTCCCAAATCAAAAAGATGGGTTACGTAGGCATCAAAAACATCTTCGCCGTATAGTTTTAATAGGGTAAACCAATGAATGCTCATCATGGTCTTGGTACACTCAAAGGTCTTTTTGCCAGAATTGCACCAATCCTCCAATTCGGATTCGGTTAGCAGGTAATCCGCTTTTTGACTAAAGGTTACGTTGGTATGCATGCTCTTTTTATACAATAAGGCCGTAGTTAGGGCAGGCATCATCATCATTTTATGTCCGTCTATCACTACAGAATCGGCTTGGTCAATACCTTTTAAAAGTGCCTTATATTTTGGCGAAAAAATCGCTGCCCCACCATGGGCACCGTCTACATGGAACCAGATATTTTTGCTTTGTGCAAATGCCGCTATTTCCTGCAGATTGTCAAATGCCCCAGTTGCGGTACAAGGAGCGCTTCCGATTATGGCAAAAATGTGGATGCCGGCTTCTTGGGCTTCCAAATATTTTTCTCCTAAAAGCGACGTATTCATCCTAAAGTCAGTAGTAGCAGGGATTTTTATAATGCCCTGCTCGCCAAGACCCATAATTTTTGCGGCACGGTCTACGCAATAGTGCGCTTCCTCGCTGACCATAATACCCAGTTGTTGCAGTGTGCCCTTGTTCCAAACATCAGCTTCAACTTTTACTTTTCGCGCCGTAAGCAAGGCGGTTAAATTTGCTAAGGTGCCTCCCGAAGTAATAAATCCGCCAGAAGTAGTATCAAAACCTATTTTTTTGCAGAGTACGTCCGTAACAACGCGCTCAATGGCAGAAGGCGACATGCCCATTTCATAAACCGCCATACCGTTGTTGAGCAAGGAACTAATCATCCCCGTTAAGGCCGTTATAGGCGCGGTCGGCGTAACTTGGTGTCCGATATAATGTGGATGGTGTATGTAAGTAGTTCTTTTGGTAATTTCGGGGAATAACTGGTTTTTATCCCCTTTTTGAAGGAAGGTTTCCCAAAATTCAAGTTCGTTCTCAGGTTCGTTCCAATGTATGGCGCTACCGGATTTCCCCGTTAATTTATCCTCTAAATGATCGGCTAGTTGGTCGATTAGTTCGTGGCCTTTCTTCCTGAAAATTTCCGTGTCGTACACCTGTTGCAAAAGCGATTTTTCCATGGGATAAAAGTAGGTGCTTCCACGAATATGTACAAATAAAAACCGCTCCTTTTGGGATCGGTTTAACTGCTTGGGTACAACATTGGACATCAGTTCGAGCAACATCAGCTTGAAGGTGCTTTCTTCTAATGCTACATGTCCGGTAGATGATATAAATTGACTTACCGGTTTAGATCGTTGGAACTAGCAATTACCTTTTCTCCGGCAGCCGTAACCTTTAAATGACTTGCATCAACAAATTCAATTCCTTTTTGTTCAACAACCGACTTCATTTCAGCATATTTTTTAGCGTCCAAAATCATTTCTTTCAGGCTTTTGGCTTCATTTAGATAAATGTCTATATTCAAAAAATAAATGTTAAGGTCATCGGCGTTGCCGATATTCATTTCCCTTTTTAATCTTTCTGCATCGGTTGCCAAGGTTTTAAATTCACTGTGATAGGTAATGATGTCTTTTAAATGTTGGTCGTAGCCTTCAAGGTCCAAGTCTGCATATACATCATATTTGATGCTATACAAAGGAGCGGAATGTTGTTTTAGGCTATTAACGACCATCCCCTTGTTAAAAAGTAGTAATTCGTCATTTTCCTTGTATTCCGATTGGGCTTCCATAGTGAGCTTTGCATCTATTTCCTGCAATCTGCTTCCTAGTATATCGCTGGAAGCCATGAACTTTTTAATAGGTTCACGTACTTTGAAATAAAGGTCGCATCCTTTTATAAAATCGTCATCTTT
>Ga0306871_1000243_pt1 | contig 22039 bp, 27 predicted proteins | sample AntRauMeHopE1497_FD_190447 | JGI IMG/M metagenome (GOLD analysis project Ga0306871, IMG submission 190447) | Saline lake microbial communities from Rauer Islands, Antarctica - Metagenome Hop E1 #497 (v2) (version 2) | ecosystem: Environmental > Aquatic > Non-marine Saline and Alkaline > Saline ... | reverse complement strand
GGCAAAGACACAGAAATCTTGAAGTGGCGTGAATGGTGCGAGAAGGATGTTGACATTTGACAAAATCTACCTTGAACGAGCGAGACAACAACGTGAAGCCAAAAAATCCGCTGACTTGGATTAAGTATCGCTATCTTGAATGGCAGTGGGACCGTGTTCTTAGAAAGAGCGGCTTCACCAATTGGTATCAATACTTCCGTGCGAACGATCCTGATTACTTTGCTCCTGGACGTACTGTTCCCGATCAACTGTTTGGTTACCCTCATATAGCACTGGTGCCGTTTCGCAACTTGGAAACTGTGTTTGAACCTATGTGGGGTCCAGTAGACAGGGCTGATCATATAACAACGTGGTGTGACCGTAACTGTCGCAGTAAGTATCGTTGGCATTGGGAACGTGTTATACAGGATCACGCAGGACAATATCTACCCGACGGTGTTGGTGGCACTGATGAACTGTTTTTTGGCTTTAAAGATGAAAGAGATTATTTGATGTTTACGCTGAGGTGGGGATGATCGAAGAATTAATCGATGTTGAAATACATAAACTAGCAAGCATAGAAGATATAGGAGAATGGTTAGATTCTAACATGCCGAATCCTCCACTTCCTGATAAACAGAGATGGAGCATAGGTTATGATCGTACTGGAACGAGATAGACTAGAATTTTACAAAAAATATCTTGACCAAACTGTAGAATGATGCTATAACTGTAGATGTAGAAACTAACACAAGAGGACACAATGGAAATTCTGATTAACTATGTGCTGCTCAACGTAGCACTGTTTGGCTCTATCTGTTTGTTTGCCAAGGCAGTAGAACACACTGCGTGGTACGTTATTTGTAACTATGACAGTATTGTCAACAGAATGAAAGGATAATCTATGGCTTTGGCCTTGGAGTGTTTAAACCCAAATGACACAGCACGAGAAACTGTTCACACTGCTAAAGCGCCTTCCCACTGACTATACAGACTACGGTGGGGAGATACTACGCTGGGCAGACGGTGATGACTATCCTGACTGTAGCAGTGGATGTCGTTGGTTTGTGCCATTAGAAGGCGAACTTGGTGCTGATTGGGGAGTATGTGCTAAACAGGGTGCTCCTAGAGCAGGATTGCTAACTTTCGAACATCAAACAGGAAGAGGCTGTTATGAAAACTAGACTAATCGGTGACATTCACGGAATGTTCAATGACTATAAAGCACACAGTATTGCGGACTTTGAAGGTCCTACTATACAGGTGGGTGACTTTGGCATTGGCTTTGGACAGGGCGACTACTGGCATGAATCAGTAAATGATTTCCACGCAGATGGAGGTCATCGTTTTATCCGTGGCAATCACGACAACCCTACTGTGTGCCGTGAGGAAATGGTGGGCTGTATCAATGACGGTAACATCGAAGATGATGTGATGTACATTGGTGGGGCTTGGAGCATTGACAACCCTGTTGCTCCTCCAGGATGGTATCGTCGTACTGCTGGTGTTGATTGGTGGTTTGATGAGGAATGTTCAGACGAGCGTTTTGAGCAGATGCTGGAAGCATATGACTTCCATCGACCACGTGTTATGATCACACACGATTGTCCTCAGCGTGTAAGTTACGAGATGTTTTGGGGCAGTGGGTTTTTAACCGGACCTGTGTATCCTAATCGTACTGGTCAGTGGTTTGATCGTTTTCTTGAAGCGCATCAGCCTGAAGAATGGTACTTTGGACACTGGCACAAGACTATGTCGCACAAGCACGGACGTACACAGTTCCAGTGTATTGGTGAACTTGACTACGTTGACGTAGAACTATAAAATAACTAAAAACTTAGGCACACTTACTTAGGCTCTTACAAACAGAATAAAGGTTGGTGTGCCGACTATGATCGCACTGTCGAGTCCGTCTGAAAACGGGATCTAGATGATTTCTCACTGTCTGTTGTGAGGCTATGGAGACTATCCTTAACAGGACGCCGACTGTGGTAATGCGCAGTTTCTCTCTAGCATAAAGAGCCAACAGCGTTAATCCCTATGAAAACACACAGTCACCTGAAAGTGTTTCTTAAAAATCGTAGCGGCAGGGTAAGGTACAGAGCCCAAGGGATTGCTAATAAGTCCGCTGACATTCGTGCGCGAAAGCAACTCACATGAAGTATTTTTGTCATCTTACCTAGCGTAGGGTGACTCATGGCTCTACAATCTACATGAAATATCTTGTAATTTAAATAAAAAGAAACAGCGATGAGTGACAACGAAGAGCAGTTGCTTGTAAAGCAACTAATTGATTCTAAACAATAGATTATACTTGACATATATGGAGAGTTCTCATATATTGTAAGAGAAGCATAACTGTGAGTATATCTTTTGATTAAACTACAAACGAAACTTCCTAGAAACATTTACCTTGCGTGTAGTGGTGGAGTAGATTCAATGGCAGTATTGGATTTTCTACGTCGCAATCATCGTGTGCATGTGCTACACTTTGACCATGGCACAGCACATGGTGAAGAGGCCAGAGCATTTATGGAACGCTATTGTACTGAACAGCAGATCCCACTTACTGTGGGTGAAGCACATGGTACTGTTCCTCCAGGTCCCAGCAGAGAAGAATGGTGGAGAGAACAGCGTTATCAATTTTTTGACAAATTTTGCACTGTGCCTGTGATCACTTGCCACCACTTGGATGACTGTGTGGAGACTTGGATCTGGAGCAGTCTAAACGGCACAGGCAAATGGATCCCCTATCGTAGAAATCATGTGATTCGTCCGTTTCGTCTCACACGCAAACGAGATTTAGAATTATGGGCAAGAATCAATTCAGTGCCGTGGATAGAGGATGACAGCAACAGAGATACATGTTATACTAGAAACTATATTAGGCATGAGATGATGCCACACGTACTCAAAGTAAACCCTGGAATTCACAAAACCATTGCTAAGAAAGTCAAGGAGGACACAGATGACTTATAAGACTGTAACTACAACCGCAAGTGTAGACGTAGATGTAGATGTTGACATCGATCTTGATCAGTGGGATGATGAAGAACTGATTGACGAAATGAATCAGCGTGGATACACCTGTATCAAAGACCGTGAAGCAGGAATGGATCGTGAAGACTGGCAGTTTCTGCTGGATCAACTTGACAAAAACCCTGAGACATGGTATACTCGTAGAGTAAGAGATAAACTAATGGCAGCACGGCATGGCTAAGGTATTGATGATAGATCCGCCTAGTGGATGGCAGTATGGCTTTCCTAAGCCCATACACGAAGAATTTCACACGCTGGGCAGTGACTTTGATCTAGGCCGTTGGTTGATCGCAGAAGGCTATCCAGAACAAGACGTTGAACTGGCATTGAAATACAGTAGGTATTGGGAAAGTGAACAAGAAGATCTCCAAGGATAAAACCAAGTCTAAACTGTACAAACAGTGGAAGCAGTATCTAAGCAACAGTAGACTGAGTGAAGAAGAAATAGTACGCAGAGCAAAGAGTTTTACAAAAAAAGGTATGAAACCAAATGAGTGAAGACAATATCAGTTTTGGTGAAGCAATCGGTGATGAAGACTACGGATTGATCGTCTGTAGTAAAACTGGTAAGCTCAAAGGCATCTGGGTGCCTGACGGAAATGATGACGAAGTAATACCGGACAGTGTGGCAAAAATCTGTGTACACTTTTTCGGCGTAGATCCAAACAACGACAACGAAAGGATAATCCAATAATGGAGAATATGAACAGCACAGTTAAGCAGTTGGCAGAACTGGCAATGGAAGCGGAAATGACAGATCCAATTGATTGGGGGCTGCTCACTGTTTCAGAGAAAGAAGCATTTGAAATGATGGCCAGTCAGGTTCTAGAACAGATGTTTGCTGTGCCTGAAAACGAACGAGCAGTGGTAGCAATGGCAACTATGACCAAACTGCTGGTAGAAAACTTTGTTCTTAACCTACAACTCAAAGGTGCTGAAAATGTCAAGAATGGTGTATGAAAATACTGTGATTCTAAACAACACCAACACAGGTAAAGACGCCGACGCTGAGGTTGATAATTTTCGAGAAGGCAAAGGATTTGATGCTTATCTCGCTGCTAACAAGATTCCGTTTCGTTGGAACGGCAACGCCTATATAGGCAATGCTTTTGGTATGGAATTTACCAGCCAAGGCCCAAAAGAAATTAAAACATTAAAAGGAAGACGCTAATGCTAGTACCAATTGTAGTCGAACAAGAAGCCCGCGGTGAACGCAGTTACGACATCTACAGTCGATTGATGAAAGATCGTATTGTGATGCTCAACAGTGTAGTTGAAGACAACATGGCTAATCTAATTGTAGCACAGATGCTGTTCTTAGAAGCAGACAACCCCGACAAAGATATCAGCCTTTACATCAACAGCCCCGGTGGATCAGTAACAGCAGGCCTTGCTATTTACGATACTATGCAGTTTATCAAATGTGATGTCAGCACCATTGTAATGGGTCAAGCAGCCTCAATGGGCAGTTTCCTAGCACAGGCAGGAGCCAAAGGCAAGCGTTATGTGCTGCCCGAAAGTCGTACTATGATTCATAGAGTAAGTTCAGGCACACGTGGCACCAGTGGATCAGTTCACGTACAAGAACTACAGTTTGAAGATGCTGTGCGTTCAATGGAAGAATCCAAGCGTCTTAACAAGCGACTGACTGAACTGTATGTGCGTCACAACACAGCAGGCAAGGAATACGCTGAACTGTTCGAGACTATGAAGTTTGACACATTTTTATCAGCAGAGGAGGCAGTAGAGTATGGACTCGCAGACAAAGTCGTCACAAGTCGCTGACGCAGTAGCAGTGCTCAAAGGCATCCCCACAAAGCAGGATCTCAAACAACTTCTTGAGCACAATGTTGTCACAGTGGATTTTTTAAAACTCAACGGTGATAGACGTGTAATGACCTGTACACTGAGATCAGATATCAAACCACCAGCAACTAAATCTGATCCAATTACCCAAGCCGCAGTGAGAGAAACTGCTGAGGCTGTGGTCAGTGTGTGGGATGTGAACGCTCAAGGTTGGCGCAGTTTCCGCTATGATCGTGTAAGTGCTGTGAACATTGTGGATGAGTATGAACAGCATTGGTACAACAATTCAGTTGACAGAGGTGAATAAATAATGTATATTATATACATAACTTGAACTGCTGGAGAACAAAATGAAAAATCTAGTACTCACGGCTACACTACTGCTGGCAGCAACACCTGCGCTGGCAGACTATACAATTACTGGAACAGTTACTGATCACTTTCGCACAGTAACACGCAATGTGCCTCATACTGAGCAACTGTGTTCTACTGTTGAAGTTCCTGTGTATGGCGGACAAAGCAACACTGGTGATACTATTGTAGGTGCTATTATCGGCGGCGCTATCGGCAATCAGTTTGGCAATGGCAAAGATGCTATGACTGTGTTGGGCGCTATTGTGGGTGCTGACGTAGCAAATCGTTCAGCACAGGGCAACAGCATAGTTGGATACCGTCGTGAACAACAGTGTCACAACGTTACTGCTTACTCAACTTCATACGAAGAAGTCTACAGCCACAGCACTATAACGTGGCGCGAAGGTGGACGAAACGTTACTCTTGAATTTCAACGCTGAGAGAAAACTATGGCTAAACAATTGATTGACCTTGAATCTGCTGTTCATCCACTGCGTCTTACAATGTCAGATGATGACTGGGAAAGACTCGACAGAATCTTTACACACAAGAGTGAAGAACCAATGACCAATGATGAGATCGAAGCCTATATGGACTGGCTCTATGATGAGATCGCAGTTCGCAAGCAAACACACTACGGTATTACAACTCTACAGTGAGGAAACACTATGAACAAAGATCAAAACCCCTACAGAATTAATTATACCTTTCATATTCAAAGTGCTAAGGATTTTCACAAAAAACTTAGACAGTATCATATCTTGGATCTTGAGATAGAGCAAGAGCGAGAAACTGACAGTGTTGATCTAGCACAGTCTATGCTGAGGAGTATTGGAATTGATATTTGAGATTTGTTTAAGAAAATAGTCATTTCTAAACCGTTTTTTTGTCAAGATGATAAATAAATACATAACAAAGGAACAGAGACTTCAATGACACTATCACTCGCCATATCGTTAGCATGGACACCAGGACAAAGTAATCCGGGCGTTGATCTATGCTTGGAGGGTGCGAGAGACTAAACTGTTCTAAACAAACAAAAAGTTTCGAAGCCCTCCAAGCACAACGCTTAGGAGGGTTTTTTATTCTAAACAGGCAAAAAAAAGATTGACAAGGCACACAACACAGTATATAACAGTAAAGCAAGCAAAGAACGCAGACGCAAACGCAGAGCTTCCAAGCTAGCAAAGACTAAAACAAAATGGTTGACACACAGGATAAACAGTGTTACATTAACTAGTAGGCAGCAATGCTTACACGCTATTTGACAATTTAGACACGGTTGTTTTTAAAACAATCACTTGCCTAGCGTAAGCGATGATGGTGAGAGTAAGTAGAGAAACTGGTAATACCAAAGCCAGTTTACAAACTCTACTTACACATACACAGGAATAGCCTGAGGCTTAGCCGCGGAAGCGAGTAAGGTTTAGTTCTGTGTAGTTGTAAGTAGAGTTTATTCCTTGTTAGCTCAGTTGGTTAAGAAAGAATAAATGTTCCCCAGTAGCTCAGCGGCAGAGCGAGAAGCTGTTAACTTCCAGGTCGGTGGTTCGATTCCATCCTGGGGAGCCAAACAAACGGTAGAGAGATAAATAAGTATGTAAATATTTAAGGAACTCTATCGTATGAATTATAAAGGAACGAAAGACAAGACGTTTATATGCGAACACTGTGCTACAGAATTTGGTTTTAAGGGTTACAGCAGTAACCACAAGTATTGTAGTTTAGATTGTAACTATGCGGGCAAAACGGCACAAAAAGTTGCCCTGCGTGAGCGTAGATACAATGACTGGTTAGAAGGCAAGGTCTTAGATGTTAAGCATCCTCGCAAGTTAATCAGAGAGTTTGTAATTAAGCGTGACGGTAACAAATGTAACTGTTGTGGTATAACAGAATGGAACGGCAAAGAGATTAGTTTATGGTGCGATCATATTGATGGCAATGCTACAAACAATCATCCAAGCAACTTCCAAATGGTATGTCCAAACTGTGACTCACAGCAGTCTACATTTGGAGCAAAGAATACGGGCAAAGGTCGTAAGGCGTTAGGATTAGCGCAATACGGGTAGAGCCTAACACATACGGAGCGGTGCCTGAGAGGCCGAAAGGAACAGTTTGCTAAATTGTCGTACCTGAAAGGGTACCCAGGGTTCGAAGATAAATACATTTATGAATCACAATGCCGTATATAACAATATTATAAAGAACAGAGTAGAAAATCCAATTGATGTAAGTCAGTATACTGAAACTCATCACATTAAACCTAGGTCGTTAGGCGGAACTAATATACCAAGCAACTTAGTTAAATTATTGCCAAAAGAACACTTTATTTGTCATTTATTATTGGTTTATATGTATAAGAATACATTAGGTTATTATAAAATGCTAAAGGCATTTAACATGATGCAATATGCTAAATCATCTACACAATATAGATATATAACTGGCAAAAGGTATGCTCATCTAAGAACTGAATTTGCAAAGTCAATGTCAGCTTCGCAAAAAGGCAAGCTTAATTCGCAATTTGGTCTTATCTGGATACACCATTTAGCAGAACAAGTAAATAAAAAAATTAAAAAATATGAACTTGCTGAGTGGGAAGAAAACGGTTGGACAAAAGGAAGAGTTGTAAATTTTAATAAATCTGTTAAGATGTTATCAGAAGACGTAAAGCAAGAAAGAAGAGATGTTAGAAAAGCAAGTACAGTAAACCGTAATTTGCTCATATCTATTGAAAAGAAGAGACTAAATTTGTTACTAGCTGACCAGAAGAAAAAAGAAACAGTTATAAAGTTAGAATCATGGTATAAAATATATCGATCCGTTACATTTGATGAATTTAAGACTATCACAGGATATAATAAAAGTTTAGAAAATATAGTACAGCAATTTAAGAGACATGTTAATGATTATGTATCAATGGATCATACCGCTGTAATGCAACGAAATACGGAGTAGATAGCAGTCAAGGTTGGCTGGTTTGTTTGCTAAACAAAACGTAGGTGAAAGCCTATTCGAATCGTGCTCGAACTGCTCCGCCACAAATTTAAAGTTGTCACGGGCCTACGCACCACACTGGTGCAACAGGTAGGTCCTTTGGATGTATAGTAATATACATCCACTAATAAACAGGGGATTGGCGTCACTAAGAAATAATGCGGGATTAGCTCAGTTGGTAGAGCGCGGTCTTTACACGGCTGATGTCGGCGGTTCGAACCCGTCATCCCGCACCAATACTGTGTAGGTGTGATGTTAACGGTAGCATGACGGTCTCCAAAACCGTTCGTCAGGGTTCAAATCCTTGCACCTATGCCAAATATAAGGAAGTGTGGCCGAGTCAGGCTTAAGGCGCTAGTCTTGAAAACTAGAGAACCGCAAGGTTCCCAGGGTTCGAATCCCTGCGCTTCCGCCATAATAACTGTTACTATTTTCCGAGGGGCTGGAAAAGCCTTATTGAAATACACGTAAGTTGTTTAACTTGAACAAGACTGTGTGTATAGTAGACAAGGTATCAAAGTTGTAGTCCGAGACCAGTTGAGAGTTTGTAGATCAAAGGGGAAGCCCAGCGATTAACAAACAATTGACAAATCCCGCTTTGATGGCGAGTTTTCCAGTCACGCGGTAAGTAGTAACAATTGCGGGTGTAGCTCAATGGTAGAGCCACTGCCTTCCAAGCAGAAGACGAGGGTTCGATTCCCTTCACCCGCTCCAAATAACGCCCTTATAGCTCAGTCCGGCCAGAGCGCCTCACTTGTAATGAGGAAGTCCGCGGTTCGAATCCGTGTGGGGGCACCAAAGATAATGCGGGTATGGTGAAATGGTAGACTCGCTGCGCTTAGAACGCAGTGCCGCAAGGCGTGGGGGTTCGAGTCCCTCTACCCGCACCAAAGTTTATTGGGAGATAGTTCAGTTGGTAGAATGTCTGACTTTGAATCAGAAGGTGGCAGGTTCGAACCCTGCTCTCCCAACCAAAACTAAAATAACAGGGTATAGGAAAGTCTGGTTATTCTGTCGCCCTTGGAAGGCGAAGGCGGTGGTTCAAATCCACCTACCCTGACCAATTAGGGCCATTAGTGATAGAAGGTAGCACACCGCACTTGCAATGCGGAAGAAACGGGGCAGTACCGTTATGGTCCACCATATTATGTCAATGCGGGTTCGCCTACAGCAATGGATATCACAGGCGTCATATCATCAGCTGCGGTAAGGTTCGACTCCTTAATTGACACCAAGAGATAAACTGTTCGATCTAGCCTTGACCTTGAGAACAAACATAGTTTAGAGTAAGGACGGCGGAATAGTGCTAGACGACATTCGGACCAAGTAATCCGTGAGGTCCAGCCTTAAAATGCGGGTGTAGTGCCTGCTAAATATTAGCATGAAAAATATTTTATTATTGGCCGGACCAAGAACTGGAAGCCATATTCTTATGGAATATTTAAGAAATGCCAAATACAGAATTCAAGAAGTGTATGACGACCAAGAGAAGAAAATGTTTGACAATCCGTTGTATAATCCTATAAATAAAATTATACCCACAGTTGTTCATACACACTATCCTAGGCTAAAAGCAAAAAAGTATTATCAGATAATCACTTATAGAAAAAACACGTTTGATCAAATAATGAGTTTTTGTGTTGCTACACAGCATTCTGAATTTTTATTTGAAGAGTATACCGTACAAAGTAAACAGTTTAGTCTGAGTATTTTAGATTTTGATTCGACATGTTGTCAATTTTTTGATCACAAACAACACAAATTAAAATTAAAAAAAAGAAAAAAACAGGTGATTATAAGTTATGATGAAATTACAAGTAATCCAAATATTTTAAAAGATATTTTAAATATTAATTATTACCAAGAACACTGGGAAAATAAAAAAAATCCCAATCAAGCTGTCAACTTAGTAATAAATTATCAAGAATTGCTAGATTACTTTTTATCAAAATGGAATAAAAAATTTAATGATATTAATAATGATCTGTTATATAAGTTTTGTAAGTAGATCATAATGCGGGTATAGTATAAAGGTATCACGACTGGTTGCCAATCAGTAGAAGAGGGATCGTTCCCCTCTACCCGCTCCAATACTGTGTTAAAACGACTATTCCGCGAACGAACTGATAATCGTTGCAGCCGCACTGGTCCAAAGCACTGTATATAGACAAAGAGTGCCGCCGTTGGTCCGTGGCGGTCTTTGACTTTGAAACACTAAATCCTAGGCCGAACCTGTTCTTAAAGTACTGCACGGTTGCTGCTTGTGAGGCAGTGGACAAACGCTTAGGGGTCGACGCACAGTTTCCACTCTGTGTAGGCTAACGGACTGCCAAATTTATGCTGCCATAGCTCAGTTGGTAGAGCGCTTGATTAGTAATCAAGATGTCGCGAGTTCGAATCTTGCTGGCAGCACCATTAAAATGCCCGCTTGGTGAAATTGGTAGCAGCGCGCGACTTAAAATTTCGTTCCCAAAAGGAGTGCCGGTTCGAGTCCGGCAGCGGGCACCAAAAAAAAGATAAAAAAGATTAAAAAAGGTGTTGACATTGTTTTAAACGATGTTATATTAAACTAGTAAGCAAAGACGCTTACAACGCTATTTGATAATTTAGAAAACGCTTTAGACACTAGTCGATGACGAGCAAAAACTGTATTTACACATACACATAAGCCTATAGTAGCTACTAGGTTGTGGACAATAAGTATCTGATACAAAAGACGGTTCAATTCCGTTTGTGTGTAGCTGTAAATACAGTAAGATGGGCGGTTTAGCGTCCATATAAGGGTAAGGCAGGCAACTGTCCCAAGAGTGGGTTTCCTATAAACCACTGCCAGCAATGGTCCATCTAAGCAAGCTGGGGTTAAAGTTGACTCGTGAAAGCGAAAGCAACTTCCGTCCGTAGAAAGGCGGTAAACAGTAAGTTAGGTATATTGTCCGAAAGGATAGTCGCAGAGCCAGTCGGTGAGCGATAAGGAACTTGGCGGTTCTACAATATACAGCCACGCTAACGAATGTTGACGACTAACCAGTAGTTACACTGTCTGAGCTCGCAAGCAAAGGCTAGGTAGCAGCGCAAGAGTAGAAGGGTTAGGCCCCGGAGACTTGAAGAGCCGTTTAGTAGCCCGCAAGGCAAAAAACAGTTGGTGTGTTGTATTCTGTATCTAACAAGATATGGAGCAACTGGGACAGCACATCGAAGTAGGTTCGCATATAGCTCAGCGGTAGAGCAATTCCCTTCTAAGGAATCGGCGAAGGTTCAAATCCTTCTTTGATAAACAAAAGCGAAAGACTGTCCCGGCGCATTGTGAAAGATGCTTAATACCCGACACGCAAGTGAATTGGGTTCACCAAAGCTCGCAAGGCAGAGGTGATTGTTCCAAGAGAAGACGTAACGGTTTAGCGACTGTGAACTGCTCCGAAGGCAGGCGGAAGATCAAAGGACGAATAGCAATGTGCGACGAGAGAAACGCCACTCTCCAAAAAAGGCAGCATTGGGAGATACAGACTGACCGTAAAAGGCGTCTGTGGATAACGAGAGAACGTGGCTCGCAAGGCTAACGGTAATGCTCAAAGGCTCCTGTCCTAAGGTGTAATCTCAACCTAGGCAAAAGACTACAATGTGTTTTGTGTAACAGTTTTCGAGCACCGATCCATTTGGAAGTAAGCGATTACTCCACTTCCGAGACTGTTACACTAAACACATAGTTTTAATGATACATCAACTTAAAATACCGGTACCGTTTGTGGAAAGTAATGGAACGGTTGATGTATCTTTTAAACAATATTGCTGCGCGGTAGAGAAGTAGTTAACTCACTGGGTTCATACCTCAGAGATCGGCGGTGCAAATCCGTCCTGCGCCACCAAAATTGCTCTGATATCTCAATTGGTTAGAGAAGCCGGCTCATAACCGGAAGGTTCGGGGTTCGAGTCCCTGTCGGAGCACCACACAGTTCAAAAGAGTAAGGATTGACAAATATTCTAGTTCCTTACGCAGGCGTAAAAAGAAACACATAGTTGTTTGAAGGCAGCTGGGCCCGTTAAATTCTTACTAGACGATTGCTGATGCCACTTTTGAACTTGACAAAACACCGTGTCTAAATTATTATATAGTTATGGAACATCTATACTAATATTCAAAATAGATGCTGATAAAATCTAATTAGGACAATAATGAGTAGTAAGATAACCTATTTAATTCCTTTTGAAGGCAGGACTGATAAATCCGATCCCGACGATACATTAAAGGCATATGATCACTTAATAAATTCCACTCCAGGAAATTTTATCATAACCATGCTTGCAGAGCCATTTTTATGGGCAGACTTTTCTGGGTGGAGTAAAAAGATAATAGAAGAAATAGAAAAAAAACAACACACTGTTTATTTCTTTATAAATTCTTCTTTTAATTATGATCATCTAGATGCTGATCTTAGAAGTAAAATCTTTCTTATTGACTTTTATATTTCTGACGCAGTGTTTAGATACTACTACGATAAGTCTGTAACATCAAGCAATTCATGGAATTCAGCCAGTACTAAAGGACTACTTCTTTCTGGAAAACCTGATTATTATAATAGATACCAAACTGTAATTCACCTAGATCAAGTAGATCGTCTTAAAGACTTTGTGTATTCGTTTAATGGAAACACTGTTAGTGATCTGCGTGATATAAAATTATTCTATCCTAATAATAACGATATTATAGAAAAAATAAAAAAGTTGACCAACTCTCTTGATATTGAGTATAAAGATCAACACTACAGTGGTTATCCGTTTGATATTAACCTGTATAAGAATACTGTGCTCAGTCTTATTCCTGAAGGAGTCTTAGATTATCACAACGACAATCTAGCATCAATGGAAGAATTAATAAAATTAGAGTATTACTACTCAGAAACTGACAACCCATTTATCACCGAAAAAACCTATAGAGCAATCCTAAACCATCACCCATTTATCATATTAGGATTGACAAATACTTTAACTTATTTAGAAAGCATAGGGTTTAAGACATTTAGAGAATATCTAAAATACCCCGATTACAATGAAATGAAAAGTCTTCGAGATCGTATATACTATGGTGTAGAAAATAGTATACATTTTCTTGATACTTACGCTAAAAATCGAGATAAGATAAATCAAGATATAATACATAATTTTAACAATCTAATTAAAGTCGCACATCAGCAATGGAACTCTGTTCCACTTATAAGAAATGACAATAATTTATTATTTGAAATACACGTGAACTGCTCTTTTGATTTGTTGTCTGATAATTTAAAGAAGATATCTATAAATACTTCAATACAGCTATAGTCTAAATTAAGGAAGTGCCGATGCATGTTAGTTCACAAAAAATTAAACAAGACATCTTAAGTCACATTGATAAAAATTTTAGTGACGTATCTTTCTTCAATGAAGTATTCAAAAAACATCCCCATTATGGAAAATTAGAATTAAAGAATTTTCTTCCTGAATATATAACTGAAGAACTGTCTAAAGAATTAGACAATATTCCGCTGTCTAGTTGTAAAAAATTTACCAGAAATAAAAGCTGTATGTATGAGCACAACAATTTAAATGACACTCCAATAGCTGATGCTGTGGTTCATGCATTTAATAGTTCTACTTTTTTAAATTGGTTACAAAATATTACACATACAACTAGACTAATACCAGATCCTCATCTAATAGGTGCTGGATATATGAAGTCGTTTAAAGGTGATAGTTTAAAAGTTCATACAGACTTCAATTGGGTCGAGGAACTGCACTTATATAAAAAAGTGAATTGCATAATCTATTTGAATAAGGATTGGCAAGTTGATTGGAATGGATCTCTTAAATTTTATGACACAAACAATGAAAAAGTTATCAGCGAAACTTTTCCAGACTTTGGTAATCTACTAATCTGGGAATATGATGAACTAGCTTACCACGGATATCCTGAGTCACTAAATTGTCCAGTAACACAAAGCAGGAAAGGATTGAGACTTTTCTACTATCAAAGTAATTCTATTCCTTCTCCTGATCGAAAACCACATAGAAGTCTATATGGTTTTGATAAAATTAAAAAAACTCCGCATGATATAGGAAACTTAAAAAAATGAATCTTCGAGGCGCAAAGCCTATTAATGACGACTCGGTTAAATCTTTTATACTTTCTCAAAATTGTACAAAAGACCTGTATAACAAAGATATTCAGTATGAATTTATTGATTCGTTTTTTAAATGGATTAATTCAAGTCAACTCAATAATCTCAAAGGATTAGAATTATTCACTAATCAAAAAATAGTTACAGGAACAACTCAAACTTTTGATCATTGGTATTGGCGACATAAAAACAGACGTTTTCGATTTTATCGAGGAGAATTTATGTATCATTCTGCTGTTCTAAAAAATGGCGGCAGTTTTGAATATATCAATGATAAATCTTTAGAAGATGATGATGCTGTTATAATCAGTGTTCCGTTTTCAGATTATGGTGTTCAGCATCCAAATTTAGAACATATATTAAACAACTGTGATCTTTTAAACATTCCTGTATTATTAGATTTTGCGTACTTTCCGTGTACAAAAAATATAAATTTAGATTTAAGTAAGCATAAATCTGTAGAAACTGTAACGTTTTCGATCTCTAAAGCATTTTATGGTGCAGAATTTCTACGTGTGGGCATGAGATTAGAAAAACAAAATATAGATGATGGAGTTGATGTTTTCAATTCTGTTGAAATAGTAAATCGAATTACGTTAAGTATAGCATTGAAGTTAATCGAAAATTATGATGTAGATTATAATTGGAATATGTATAAAAATAATTACAACGAAGTTTGCGATGAATTAAATCTTGTTAAAACAGATTGTATTATGTTTGGACTTGGAGACCAAACATACGAAAAGTATAACAGAGGTTCAGAAGTTAATAGAGTGTGTATTTCAGAATTAATAGGAAAGAAAATAAATGACAGTAGTAAGTAGTCACAACGACTGGGATCCTTTAGAAGAAATTATCGTAGGTATAGCTGATCACGCAAGAATCCCTACAGTAGACAAGTCGACGCATAGTTTTGGATTTGCCGATTGTGAGTTTGATCATATCAAAGATCTCGAAGGGCCTAGTCCGCAATGGGTTATTGACGAAGCAAATGAGGATCTTGATAATCTTTCCGATACTCTAAAAAAACTAGGAGTAACTGTTCGGAGGCCTGAGTCTATTGATCAAAGTAAAACATTTAAAACAACAGATTGGGAAACAACAGGATATTACGTATACTGTCCTAGAGATCTTCTGCTGCCATTGGATAATTTAATAATTGATTGTCCTAGTCCAATGAGGGCTAGACAGTATGAAACTTTAGCATATCGTGATTTTCTTTATGATGTAGTTGATCATGGCGGCGAATGGATATCTGCACCCAAGCCCAGACTTTTAGATTCAAGTTATCAATTAGAGGACCTAAGTATTCCTACTCTTACCAATGAAGAAATAATATTTGATGCTCCTAACATAGTGCGTCTCGGTCAGGACCTATTATATCAAGTGTCAAATTCAGGTAACTTATGGGGATATAAATGGCTGCGCAATTTACTAGAACCACGTGGTTATCGTATTCACTTGGCTGAAAAGTTTTATAGCTACACTCACTTTGATTCAACTGTTATTCCTCTGCGTCCCGGCCTAGTGCTGTTTAATGGAGATAGAATCACTCCAGACTGGTATCCGCCTATCTTTAAAGATTGGGATAAAATCTATATTCCGGGCGACGAAGTTGTAGACATTGGTACTAACTTAGCCAATGGTGTTTCTCCTTGTAGTAAGTATATTGGGTTGAATATGCTCAGTGTTAACGAAGAACTAGTAATTGTTGATGAGAATCAAGATTATGTTAGACGTGAACTTAGTAAATGGGGAATTGAATCTATTGGGTTGCCAATGCGTCAATCACGAACACTGAGTGGCGGCTTTCATTGTGTAACACTTGACACTAAGAGAAAAGGTACATTAGAAAACTATTTTTAAGAAAGTTACATAACTACTTGACAAAACACTGTGTCTAAATTATTATATATTTATGGAACATTCATACCAACAACGATTTGATCTCTTTCATAAGACTGTAGCAGAGTGGCATCAACACCACCGGTCTACGTCGCCGGGCACTACTGCTCGACTGAAGAAAAGATTCGCTGAGTATGAATATGAATACCATAAAGCTATAGCAGAATACAGAAAAACAAAGAAACAAAAATCTTTAGACACTGCGCAGAAAATAGTTGACAATGCTGAAAAAGAGTTTAAAGTATACACAAGACTAGAATTTCTAGGCACATTAGCAAAATAAGGAAAAGGCAAATGAAACTAACACTACGCAAAGCGAACGCTGTTCAGGCAGCAATTAACGAGGCTGTAAAAGCACTTGATCTTAACTACACTGTGACTCTTAACGAGTTTGAAGGTGTGGAGGATCAGATTAACGCAGTACGCAATCGCTTTTGGGCACAGTCGGACATTAGAGCACAGATGCTTGAATCTCTTTATGAGATCCGTACTAAAGTAGCACAGGCAAACGCCGCAGCTGGTATTAACGACCAGTTGGCGCTGGTTGCTTACCTTGAAAAGCAGATCGGCCATAAAACTATGTTGGCCAGCAAAGGTGCGCAAACAGCAATGCGAGTTCTTAACGGGCAAGTTAAAAAGAACGCTGAAGTTAAGGAAGATGGCTTTGGATACAGCCGTCGTGATGTAACAACTACTATCTTTACAGAAGCGGAAATTGAAACTTTCCGCAAGGATGCTGCTAACTTTAAGCGTGATAAGCAGAAGCTGCAGGATGAGTTGCTTGAACTGAACGTGCAAACAGAAATTGAACTTTTGGAAGAAACTGCGACATTCCTAAAGAGCGCGGATATTCTTTAAAGAATCAGAGTCAGGTCGCCGGACGCAGATTAGGTAGTACCTTAATCCTTAGCTAAGGAACATACAGGCGACACTTTTTAGTTTTGGTAGTTATGCGTTGAAAGCGTAAACTACCCAGTGAGGAGAAAGAAAGAGAATAGGCAACCAGTATGAGTTTCATACGATAGCACACGGTTTCAAAAACCTTTGGCTGTCATGCTCCAGTTAAATTACATCTGAATAAGATTGCACTTTGCTAACTGGAAATATGAAGCGTTATGCACTTTGTTTTTTGTATTTTGTTTAGGGGACTGTATACCACGCCCTTGCACATTGTCCAGCTTATTACTCGCTTTCTCCAATCTGTTATAAAGGATTATAAATGAAAATTCTAGAATTATTTGAAGATGTTGTAACGTATCTTGATACCAACGGGCATGAAAAGACCATAGACTTTCTTTTACAAGAAACCAAAGAACCATTAACTATTGTAAATTTAGATGAAGTTCCTACATATGATGAAGTAAAGGCGTTCTTAACTCCTAGATTATACAATAATAAAAATTTAAAATTGGTGTTCGGCGGCAGTGACGTTGATTACTATAAACCTTTATCCCAAGAAATTGGAGTTGAAATAGAAACTTATCCAGACTTTCTGTTCTTGCATACATATTATTTCCAAGTAGATAATCAAAAAATTATAAATCCTAAAGTCGATACTCTTTATATCTTTATGAATTATCGCACTAGATTGCATCGTAAGATGCTGATAGATTGTTTGGCAAAAGAAAAACTTCTAGAAGATAATTATTTTACTTGGTGGAACCCTCCGTTCAAAGATGGACGTGGCGCAACCATAGCAAAAGAATTTAGTAATAATAGTGCATTTTCAGTTACAGATCCAGAATACACATGGAAGCACTGGCGACCAAAAAAAACAATATTGCTGTCACAGACAACTGAACCTGAAACTCCTCCATATCTTACAGTTCCAGTTGAATTCAAAAAAAGTTTAATAAATCTCATTGCAGAAACTACAACTGATGTGCCGTTTATAACAGAAAAGACTTATAACTCAATATTATGGAAAAAGCCATTTATTATCTTAGGACATCTAGGAATACACCAAGACTTAGTAGACTTGGGATTTAAGCTGCCTGACTTTATTGATTACAGATTTGATCAAGAACCAGACTTAGAAAAGCGTGTTTATATGATAGTGGAAGAACTAAAAAGATTGAGTCTATTAGATTTGGAAAAATTAAAGAATCTAGCGCAGCCTTTTGTTAACTATAATTACGATCATTATGGTAAACTAGTTAACAATGCAAGCTTCCCAGATTATCTTAGAATCTATATGGAAGATAAATTACAGAACGATCCAAAACGAATGCAGTTTATAGAACATTATAAAGATTATATGATACATCCTTACAAAAAATCATAATTTTTTCAAAAAAATTTAAAAATGGTTGACAAGCTCAAATAACAGTGTATATTAACAGTAAGATGATAAAATATCTAGAGAAAAAAGTTAGTAAAAAGATAAAAAAATGGTTGACATACTCAAATAACAGTGTATATTAACAGTAAGATGATAAATAAAACGTAGACAACAAATAAAACGGTTGACACACTAAAAAACCATGCTATAGTAAAGCATAACAAAGGAAAGACAGTTAAGATGATGATCGCAACTAAACATATGTTTATTAAAAGCATTAGAGAATGCCGCGAGTATCGTGTTGGCAGCTCGGAGGGTTATGGCGGATGATGTAGCATAATACATCAAAAGTTTTTAACAAGCCTCCAGTAGCAATACTAGGAGGCTTTTTTAATGATTACAGTGGATGTGCGGAACGAGACTGCGAGTAACCACTTAAAACAAACTCAAATGGGCGTCCTCGGTGATGGAAGCGAAAGCGGAAAAACCCGAGAGATAAACAAATTCTATTTTCACATGCACAACAGTCTAATGGGACAGTCCCACTGGAAAAGTTATGGCTAGCAAATACCGGATCGGCGGAGATTGTTGTGCAGTTGTAAATAGAAATTGGTCGGTGGCCCGGATGGTAAGGGGTGAGACTGCAAATCTCAAGCACTGCGAAGTAATCAGTTCGATTCTGATACCGACCTCCACGATTGGTACTGTAGCTGAGTTGGTTCAAGCGCCTGGCTCATAACTAGGAGTAGGTTGGTTCGATCCCAACCAGTACCACCAAAACACAATATGGCAGTCAACAGCTTGGCCAAGCTGGTCAGAAATGTGTTAACAACAAGATGGTTCGATTCCCTGGCTCTGGTGAGGCTTGTTGTTAATATGATCTGTTTGTGGCTGTCCCTAATATGGCCCCATAGTTTACGCTGGTTAGAATACTGGACTTTCAATCCGGAGAAACGGGATCGTCACCCGTTGGGGCTACCAAAAACAAAACGGGAGTGCGGCGCAGTTGGAGAGGCGCGGCTGACTGTAAATCAGTTCGTAAAGTGAGTTGGTTCGAATCCATCCACTCCCACCATAACAATGCGCCGGTAGCTCAGAGGCAGAGCGGCGGTCTCTTAAACCGATGGTCGTGGGTTCAAATCCCACCCGGCACACCAAATAAAACGGTTGACAACAGTTCAACACAGTGTATAACAGTTATAGAAAGGATACACAATAAAACGAAAACGTAAACTAGAAGAAAGCGACAAACGATATGTGGACCGGTAGCTGAGTTGGTTTAGCGGGAGACTTTTAATCTCTGCCTTACGTGGGTTCGAACCCCACCCGGTTCACCATTGTTTTGATGATACACTATGAACTAGAAGTGGCGTATGCTACGAGAAGACTAAGTTACCCTGTTTCATTCGGGGCTACGCAGGGGAGGATCCTGCTGGTGTATCTTCTAAACTATGAATATAGTGGCGTAGCTCAGTGGAAGAGCAAACCCCTGATAAGGGTTAGGTCGGTGGTTCAATCCCACCCGCTACTACCAAAAACAATGCCGATTTAGTGTTAGCGGTAAGCACGAAAGATTGTGGATCTTTTAGGTCTGGTTCAAATCCAGAAATTGGTACCAAAACTATATACTCGCGTATCCCCCCTCGCTACGAACGAGGTGAAAGGTAACTGGATCACATGGGGGTTCGAATCCCTCCGCGAGTACCAAAATAACAGTTGACAACTGTGTAGTTGATGCTATATTAAGACATGGGCTGAGTTCAGTGTTTCTCGAGATAAACTGTTCCAGCAAATCGTCCGCCTGCTGTTCCCACCGTGGTAGGTCTAAAGTGACGTAAAGCCAATAAAAGTTAACGGTGGGCCGTATTACTTTGGTGATACACTATTAACAAAACAGCCGTGGCTGGCTCGCTAGACTACCCCGGGTTCTTAGTTGGTTAGGGAAAAAAGCTATAGTGTATCTCTCAAGTAATACAGTCCACCAAGAATAGACTGGATATAATCACCCCTTGTGAGGGTGACCTTAGCGATAGGTCAAGGCTGCAAACAGCCCAGTCTATACTTATTCACTATGCAAGAGGTCGACATCTTGTGTAGAGAGAACACTGCATACGTCACAGGGCTACTCGGCGTATCGGGTAACACGGTCTGAGTCTTAGCTTGGATGCAGGGGTAAAAGTCCCAATGGGGGTCTAGGAATTAAAGGAAACAATATGCGATACAGAAAGTTTTACGACGACTTCTAGGCTAATAACCTAGGAGGACAAAATGGCAAAATCATTACCACAGGCCGGCAATGTTAATATGCGCGGCAAAAAGACAAAACTTATGCGCTGTAAATGCTGTACGTGTATTGACTTACGAGACAAAATACTGTATAGTATACACAAGAAAGAAATGAAAGATCAAGAATAGGTGACGGCAATCACCTTCTCTGAGAGACTATCGTTTGCGAACTTTGCCGAGTTGTGGATAGATAGACTGCTTCGTCTAAAGGATAGGACGCTGGGCTTTACTGCCCAGAAACACAGGTTCGATTCCTGTAGCAGTTTTGCTCTCAGAGAGAATATACACCCCCGCCGCTGGGACGGAACTGAGACTTCTAATCTCGTGCCGGAGGGTTCGATTCCTTCCGGGGGTACCAATACGCCTTTGTAGCTCAGCGGAAGAGCTATGGTCTTCGAAACCATTGGTCGGGAGTTCGAATCTCTCCAAGGGCACCAAATTTTAGTCGCTGTGGTGTAATGGTAACCACGCTATCTTGAGTAGGTAGTGCTGTAAAGCGTGAGAGTTCGAATCTCTCCAGCGACACCAATTGGGCACATTCGGAAACGGATGTGCCTTTTTTCTTGACTAAAATTTCGTTTGAGCATATACTATAGAAGAACAAGAGGAAAGACTATGAGAGATATTTTTGTAACATCAGACACGCATTTTAGACATGCGAACATTTTAAAATTCACTGACAGCGCAACTGGCGAGTTGATCCGCGGCGATAGATTCGCTGATGTAGATGCTATGGACGAACACATGATTGAACGGTGGAATTCAGTTGTCAAGCAGGGCGACATTGTTTTCCATCTAGGTGATGTTGTAATGGGCGACAAGGAATGGTTCAAAACAAACTGGCCGCGTCTTAACGGCAGTAAGCGACTAATTGTTGGCAATCACGATGACATTCCGTTTCTTGCTTCAGGTGGCTTTTTTAAGAAAGTACAGATGTGGCGAATGTTTCCTGAGTTTGGATTGATGTTTAGTCATGTGCCGCTACATGAATCTAGCCTACGCAGAGGGGCACCCGACGACCCTGATGCTCCTGTGCTGCTAAATGTCCATGGACACATTCATCAGAACCCCAGCCCAGAAGGTCCTTATCGCAATGTAAGTGTAGAAGCAACTGACTATACTCCTGTTAACATAGAAGAACTGCGTATTAAGTAATGGAATATAAACTGCCCATATTATACAGCAGAGCAGATCCTAAACAGCGCAGACTGGTAAGAGAACAGTATGTGGGCGTTTGTGTACA
>Ga0306871_1000240_pt1 | contig 22149 bp, 18 predicted proteins | sample AntRauMeHopE1497_FD_190447 | JGI IMG/M metagenome (GOLD analysis project Ga0306871, IMG submission 190447) | Saline lake microbial communities from Rauer Islands, Antarctica - Metagenome Hop E1 #497 (v2) (version 2) | ecosystem: Environmental > Aquatic > Non-marine Saline and Alkaline > Saline ... | reverse complement strand
ATTTTAGAACCTCAAGGGATTAAAAGTTTGATAACCATACCAAAAATTAAAAACCAAGAATTAATTGGTTTTATTGGCTTCGACTCTGTTCATAAAATTAATAAATACGAAGAAAACGAAAAAGACATTCTTTTTGTGTTTGCGAACATGCTTGTCAATGTTATTCAAAGAAAAGAAAATGAAGAACAAATAAGGGTACAGGAAAAGAAAAAAGAAGAATTATTAAATAATTTATCACTTCAAAATGAGGAATTAAATGAATATGCCCATGTAGTGTCGCATGATTTAAAAGCACCACTAATAAATATTCACTCATTGGTAAGTTGGTTTATGGAAGACAATAGGGAAGTACTAGATGAAAACATCATGAAACCTTTACATCAAGTATTGTTTAATGTAGAAAAAATGGATTTTTTGATAAAGGGAATTTTAGATTATTCTTCTATCGATAAATTGCAAACAGAAGACAAACTAATTGACTTTAATGTGCTCATTGCAGAGGTTTTGCAAACGCTTTTAATTCCAAGTCATACAAAAATCACGATTCAAAAAAAACTACCAACTTTATTTGGAAATGCTTGGAGGTTTAAGCAAGTATTTCAAAACTTAATTCAAAATGCCATAAAATATAATGATAAAGAATTCGGATTAATTGAAGTTGGCTGTACTGAAAAAAGCGGCTATTTTGAGTTTTTTGTAAAAGACAACGGAATAGGAATTAAATCAGACTATTTCGAAAGAATATTTAAAGTATTCACCAAACTAGAAAGCACTGGATTGTCCTCCGGAATAGGGCTTTCTATTGTTCAAAAAATCATTACATTTTACAAGGGCACAATCTGGTTAAAAAGTGAAGAGGGTATAGGCACCACGTTTTACTTTACATTCGGAAAAAAATAAAGGGATGTAATCGTCTAGGAATATTTCTAGCTTAAAAGAAGAAAGTATGGCAAGTGAAAGGTATTTGGAATGCGCTATTGTGAACGAAAGCTAATTGTATATAAAATCTTGAATATAATCACTACAATCACCATCAGTATGACGATTTAAACATTCCTAATGTAACAATTCGTAAAACAGTAACTTTTACCGAACAACAGGAGAAATGGATAAATTGAAGGTAAAGAATTTACAAGGGAAAGTCTTGAAAGTGTTGTCAGTACTGCCCATTTGCTAGATATCGTGAGAGAGGTTAAAGCTCGTATGCGGAAAGATGGATTAAAAAGCTCAAATTTGAAGGTGAAATCCAAAGTTTAGAGGCCTTTGTATCGACCTTAATACACTATCCATGAGAGCTTTATTTTCTTTTATTGCAGTTTTTGTTTTTATGTCAGGCTGTAAGCAGCACTCCGAAAAGAATATGGTTCCCAAGGAGGCTAAAATCCGTCCAGCAAAAGGTTTTGCGCAGCACAGTTGGCAGATGGACTCTATTTACAAACGGCTACATCTTAAAGACACCTTAAACTATTTTACTCATTCGAGTTGCATGAAAACCATTATTGTTCACTAGCTCAATAGTTGCTCTTATGAGTGCATTACGTTTATCAATACTTTTTTGAAGTGGAACCATATTGTTTTTAATTCTTGTACAAAGACATATAAAATGAACGTTCATTCTTTTATTTGGCAAAGATTTAGGAGTTTAATGCCTAATGGCAAGTCAACAATGCTCTTAATAACAAAATAGTCTAGAAATCGATACGCCCTTGAATATAATAAATAGGTGATATGCGCCTGTTTTCCTTTGGCGGAGTTGGATAGGAGGTGTGTATGGCCTTTTGTGGGCGTACAGGTTTATAAAGTGCTATTGAATCCGTTTTTCAAAAGGACAAAATCAGTATTATCTTTTAGCATCCCTAGGTTTTATGCCTTTTCTTTACTGAAATTAATATATCTTAAAACCAAATATGGATTTCCAATTTATCACGTTTATACTGCGTAATATTGCAATGCCCGTAAAAAATATCTAAATATGCGGAAAATTCCAAAAAAATGAGAAATATTGTCATAGTAGGGGCCTCGGGACATGGCGCAATGGTATTGGACTGTATTAGGAAGGAAGGCCGATATAAGGTTTTGGGGTACTTAGATTCCTTTAAAAAAAAGGGCACACAACAGAATGGACTTGAAGTTTTAGGTAACGAATTTGACCTTCCATGGCTTATATCGAAACTCGATATCCATGGCATAATAGTCGCAATTGGAAACAACTGGAAGAGAAAGGAAATGGCAGATAAAATCGATAATATCGCTCCTAATCTGGAAATTGTTACGGCGATTCACCCCAGGGCGGCCATCGCCATGGCCGTGAAAATCGGAAAGGGTACTGTTATAATGTCTGGCGCGGTAGTGAACGCCAATTCGTGCATAGGAGATTTCTGTATTTTAAATACAAATTCATCGCTTGGACACGACGGGAACATTAAAGATTTTTCGAGCATCGCTTCGGGGGCATGTACTGGGGGAAGCTTTGTCCTTGGCGAGTATTCTGCAATTTCGCTCGGGGCGAACGTCATTGAGAACATTACCATTGGGAAACATAGTCTTGTAGGTGCTGGTTCGCTAGTCATTAATGATATCAAAGCATATTCCGTGGCCTATGGGTCACCGGCGCGTTTCGTAAGGGAAAGGAAAATCGAGAGTCCATACCTGAACGGGGATACGGATTCCACCGATTCCTAAACATTAACAATCTAAAGCATTAAAAAAATATTATGAATACGACACCCAACCAAGAAAATTTGACTAAACAATCCACGTTTAGGAATACTATTTTTTGGCTATTTGACTGGATTAAAGGTTCCAAGATTCGTAGACATTACGATGCAATAACAAGGATAAATAAGAATCACGAATCTGATTATGCGATAGGGCAACGAAAAAAATATCTAACGGAGATTCTCCAGCATTCTATAGAAACTGTTCCGTATTATAAAATCCTTAAGATAATGGATACCTCATTAGACCGGTTTCCCGTAGTCAATAAGAATCGGATAAGGCAGCATGCTGAATCCTTTCGTTCTGATACCTACGTGGACAAAAAAACCTTCAAGGCCAATACCAGTGGGTCTACAGGAACGCCTTTCACCGTGCTACAAGATGTCGACAAGAAGAGACGCCATACGTCGGACATACATTTTTTTTGGGAAGCGGTAGGCCATTCCTGGGGCACAGCGTTCTATTACCTAAGAATCTGGAACAAGCAAAATAGAAAGAGCAAACTGGTCAAAAAGATGCAGAATATCATCCCTATCGATATTTTTAAAATGAATGACCAAAAAATAAGAGAGCTACTAAACAGTTTAAAAGCAGACAACCTTCCAAAAAGTATCCTGAGCTATGCCTCTTCCCTAGACCGTATAGTCAAATATTTAGAAAGGAACCCCACCAATATGTCGGATGCAAGAGTAATTTCGATTATAGCCATGGCAGAAACGTTGGACGGCCCCACAAAAAAATACTTAGAAGAACATTTTCGTTGCCCAGTGGTATCGCGATATGCAAATACAGAGAACGGAATGTTAGCCCAACAGACTTCCTTGTCGGGGGACAATTTCCTTGCCAATCTGGCTAGTTACCATATCGAAATCTTGGACATTAAGGAAGATATCGCCGTAGGAGATGGTAAAACAGGCAGAATCGTGGTGACCGACTTCTTCAACCGAGCCATGCCCTTGATACGTTACGATACGGGGGACCTAGGTGTCTTGGGAAAGTCTGAAGAGAATGGAAGGGTGCATTATGTACTTAAAAAGGTCGAAGGGAGGAAAATGGATTCCATATACGATACTGATGGCGAGCTCATCTCTGCATTCACCATCACCAATAATATGTGGAAGTACGTTGAACTAAACCAGTACCAGTTCCTCCAAATCGGGAAGAATACGTATGAGTTTCGCCTAAATCCGGAAGGAAATTTCTCAAGGGAAAAAGAACTGGTCAAAGAGTTCAAGGGCTATCTAGGGAAAGATGCTTCGATAGCGATAACTTATATTGATGAGATTCCCCTGTTGTCCTCTGGGAAACGAAAAAAGGTAATCAACATGACAGGAGCAAAATAGAATATTAAAAAAAAAGAATAATAGTGCAATTTAAAAACCCTGTTAGGATTAAAATATTTTTTAAAGATTCCTACAAGAAGAATTTCTTAAAGATATCTAGGGAGATACATGCCAGAGCGCGACTACATCAATAAGAGTACACCTCAATTTTGAACAACGAAGTAAATTTCCCCTTTATTGCGAAAAAAACGAAATACCTACGGCGATAGCTTCTTTTTAAAGAACGGCATCAAGATACTATCAAACCTAAAGAAACTAGTTCAATTTTATGTCGCCGCTTTCTACGCAAATCGTTTTTCATATATTTAACTTCTTTAAATTTAAAAGGACTTAAAGAAGTAGAACCCGTAACGGATAAATTTATTGAAGAGATAAAAAAAGTAAAACTTTAGGCTATGATTTCAAAAAGAAAAAAAGAAATACTACTATTTTTTTTGAACGATAAAAACAAAAAAAACTGGTTTCACATAATCAAAGAATTTGTGACGCTTTGTATTTTTAAAAAAGAAGTCCCAATATATTATATTTCTAATTTACTGTACCGAAAAAACGTCACTAACTATAAGGATTATTTAAGCTTTAAAGAAAATAAAAAATTGCTTCAATGGTCTTATTCAAATGGAAAAGAACAAATTGCAATAGTAGAAAACAAATTATTATTTAAAGAATTTTTAGTTAAAAAAAATATTCCTACGCCGCAAATTTTTTTTCATAATTCAAAAAATAAATTTACTTATAAAGATGCTGTTTTTGAAATAGAAACTAAGAATGACTTTTTCTCTTTTTTAGAAAAAGTTTTTAATAAAGAAAAAATTGAACAGATTTTTTGCAAACCTATAGATGGGTGGATGGGAGAAAATATTTTCGTTATAGAAAAAAAAACATATCGAAAAATAGCAGATGATTTAATTAGCTTAGTGTTTTCAAAAGCATTTATATTTCAAGAATTAATACTACAACATGAAGTTTTAAAGCAGATTAATTACTCTAGTATTAATACGTTAAGAATTGTTACTTACAAAAATAAAAAAAATGAAGTGGAAATTTTATCTGGATTAATAAGAGTTGGAAGAAAAGGAACAATTGTAGATAATGCTCATGCCGGAGGGATTGCAATCCCATTTAATAAAGAAACGGGTAAATTGTGTGCTGAAGGTTTACAACTAATTGATAATGGTGGAGGAATCTTTTATAAGCACCCAGATACAGGAATAGTTTTTGATAAGCTACAAATTCCGCATTACATTGAAGTTAAAAAAATAGTTACCAAAGCTTCTTCTTTATTTAAATTTCCTTTTTTGGGGTGGGACGTTGCTTTAACTCCAGACGGCCCTATTATTATTGAAGCTAATCATGATTTTCATTTATTGTTTTCAGATAGAATGGAGAAAGGATTAAAGAGAATTCCTTCCTTCAAGAAATCTCTTGAACACCTGCAATAAAATAATTAGTTAATCTTTCATCAACATATCCGTTTTAATCAATTCTCAGTGTTTCGGGGATATTTTACACAAGCCGACGTTAGAACGTTGGGGGTAAGTCCTTTTTACACACGTGCAGGTTTATAAAGTGCTATTGAATCCGTTTTTCAAAAGGAGAAAATCAGTATTATCTTTTAGCATACCTAGGTTTTATGCCTTTTCTTTACTAAAATTCAAGTCCAGTACATTAAAATTATTAGCCGCCTTTACTAAAAGGGTAGAACCAATAGTTTCAAACAGCTGATTGTTTTTAAGTATAAATTCAGCTTGTTTTTCTATTTTAAAATTGGGGATACCCACTAAGGTTAAATCTGTAGTTTTAGAATGCTGCTTTATTATATTGTAAAAAGATTCTTGCTCTATGGCATTATTGATGATTATAATTTCAACATTAACTCTTAAATCCTCAACCAGTTCAGAAATTTTTGAATTGATTATAGCCTTGTCCACATTGTTGTTATTTACAAATAAAACGCGAATATTTGTATTGCTCCATTTAGGGGAAGCAATGATAAATCGGGCAATATTTAACATCATTTCTGCATTTTTACTATCGGTTTCCCGCCACCAAAGATCTACCGTGCTATAGTTGCCAAACTTTGTCTTTCTATCAAAATCCAAATACAATAAGTTATAATCCAGATACAAGAGTGTTTGCGTCATTTCAGCATATTCCTCTGAACTTTCCAAGCCCTTAGGCCAGCCCATCATTATGGTATTGGGTTCAACACCAGAAAACCCAAACGTTGTAGCTATATTGGTAATCCCTTTATAAATATTATCCACTTTTATCTGCCTTGCAAAAATACCGAGGTCTTTAAAATTATCGTCCCTAATAACCTGTTCGGTTTTTTTAAATGGCTTGTTATTATTTTTATCTAAAATCAGTTTAAAATTGGTCACGATACCCGTGCGTCCAGAAATGGTTTTAGCCAGCTCCAATAAATAGGACTGATGGGTACTTTGTCCACTAAACAGAATAACATTGGGGTTCCAATTGGAGTCTATATGAACTACGCGGGCATCTATTCGTCTTAATCCTTTGTTCACCACACTTTCCCAAACACTTCGCCAAACATCGTTAGATTGTAATTGTACTTCTTTTTTCTGTAATCCAAAATACAAAGCTCCAATAACTGCCAGTGCAGCGAACATAGCAAACATGTCTAGTTTGAACATCACCGTAAAACAAGCAATAAAACCAAGGAGGCCAATCCAGCGCTTAACTTTAAATGTGGGTTGAAAGTCTGGATTTGCCCAACTTTCTAAGAAAAATGAAATATTAATGAAACCATATGCCGTTAAATAAAACATAGAAACCACACGTGCAATAATATCTAATTCACCAATCAAAATTCCGGCTTCGGCGATCATAAAAACCAGTAGTATGGCATTTACGGGTTCATTATTTTTTCCCTTTCCAAAACCAAATAGTTTAGGCGTCACTTTGTCAATAGACATGGCTTGTATTATTCTGGGTGCACCTAAAATACCGCCCAATGCAGAGGATAGGGTAGCACCCCAAATACCGGCGACCACCGCAGGCGCAAATAGCGCTATTTTCATTAAAATATTATATTCTGTTTTTAGGACTTCAAAATCAACCTTTACCGCTAAAAATACAGCAAGGGCAAGATAGATTAAAAGACCGCCACCAATGGCAAATAAGGTGCCACTAGGAATAGATTTTTTAGGGTCTTTAAGATCACCGCTCATGGCAATACCGGCGGTAAAACCGGTCACAGCAGGGAAAAATACAGCAAATACAACTTCTAAAGGCACTGCATCCATAGTAGAAAAAAGAGGAATGCTATTTGGTGTAAATTCTGATGTCCCAAAAAAGACCGAAACCAGAGAAATAATAATAGCTGCCAGAATAAAATACTGTGCTTTTAGGGCTACAGAGGTACTTATTAATGCTAACAGCGTAAGCGCGATTAATGCTATAGTGCCTGTTAATCTAAAATCATTAATAGTCATGCCAAAGCCAAAAAAGGCATTAAAGCTTTCTGCAAAACCAATTAAATATAAGGCAATAGAAAATGCGGTTCCTATGGATAATGCAATACCTATAGAGCCTCCGATTGGAATTCCCATGCTGCGTGATAGCACATAATAAATACCACCAGCACCTATTTTTTTATCAGTAGCTACTGACGATACACTTAAACCTGTTGTAACCGCGATAAGGTGGGCGAGTACTATGATACCTATGGCTCCTATAAGTCCGGCATTTCCAACAACCCAGCCCAGACGCATATACATGATAACCCCTACAATCGTTAAGATAGAAGGGGTAAAAACGCCACTAAAAGTTCCAAATTTTCGGATTTTTCCCATTAAGAAAAATTAGTTGTTTAATTTTGCTGAGGAAAAGTAACTATTCTTTTTTATAATTACGGGGGATTCAATTTAAATGAAGGATAATTAATGATTTCCCTTTAAAACAACTGAAATTGAAAAGCTAAGCGAATGGTAAAGTTGAATGTTCTTAGTCCCACCTGAAGGGTATCCTAAAGAACAAATAAAAGTACCGGGGTATATTACCCGAGTTAGTATACCTAATCTGCACATCTCTCACGAAAGCTAGGGAATGATTCGCTAAGAATACAGCAACTAGGTAGCTTCTAAATTCAGGGTCCGGGTTTGGTGTCTATAGATTCAGCCTTTGGGCTAAACCTACAATAATGTCTTACTTCATGCGGCATAAAACAATAGGTCTGGTAGACCTATTGTTTTTGAGCGAGTTGGTGCGGTTGCCTGGAAATGAACAATGTTGAAACTGCCCGTAAATTTGCTTTTGCTTAATTGCTTTGTTATCATACGCCCCATGGCGCAGTTATAAAGCAAATATGCAAAATAGTGAGAAAATACCTTATCAGCTACTTTGCTATAAATGTTCTATAATGTCTTGCGTTATGACACTTTGCTTGGGTACGGCATAAAAACAATAGGTCTTGGAGACCTTTTGTTTTTTGAGCGGGTAGAAGCGCTGGCCTTATTTGGTACTACTCTTTCTTAAATTTTTCTTCTAAAAGATTTTTCAACAAGGTTAATGAAACCGAGGTACGAGGTTCATGAATTCCATTAGAAAACAATAAACAAGCAATGAATAAACACTTATTAAATGAGCCGACGGTAGGAGGGGAGTGTAATGTGTGTGGAATGGGATTGCAGCTGTAAGATTGAATTATCAAGAATATTCATTATATTGCACCAATAGTATGACAATTTAAACATTACTTTAGTATGGCAACAGTTCGTAAAACAGTAACCTTTACCGAACAGCAGGATAAATGGATAAAAGCTCAAATTGAAGCTGGTGAGTATACCAATGACAGCGAATATTTGCGAAACCTTGTACGGCAAGACCAAGCTAACAATACTAACTTTATTTCGCTTAAAACTAAGCTCGTTGAAGGTCTTGAAAGTGGTGTTAGTTCTAAATCGCTGCCTGACATCATGAAAGAAGTCGAGGAACGTATGCGAGAAGATGGGCGTTTATAAACTCTCAAACAAAGCCGAGATCGATTTGGCCGCTATGTATGAGTTTGGTATATACAAATTCGGAATTACCCAAGCACAAAAATATTTTTATGCTATGCATGAAGCATTTGAAGTGCTTTCCGAAAACATAGATTTAGGTCTAGATGCCTCAGAATTTATTGATGACTTAAAAAGATTCTCCTATAAGGTGCACACCATATTTTACATGCAAACTACAAGTGGAATTTTTATTCTTAGAGTTTTAAGCCAGCGGATGGACTATGAACGTAACCTCGAAAATAGCTAGGAAAACATCTAAATTAGGTATAACTTATCGCTATTTGATATAATGACGGATTATGTTTCTTTTTTGTACTATAATTTATATTATGTAAAATAGAATATTCCAAAAATGCTATGGGTACACCCCTCACATACCGTTCCGCCGCATTATAAAAAATCCGAAGGAATATGAAAATTTAGTGATTTGTAAAATTTTATCGCTTAATCCCGGATAGATTTGAAGAGAATGCTTCGACTGCGCCCTCCATTGGAATCATTTCCTAAAATTTCGATAATGACAACCGGAGAACATAAGTTTAAAACTGAATGACACTGCAGTCTTCATTTCCCTTTATGCTCGCTTAAGAAAATTTTTGTATTTGGTCTGAACTAAACAATATTAGCGAGGCCGATAAGCTTTATTAAACTTATTCCAATCTAAAAGATGTTATACACCTTAGCCACGTATAATTATCTTTATAGCATAATCAATAAAATGGTTAAAAACTACTTAAAATAAATCGTGAATTTCAACTAAGAATTTATCTTCGCATAAAAATAATCCAATGAGATACCCCATATTTCTTTTTTTAGTGATTCTATTGGCTTCCTGCAACTTGGACTCTTCAAATGGTAATGAGCAAACGGAACCTATCGATTTTACGGCTCAGAACGAAGAACAAATCACAGCTTATCTTGCGGCTAACGACCTCGTTTCCCAAAAAACAGCATCCGGACTTCATTTCATCATTGAAAATCAAGGGGACGGCGCCCAACCATCGGCTACCTCCAATGTAACTGTAGTATACAAAGGTTATTTTCTTAATGGGTCGGTTTTTGATCAAAGTTCGGAGGCTGGCCTTACTATTGGTTTAGATCGGGTCATACGGGGTTGGACAGAAGGTATCCCCTTTTTCAACGAAGGCGGTAATGGTATTCTCTTGATACCCTCACACCTAGGTTACGGCAGTTTCAACGCCAGTGGTATTCCTGGTGGTTCTGTATTAATTTTTGATGTGAACCTTATTTCGGTCAATTAGAAAGAGGTTCTAAGAAGTGTGTTCATTTAAAGCGCTGTTTTCTCTAAATCCTATCTGAAAGTTTAAAATAGAGCGGGATTGACAATTCAAAATCCAATGCCCGTTTGGGCGTGTTCGAATACCTTGCGCGTCAAACAGTTCCGGATCGGTTTCCTATGGTGTTTCTCCCTTGGCCTTATACCAAAAATAGGACAAAATGTTCCGTTGAGTGAAAATGCTATCAAACCAAGAATAGGACAAAATATAGCTTGTTATTCTTAAATTCCTGAAAATCAATATTATACTTCAGCTCTAACTAATTGAGGATAAAAACTATCTTTAAACAAAAACATACAATGCTACTTCCTCAAATTTTAACCAACATAAGGTTGTTGACTGCTATAAATAATCAAGAAGATTTGGCAGCTACCTCTTTTTCAATTCTGTAGAAAGAGGTCTTTCCAATTTTTGCACGTCTACATGCTAAATCTATCGATAGTTTTTGGTTATCATACAAATGTTTGGCAAAATGGTACTTTTCAACAGTCTCTGGTTTTGACCCAAGAGGCCTCCCTAATAGCTTGTTCCTTTTGCGGGCATTGTTCAGGCCGACCTTGGTTCTCTCGCTGATAAGGTTACGTTCGAATTCTGCCACCGCAGCAAAAATCTGTATGAGGAACTTTCCATTTGCAGATGTCGTATCAAATTCCGGTTCGCTCAGAGTTTTGAAATTTACTCCGGCCTCATTGAATCTATCGATAAGCTCGACCATATTTTTTAGGGAACGAAATACCCTGTCATTTTTATAGGTAAGGATGGTATCGCCCTTTCGCATATATTTCAACATTTCGTTCAGGCCTTTTCTGTCATCACGAGTTCCGCTTGCGATATCAGAATAGATTCTATCACATCCTGCATTTTTCAACAAATCAATTTGTGCTTCCAGTTTTTGTTCCAGGGTGGAAACCCTGGCATATCCGACCACCATATTTAGTTCCGTAAAAGGTTATTTAACGAAACTATTAAAAAGAACGGAAAATGGAACTGGAAACCGATATTTTTATATGATGTTTGAACTGTTCCGTAAAACGGCCGTTTTTTGAAACTAATAAATATTTTAAATGAAATGCTGCATGTTTTAGTCTAAGTCATATTTAATCGTTTATTCATGTAATCATAATTTTGAAATTCTTTTAGACCCCCATGACTTAATTATCGAAATCCATTTTTTCAAAGGTTCATGAAGGCCTATAGTTTATTATTTCTGATTTATTTAAAAAAAGCAACACAACCCTCTACACTTTGAGCCATTTTATTTATGGTAGGAAAATTAACACAAACGTATCTAGTATTTTTGAAACTGTATTTGAATTTTATTTAATTTTGACGTACTTAATTGTCCAAATTCTATGAAGACAACAAACTAATCCCAAAGTTCTATGCCCAAAGCTGGCTAAGGCTACTTCCGAAAAACATTAAATTTATCTCATATTTTTTCGTGTTAAACATAACGTTAGTGGACTTTATTTTGTCTACCATCCTATGTTCGTACTCAAAGTCTTTATAATAATTCAAATTTTTCAATCATGAGATCAAATACACTCTTTATTGCAATTTATTGTTGTGCCTTTTTTAATTGTTCTTCTTCAGATGAAGGCATACAGGATGGCTTAAAGTTGACAGGTGTAGTTATAGAAACACTTGAATGTGATAGCCCAAATGGTCAAGCAATTCAGGTTAAAATTGAGAACAACAATACTATCGACACCTTAACGACTGTTACACTTCCCGATTCACTACGTCAAAAAGGATTAAGAATATCCTTTCAAATTAGAGAGTCGAGCGAATCACTAATCTGTAATACTTCTATACTACCCCCGAGACATGTTTACAATATTTATAATATAAACCGAGAATAAGACTCCAATGAAAAATCAAATTACTGTTTACACGTCTATACTCTTCCTTTTGATAAGTTCCGTAGTATCCTGTCAAGACTATTACTGGTCGGGTAAAAAAAAGATTCCAATTCAAAAGGACAGTACGACATTGATTTTAAGCCTTTCCGATATCGATAGAAATAATGATTTGTTAACCACGGACAACCGGTTTGATTCGGTTCGCCGTTTGAATCGGTCAGCGGTATTAGTTAAAATTAAAGAATCTGAAAAAGCCAAAGTAGATTTTTAAGGACAATTGCTAAGTAATAGTACGTATTCATTTAAGACAATATCAAATAATGGAATGATACCTAATGGTCATCTTGTCCTGAAATTAAAGGAAGGTAATTCCATTGACGGGATACGGGCATTAGTAGAAGATAAATTCCAAATCGTCGACTTTAGCTCTGAGGTTTATACCATACGCATTTTCGATTTTAATAGAATACTGGAAATCGCCAATAAAGTTTATGAAAGCGGAGTGGTGGAATTTTGCCATCCGGATTTTATTGTGCCTTTGACAAAACTTACGGTAGACCCCTTATATAATGATCAGTTTTACTTGAATAATACTGGACAGTTGGGAGGAACATCTGGCATAGATATTAATGCGCCTGAAGCATGGGCCATTTCTCGCGGACTAAATAATATAAGGGTGGCTGTCTTTGATGATGGAGTCGAAAATCATGAGGATATCGATGGTCGAGTTGCCCAAGGTTTTACGGCCACTGATGTTAACGGTTTTGGAGTCCCAGGAGCCCTATCGGAACATGGCCAAGCTTGCGCAGGAATTATAGCCGCCACCCATGACAACAGTCTAGGCATTGCGGGGGTAGCTCCTTGCACTACAATAGTTCCTGTACGCATTTTAGGTGTTAATGCTACCGTTAATCAAATTGCAGCAGCTTACAATTGGGCAAGAAATCAAGCCGATGTGTTAAGCAATTCTTGGGCTTTTACAGATAATTTTACTGAATTCGACGTAGTTACAAATGCAATTACCAACGCCAGAACTCTAGGACGCAGTGGCAGAGGGTGTATAGTGGTCTTCTCCTCAGGTAACTCCCAAGCCACATTCAATGGTGTAACATATCCAGCAAGAGTTCCTGGAGTCGTGACGGTTGGGGCAATCCAGAATACCGGTGCAATTTGGAACTATAGCAGTAGGGGTGCGCAAATGGAATTAGTTGCGCCATCTGGAAACGTAAATAATACTGGTAATATAAGAACTACCGATAGAACTGGGGCAAATGGTTATGCTACAGGTAATTATGTTAATACTTTCGGAGGTACTTCGGCCGCCTGCCCTCAGGTTGCAGGTGTTGCCGCATTAATGCTCTCTGTCAATCCTCTTTTGACCGAGGCACAAGTTAGCACAATATTGAACAATACGGCTACCGATATGGGATCCACGGGTTTTGATAACACCTACGGGCATGGCCGTTTGAATGCGGTAGAGGCTTTGAGGGCAGCTCTTCCTACAGTCAATGGCTCTGCAAGCTTTTGCACAACGGCGACTTATACAATAGCAGCTCCAGGAGGTACCATTGTGAACTGGTCTGTAACCCCAGCATCGGCAGCTACTTTTCCAGCAGGGGTCGCTTTGAATAAAACGTTTACCGCAAATGCTACTTATAGAGGAAACGCAACTATTTCAGCAACAGTTGTTGGTGGTTGCTCATCGCTTGTATTGACTAGGCAGGTTTACATAGGACGACCTCTTACATATGCTCCTGCCGTCCAAACTATTTGCACTAATCTAAGAGATGGTAACGATTATACACTCCCAGCCTCACCAGGCGCAACTTCATATCAACTTATTTCTAGCTCGAATAATCTGAGAATGAACGGGACTACGAATTTGACCTTTACAACCGCCCCAAGGCTAATTAACTTTAGGGCAACGGTAGCGGGTAATTATACGGTTACCATTAATACAACAAATGCATGTGGCACATCTACCGCTACATTTCCGGTTGTAGCCCAATTCTGCTCAACAGGCGGTCGCAGCTCTTTTTTATACGCTATCTACCCGAACCCTGCCAGTTCAGAAATATTTATTTCGTACGATGAAGAGATAACGGAAAACGGGTTTAAAACAAATTCTGTGACTGAAAACGAATCAATTAGAACGGAGCTTTATGATTTCGGCGGCAATTTGGTCAGAGCAGTTAACTTCGGGAAATCTGAAAATATCCCTAGCATCGATATCTCGGATTTGAAAAAGGTAAATTACTTCTTACGTATAGCGGCTAAAGAAACGGACGAAGTGCATCAAATCATAAAAGAATAGGATAGAATGAAAAAAACCGAGGATAGTGATTCTCGGTTTTTTGTTTACGGAAAATCCTAAATTAACTTAGTTATTTCAAGTTTGATAGTTCCCTAAAACGAACGTTTTTCAGAACTATGACTTATTTTTCTAAGGTTTATTTATTTCAACCTTGATTTCTACTTTCTTAAAATTCAATCTTCAACTCCTTTTGATTTACGATCTCTTTAAGGCTCTGTGATTAAATAACCTGACTGTTTCTACTGGTTCTTTTGCTCGCCAACTGCGTTGAAAATACTCGCCATAGCTATTGCTATGTCTGCGTTTTTCGCCTTGCCGGCAAACAAAATAACTTCCTATAAATTAGTCACTTTATTTCAAAACAGAGCCTAAGGTAGTACCTAATAATCCCACAGTCTTATGCTCAAACATATTATACACATTACCATGATAAAAAAACCCACTCTAAAGTTTCCTCTAAAACGGGTTTTAACCAACCAACCTAAAAACTATCTTAGAGCGGTTCCTTAAAACGGCCGTTCAATTGGACTATTATTCAAGAAAAAAACCGAGACATTAAGATATTTCCAATTTGTATCCCGCTCCATGAACGGTTGCGGTATTGATGGAAACACCATCTTGAAACTTTTTCTGATTTTTGAAATAAAGGTGTCCAAGCTACGGCTTATAAATACTCCTTTTTCTTCCCAGATTTCTTTAATGGACATGCCGCGATTTATCATCCGATTTGGTCTTTCACAGAACATTGACATCAATTCGCAACCTTTAGGAATTAAAATCGATTTAGGAAGAAATATTGTTCTTAAAACAAACCGTATTCTACCATTTCCAAAAAAATAACCGTATGATAATCATTTTGTTATGACATATAAAAAAGATTATGATGCTTTGTATTTTCAATTCCTTTTTGTAATACATTTAGCATGAAAATAATACATTATGTAATACTATAAATCTTCTTGAAGATCCATGCCTGCTTTTGGGAAAAGTAGTGCTAAATATTTTTTAATTAAAATAGTTCAAACCATGATAGATTTATTTTCAAAAACACTTCAAATTCTTCAAGAGGCGTTCATAACATCGGCAATGTATAGGTATCTCCAAACTAGGTTTTGTAAATCTAAAGGTGTTCCTTTCTATAACTTCTATACCCCGATAGATTTCTAAACACTTGCACGCCAAAAAAGAAATCCCCACAAACGAAAGTAACTTCCTTACGAAGCGGCTCTCACAGCAACATTTCCAGATAAACAAATACTAAATTTTTTAATAATTAAAATCAACAGCTATGGGCACACTTGCAAAGTTGCTACTCATTTCTTTATGGCTCTTTACTATAACGTCAAATTCCCAAATTACTAAGGGTAACTGGATGTTCGGGGGTGATGCCTCTTTTTCTAACAAAGAAGAATTTAATAATAACAATAAAAATGTTAAACTTAAAACCTCTGAATCAGATATCAATGCAAGTGCAGGTTATTTTGTTATAGATAATCTGCAATTAGGATTGAGAATCGGTTACACTGATTTTAAGTTTAAAAATCTGAATGCTGATTCAAACAGATATTGGGTTGACTATGGAGTCTATTCAAGGTATTATTTTTTAAAACCTGAAAAATTGGTCAACATATATCTGGACGCTGGCTATTTCTTCGGTAATTCTGCTTTCGCTACTGCCAACGCTAGAGATAACTTAAATGGTTACACTTTAAGTACGGGACCAACAATCTTTTTAAATAGCTCTGTGGCGATGGAATTGGGTATACATTATTCTTCAACAAAAAGAAATGGAGTGAATGATAGTACAGAAAATAACCTACAACTTAGTCTAGGCTTTCAAATATTTTTAAGAAAAAAATAAAATTAAAACATCGTGAAATATATAAAATTACTGTTCTTATTGTCGATTTTAACGATAACAACTTCTAATGCCCAGATGGTATCATTAGATTATACCACCTTTACGCCAAATATTTCAAATACTTGCGATGTATTCAGAGATTTAATTGCCGTTCAAAATATTTTGCATGAAACTAAGAAAGGGGATGTAACCAAAAATGCTTCTCAAAAAGCTCTTGAGCTAAAATTTGATTATAACGGTGGTTCAACCAATTAAAAAGGAACGGAATTTGCAATATCGGGCACGTTTAAAAAAGATTATAAGTATACCGTAAAGATAACGGCAAAAAACAATAGTACATATGATACGCCAGCGGGCCTTAAATGTAATTTCGATCCTTTTGGCGTAGATCCAGCTTGTGATGGATTAAAGCTTATAGATCCCAATAATGGCACATTTTCTTCGAGTAGTAGTAACTGGTTCAAAATTGTAAATGGCTCCACAGATTTCTCGGAATATACTTTTGAATCGGACTATTTAAGCTCTAATCGATTTAGTCTAGGCATTGGTACTTTTAGTCCATCTAGTGTTAACATAGTTTCACGTTTCCAAACAATGTACATCAAAAAAATTCAAATTTTTGAAATTCCTCCCCCTCCTAGTTTTACTTTGGCACCAACAACTGTAGCGTTGCCTTGCGGTAACACAAGTTCAAGAGTATTTACGGTTACCCCTGCTAATGTCCCAAGTGGTGCAGTAGTTACTTACCAATGGAGCCATAATGGGTGGTCGCAAATTAGTGCAACGGCAACTTCAAAAACGCTACAACCAAATTCTGACACTACGTTACCATCTTCCGTTACGGTTACAGCAATTTTAAACGGGGTCGCGCAGCCCACCAGAACGGCAACGGTAAGCCGCAGTGCTATTACGAGCAGTGCAACCATATCTGGCAGTAGCACCGTATGTTCTAGTGCAACGTATACCATGACCGGTCTGCTCTCGGGGCAAACGGTAAGTTCTTGGACTGTTTCTAACCCATCAAGGGCAACATTGAGTGCCACATCCGGTGCCACCACCACCGTGACCAAAATTAGTAATGGCCAAGTTACCTTAACAGCTACCATTAGAAACGCATGCAACCAAACGGTAACAAAACCTATAAATCTCCAATTGGGAAATATAATGGATTTCACTTGGAATGGTGTAGGACCTTTTGGACAATTAGATGTAAATGTGACAAGTGGTTCTGCCCCTTTTAAAGTATATCGGGGCACTACATTGTTATATTCTGGTAGCGACCGTTACCCGACGGTTAACTTTGGTTGTAACGGAGGCGTACTTAAAGTGGAGGCAAGTACACCTTGTGGTACGGCATCGAAAACTGTAATTGTTCCTTCTGGGTGCGCAAGCTTTAGAGGGCAACGGACCATGGTGGTTTTTCCCAATCCGTCTAGCTCAGAGATTAACGTTGCTCAAATAGATAAATTTAAAGAGGCAAGGTCCGATGAATCATTTGGGGCGGTAACGCTAGAACTATACAATTTTAATGGCACTTTAATGGCCTCTCAAAAGTTTGAAAGATTAAGCATTGATACTAAAATGGATATTTCGACCTTCAAAAAGGAAACCTATATTTTAAGGATAGTCGGCAAAGAAGTCGATGAAGTTCATCGGATAGTCAAAGAATAAAATGTTTTAAAGAAAAACGATGAAATCGGGGGCTGCCACCCCCGATTTCCATTTTGCTATTAGTCTTTGCTGAAAATAAGCATTTTATGAGAGTCCCGTAAATGGAACGTTTTTCGGGACAAGCTTTATTTTCCTAACTTAGAAATAATTAAACTTTCAATTGGACCGGAACGAAGAAAATATTGAACTAACGGACGCTATCAAGGAAGAGCTTGACAGAAGACTGAAAAGACACATTAACGGCAACGCAAAATACTATTCATGGGAAGAAGTCAAAAAAATGCTGGCAGAGAAAAGAAATAAAAAATAAATAGCGAGGCCGATGCATTGTTTTTTATCTTGATGGAAAACGGAACATATGCCACGTATAAACCTGCTCAAGGAAAAAGAGATAAAAGCGTTCGATACCCCTGGTATTCTTAGCCCGGAACAAAGAAACGCCGTATTTACCGATGAGGGTATCTCGGAAATGGGGAAACTGCTCAGAAAGCCCATGACAAAAATGGGCTTCGTACTTCAGCGCGGTTATTTTATACTTCAAAAAAAGTTCTTCGTGCCCACAAGTTTTAATCAGGAAGATATTGAGTTCGTTTCAAAACTTTTTCTCGGCGAAGTCCCACTTGATCTCTCCGGGTATGCAAAGACCTCCTACAACAGACATCGCAAGATAATATTGGAGCGATACGGGTACGTTCAATTTAATGAGGGTAGAAAGGATATGGAAAATGAGGCCAGGGAACTGGTCAAGACCGCATTGCGGCCAAGGGAAATGTTCCATGCCTTGAGGGACTTTCTGGTAGAGCGCAAAATAGAACATCCAAAATACTACGTATTCGCCGATATCATCCGTAGTTCCCTCAACGAATACGAACAGCAACTGGTCGCCAGGATGGAGAAAGAACTTTCTCGGGACCAAAGAGAAATGTTGGACGGTCTTATGTCGCTGCCCACCGATCATGATGAAATATCCGCTAGGAACCCTTATCTGCTGACCAAGCTTAAAAAGCCCACGCAGGAAGTGGCCCCGAAAAAAATCAAGGAAAGTTTGGACGATTTTAAGATAATCTCCGACCTTCACGGTCATTTTATCGGGCTCATCGCATCACTTGACATATCGGACGAACTATTGAACTATTATGCCGTTTGGGTAATAAAGGCGGAACATGTCCAATTCGATAGTATTACGGATCTGCCAGAATATACCTCTTGGCCTTTATCGTTTATCAGTTCAGGACGCGACAGGATTTCTTTGTCGATACGCTATTGGTCTGCGTGAAAAAATATCATAACGATACGGAAAAGGAGGTAGCAAAGAACTTTTTGGATCTTGGTTCCAAGGGTGGGGAAACCAAGGAGAAACTGTCCAAGATCAGGGAAATCGTACTAAGTTCTAAAAAAACAGCTAGAAAAGGCCCGTGGGATAGTCTATTCCCCGAATTACCAAGATTCCAAAAAGCTCTCGCTTTTGAAAGACCTGTTGGCCTTCAAGGAAGAATCCTTTCAGGACAGACTTTTGTCGGAACTTGCCAAATTGGAAAAGGGCGGAACCCCGTTGAGGGACAGGATGATCTTCGACCAGCTTGGCAAAGGATATAGAAAAATATATAATCGGGTCGGCGGAATACTCAAAGTACTCGAATTCAATCCGGAAACGTCGGACGAGGGCATAATGCATGCAATTGCCTATTTCAGATCGGCAGGCGAAAAAAATGGTAAACCGGCGCCTACTTCCTTCTTGGCCGCAAAGGACCATAAATGGGTGTTGAACGATAACGGGTCAATCGACCAACGTCTGTACAACGTGTTACTTTTCCGTGAAACGGTACAACATATCAAGGCCGGTTCCCTGAACCTGAAGTTCTCGGACAAGTATAGGTCGATAGACGAATACCTGATTTCAAAAGAGCGCTGGGAAACGGACAGGGACAAACTTTTGGAACGTTCGAATATTTCCTCCCTTGGCCGGTTCGAGGATTTTCTTTTAGGTATTAAAAAAGAACTTGACGAACGTTTCAGGGAAACCAACGAGCAAGTCAAGAATAACGGATACCTAAAATTTACAAGGGACGGAAAACCTAGGGTCGATACCCCCACTCTCGAAACGGGTAATGCGGAAGGTCTGTTGCACATTCTTGGCGACGATGGATTTCTGCCGCTGATAGACCTGTTATCCGATGTTGGGCAATGTACAGGGTTAACCTCCAATTTTACGCACTATAACCGTAAAAGTTCCAATAAGGTACCTCCCGATGACATTGTTCTTGCAGGGCTCATGGCCCTAGGTTGTAATATCGGTATACGCAAGATGGGAAAGATATCGAAGGGAATCGGTGCGGCCAAATTGGATTATGCCATAAAATGGCACTTTGGAAAAGAGAATATCGATGAAGCGAACCGTCGTATCATCTCGGTTACGAACGAACTTTCGTTACCCCTTTTGTTTCAAAAGAAAAAAGACTTGTTGCATACCTCCAGCGATGGGCAAAAGTTCAATGTGATGGTACCTTCACTAAATGCGGCATACTCCTATAAATACTTCGGATTCGGGAAGGGCGTATCCGCATATAGTTTTATCGACGAAAAAAGCAGACTATTTTACAGTACGGTCATAAGTGCTTCAGAAAGGGAGGCTGGCTACGTTCTGGACGGTCTGATGCACAACGAGGACGTCGAGAGCGATATCCATTCGACCGATACACACGGTTATAGTGAAATCGTTTTTGGTATTTGTAATGCCCTTGGTATATTCTTCGCCCCAAGGATAAAGAACTATAAAAACCAATTACTCTACACTTTTAAAGCCAATCCCAGAAAAATGTACGAGGCTTTGGATTATAGGATATTGCCCTCAAAAAGTCTTTACATAGACGAAACGGTTCTGGCCGAGCAATGGGAAAACATTCTAAGGTTGCTGTGTTCCATAAAGCTTAAGGAGGTCAAGGCCTCGGAAGTCCTCCGTAGGCTCAGCTCATATTCGAAACAACATCCTTTGCACAGGTCCCTGAAGAATCTGGGCAGAATATTCAAGACGATTTTTCTTCTTAGGTATATCAACGAAATGCCTTTGCGCCAAGGCATACAAAAGCAGTTGAACCGTATCGAACAATCCCACCAGTTTGCCAATGCTGTGTACTTCGGAAAGAACCAAGAACTCAATTATAGTACTAAAGCGGAACAGGAAATTGCCGTTTCATGTCGGCATTTGATTCAAAATGCCATAGTATTATGGAACTACCTGACAATATCACAAAAGTTATCGGTATTAAAAGACGAAAAAGAGTACGATAAACTATTGAATTCGATAAAAAGTAGTTCGATAATGACCTGGCAACATATCAATATGCTCGGAGAATATGATTTTTTGGCACATAAGGGCAAATCCTCTTTTGATCTGGAAAAATTAAAGGAAGTGAAAATAAGGCTGGAATAGTTGAACGGGACATTTTGTCCTATTTTTGGTATAGAGCCCCCTTCACCTTTAGGTTCATCCTCACATCGTATGAATAGGTGCCTTCGGTGGACTTCTTCAATACTTGCATACAACCCTTTTCTTAGTCGTACATGCAGGCGGAATTATCCCCTTTCACGTAGTAGGATTTGTAGTTTTTGGCCGTTTTATCCATACAGCCACAAAGATCTAAAAGTTCTATGGACTTAAAATCTATGGGAGCGGTTTCTGCTTGAATAGAGATATAGCCTTCATTTAAAGGTTTCCCCTCTTGAAAAACGCTCTGCTGGTAACCTTTTACATTGCCTCCTCCCATGGTAGGTTTATTGAATTCAAGTACGACTTGGCCTTCCATGATATGCTGTACAAGCGAATCCCCAAGTACCAATGCCTCTACCTCTACCCATTGATCTCCATGGTAGGTCTTGGAATTTGAATTGATACAATGCGGCGTAAACAAGGTGTCCCCCATGACTACATTAGTGCCTGGCGTACAAAGATTAGCCGTGTTACGCGCATTTCTACCATCGCCTCCCAATAGTTGAAGCTCTAAGGAAATGGGGAAATCCTGTTCCAATCCCAATGTTTTTGGGTCTTGGCAGTGCAG
>Ga0306871_1000239_pt1 | contig 22282 bp, 18 predicted proteins | sample AntRauMeHopE1497_FD_190447 | JGI IMG/M metagenome (GOLD analysis project Ga0306871, IMG submission 190447) | Saline lake microbial communities from Rauer Islands, Antarctica - Metagenome Hop E1 #497 (v2) (version 2) | ecosystem: Environmental > Aquatic > Non-marine Saline and Alkaline > Saline ... | reverse complement strand
CATCGGCCATCCAGTAGCTCTACCTCCGGCAAGAAACACGCAACGCTGCACCTAAATGCATTTCGGAGAGAACCAGCTATCACGAAGTTTGATTGGCCTTTCACCCCTATCCACAGCTCATCCCCTCAGTTTTCAACCTAAGTGGGTTCGGTCCTCCACGACGTCTTACCGTCGCTTCAACCTGGCCATGGATAGATCACTTCGCTTCGGGTCTAGGACATGCGACTGAATCGCCCTATTCAGACTCGCTTTCGCTACGGATACCCCTCTCGGGTTAACCTCGCCACATATCACTAACTCGCAGGCTCATTCTTCAAAAGGCACGCCGTCACAGCTGCTAGGGCTGCTCCGACGGATTGTAAGCAAACGGTTTCAGGTACTATTTCACTCCCCTCCCGGGGTACTTTTCACCTTTCCCTCACGGTACTTGTCCGCTATCGGTCATCTGGGAGTATTTAGGCTTATCAGGTGGTCCTGACAGATTCACACGGGATTTCTCGGGCCCCGTGCTACTTGGGATACTCTCCGGGCCATTACGACATTTCGACTACGGGGTTGGCACCCTCTGTGACTGGCCTTTCAAGACCATTCGTCTATATCGCTCTGTAACCCTTGTAGGTCGGCAGACCTACTGGTAAGTCCCGCAACCCCGAACATGCAACACCTGCCGGCTATCACACATGCTCGGTTTAGCCTCTTCCGGTTTCGCTCGCCACTACTAACGGAATCACGGTTGTTTTCTCTTCCTGTGGGTACTGAGATGTTTCACTTCCCCACGTTCCCTCTACCCGCCCTATATATTCAGGCGGGAGTCACTAGGTCGCACAAGTACGCCCAGCGGGGTTTCCCCATTCGGAAATCCTCGGCTCAAAGCTCGCTTATCAGCTCCCCGAGGCTTATCGCAGATTGCTACGTCCTTCTTCGGCTCCAGATGCCAAGGCATCCACCGTTTGCTCTTAGAAACTTGACTACATGAGTTTGAATCGATCGTGCGCCAACAACCCGAGGGCTGCTGACGATTGACCAATGATCTATGTCTCTTTCGAGACTTTTGATCGTAGATCCGAGGTCTTGCGACCTCAGTTCTAAGATGCTCGCGTCCACTGTGTAGTTCTCAACATACGGTCGGTACCGCTCCTGACGACGGCTCAAAGAGCACTTTCTAGTCGACCAGACCGCGGTCCGAGGAATCGAAACCCGTACCCTCTTCCAATGAAGAGCCGTACGAGGCCCGGTCCCTCAGGACCCAACAGCGTGCATGTAGCAGTCTCGCGCTGGCAGCGGTTCCAACATCCGAAGATGTGTACTGTGCTGCCGGCATCTGCCAGCTACCAAAGTCAATGTTCCACCCATGAGCTACCAGCTGAGAACGAACGTCTCAGTTCTGGCTTCTGGCTGTACCCACCGAAGTGAGACAGCAGATGCTCCTTAGAAAGGAGGTGATCCAGCCGCACCTTCCGGTACGGCTACCTTGTTACGACTTAGTCCTAATCACCGATCCCACCTTCGACAGCTCCCTCCTTGCGGTTGGGCCACTGGCTTCGGGTGTTACCGACTTTCATGACTTGACGGGCGGTGTGTACAAGGCCCGGGAACGTATTCACCGTGGCGTTGCTGATCCACGATTACTAGCGACTCCAACTTCATGAGGTCGAGTTGCAGACCTCAATCCGAACTGAGACCGGCTTTTTGGGATTCGCTCCACCTTACGGTATTGCAGCCCTTTGTACCGGCCATTGTAGCATGCGTGAAGCCCAAGACATAAGGGGCATGATGATTTGACGTCATCCCCACCTTCCTCCGAGTTGACCCCGGCAGTCTCCCATGAGTTCCCACCATTACGTGCTGGCAACATAGGACGAGGGTTGCGCTCGTTGCGGGACTTAACCCAACATCTCACGACACGAGCTGACGACAACCATGCACCACCTGTTTACGAGTGTCCAAAGAGTTGACTATTTCTAGCCCGTTCTCGTATATGTCAAGCCTTGGTAAGGTTCTTCGCGTTGCATCGAATTAATCCGCATGCTCCGCCGCTTGTGCGGGCCCCCGTCAATTCCTTTGAGTTTTAGTCTTGCGACCGTACTCCCCAGGCGGGGAACTTAATGCGTTAGCTGCGACACGGAGACCGTGGAATGGTCCCCACATCTAGTTCCCAACGTTTACGGCATGGACTACCAGGGTATCTAATCCTGTTCGCTCCCCATGCTTTCGCTCCTCAGCGTCAGTTACGGCCCAGAGATCTGCCTTCGCCATTGGTGTTCCTCCTGATATCTGCGCATTCCACCGCTACACCAGGAATTCCAATCTCCCCTACCGCACTCTAGTCTGCCCGTACCCACTGCAGGCCCGAGGTTGAGCCTCGGGTTTTCACAGCAGACGCGACAAACCGCCTACGAGCTCTTTACGCCCAATAATTCCGGACAACGCTTGCACCCTACGTATTACCGCGGCTGCTGGCACGTAGTTAGCCGGTGCTTTTTCTGCAGGTACCGTCACTTTCGCTTCTTCCCTGCTAAAAGAGGTTTACAACCCGAAGGCCGTCGTCCCTCACGCGGCGTTGCTGCATCAGGCTTTCGCCCATTGTGCAATATTCCCCACTGCTGCCTCCCGTAGGAGTCTGGGCCGTGTCTCAGTCCCAGTGTGGCCGGTCACCCTCTCAGGCCGGCTACCCGTCGTCGGCTTGGTGAGCCTTTACCTCACCAACTACCTGATAGGCCGCGAGTCCATCCTTGACCGAAATTCTTTCCAGCTGGTAATCATGCGATTCCAGCTCGTATCCGGTATTAGACGTCGTTTCCAACGCTTATCCCAGAGTCAAGGGCAGGTTACTCACGTGTTACTCACCCGTTCGCCACTAATCTGCCAGAGCAAGCTCCGGCTTCATCGTTCGACTTGCATGTGTTAAGCACGCCGCCAGCGTTCGTCCTGAGCCAGGATCAAACTCTCCGTAAATGTTTGATTGCACGGCACCCCGAGGGCTGCCGGCACATCTAGTTGTTCTCACCAGACCGAGGTCTGAGCGAGAACGAGTTTGTTCTGACTGAAGTTCGAATATCTACTGACATTCTTGTTTCAATCCAAAGGAATCTCTTCAGGCTGATCGAAATCAACCATTGAGGTTATTTGGCATTGACTTAGTGCACGCTGTTGAGTTCTCAAGGATCGGGCGCTCCAGACCTCCAGCCTCTCGGCTGTCGCAACTGGGCAACTTCCCTAACATACCACCCCTCAACCCCGGTGAGAACCAGAAATTTCGGAGACCCGAGTCAGATCGCAATGATCGGAAGCGGGGGTGGAGTCGTTATCCTACTTGGCGATGAGCGCACCAGCAAGTGGCTGCTCTGTCTTGGAGGACTGTCTTCCGCATGAGGCCGGCGAGCTGTTCTGCTTGCCGCACCTTTGGGGTGACGAGTTAGAAGATTACGGTTCGTGCGGGTGGGGGGCAAGTTTCGCCGATTCCCGGGCGTGTCGGCCCCGGGGGGAGCATCCGCCACTCACGCTCCTCACCTGAAAAGAAGGCCGGCAAGTGTCTTTTTTCCTCGACGCAACACGGCAAAAGCGCCCGCGGGCAACTGAGTGCCCTCAAGCGTGGCGTCGTCACCGATCACCCTGATGTTGTTCACGCTGACGCCGCCCTGCGCGATTGCGCGCCGGGCCTCCCCCACTGAACTGCACAAGCCCGTGGCGACAAGCGCGTGCACGACAGTGTCGCCCTGCCCCACCTCAGCCTGCGGCAGCTCGATAATGGCGGCCGCCAGCGCATCGGCGTCAAGAGCAGTGAGGTCACCCTGGCCGAAAAGGGCTTCCGCCGCCGCAATGGCCGCTGTAACTGCGGCTAGCCCGTGAACCAGACCAGTCACCTCCAGTGCAAGCCGCTTCTGAGCCGCGCGGCGAAAAGGCTCCTCGCGCACCAGGCCCTCATAGACGGCAATCTCTGCGCGGTCGAGAAACGTGAACACCTTCAGCCGGTCGACCACGTCGGCATCGTCGGTGTTGAGCCAAAACTGGTACAGCGCATACGGGCTACACATGAGCGCATCAAGCCAAATGGCGTTGCCCTCACTCTTGCCGAACTTGGTGCCATCGGTGTTGGTGATCAATGGGGTCCCGATGGCGTGCACACTCGCACCCTCCACTCGGTGAACCAGGTCGGTGCCGCTGGTGAGGTTGCCCCACTGGTCACTGCCGCCCGTCTGCAGTACGCATCCGTAGGAGCGATACAGCTCGAGGAAATCAAACCCCTGCAAAATCTGGTAGCTGAACTCTGTGTAGGAAATTCCGACATCAGAGTTCAGGCGAGAGGCGACCGCGTCTTTCTTGATCATTGTGCCCACTCGAAAGTGCTGCCCGATCTCGCGCAAGAAATCGATGGCACTCAGCGAAGCCGTCCAGTCGAGATTGTTCACCAGACGTGCTGCAGCCGGGCCGTCGAACGATAAAAATCTGCCGATCTGCACCTGCAGCCGCTCAACCCACTCAGCCACCGTCTCGCGCGTGTTCAACTGCCGCTCGGCCGTCGGGCGCGGATCACCGATAAGACCCGTTGATCCGCCCACCAACCCAAGCGGTCGATGACCGGCAAGTTGCAGCCGCCGCATCAGCAACAGTTGAACCAGGTTGCCCAGGTGAAGGCTGGGGGCGGTGGGGTCAAAACCGCAGTAAAACGTCACCGACGGCCCCGCCAGAGCGGTGCGCAACGCGGCCTCATCTGTCGACACGTGCACGAGCCCACGCCACACAATCTCATCCCACACCGTCTCGAAACTGGGATCATTTCGGGCGGGCGTCAACGCAGGTGGTAACTCAGGATGGGGCGAAAGCGAGGCGGCATCGGGCACCGCGTCAGCGTATCAGCGGCATCGCATCAAGTCGTTGCCTCACCGCGCCCGCGTCACTGCGCGGCGGTATACCGACACAGTGGGGTCGCCCGCGAGCCAGAACCGCCACGGAAACTCCACGCCACCTCCGGGCCCGCTGACGCCCACGCGTGGACCCGCGGCGATGGTCTCAGGCGGAGGCGGGGCGCCGAGGTCGAGGGTGAGGGCGCCCAAGCCCAGCATCCCGCCGGTGTCACTCAGTTCGATGCCCAAAGCGCTCGCCAACCGGGCCGGGCCTCGGGCAAGATCGCGCGGCGCAATAACCCGGGATGCGCAGGCTCCCTGCCGACGGAGCGCCCCTGCTGCGCGGCGCTCAGCGGCGAGTTCGGCGCCGTCAACCACTTCGCCAGCGCGCAACAAAATAGCGCCCGCGACCCCGGCTGGGCCACAGACGAGGTTCAGGCAGAGGTGCATGCCGTAGGTCAGGTAGACGTAGATGCTGAACGCTGGCCCGAACATGGGTTTCGTGCGCGCAGTCTGACCCCGGAAGGCGTGGGAGCCGGGATCGGTGCCGACGCCGCGGTACGCCTCGACCTCGGTCAGGCGCACGCTCACTCCCCGACTGTGGACAATCGCTCCGAGCAGACGCGGAGCAACGTCGAGTGGATCGCCGTCGAGCATCTCAGGCGAGGTCTGCGAGGCGGTCTGCGAGGTGTGCGCGTTGCGCTGCCACGGCATCCGGCGCGGTTCCACCCGCCCCTGCTCGAGAGGCGATCGACCCGGCAACGGTGAGTACCGCGCGCACCTCGCCAGTCAGGCGGGCATCGACGGCCGCATACTCGGCGTCGCTCGGCTCGTGCAGCTCGATTCCGCGGGCTTCGCAGTGCGCCACCAGTGCGCCCGAGATCTCATGTGCTTCGCGGAAAGGCACGCCCTGGCGCACCAGCCAGTCAGCCACATCGGTGGCCAACGAAAAGCCCTCGGGGGCAAGCGCTGCCATGCGTTCCAGATCGAATCGCAGGGTTGCCACCATGCCGGTGAACGCTGGCAACAGCACTTCGAGGGTACGAACGGCGTCAAACACCGGCTCTTTGTCTTCCTGCAGGTCGCGGTTATACGCCAGCGGCAAACCCTTCAGCGTTGTGAGAAGCCCAGTGAGGTTGCCGATGAGCCGGCCCGCTTTGCCGCGTGCGAGTTCAGCAATGTCAGGGTTTTTCTTCTGCGGCATGATCGACGACCCCGTCGAATAGCCGTCGTGAAGAGTGAGGTAGCCGAACTCCCGCGTGTTCCACAGAATGATTTCTTCGGCCAACCGCGACAGGTCGATGCCGATCTGAGCGGCGATGTAGGCAAACTCCGCCACCAGGTCGCGCGCCGCGGTGGCGTCGATCGAATTCTCGGTGGGCCCGCTGAAACCCAGCTCAGCGGCAATCATGGCGGGGTCAAGGCCCAGACTCGATCCGGCAAGCGCGCCGGCTCCGTACGGCGAACGGTCACTGCGCACAGCCCAGTCGCGCAGGCGCTCAAGATCGCGCACCAGCGGCCACGCGTGGGCCAACAAGTGGTGAGCCAGCAAAACCGGTTGGGCGTGCTGCAGGTGGGTTCGGCCAGGCATCACGGCCTGCGGGTGCGCGTCCGCCTGCCCGGTAAGCGCTTCGATGAGCGACGTCACCTGGTCTGCGATCACCCGACCGTGGTCGCGCAAATACAGCCGGATGAGGGTGGCGATTTGGTCGTTACGACTGCGGCCCGCCCGCAGTCGACCGCCGAGTTCAGCGCCGACCTCCGCGACCAGTGCAGCCTCGAGGGCACCGTGCACGTCTTCATCGTCGGGCTGAGGCAGCAGGCTGCCGTCTGCCCAGCGTGCCTCGATGCGGTCAAGCCCGGCGAGCATCCGCACCAAATCATCGTCGGTGAGATAGCCCGCGTGCGCCAGTGCGCGAGCGTGGGCTCGCGAACCGCGAATGTCGTAGCCCCCAAGCTGCCAGTCGAAGTGGGTGGATCGGCTCAGCCGTTGCAACTCAGGCGAGGGTCCGTCGCTGAATCGGCCACCCCAAAGCGAACCCTCGTTGGTCGCGCCACTCATCAGGCAACCGCCTTCGACTGCTGTAGTAGCCACACCAGCAACGCCTTCTGAGCATGAACTCTGTTTTCGGCTTCATCCCAGATGACCGAGTGCGGGCCGTCGATCACGTCGGCGCTCACCTCGTAGCCTCGATCGGCGGGTAAGCAGTGCAAAAACAGCGCCTCAGGCGTGGCCAAAGCCATCAGCTCACGGTCAACCCGGTAGGGACTGAACGTGGCCACTCGCTGCGCTTTCTCGGCCTCTTTACCCATCGACACCCAGGTGTCAGTCACGACAACGTCAGCCCCGGTAACCGCCGCGACCGCATCAGTGGTCACGGTGATGGTGCCCCCCGTCTGCAGCGCACGGCGCTCAGCATCAGCGATGACTGTCGCGCTCGGTGAAAACAACGCTGGAGCCGCAACGCGGACGTGCATACCCGCAGTGGCTCCGGCCAGCAGATACGACTGAGCCATATTGCTCGCGCCATCACCCAGAAATGCGACGGTGAGACCAGAAAGCTCGCCACGCCGTTCACGAATGGTCATCAGGTCGGCAAGAAGCTGGCAGGGGTGAAAGTCGTCGCTGAGCGCGTTGACAACCGGCACAGTGGTCTGTGCCGCCATCTCGTGCAGACCCGACTGTGCGTAGGTGCGCCACACAATCGCGGCCACCATGCGTTCAAGCACGCGGGCAGTGTCGGCGATCGACTCTTTCTCACCCAGTTGGCTCTGGCCATCTTGCATCACCAGCGCAACCCCACCCAGGTCAGCAATGCCAACGGCAAAACTAACGCGGGTGCGGGTTGAAGTTTTATCGAAAATGACGGCAACAGTCTGCGGGCCTTCGAGCGGACGCTCGGCAAATCTCTCAGCTTTCAACCGCAGAGCGAGGTCAAGAACCGCGTGTTGTTCAGAGGGCAATAAGTCGTCGTCGCGTAAGAAATGACGGGTCATGGCGTGGCCTCCTCCAGGCTCGCGGCGTGCCGAGTCAACATCATCTCGCGCCCCGGCCTTCAGCGCCGACCACTTCGGTGCCGATGCCACTCACGGTAAAGATCTCGAGCAGCACCGAGTGCGCAATGCGACCGTCGATCACCGCAGCTTTACCCACACCACTTTCGACAGCCTGCAGGCAGGCAGCCATCTTGGGAATCATTCCGGCGTGCAGGCTGGGCAGAAGAGTGCGCAGCTCTGCGGCATCGATCGACGAGATGAGCGACTCGGGGTCGGGCCAGTGTCGATAGAGCCCCGCGACGTCGGTGAGAATGACCAGCTTTTCGGCGCCCAAAGCCACGGCGAGCGCCGCTGCTGCCGAGTCAGCGTTCACGTTGAGGGACTGATGCGGGTTATCGGTATCGGGGGCGATCGATGACACGACGGGAATGCGCCCAGCGTCAAGCTGAGCGAGCACGGCGGCCGGGTCGACCCCCACAACTTCGCCCACAAGACCGAGGTCTACCTCAACGCCCTCCAGCACCACGGTGCGTCGGCGGCCACGAAAAAGCCCAGCGTCTTCGCCTGAGATGGCTGCGGCAAATGGTCCGTGTTCGTTGATCGCGCTGACCAGGGTGCGGCTGATCTGGCCAGTGAGCACCATGCGCACAACCTCCATCGCCTCGGGGCTTGTCACCCGATAGCCGCCCCGAAATTCGCTCTCGATGCCCAATCGTTCGAGCATTGCCGAAATTTGGGGACCCCCGCCGTGTACGACGACCGGTCGCACTCCGACAGCGCGCAGATACACCATGTCTTCGGCGAACGCCCGTTGCAGCTCGGGGCTGACCATGGCGTTGCCACCAAACTTGATGACGACGACGCGGTCGCGAAATCGTTGAAGCCACGGCAGCGACTCAATCAGAGTTGCCGCTTTCACTGCCGCTTGGGCGTGGTCAGCGGTGACGGTTGCAGAGTCTCTCAGTTCGCTCATCATGCCCTAGCTCGAGTAGGCGCTGTTCTCATGCACGTAGTCGTGCGTGAGGTCGTTGGTGTACACGGTGGCGAATTCAGTGCCCGCGGTGAGTTCGATGAGCACCACCACGCTGCGACCGCTCAGGTCAACATCGGTGCGGGGACGATCGGGGGCTCCTGCGTGGCAGAGCCGCACGCCGTTGAACGAGACGTCGACCGCGTACGGGTTGAAGGCGGCCTGCGTGGTGCCGATCGCGGCGAGTACCCGACCCCAGTTGGGGTCATTGCCAAACATGGCGGCTTTGAACAGATTGCTGCGTGCCACCGAGCGCGCGACCTCGACAGCGTCGGCTTCGGTGGCGGCCCCGGTCACCGTGATCATGATGTCGTGACTTGCTCCCTCGGCGTCGGCCTGCAGTTGACGGGTCAGCGCCATGCAAGCGTCGATGAGCAGCAGGGTGAACGCGTCAACATCGGGCGTGATTCCGGATGCTCCGCTGGCCATCAGCGTCACCTGGTCGTTGGTCGACATACACCCATCAGAGTCGAGGCGCTCGAAGCTCACCCGCGTGGCAGTGCGCAGCGCCCGGTCGAGCTCGGTGGCGGGCAGGTCTGCGTCAGTGGTCAGCACCGCAAGCATGGTGGCTAGGCCTGGCGCGAGCATCCCCGCCCCTTTCGCCATGCCGCCGATGGAATACCCGGGCCCTTCGACCACAACGGTCTTTGGCACCGAGTCGGTGGTCATAATCGCGCGGGCCGCGTCGTCACCGTGCGAGCCCAGGGCCTCCGCCGCCGCCGCGACGCCGGAGATCACATCATCACGGTTGAGTTGCTCACCGATAAGGCCGGTTGAGCACACGAGCACGTCGCCCGCTGATACGTCGCAGTGCTCGGCGACGGCTTCAGCGGTCGCATGAGTGGTCTGAAAACCCTGCGGACCGGTGAAGCAGTTGGCGCCGCCCGAGTTGAGCACGACCGCTGCCACCTGGCCGTCGGCGACGACTTGCTGCGACCAGATGATGGGGTTGGCCTGAGCACGATTGCTCGTGAACACCGCGGCGGCGGCATGACGCGGCCCACGGTTAACCACCAGTGCCAGATCGAGGGCGCCAGAGCGCTTGAGGCCGGCAGCGACGCCAGCGGCGGCGAATCCGGCGGGGGCGGTGACGCTCATGGGGCCACTCCGTTCACGGGCAGGCCGAGAGTCTCGGGCAGACCGAGCGCCAGGTTCAGCGATTGCACAGCAGCACCGGCGGTTCCTTTGACGAGATTGTCGAGGGCGACAATGATGACGAGGCGTTCTGCAGCGTCATCAACCGCGAGCCCGATGAGGGCTGTGTTGGCGCCCACCGTGGCGGCCGTCGCCGGAAAACGGCCCTCCGGCAGCACGTGTACGAAGGGCTCGGCGGCGTACGCCGACTGCCAGCTGTCACGCACGCTTGCGGCATCCACTCCCGGGCTGAGTCGGGCTGTGACGGTGGCGAGTATTCCGCGAGCCATGGGCACCAGCACCGGCGTGAACGACACTGTGGGGTCGCTCGCTCCGGCGAGCACCAGGTTTTGCACGATCTCGGGAATGTGCCGGTGTACTCCCCCGACACCGTAAGGCTGTGCCGAGCCCAGCATCTCGCTTGCCAGCAGGTCGGTGCGCAGCGTACGACCAGCACCACTGGAGCCAACGGCCAGTACGGCAGTGATGTCGCGCCCCTCGATGACGCCGGATTGGATGCCCGGTGCCAGCGCCAGCGACACGGCGGTCGCATTGCACCCCGGCACGGCGATGCGGCGCGCGCCGGCAAGACGATCGCGCTGAGACGTACCATCGGCGTGAACCAGCTCCGGCAGGCCGTAGCCCCAAGCAGCGTGATAGTCACCGCCGTAAAAGCGGTCCCAATCGACCTGGCTGGTCAACCGGTGATCGGCCCCGCAGTCGAGCACCAGGGTGTCGGCGTCAAGCTGCGCGGCAATCGCGCCCGACGCGCCGTGGGGTAACGCCAGCACCACCACGTCGTGCCCCGACAGCTGCTGCGCCGTCGTCTCGACGAACTCGAGATGAGCAAGCGATCGCAGGTGCGGATGCACGTCGATCAGCGACTGGCCCACCTTGCTGTGAGCGGTGACCGTGCGCACCTCAAGATCAGGGTGCTGCGCCAGCATGCGCAACACTTCGCCGCCGGCGTATCCGCTCGCACCAGCGACCGCCACGGAATAAGTCATGCGGTTAACTCTTGCAGAGAATGCCGCGCGTCAATGCCACTACGCCCGAGGCCACTACGCCCGAAGCGTCGCGCCGAGCCGGTCACTCGCCAGCGCAAGACCCGCAAGCTTGGCCTCGGTTGCCTCAGCAGCGGTGAGCGTGCGATCAGGTGAGCGAAACCGCAGCGCAAGAGTGAGCGATTTTGTTCCCGGCGCTAACCCCGTACCGCGATAGTCGTCGACAAGCTCCGCTGATTCCAATAGAGCCCCGGCGCCCTCCACAATGACGTCGCGCACCACTCCGGCCGGCGTATCTTCATCGACCACCACCGATAGGTCTTGGGTTGCCGCCGGAAACACCGCGATTGTTTGTGCCGTGATGTCTGAGGAGCCCAGCGCAATGAGCGCATCGAGGTCGAGCTGAAGCACACCCACGCGCCGCGGCAGGTCACGATCGACGGCCACGCTCGGAAGCAGCTCACCAGCAACCCCCACCAGCGTCTCCCCCACCCACAGGCCCGCGGTTCTACCGGGGTGCAGCGCGGGGTGCGATCCCGTCTCGATGCGCAGCTCAACGCCGGCGACCGACGCGACAGTGTGCGCAGCATCCAACGCTTCAGCGATGCCCGACGGCTGCCCCAACTGCCCGATACCGCGGGGGGTGGCATTGCCCACAAACAGCACGGCAAGATGCCAGGGCTGGTCGGGGATGCTGGTCTCGAGCTCGGCAACGACCGCAGTGTTCGGCCGGCTGAGCGCACTCGGCACGGCAGCCACTCCGTATGACTGCCCCGGCTCGGGTAGGTACACCGCCCCGATCTCGAAAATGGCCAGGTCTGACAGGCCGCGCGCAATATTGCGGTGAGCGATACGGGTGAGCCCAGGAATCAGGCTGCGGCGTAACTGCCCCAACTCAGAATCAAAAGGGTTCGCCAGCGCCATGCTCGGCGCGTCACCGTCAGTCAACGCCACATCGGCCGTCGAGACGAACGGGTAAGCGAGAACCTCGGTCACACCCGCGGCCGCCAACGCGTTGGCGACGGCGCGGCGCACCCGCTGCGAGCGAGTCAGCCCGCGCCCCGGCGGCGCCACCGGTAGCACCGACGGAATGCGGTCGTAACCGACGATGCGCGCCACCTCTTCGGCGAGCGACGGAGCATCGACCAGATCGGGCCGCCAGCTGGGCGGAGTGACCTGCCAGCCGTCGCTGTGCACATCGAGTGAGCATCCGATCGCGGTCAAAGAATCGGTAATTTCGTCGAGCGAAAAGTCAACACCGATGAGGGCGTCGACGAAACCCTCGGCGAGGTAAATGGGTGTCAGGCGTTCAGTGTCAATCCAAGCCGAGCCGAGCGGGTCAGAGGTGCCGCCCGCCAGTTCGACCAGCAGATTGACCACACGCTGCGCTGCTGGTTCAGCTACCAGCGGGTCGACGCCGCGAGCGAACCGTCGCGATGCTTCGCTGGGTAGCTTGTGACGACGCGCCGTGCGAGCAATCGACACGGCCTCGAAGGTTGCAGCCTCGATGAGTACGTCGATCGTCGCATCGCCGATCTCCGTGCTTGCCCCGCCCATGACACCCGCTAACCCGATCGGCCCTGAGTCGTCGGTGATCAGTAAATCTTCGGCGTGCAGGGTGCGGTTCTGCCCATCGAGGGTCACGAGCGTTTCACCCGGCAGCGCCCGACGAACAGTGATGCCCCCAGAAATGGCGTGTACGTCGTAGGCGTGAATGGGCTGGCCAACCTCGAGCATCACGTAGTTGGTGATGTCGACGATCAACGAAATCGAACGGATGCCGCTCAACCCCAACCGGGAGACCATCCAGGCGGGGGTGGTGCGCGCGGGGTCAATACCTCGAACGACCCGCGTCACGAAGGTGTCGCATCCGCGGCGCTCACGAATCGGAGCTCGGTCATCCACCGATACCGAGAAACCGCTGGCACGCAGGGGGTCGACCATCAAAACCGGATCGCGGAAAGCCGCACCCGTGGAGTGCGAATACTCCCGGGCAATACCGCGAATTGACAGCGCATACCCTCGGTCAGGCGTGACGTTGACCTCAACCGCAACGTCGTCGAGTTTCAACAGCGCGATGGCATCAGTGCCCACATCGGGGTCGAGGCCGAGCGTGGCCAGTCGCAGAATGCCGTCGTGCTCGTCGCCTAAGCCGAGTTCGCGCGCGCTGGCAATCATGCCGTCAGAGACGTGGCCATAGGTGGTGCGTGCGGCGATGGGAAAAGGTCCGGGCAGAACGGCACCGGGAAGAGTCACGACAACCTTGTCGCCGACGATGAAATTGCTCGCACCGCAGACGATGCCGCGCACCTCGTCGAGTGCCGTGCGCACCTGGCACCACCGAATGGTTTTTCCGTTCGACTGTGGCTCGTCGACAAACTCAAGCACCTCGCCGACGACAATCGGGCCGGTCAGCGCGACCCCGTGAATGGCCTCTTCTTCCAAACCGACCCGCACCAGTGCAGCGTGCACCGCGTGGGCGTCAGCCATGGCGTCAGCGCTGACGTCAGCAGTGGCCGCCACATCGACATATTCGCGCAACCATGACAGCGGAACGCGCATCAGACCACCATTCCAAACTGCTGTGAAAAGCGAACGTCGCCCTCCACCATGTCGCGCATGTCACTGACGCCGTTGCGAAACATCAGCGTGCGTTCGATACCCATGCCGAAGGCGAAGCCCTGATACACCTCAGGGTCAATGCCCGCTGCACGCAACACGTTGGGGCTGACCATGCCGCAGCCACCCCACTCGATCCAGCGCGGGCCATCTTTGAACGTCGGATGCCACACATCAAGCTCAGCGCTGGGCTCGGTGAACGGAAAATAGTTGGGCCGAAGGCGAATACGCGCGCCCGCACCAATGACGGCATTCGCCAAATGTTCCAGAGTGCCCCGCAGGTGGGCCATCGTCAGACCCTTATCGATGGCGATGCCTTCGAGTTGATGAAACACCGGGGTGTGAGTGGCATCGAGCTCATCTTTGCGAAACACGCGCCCCGGCGACACCACATACAGCGGCACCCCCCGCTCGAGCAGTGAGCGCACCTGCACAGGGCTGGTTTGCGTGCGCAAAACCAGGTGTCGCTCGTCGGGCTCGATGAAAAAAGTGTCTTGCATACCCCGCGCCGGGTGGTCAGCATCCATATTGAGGGCGTCGAAATTGAACCACTCGTTCTCAAGCTCAGGGCCCTCAGCGACCTCCCACCCCATCGCGACAAAAACGTCGCTCATCTGCTCCATCAACACAGTCAATGGGTGCCGGGCGCCGGCCCGAGTGCGCAGAGGAATAGCCGTGACATCAATCGTCTCACTGGCGAGGCGCTGCTGCTCTTCAACAACGGCGAGCCCCGCCTCACGTTCGGCGACTGCCTGGCCAACCCGAGCTCGCGCCTGGCCAACGAGTTTGCCCGCGGCCGCCTTCTGGTCGGCAGGCACGTCGCGTAACAGAGCGTTGAAGCCAGCCAAAGGCGAAGCCTCACCCGCGTGCGTGATTTTCGCCGCCTTGAGGGCTGCTGTATCCATTGCGGCCGCGATGTCAAAAAGCGCCGCATCGAGCGCTGCGGCCACGGCTTCAGGGGTGATCTGTGAGGAGTCCGGCACGAGAGACGAGTCTAGCCGCGCGCGGACCACCCGCTGAAAGCGACAACGATCAGCGACCGGGCGGGTGTCGCTCATCACGCGGTCGATCGGCATCTCGCGGAAGCGCAATAACGGTGGTGTCAGCGTTCTCTCCGATGGCCGCCCGAGCCACCCGCCGCGTGGTTTGTCCTCCGGGGCTTCGTGACGCTAGTCGACGCGCGACCCACGAGAGAGCGAAGTTCAGCGCGAGATAGATCGCCAGCACTATAAAGAAAAACGAGAACGCATAGCGATTGCCAAAAAAGCTTTCGAGGTTTTTTCCGGTGCGCAAAAGCTCGGTGTAGCCCACGATGTAGGCCAGCGAGGTGTCTTTGAGCAAAACGACCAGCTGCGCAACGATGATCGGCAACATCTGACGGAAGGCCTGCGGAAACTCGATGAGAAACCGCGTTGACAGCGGGGTGAGCCCAATGGCAAGACCCGCCTCACGTTGGCCAGCTGGCAACGATTGAATTCCGGCTCGCAATGCCTCGCCGATGATGGCGCCGTTGTACACCGCGAGCGCCGTCACCCCCGCCCAGTAGGTACCCGTCGAGAAGACGAGCAAGACAAAGAGCATCATGAGCAACACCGGCATGCCGCGTAAAAACTCGAGGAGCACTGTTGTGGGGATACGCACGGCGCGGCGCCGCGCGGTGCGGCCGAAGGAAAACAAAACGCCGATGATAAGTGCCAACACCGCGGCGACGGCAGCCATCGCCAAAGTGTTCAGCGTTCCCTGCCCGATCGTGCGCCAGACGGCAACATCGTTGAAAATATCCCAGCGGCTTGGGTCGAACAGCCCCGGAAGTTGAGCGCCTGCGGCGGTCGTTCGCTCCGAGGCCAAAGTGATCACCAGCCACGTGAGCAGGGCCAGAATCGCTGCAGCCCCCACGATCGACGAGATCATCGAGCGTCGCCTCGCGCGCGGCCCAGGAACGTCATACAAGACAGAGGTCATCGTGCCACCGCCACGGCCTTTTCGATGCGCCCGGCAAGAATTCCGAGGGGCACCGTGACGAGCAGGTAGAAAAAGGCGACTCCCAGCAAGATTGCGATCACCGCATCGCCACGGGCGTTGGCGAGGGTTCGACCAGCAGCGAATAGCTCGAACACAAAGAAAGCGCCTGCCACCGAAGTGTTCTTCGTGAGTGCAATGAACACGTTGATCATCGGCGGAACCACCATGCGCACGGCCTGGGGCAAAATAATGAGCGTCAAAGACTGCCCGAATGTCAGCCCAATGCTGCGAGATGCCTCTGCTTGTCCGACGGCCACTCCGTTGATGCCCGAGCGCACCGCCTCGGCGACGAAGGGCGAGGTGTAGAGCGTGAGACCAAGTACCGCGAGTGGAAAATAGCCGGGGAAAAACTGCAGGTACGGCAGCAGTGTCGCACAGAAGAAGAGCACGAGGGTCAGAGGCGTGTTGCGCAGCAGCTCGGTGTACGCGGTCGCAAAAATACGAAGGGGCGGTGCCGGAGAGATGCGCATTGCAGCCACGAGTACGCCGAGCACCAGAGCACCGATGCTCGACAACGCGAGCAGGCTCAGCGTTCCTCCGAACGCCTCGAGCAACAGCGGGAGGTTCTCAAAAACCGCGTCCACTGCCCACCAATTCTTTCTGTCGAACCACGTTAACTGGTCTAAACCCTGGCCGTGCTCGGTGCGCCGCGCCCTCTTTAAGAAGGGCGCGGCGCCCCCAGAGTCACTCCGTAGCGCTCACGTCAGTAGCGCTCACGTCAGCAGCGCTCACTGAACGCCGATCACTCAGTAGCGATCGACAGCCGGCGGGATCGGCGTCTTCAGCACAGTGCCAGCCGTCGACTCCCAGGCGGCGGCCCAGCGACCGTCTTCGAAGGCCGACTCCAGCAGGTCGTTGATCCAGTTGCGAAACACTGTGTCGTCGAGCGCTAGTCCGATGCCATAGGGCTCGGCCGTGAACGGGTTACCCACAACTTCGAACTCACCGTCAGACTGCTCGGCAAGCCCGGCGAGAATAACGTTGTCGGTCGTCACAGCCTGCGCAGCGCCCGTTCGCAGGGGCTCAAGGCATGAGGAGTACTGATCGGTTGTGAGCACATCCGCGGTCGCGTATTCGCGAATGTTCACCTCAGACGTTGAACCGGTAACGGTGCACACAACTTTGTCAGCGAGATCTTCAGGACCAGTGATTCCCTCGGGGTTACCCGCGGCCACCAGCAAGTCTTGCCCAGCCTCGTAATACGGGCCAGCAAAAGAGATGACCTCTTTGCGCGTGTCATTGATCGTGTAGGTCGCGACCACAACGTCGACCTCACCACTCTGAATGAATGGCTCACGGTTGGCAGAGACGGTCTCAACCCAGTTGATGTTGTCAGCCGAGATGCCGAGCTCTGCTGCGATCAGTTTGCCGATCTCTACATCGAATCCGGTCGGATCGCCGTCCGGCCCAGAGAGGCCGAACAGTGGCTGGTCAAACTTTGTACCGATGGTGATGGTGCCAGCTTCGCTCAGTGCCGCCATAGTCGTGCCAGCCTCGAACTCGACACTCTCTACAACGTCGGGTTCAGCCTGGTTGCTTCCAGAATCGACGCATCCTGCGAGGACCAAAAGGCCCGAAACGGCGATTGCTGAGATCATCGCTCTCTGAGTGAGTCGCATGGTTCTCCATTCTTTACTCTGTGCACCCGCAGCCGATCGGTCACGGGGGGACTCACCCGTTCAGTGGGTGAGAATCTTTGACAAGAACTCCTTCGCACGGTCTGTGCGAGGCGCCGTGAAGAACGTCTCTGGCTCGGCCTCTTCAACGATCTCGCCACCATCCATAAAAAGCACTCGGTCTGCTGCCTTACGCGCGAACCCCATCTCATGGGTGACGACGAGCATGGTCATGCCGTCTTTTGCCAGCCCGACCATGACCTCCAGCACCTCATTGATCATCTCGGGGTCGAGGGCCGACGTGGGCTCATCGAGCAGAATCAGTTTGGGCTCCATCGCCAACGATCGCGCTATAGCCACGCGCTGTTGCTGACCACCAGAAAGTTGCGCGGGCATCTTCGCCGCCTGATCGGCCACGCCGACGCGCTCGAGCAAACTCATGCCCCGCTCGGTGGCCTCGTGTTTCGATAACCCCCGCACGCGACGCGGGCCAAGGGCCACGTTCTCGAGCACCGTCTTGTGCGCAAAAAGATTAAATGACTGAAAGACCATGCCGACGTCGGCTCGTAGACGTGCGAGTGCGGCGCCCTCGGCCGGAATGACGGTGCCATCGATGGTGATGCTGCCGCTGTCGATGGTCTCAAGCCGATTGATTGTCCGGCACAGAGTGGATTTTCCGGATCCGCTCGGCCCGATCACAACAACCACTTCGCCGCGGCCTACCGTGGTCGAGATGTCTTTCAAGACGTGCAGTTCTCCGAAGTACTTGTTGACGTTTTCAATCGTGACAAGTGACTCCATTTTGCAACCCAACCACACCCTCGAACGGGGGTCAACTTACCTGCCTGCTGTGTCGCTCTTCGTGGCCAACACGTTACCCGCGAGCCGTCGCTCGCTGCGCAAAGGCACTCTCGTACAGGCATACCGCGGCGGCCGTTGCGAGATTCAACGACTCGGCGGCGCCATAGATGGGCACGATGACTGCCCGATCGGCGAGGGCAATTTGCTCGGCAGTGAGGCCGCGGGCTTCGTTGCCGAACAGCCACGCAGTGGGGCCATCGAGATCGCCATCCGAGCGCACAGCGAGCAGATCGTCACCCGACACATCAGCAGCGAGAATGCGAGCACCCGCCGCGCGCAGCTTCTCGAGGGCCGACTGAACCGAGACGCCCACGATCACGGGCAGGTGAAAGAGCGAGCCTGTAGTTGCCCGCACCACCTTCGGGTTGAAGACGTCAACACTTGCCCCGGTGAGAATCACCGCGTCAGCCCCGGCCGCATCGGCGACCCGGATGATCGTGCCGGCGTTGCCCGGATCCCGCACCTCTTCCAGCACTGCCACTAACCGCGGCCGAGAGGCCAGCACGTCATCGAGTGCGGCAGAAAACTGACGACAAACAGCGACGACACCCTGGGGGTTGACGGTGTCAGCCATGGCGTCGAGCACAGCGTCGCTCACCGTGTCGACGTGCGTGGTTGCGGCTGCAGCGGCCTGCATGAGATCGGCGTACCGGTCGCGCGCGGCCAGCGTGACGAAAACCTCGGTGATGAGATCAGGGCGGTACTGCAGTGCCTCAGAAACCGCCTGGGGGCCCTCGATGAGAAATAGCCCCGTCTGCACGCGCTGACTCTTCTTCGCGAGTTTGGCTACCGCTCGCACGCGAGGCGAACGCGGGTTGTCGATCACAGTGGTCATCGTATCGATGTACCGGTTAACTGCGGGTGAACGCACAAACGGCGCGCCCCGTGAGGGACGCGCCGTTTCACGCGTCGTAGCACGCCGCGATGGGTTCGCTGAGGCTAGGCCGCGGCAACTTTCGGAGCTGACGTGTCAGCCGGAAGAGCCTCTTTTGCAACCTTCACCAGCGAGGCAAACGCCGCAGGCTCGTTGACCGCGAGCTCAGCGAGCATGCGGCGGTCAACCTCGACACCGGCGAGGCCCAGACCCTGGATCAGGCGGTTGTAGGTGATGCCGTTCAGGCGAGCCGCAGCGTTGATGCGCTGGATCCACAGGCGACGGAATTCACCTTTTTTCGCCCGACGGTCGCGGTAAGCGTAGACGAGGGAGTGGGTGACCTGCTCCTTGGCCTTGCGGTACAGGCGTGAGCGCTGACCGCGGTAGCCCTCGGCGCGCTCGAGGATAACCCGGCGCTTCTTGTGGGCATTGACCGCCCGCTTGACTCTTGTCATTTCTTCAGTCCTTCACTTCGTCCGAGGGTCTTACTTCTGCTTCTTGCCGATGAGCTTTTTAATCGTCTTCGCGTCTTGCGGTGCGAGTACGACTTCGCGGTTCAGACGACGAGTGGTTTCGCTCGACTTCTTCTCCAGGTTGTGGCGCATGCCAGCGCCCTGCTTCATGACCTTGCCGGAGCCGGTCAACTTGAAGCGCTTTTTCGCACCGGAGTGCGTCTTCTGCTTGGGCATTGATTCCTCGTTTCTTGGGGTGGGATGCGCGGCGCGCGTTACGCGGTCGCGGGGGTTTCTGGGGCAGGTGCAGCCGGCTTCGCTGCTTTCGGCTTGGCCGCTGCCGCAGGCTTAGGGGCTGCCGCAGGCTTGGCCGCTGACGCGGGCTTAGCTTCAACTGCCGGCTTTGACGCCGCTACCGGTGGCTTTTTCGCAACAGGCTTCTTCGCCGGGGCCGGCTTCTCAGCGACCACAGGCTCCTGCGCCGCAATCGGCTCCTCGACGGCAACCAGCTTCTCGACCGGCACAGCCTTCTCGACCGGCACAGCCTTCTCGACCGGCACAGCCTTCTCGATGACTGCAGGCTTCTCAACCGGCACAGCCTTATCGACAACGGCAACAGGCGCTGCAACTACGACAGGCTTCTCGGCTTTGGGGCTCGCCTCAACGTCTTTGCGTGCGGCTTTTGATGCCGCGCGCTGTGCCAACTGCTCAGCTTTTGCGTCGGCTTTGTTCCGCAGCGGGCCGACGACCATGACCATGTTGCGGCCGTCGATCATCGGTGTCGACTCGACTGTGCCGAATTCGGCAATGTCTTCAGCAAACCGCTGCAGCAACCGCACGCCCTGATCGGGGCGCGACTGCTCGCGACCGCGAAACAAAATCATGGCTTTCACCTTGTCGCCGGCCTGCAAAAAACCTTCAGCGCGCTTGCGCTTGGTTTCGTAGTCGTGCGTATCGATCTTCAACCGAAAGCGCACCTCTTTGAGGATGGTGTTCGCCTGGTTGCGGCGCGTCTCTTTGGCTTTTTGCGCCGCTTCGTACTTGTACTTGCCGTAGTCCATGATTTTCACCACGGGTGGCTTCGAATTGGGGGCTACCTCAACGAGGTCAAGGTCGGCCTCTTGCGCAAGGCGCAACGCAGCTTCAATCTTGACGACTCCGACCTGCTCTCCGGCGGGCCCGACCAGGCGCACCTCGGCTACACGGATGCGGTCGTTCGTTCTCGGTTCGCTGATGCGATTCTCCTCTGTCGTATTCCTCACGAATCAGTTCTGATTCGGTCGAAAGAGGGGCCTACATCCCTGGCATATAGCCAGCATCACCCGCAAACCTCGCACGGCTGTGACGCCGATAGTCGGGGTAATTCGACCCGGTAACCTAGTAGTCGGTCAAGCGCGGGTGGGAGGAGACTCCACTTTCGTTTCGGGCGTACCGCCCCGAAACCTTCGCAATCCTAGCAGGCCTCCGCGCTTTCGGTGCCCTGAGCCCCGAACTTCCCAAAACCAACTCACACCCACTCGCAATACGAAATCAGTAGCAACACGAAAGAAGAGCCACTTATGAGTGATGCATCTCACGGCGACACCGGTGCTTTTGTGGCACCCGACCCCTCGAGAGACATTGCTGACGTGCCAGCGATCGAAATCATCAACACGGTCGCGGTGCACCTTCTCAGCGCCGCCGCCGTGAAGTGTGGTCTGTCGGAGCAGGGTGACGACGAAATCGATCTTGCCGAAGCCCGCAAGCTGATCACTGCTCTCGCCGGTCTCATCACGGCGTCAGCGCCCGAGTTGGGGGATCACCACGCACGCGTATTGCGCGATGGGTTGCGCTCGGTTCAACTGGCGTTCCGTGAGGCCTCCGCGTTTCCTGACGCACCCGGTCAGGGCCCCGGCGAGAAGCTCACTGGGGCCGTTTCATAAACACGATCTTGCGGAGATCGCGCACTCGTTGAGCAGAACCCGGGCTTGCGCCTGCGCTAGCCCTCAGCCTGCGTGCCCGGGGGTGAGGCCACGGGTTGCACTGACAGTGAGTCGACGCGCCGTGCCACGGTCGCATCCTGCGCCCACTGCGCGCTGAGTGAGTCAATCACCGCGCGCAGCCGCTCTGGCTCGACACCGGGCTTCACGGCCAACCGCACGATCACCTCAGCTGCTTCACCCCGGGCATAAGGGTCACCCGCAACGAGCGAGACCGCCCAGATTTCAGGATGCTGTGCCGCTGGCCGTGCGACGGCTTCAAGAACCTCGGGGTCGTCGGCAGCGGGTAGCCAGGCTGCACTCTGCGCGATCGCCCAGACCGCCGGACGCGGAAGGACTATTAGAGACTCGGGTGAACGCGCATCGATCACCACGCGGTCAGTGTGCTCGGCGGCGGCGGCCAGTGCCACGCGCACAGCGTCAGCGGGTACCGGCCGGGCATCCACGCGCCATCTACTCATCGCGGCAACAGACGAGAATACGGGCAGAACCGGGCGGCCATCGGGCCCGGTGACCGTAATGATCGATAGCTCTTGAGTCTTGTCGACAAGACGACCGTCGGCGCCAATGCCGGTCTCCCCCGCCACAGCGACCAGGGGAATCAGAAAGCGACACGAGCGCACCACGTCGACAAGCTCGGCTAGCGAACACTGCCCCGCGTGTAGTGCGGCGACGCCCACAAGGTACGCCGGTGGCGCCGACCCGTCGTCATTGGCGCGGGCGTCGGCGTCCGCTCCGGCTCTGGCTCCGGCAGTCGACTCGAAGTGCCGGCCCTGCCAGGGCTGGCCGGCCGAGTCAGCGGCCGGCGACATCCAGCGCTTCGGGCAGCGTGAAGGCACCGGCGTAGAGA
>Ga0306871_1000238_pt1 | contig 22382 bp, 22 predicted proteins | sample AntRauMeHopE1497_FD_190447 | JGI IMG/M metagenome (GOLD analysis project Ga0306871, IMG submission 190447) | Saline lake microbial communities from Rauer Islands, Antarctica - Metagenome Hop E1 #497 (v2) (version 2) | ecosystem: Environmental > Aquatic > Non-marine Saline and Alkaline > Saline ... | reverse complement strand
CGTTATCGCCCACAAGGAGGTTGACATCACGGACTACCCCGAGTTGACCAGCACACTTCGGGTGACCCAAACCCCCACCACACTCTTCGTTACTCAGGGTGGCCATGTTCACTCGCGTATCCGAGGTGCGGCAACCGCCCGGGTTGTTGCCGCAGAAATTCAGCATGCTCTTGAGGCAAGGAAGGCCCAGTCCGATGGATACCGCATCTAAGCAAGCACCCGGCATTGACCCCCGGGGCCCAAGATTTGGCGCAACAATCACCTCGGTGTTGCTCCTGGTCACGGTCACCCTCGGGCTTGGGGAGCCCTCTGCCACCGGCTCCGTGGCAGAGCGAGCAACGGAGCCAGCGTTCCTGGCGCTGGGGATTCTCACCGCACTGTTTGCGTGGGGAGCTTTTGCAGGCATCCAGAGACACCCCTACGGGCTCCTGTTTCGCGCGCTGATCAAGCCGCGTCTGAAACCACCGACATTTCAGGAGCCACCGGAGCCTCCCACTTTTGCTCAGCTCGTAGGCTTTTTCGTGAGCACTGCAGGAATTGTGCTCCACCTCGTGGGAGTGCCCTACGGGTTGGTCATTGCCGCAGGTGTCGCGTTCGTTGCGGCGTTTCTGAACGCTGCTTTTGGTTTGTGCTTGGGGTGTGAAATGTATGCGCTCCTTGTGCGCGCTCGAATCATTGCGCACAAGCCCGCCACTGCCGGCTAAAAGGACCACGCTCTCGCATTCTCAGCAAGAAAGTGGTTCCATTGACCTAAAGGGCAAAGGAGCACCTCATGGCAGTTACCAGCGAAGCGCAAACCCAATGGCACGGCTCACTCACCGAAGGCAGCGGAAACACCGCGCTAGTCTCCTCGGGAGCAGGGACATTCGATGTCACCTGGGCGGCACGAAGTGAAGGACAAACCGGTCGCACAAACCCTGAAGAACTTTTGGGCGCAGCCCACTCTGCGTGCTACTCGATGGCGCTCTCCCACGCGCTTTCCGGTGCGGGTATGCCACCCACCTCGATCGAGGTCACCGCGGCAGTGACTTTCGTTCCCGGGGAAGGCATCAGCGGTTCGCACCTTCTCGTTGTGGCCACCGTCCCCGGTATTGATGAGGCCACCTTCGCCACCTTCGCCGAAGAGGCCAAAGTCGGCTGCCCGGTGTCCCAAGCACTTGCGGGAGTTCCCATCACTCTCGAGGCCACACTGAACTAATGCCCACACACAACGGCGGGGGCCAGGCCCCTTGGCGCATCCTGCTGGCCGGAGCAAGCGGAATGATTGGCACGCCTCTCACAGCTATGCTCACCGAGCAGGGCCACAGCGTCCACCGTTTGGTGCGCCGCGAACCGACCACCCCTGTGGAACACCGTTGGTATCCGGAGCGGGGAACCATTGAGTCGGGAATCATGGACCACGTCGATGTCGTGGTGAACCTGTCCGGAGCATCCATTGGGAAGCTCCCCTGGACAAAAAAGCACAAAGACCTAATTCTTCGCTCCCGCCTGGAGGCCACCGGAACACTGGCACAAGCCATTGCGGATGCCCACACACCTCCGTCCGCGTTCATTAGTGGCAGCGCGGTGGGTTTCTACGGCGAGCGAGGCAGCGAAGATCTCTCCGAGAGTAGCGATGCGGGAACAGGATTTCTCGCCGATGTTGTGGCTCAGTGGGAAGGCGCAGCAGCGCCGGCTCAATCGGACAACACTCGAGTGGTGTTTGCTCGAACCGGACTTGTGGTGGGCACAGGCGGCGCCATGGCGCCGCTCATGCTCCAAACATCTCTCGGTGTGGCAGGGCCGATTGGCCCTGGCACACAGTGGTGGCCCTGGATTAGTCTGCACGATGAAGTGCGCGCACTGGTTCACCTCATCACCGACCCCAACGCAAGCGGCCCCTACAACCTGGTGGGCCCCGAACCCGCAACGGCTAATGACCTCACCCGCCACCTGGCCACGCAGATGAAGCGGCCATTCTGGTTGGGCTTGCCCACTTTTCTCATCACGCTGGTTCTTGGTGAGGGCGGGCAAGCACTGCTGTTGCCCTCCCAAAAAATTCACGCAGACAAGCTCCAGGCCGAAGGATTCAGCTGGGACGACACAAGCGTGGCGGACGCGGTGACCAGACTGGTGTCTCGTTCCGCCTAGGCGCGCGACAGGGTGAGCGCTCTGCGCACAGCCCACCTGGCCCGACGCCGGTCGCCACACGCGTCATAGGCCAACCCGAGACGCAACCAGGCTTCCCACCCTCGTGGGGAGTTTTCGACCTCCGCAGCAAAAGAGGGAAATAACTCCTCCGCGCTGCTGCGCTCCACCCGCCCGCTGGCGGTGGTGGAAAACTCGGTGGGAAGCCGATCAGCCTCTTCTAAGCGGACCATCAGTCTGGCCGAAGCCCGTGCAAAGCGCAGTTCGACAAATAACGCCCATGCGCCAACGACGGGTAACACCACCAGGGCGTAGCCCATCGCGTTGACCAGGGGAGAGTTATCTCGAATCAACACCCAGGCGTAATTGACCGTGAAAGCCAAGTAGATCAGCAACAGGACCGACATGATGATTGCGCCAATCATGGGTCTATTCACCGGGGCTCCACCCCAGCGCATGTTCGAGCCCCACCGTGAGACCTTCGTGGCCGAGCAGATAGCGCAGCGCCACAGCGATGCCCGCAGCGTATGCATCAGGTGAGAGGGTCGCGTGCGACACAGTCAGGGTCTCCCCCACGCCGCCGAAAATAACGTCTTGCTTTGCGAGGACCCCCTGCATCCTGAGGGAATGAATGGGCACCCCCTGCACATGCTCGCCTCTGGCGCTTTGTTCCCCGTGGGGGGCAATCACACCACCGAGGCTTTGGCGAACCGTCGCAATCTCTTCAGCCATCCGAACGGCTGTGCCGGAGGGGGAATCAACTTTGCCCGCGTGGTGGGTTTCCACAATCTCAATGGATTCAAAAAACTCCGCCGCTTTTCTCGCAAGCATCCCCTGCACCGCTGCTCCGAGAGAAAAGTTTGGCACCACAAACACCGATGCCCCCTGCGTCTTTTCTACCGTCCCCTTCAGGCCTCGTAGGCGCTCAGAAGACCACCCGCTGGTACCCACCAAGACTTTGAGCCCGTTATACAAGGCGAACTCCACCACAGAGGAAGACACACTGGGCAGTGTCACATCCACGACCACGTCAGCACCCAGCATGTCGTGCAAATCACTGCGGGAATCAAGCGTTGCAATCAGCTCCATGGTGGGTATAGAGCGCACCACTGTACAAACCTGCGAACCGAGGCGCCCTGTGGCACCCACGACTGCGACACGAGTAGACATGGGACGAGCCTACAAGGCAGAGGTGGACACATCGTGTTTCCCGGGGAGAGAAAAGTATGCCCCGACCAATCCAGCCGGGGCATACTTCTGAAAAGACCTAGAGCAGGTTGGGTTCGGTCTCTTCTACCGCAGTTGGTGAGAAGCCCCACTTTTCTGCAATCTCTGCGAGGACACCGGAGTCACGGAGTGTCTTCAGGTTCGCGTTGATGGCCGCCTGCAAGCCTGGGTTTTCCAGGTTTACGGGGAAATTGGTCTGACCGGGCATGGTCGTTGACACAACTCGGTCGTCGGCGGCGGGAACGTTGAACTGAGCACCATCAACGGGGGTGTTCTCCAAAGCCGCCTGGCCTGAAGGAAAAGTATCCACCACAACACTGATTCGCCCGCTGGCCAAATCTGCGTACATGGCCTGAGTGGTTTCATACAGGCTTAGATCGTCGCCTAGCAAAACTTCGAGGTCTTCATTCCAAAGGAACCCCAATGTTGAGCCAACCTTCTTACCAACCAAGCCGTCAACAGAGTCAACCCCGTCAACAGAAATGAGTGTCAACTGGTCGATGATGACAGGGTCACTGAGCAACACAATTTCTGCGCGCGCAGCCGTGCGGTACCAGCTACCCAGAGTGGTGTCTGCGCGGCCCGTTTCAATAGCAGGAATCATGGCGGCGCCCGTTCCTGGCTGCACCAGAACATCCAGACACTCGAGAGCGGCGATAGCGTTTAGTATTTCACCCTCAGCGCCACTGAGGGTGTCACCATCAATCGCGGAGAATGGCGCGTATTCGTAGGCTGCAACCGTGAGGAAGCCCTCTTCCACGGTGTCGAGGCCGGCGTGCGCGGGGACACATTCCACCGTCGCCTCGACGGCAGCTTCTGTGTTGTCTGTCGCAGTTTCTGCATCGGACTCAGCGGTTTCACTTGTCGCACATCCGGCCAAGACCAGCCCGGTGACAGCCATCAGCAGCGCAAGTCTGCTTGCATGTTTTTGCATGGTGTTCCTTTCATTGCGGTTCTTGCCACACCGGGGTTCCGACGTGACCTCGGCTCTAGCGGCTAAACATGCCTTCCAAGGCGCCTCTCGATGGATGTAACCAGTGCCGAAGCTGGGATCGTGACCGCCGCATACACTGCCGCGGCGGCCAAGAAAACGGGAAGATAGTTGAACGTCTTGGTCCCTAAGAAATATGCCGACTGCATCACTTCGCTCAAGGTGATGACATAGGCCAGGGACGACAGCTGAAACATGATGATGGCCAATCCCATCAGTGGAGGGATAGCGATACGGGCAGCTTGGGGAAGGACAACGAACCGAAATCGATCGGATTCTCTCAAGCCCACGGCCTTGGCGGCCTCAAGTTGCCCCTGCGGCACGCTTTTAAGGCTGGACCGAATAATCTCTGTTCCGTAGCCGGCCGTAGACCAGGTGAAAGCCCAAATGGCGGCGGTGAAGGCGGAGGGAATGATAGAAACCTGAGGTAGGCCTTGATAAAAAATGTAGAGCAACACCAACAGGGGAATTCCCCGGCCAAGCTCGACCAATGCGAGGACAACCCAGCGGACGACCCGATTTTTGCCGTCCAGGAGGACGGCAAAAATCAGCGCAAGGGGATAACCCAACAGGAGGGAGATTCCGGTGAGCTGAAGTGCTGTGACCAATCCCGGCAAGAGCTCGAAAACATATCCAAACCACGTCGCTGGCGTCATCATGCCACCACATATTTCTCGCGCATGCGGTTATCAACCCGCCTGGCCCAAACACCCAGAGGGATGCTCATAGCCAGATAGATCGCCCCAACAATGGCAAAAGCGGTCAAACCCTGACCTGTGTTTTGGGTGACCTGGTTAGCGCGAAAAGTCATCTCCACAACCCCAATGGTGGAGGCGAGGGCCGAGTCTTTCATCAGCCCAATCCCGTATGTCACCATAGAAGGGCTCACTGTTCTCAGGACTTGCGGCGACACAATCCTCGCCAAAATGTCGAAACGTCCCAACCCTAAAGAGTGGGCCGCCTCAACTTGACCTTTTCCAAGCGCCGCCAACCCACCCCGATAAATTTCTCCCAGGTAGGCGGAGGCGATAAGCGAGAACGTGAGAATAGCGGCTTGAAAGGCAGTGAGCCGAAGGCCCACCTCTGCAAGCCCAAAGAACACCACGAACAACCACACCAGTGGCGGGACGCCGCGAATAACATCCACCCAGACCCGGGCTATGATTCTCACAATCCGAGAGGTCGCAACGCGCGCGGCCGCCACGCCCACCCCGACCACAGCCCCAAAGGTGAATCCGCCAACCGTGATGATCACAGTCCACACAAGGCCCTGAAGGATATAGAGAAACATTAGCGGCCAAGCACCGCCCCAAGAAACTTCTTGGTTCTCTCGTGGGTGGGGTTCGTCATGACCTGAGCTGGAGCGCCGGATTCGACAATGCGCCCGTCCACCATCACGTAAATGCGGTCGCCCACCTCCTGCGCGAACGCCATCTCATGGGTGACAATGATCATCGTCATTCCATCATCAGCAAGCTCCCGCATGACCGCCAGAATCTCCGCCCCAACCTCCGGGTCAAGAGCGGAGGTCGGCTCGTCGAAGAGCATGACCTGGGGATCCAGGGATAACGAACGCGCAATCGCCACTCTCTGTTGTTGACCGCCCGAACACCGGCCAGGAAACGCGTCCGCTTTATCCGACAACCCGACCCTGTCAAGTAGTTCAAAGGCCCGGACTCTCGCTGCATCCTTGTCGCGGCCGAGCACACGCCTCTGAGCCAAGCAAATGTTTTCCAACACCGAAAGATGGGGAAAGAGATTGAAAGATTGGAAAACCATGCCCACGTTGCGCCGAAGCGTGGAGAGCTCTTTCTTGGTTGCGTGCTTATGTCCCGGCCCGATGGTGATGCGAAAATCACCGATTTCAAGAACTCCCTCGGTAGGTGTCTCTAACAAATTGATGCACCGCAAAAAAGTCGATTTTCCGGCCCCCGAGGGGCCAATGATGGACACCACGTCCCCGGAATTAATATCCATTGAGACGTCGTCCAGAACCCTGACCGACCCGAAATCTTTGGTGACCCCTTGGGCGCGAAGATAGGGGATTGTGGATGATTCCATGGCTAGCTCTCCTTGTCGATAGCAGCGATAGCGGAAAGTTCTATCCGTTTTGTTCCCCGAAACCCTGCAACAAAAAGCGTGGTCCTGGGCGGCAGCGCGAGCTCTGCAAACCTCGACCGCCACGCTTCGTCGTAGGTCGCAAAATCTTCCTGATGGGCCAGGAAGACCGTTGTTTGCAAAACATTTCCCAAAGAGGAACCGCATCGGAGCAGAGTGGCTTCGAGGTTGTCCAGACAAACCAGGGTTTGCTGGCGAATTCCCTCGGGGGTCGACCCATCAGCCTGGGTGGGAATCTGCCCGCAGGGATAGACCACCCCACGGTGAATGGTGGCCTGGCTGTAGCTTCTGGTCACTCCGTCGTCGTGGGTGATGTGGGTCATAGGGTTCATTCGGGCACCAAAAACTTTCGTGAGTTGGCCATGAGAGTGGACCATTGGACTGAATCAACCACGACGCCGGAGGTGAGTGCTTCTCGTAACGCGTCGGTCCGTTCCTGCGCAGCAAGGACGGTTTCGCCACCGGACACCTCTCGGTAAGACACCCCAGACCCTCGGCCCTTGGGTCCAGAGCCGTCCCAAAGGGGGCGGCCCTCCGGGTGGGAAACAAGATCGCCAAGGGCGTTGACCGAATGAGCGCCCGCCTGTCCTGGGGCGGTGCTATCCCAGACGAATGAGCGCCCGGAGGACAGATGAATGTCCCACGCGACGCACGCCCACTCTTTGTCCGCGACGACACCACGAACATGCAGGGTCTTCTCGGGCCTGCCTGCCGCAATAACAAACGCACTCAAACCAGTCAGAACGTGTCCCGCACCGCGGGAATCCAGGGCTCGTTCACCCGTGCGGTCCTTCATAACTGGCTGCCTTTTGCTGCCGCGCCACCGGGTCACATCGCCGAGAATCGACAAGACTCCCGTCCCCCACAGGACCTGCTCGGCTGCCGCAACTCGACCCGCCGCGGTGGAGACGCCCCAGCTGTATCCTGCTTTCCGCAGCGCCCGATAAATCTCTTCCTTCACCTCTCGAAGTGAAACGCGCTCCGTTGACATGTCCCCAACGGTGCGCACGCGGGTCACAATCCCGACCTGTCAGATTCAGGTTCAAACGCGTCCTTAAACAAGGCCAGCCAGTTTTCACCCATCACAGCCGCCACATCTCGGGGTGAAAGCCCCGCCCCGGATAAGGCTTCAGACAAACCAGGGAAGTCTTCCGGAGAGCTAAACCACTCCGGCCACTCCGGCCACGTCGCGTGAGCTCGAGGTTTCCAGCGCCCATCTCGCAACACATCGACATAATGCGCGTCCCAGTTTCTCGTAGAGTCACTGCCCACGGCCACATGGTCTATTCCCACTTGGTCGATCAGTCGAACCACCATCTGGCAAAAGTCCTCCCGCGTGGTGTCTTTCCCTCCGATGACGTTCGGATATAGGCACGTCCCAATTACGCCCCCCCGCTCGGCGACCGCATTGATGACGTCGTCCGGTTTGTTTCGCGGGGTGTCGGCAAACCACAGCGGATTGGCGTGCGTAATCGCTACGGGGCGGGACGAAGAATCAATGGCCTCTCTCGACGTTCGGTTACCAACATGGGAGAGATCCACGAGCATCCCCACTCTGTTCATTTCCGACACAACCCGCTGGCCAAAACGTGTCAGGCCCGAATCAACAGGGTCGTAGCACGCGCCACCCACATAGTTTTGAATGTTGTAGGTCAGCTGAGCAATCCGGACGCCCAAGCGATGGAACACCTCGACCAGGGTGTAATCCTGGTCGAAAGGGGAAGAGTTCTGGAACCCGAGGACCACTCCAATACGATTCGATTGGGCTGCCTGCCGAAGCTCTGCAGCACTGGTCGCCAGCGTCACCAGATCAGGGTTTTCACGCTGAATGACCAACCAGTCGCCCACATTGCGCAGCGTTTCAACAGGACCGTCCCACACGGCGCAGGTGGCGTTGAGTCCGTGAACCCCGCCGGAGCGCACCTCTTCAAGGGTTGCTCGGTCCCAGTTGCTTATCTGGAGGCCATCGAACACGAGGCTGGTGGTCATGAGACTCCGCTAGGTCGAGGAAGGAAAAGCCAGTCATCGACGTGCTCTCCCGCTTCGATGTCACCACACGTGGGAGCACCACCAAACAGGGTGACCCGCAACCAGTCGGTAGATTGCGGGTTGAAATTCTCCATTCCATACACAGCGAGCTGAAAACGTTGAAGATCGAGGGGCAGAAAGTCATTCGACAACGGATTAACTCGAGCCTCGGTGTACGGCAGGCGCGAGACGGACTGAACACGCTCTGCCATTCCCCAACATTCAGGGTGCTGGACAACGAACTCTCCGACGCTGAGATCAGCCGAGCATGACCCCAATGCCACGAGAAGCTGGTGTGCTTCGAACGCGATTCCCACGGGATGCTCCGTCACCAGTCCCTTGTCTTTGTTTCTGCGACCGCGTCGCGGCTCTTGATTGTTCTGAGAGTAAAACCAGAATTTCTCGGTCTCGGTCTTCTGAGAAAAATCAAACTCGGCCGACCAGCCGTAGTTCTTGGTTACCAGTTCGCGAAGCTCACCGACCGTCATCCGTGGGTCCAAGGCAGTTCTGTCCACGCAGGGCAGCAACGCCTCGATATCACCATCCATACTGGGGTCTATTTCCACAAGGACAGAGTCGACAATCTGCCGGACCTCTGTGCCTCGCTCCGCGGCAAGAGAGTGGAGAGTCTCTGCCGGGTGGCTGCACGAACTTTCGCGGATAGTCCCCTGATCCCTGTATTCGATGGCCCAGGCCAGAACTTCTCCCAAAGATTCCGCGAGTTCTGGACCCGACGGGTAGGGCTCCGTAGAGAATGACTTTTTCTGCACAAAATACTTCTGAGCTCGTTCCAGGAGGGCACACACCCGTGACCACTCCGCCGAGGATGAACCCCACGCCTGGGCGAGAGCGTTTGCGAGAGGCAACTCACGAAGTCCCACCCAGGCGTCGAGAACCTGCGGATGGCGAATGACGTAGGGCACCATCCCTAGACCCGTCGCGTTGCCGAGACCCAAGAATCGTCGCCACGGCGTATCCAAATCAACGGCCCTCGACGAGCGCTGCGCAGCGCAGTGAGCGGCTAGGTCCGCACTGAACTCTCTGAGTAACCAGGCAGCGAGCATTTGAGCCCGATACGGCGTTGCCAAAGGATGCTCCGCATCAATTCCTTCGAAATCGCGAAGTCCCCATTTGCCGTTGCCATAAAAAGCGGTACTTCGAAGAATGTAGGCAGAGTCGCTCACATTTTCCGACTCTGGCTGGCGGCCTTCGGCCAGGCACTCGACAACGTAGTCGAAAAAGCGTTGACTTCGGTTCGCCCGCCCCCAAATCAGGGTCCTGTCATTGGCGCGACCCTCTTCTTGCCTGGTTACTTGCCGCCTTAGGTCATCGATATCGGAGGCGGCAAAAAGCCCGTCGACCAGGGCTGAGGTTACATCCCAGTCCTGGGCAATCACGCGATCAGTCCGCAGCGATTCATCGATCACCTGCGAAAAAATGACGAGCTCCACAACGTGAAAACCCATCGCCACACTGTAGATTGCTGTCCCGCAGCCCTGCTCGTCAAGATCCCACACCCGTCGAGTCACTTTCCAGCCGTCCTGGTGCGCGTGCCTGATGAGCTGTCGAGCAAAACTGTGTCGCGTTTGGCGGGCGGTCCCCAGTTCATGGGGATCCATGGCGTGATCAGCGGAACGAGCCAGTGTTTGGAGCAACTCCAACCGAGGTGTGGGTCTCATGACATCAGCTCTCTCTTCGGGGTGCGACTCGCCGATAGACACTTTTCGTGACCGTGAAAAAGTCTTGAACGCTCTCCGCGTTCTGCTCTCGAGGACCGGGGAACGTGGACGCTTTGAGGCCGCCGAAGGGAACGTGCAGCTCGGACCCTGTGTTGGGGGCATTAATCTTGATCAGCCCCGCCTGCAACCCTTCGGTCGCGATCGCAATATCAGCATCGCTTGCTGAGAAAATGGACGCTGTCAGACCAAATTCTGTGGAGTTTGCAATCGCAATGGCTTCCTCAAGGTTGGAAGCCCTCATCACGGTGGTCACGGGGCCAAAAACTTCTTCTTTGCAGGTGCGAATATCCATCCCCCCCTCAATGACGGTGGGAGCTACGAAAAACCCCTCCCCCTCGGGCACCGATGCCTGCGCAATCAGGACGCCGCCTTGCCTCAACGCATCGTCAATGGCACTGTGAATCTCATCACGGGAAGCCGCAGAAATGACGGGGCCCGTCGTCGTGGTCTGGTTGTTTCCATCGCCAACGACGAGCGCCTCAACGTGGCCGCGCAAAGCGTCAACAAAAGGTTGATGGATGTCACCCACGGTGATGATTCTCCGGGTGGCGGTGCATTTCTGGCCCGTGCCTGACATTGCACCGACCACAAGCTGGCTTGCAGCAAAACCAGGGTCTACGTCCGGCATCACAATCGCTGCGTTGTGGCCCCCGAGCTCAAGTTGGATTTTTACTCCCCGACTGGCGGCGGAACGGGCAATTATCGCCCCCACGGGCACAGAACCGGTGAAAGTAATTCCTCCCAGGTGGGGCGAATCAACGAGTGTCTGCGCCACACTCCCCGAAGCTAAAAGCATATTTAGCGCGCCCGCAGGGACGCCGGCGTCATGGAAAACTTCGGCAAAGGCATGACTGATGGCGGGAATGTCACTCGCCGGTTTCCAGACAACAGTGTTTCCCCACAGCAGCGCCGGCGCAATCTTCCACGCCGGTATTTGGGTGGGGAAGTTCCACGGCGTAATGACCGCAACAACGCCGAGCGGCTGGCGAAGAGTAGAAATCACTTCGCCGGCGACAGAGGAAGGGTACGTCTTTCCCAGAGGTGACCGAGCGGCTGCGGCGTGATACCGAATGGTCTCCACGGACCCATCGATTTCGCCGAGTGACTCACCGAGTGTTTTTCCTTGTTCCCTGGTCATCAGGGCGGCGAGGCTCTCTCGCCGATCCGCCAGAAGATCGGCGACATCTCGCAGAATCTGGCCCCGGCGGATTAATCCCAGGGCGTCCCAGTGCTTCTGTGCGTTGGAGGCGTGAAGGATTGCGCGATCGATATCGTCGGGGGTGGAGGTCGAAAACTCCGCAACGAGATCGGCGGGGGATGCGGGATTGAGGCTCTGCTGTGTTGGCCCAGAACCTTCTGACCAAGCGCCACCGACTAAATTGACCGGTCTGAGAACTGTTCCAGACGACATTGCCTAAACCTCTCCACATCGTTGTGTTTGGATAACCGTACCCCCCAAGATTGATAATAATCAAGAGCAATAACCAATCGTTATTGATAAGTATCTATACTGAATAAATGAATCCAAAAGTTCTCACCGCTTTTGTATCACTGGCAGAAATTGGGCACTTTGGCAAGGCAGCCGAAGCGTTGTCCATGACGCAGTCGGGCCTGTCCCAACTGGTGAAGAAACTCGAGGGCGCGGTGGGTGCAAAACTGCTGAATCGAACGACCCGGTCGGTAGCTCTCACCGATGTGGGCCAAATTTTTTTGGACAATGCCAGAGAGATCCTGCAAGCTCACCGTTTAGCTGATGAGCGAATGGCCAACGCTCTAAAGGGTGAAGGGGGAACCGTTCGGCTCGGATTCGTTGCCTCGGCAGCGCTCGGGATTGTTCCCACACTGGCAGCTCTCATTCATGTGCAGGCTCCGGCCATGAAGCTTTCTCTCCTGGAAATGACTTCGGAGGAGCAGATTCCCCGCCTGCGCACCGGGGATATCGACGTGGGGGTGCTGAGAGAAATTTCTCAATCCCCGGGACTTCTCATCTCGCCTCTACTGAACGAGCCGCTGGTGGCAGCGATTCCGCACTCCCACCCCCTGTCGACGAGTAGACACGTGTCGTTGAAAAGTTTGCGCGATGAAGGCTTCATCATGTTCCCCCGAGGGAAAGTGTCGTTCTTGCACGATCACATCCACAGGTTGTGTTTCGCGGCCGGCTTCACCCCGCGTATTGTGGAAGAGGCCGTGCAGTTCGCCACCATTCTTGGACTTGTCTCCAGCAATGCAGGAATCGCAATCGTTCCTCGCAGTCTGATGTCCATCCAGCTCCCCCAGGTCGTTTTCCTGCCGATTGCCGACAAGTCAGCCACATCGCAGGTCTACATCGCCAGACGAACGAACGAAAAATCATCCCCAGCAACGAAAAAGCTGGTATCAATTGCGACTGCCGCCCCCGGTTTAGGACAGGCTCAAGAAAAGCTTCTCTAAGTCCTCGACGCTGAGGTCGCCATCCTTGCCAGGCTTGCCGTCCTCGCTCACACACTCTTTCATCGCGGTGGCGATAATGGCGAAGCCTGCCTTGTCAAGCGCTCCCGCCACGGCGGAGAGCTGCGTGACGACGGATCGACAATCTTTGCCCTGCTCCACCATCGAAATCACTGCGCCCAGTTGTCCTTGGGCGCGACGAAGCCTGTTGATCACCGATTTCATGTCGGCGCTGCTGTTTTCTGCCATGGTTTTTATCCTCGTCATAGGGTTTAGGAAACGTGGGCGGGTGCGGGAGTTGTGGTGGCGGCCATACCCATCTGCCAAGTCAAATAGCCGCCATCCAGGTTTGCCACCTCAATGCCTTCGTGCCCCAAGATGCTTGCTGCCGTGTGGCCCCGCTGGCCCACCCGACAAGACACGATGATTTTCTGGCCGCGGAACTGCTCAACGTGTTCACGCAGTTCATCCAGGGTGACAAGCTCTGATCCAGGTATTGCGCCTCTGGCATACTCCCCCGTTGTCCGGACATCCACCAACCGCCAACCCTCAGCAAGCTTCTGATTCACTTCATGCCACTGAATGGCGGCTTCCCCGAGTGCACGGTTGTCGTTGACATAGCCGAGCATGTTCACGGGGTCTTTCGCCGAAGCGAACTGGGGGGCGTAGGACAGTTCAAGATCCATCAGGTCACTGGCCCTCAAACCGGCGGCCATGGCCGTGGCAATCACATCGATGCGCTTGTCCACTCCCTCTTCCCCGACAACTTGGGCACCAAGAATGTGGTCTGTGAGCGGATCAACAATAAGCTTCATGGCCATCTGGCTGGCATCGGGATAGTAGCCGGCGTGGTTGACGGGATGCGTGTGGATGATGCGCATGGGGTGGTTTTTTGCACTCAACACCCGTTCGGTGTAACCGGTGGAGGCGGCTGCTAACCCAAAGAATCCCACGATGGACGTTCCATACGCCACCACAGCAGCGGTTCCTCCTCCCATGATGGAATCTGCAGCGAGCCGGCCGTGGCGATTGGCGAGTCCCGCCAGGGGAACCAAGCTGTGACCGTCGGTGCGTTCTTTTTCGGCAACGTCACCGACCGCCCAAATATGGGGGTCAGAGGTGCGCTGGTGGGAATCCACCACAACCCCGCCTGAAGCGCCCATGTCAAGCCCGGCAGCAATGGCCAGTTCGGTGTTAGGTTTTGCCCCCACAGCGACGACCACAAGATCAGCCACCACCGTGGAGCCATCCTTGAGGGTGACACCCGTGGGGGTGATGTCGCTCACCTGGGCGGAGAGTCGCACATCAAGGCCGTGGGATCGTGCTCGCTCCACCAGCGGCCACGCCATTTCCACATCCAGGCTCGGCATCAGTTGCGGTAGTGCTTCGACCAGCGTTGTGGCCATACCTCGGTGGATCAGATTTTCTGCAAGCTCCAGCCCAATGAAGCCTCCCCCGACAACGATGGCGCTGGTCGCCGTTTCTGCCGCAGCCATCAACGTGTCCATATCGTCTAAATTCCACAGCACATGCGCGGTGTTTACACCGGGAATGGGTGGTCTAACCGGCGTGGATCCTGGGCTCAGCACGAGGGCGTCGTAGAAAATATCTCGGCTCTTTCCTGTGGCCAGATCTTTCACAGTGACGCTTTGGTGCTCACGGTTGATCAGTGTTGCTTCCGTGCGCAGATGAACATCAATGGTGAAGCGACGCTTCAATTGCTCAGGTGTTTGCAACACGAGGGAGCCCCGCTCGGGGATGACCCCTCCCACGTGGTAGGGAAGACCACAGTTGGCAAAGGACACAGCTCCACCACGCTCAATGACCACAATCTCGACGTGTTCGTTGATGCGTCTAAGGCGGGTGGCAGCCGACATTCCTCCAGCGACACCACCGATAATGACGACGGTCTGCACCGGGGAGGAGGTAGTATCCATACAACTATCTTATACCCCCTAGGGTATTGGACGGACTATCAGCGCGCATCTGCCACGGTAGAGAATGTGTCCAAAATGAATCCACTCCAACGCCTGCGACAGCGATACCGCTCGCGCATCCTCATCATGTTTTCGGGCGACCCCGACGGCGAACCCGAATGGGTGCGCAAAATCAGCGAGGGTGACGACGTCGGCTACTTTGGGGCGGATTCCGCTGTGTGGCACGTCAATGGCGGCGTGCCCGTCATTGCCGCGGGCGTCGGAGCGCTCCTCATGCAAACCCTTCACCCCGGCGCAATGGCCGGTGTGCACGACCATTCCCGCTATGCAAGTGACCCACTGGGTCGCCTCTCTGGAACCGTTCGCTGGGTTGTCACCACCACGTTTGGAGCCACCAACACCGTCCAGGGCGAATCCCAGCGAGTCTCGAGACTTCACGACCGGGTGAACGGTCAGTACGAACCAGGCGCGAAACCCCAGGAGTCCATTGCCTACTCCGCCCACGACGAAGACCTTGTGGGCTGGGTGCACACGATTTTTACCGACGCTTTCCTCCGCGCCCACCGCACGTGGGGTGACGCCATTCCCGAAGGACCACACGGGGAGTCTGGCGAAGACCGCTACGTCAGAGAGTGGGCAATTGCGGGGCGACAAATGGGCATGACCAACCCGCCAGAATCGGTCGCGGAGCTCGCCGAGGCTCTCCGGAACTATCGCCCCTTCCTTCGACGAGACGACAAAGTGAGCGAAGCGCTCACCTTTTTAGTGAACCCCCCGCTGCCTTTTGGCACCGGAATCCCCTATCGAATTCTTGTGGCCGGAGCGATATCTACCTTCGATAAAGACATTAGAGACCTTTTGGGACTCAAGCGACCCTGGTGGCCGGCGATCACCTTCACTCGCTGGCTTTTGGCGCTCATGGGGCTGGTTCTCGGGGGCGACTCGACAAGTCGAATCAGGGCACTTGAGCGCATTGCCCGGCTCGAGAAAGCAGCCGGCTAGTCGTCAATCCTGTGTCGCCCTCTGGTGGCGCCTCTCTCCCTGGCGCGCTCACCAAGCTCGGGAGAATACACAGCAATTTGGTTTCTCCCCTGGTCTTTTGCCTCATATAGAGCAACGTCAGCATTTTTGAAAAGCTGCGCCGCGGACATTCCCGTTTCTGAGAAGGCAATCCCAATACTGACCGTGACAAGAACTTCACGGGATTCGAACCCGATGGTTTCACGAAACGCCTGGAGCAGACGATCGGCAACAGCGTGCGCTCCGGCAGCCGGCCGCGCCGAGTCAAGGACAATCACAAACTCGTCACCGCCGGGCCGGAAAGCGGCATCGTTCTTTCGGGTTGCTCGAGAAAACCTTGCGGCTGCGATGCGAATCACGGAATCACCGGCGTCGTGGCCAAAGGAATCGTTGATCGACTTGAAGTGATCAAGATCAATGGCCAAGCATGCAACAGCCCTATTTTTTACCTCGGCGCGTGCAAGTTCGGCGTCTAAGAAATGAAAAAGAGCCTCTCGATTACCTAATTCAGAAAGACCGTCCTGGAGAGCCATCAAGCGAAGACGCTCTTCGCTTTCCTTTCTTTCAGAAATGTCTTGAGCTATTCCCACTAGGCACACGATTTCGCCCACCTCATTCTTCACCGCCTCACCGCGAGCAAGCATCCACCGCATGGGGGAAGCGCTAGGGTCCATTTCCAACTCGAGGCTGTAACTTTCCCCAGTGCTCGACATAAGCTCAATCGCGCGAGAAAGCCGCGACCAGCTTTCTTTAGTAAACACCGCGGCCTGGCGGCGAGAAGAAGGAACAGGCTCGGTCGGATCGAACCCCTGCATCTCAAACAGCGCGTCGCTCCAGGTCGTCTCGTCCGATTCGAGGTCCCAAAACCAGCTGCCAATTCCACTCAGGCGCTGGGCTTCTTCGAGCTGTGCTGTGGTGATTTTGAGATCCCGCGTCCGAGCCCGAGCGACGCTAATGTCTTCGTGCACGCCCGTCATCCTGCTGCGCCGACCATCTTCCAGACGTTCAACAATCAGTCCGCGAGCGCGAATCCAGACCCAATGCCCGTCCTTGTGTTTCAGCCGAAACTCTACTTCGTAAAACTCGGAGTCACCGCGATCGTGGTCTTCCACCGAATCAAAAATGCGTGTTCGATCGGATTCCTTTGACAGGTTCGTGAACGTGTCGATCGTGATGGGCTCAAGCTCGGCAACCGTATAACCCAGCATGTCAGCCCAGCGCTCGTCGATAAAAAGCGAATCGCTGACCATGTTCCAATCCCAGAGACCCATCTGACTGGCATCGACAGCAAACGCGAGGGTCTGGGGATGGTTAACGTTGGAGGGCACGTCCTCAGCATAAGAGGAATCCTCTTCGCTGCGGGAATTGCCGAGATTTTTCATTTAGAGGAGGGGACTAAAGGCGGGGAAGGCCTCACGGGCGTTAGCTGGACCAAAATACAGTGGCACCAGCGAATTTAACCAGCCCACCTCAGGCCACTCTGCTTCGCCTCCGATTCGCCACAACCCATCCTCGACGTCGGTGATGTTTCTCACCGTGAAAGCGGCGATGATGGGCTCAGCGCCATCGCGGATTACTCTCAGTGTGTAGCGCTCGCCGGCCAGGAACCCTGCGGAAGCAGACAACACCCCGGCACCCCCCAGGCTGAGGTCAATGACGCTGACAGGAATGTCTTCCAGGGCACCCTCAAGCTGTACCCGACCACGGGGGCTGAGGCGGGCCCACTCCCGGTTTCTTGCCCGGTACGGTTCATCAACGTAACAGTATTCAATGACAGCAGCGCGAATGTGCGGTGAATCCCACGTCACGACGCCGCCAATCCGCTCAACGCCGGGGCGCCCTTTAATCGTTCTCCGGTTTCGCACTTCGAGCCGCCCCCTGGCAACAAAGGGGTCCCCCGGCGCCTTCCAAATGTCAAGTGCTACCGGCACAGTCGCGTGATAGCCAACAATACCTGTGGGAACCTGCAGGCCCATCCCGTTTTGGTGAAGGTCAAAACAGAACGCACGGTGGCCGTCAACTTCCACACCCAGCTGCACGGGAAAGCGCCAGAGGGCTCGCTCCTGGCGGCGGGACACCAGGTTGACGGCGATTTGCGCCAGGATAACCAATTCAACCAGGGCAAAAATCGTGATGACAAGAATTACTTCGATGGGAATCTGGGGAACAAAGGGAACACTGAAATCAGCACCCAAAACCCAGTCCAACCATCGGAGGGCAACAACCACGAAGGTAATGAGACCCAAGGTCAGGGGCAACCACACCAGAGACAAAGAGCGATAGCCGCCCATGTCGGTTTGGTTTTTGGGAGTGACCTCGAAGGGAAAGGATTTTCTCGTTACGAGAGCGGGCATCGCTCGAAGAAACGCGCCCATCGATAAAAACTGGTTTCGCGTTCCTTCAAACGGTTGGCTGCTTCCGCGCTCCAACGCAGTCACAGCAAGAATAGACAACCCAATCCACAGACCCCACAGAACGAGATGCGGGGCGCCCGCATAGGTCATTGGAATAATGCCTGCCGCTCCAACGAGAAGCAGATTACCCATATAGGTCAGCCGCTGAAGCGGGCTCAGATAGTGCAAGAGTGCGCCGGTGTAGGAAAATTTCTGTTTCCAGCTCAGGCCCCGACCCCACGGCGGCCATTGCAGGGGGCGCAAAACAGAGAGGTTGCCGCGGGCCCAACGGAAGCGTTGCACCAGGTAAGCAGACAAACTGTCGGGCGCGAGACCTTGAATCAGATGTTCGTTGTGATAGAGCGTCCGATATCCATTGCGCTGCAATTCAAGTGTTGTCTCGAAGTCTTCTGTGACGGTGCGGGTTCCCATTCCCCCAATACTGCGAAGAGCTTCGATACGAATCAGTCCTGCGGACCCGCACCAAAAAGCCGAGTCAAGACGGTTTCGGCCAGGCAAAAGAACGTCAAAGAAAAGAGACTGTTCGTGCCGCCCCTCCTCATCGTGCATCGCAGAATTATGGTTACGGAAAGAGTGCGCGGACTGGGCAAGAGCGATCGTGGGATCCGAAAAATACCCGGTCATCGCCTCAAGAAAATCAGGCGAAGGAACGTGGTCGGCATCCAAAACAAGAAGTAGCTGGCTTGTCAACCGCGGGAGAATCGCGTTAATATTTCCCGCCTTGGCGTGAAGGTTTCCCTCTCTGGTTTGATAATGAAGGCCGTACCGTTCAGCGAGCTCTCTCATCTCTGGCCGATCAGAGTCGTCGGATAAATAAATTGTGGTTTTTCCCCGAATTTTTGTTGCGCCAATCACCGTGGGCTCGAGAATGTCGAGATCCTCATCGTATGTAGCAATCACGACGTCCACCGTGATGTCCAGAGGGGCAGGCCTCGGAGTGGAATCAATCCGCCAAGCTTCCACCACCATCATCAAGACGCTAAGGAACCCCACCAGTTCAGCGATGAATAGTGGCCAAAACGCGAAAGGAGACACACCCTCGCTCGTGACCACGAGGCGAAAAGTGAAGTAGGCAAGGCCGACAAGTAGCGCAATCACACTGATCACCTGAATTAACCTCGGATGACCTTGGAACCAACTGCCCAGGGCAAGATTCGTTTTTCTCGTGCTCGCCGGAAGGGGGGCGAAAGGTTGCGTGGCGTCTTGTCGAGTTCCTCGCATCGTGTCCTCTCTGATCAGGGATTTATTCCAAGGATTGCCGCGACTCTCATCTAAAGACTCAACGTAGCACGTGGAAGAATCCTCAGTACAGGGAAGAACCTCCGCATTTAAATCAAGGTTTTTATTAGGAACAATCCGCAACGTTGCAGTAATATTTGCAATGTGAAAAGAATTCGTTTCAGAAGCCGGAAATTCACCTCGATTGTCGTATGTCTCATCGCCTTGGGTGGATGTTCAATCACCTCCCTCGAGGAAGTCGGAGAGGTTCCCGAAGTCCTGGATACTGGAGGGTTTGATGTCACTGGCCCAGGCCTCGACGACGTCGTTCTTACGGTTAGGGGCGACACCACGGTCGATTTCTTGCTGCGCGACTTGGACAATTTCGAACCGGTGGAAACGACCGTGATTGAGCCTTTTGTGGTGCGAGAAATAACTTTTAAGGGCATATACCTCGAAGACGTTTTGAGCGCCGCAGGGGTCCCCCCAGACGCGCTGATCGACACGGTTGCTCTCAACGAGTACCGATATTCAGACGAGGTCTCCGCCCTCATCAATGCGCGCGCGATCGTTGCCTATCTGGCCGATGGTGACCCTATTCCCTTTGACGAAGGCGGTCCCCTCCGCATCGTCTTTCATGAAGATTCCGATTACTTTAGTGAGTTGAGCGCGTGGAACTGGAGCTTGAGGACCATAGAAGTTCTTTCTCAGTAGAGCTTTGACAATGACGAAACGCCCGTGGTGGTCGCGAAAGACTGCCGCCGTGCCATCCGAGTGGAATCTCAAACCAGGACAATTGATTGCTCTGATTTTGGTGGGGGTTGTTCTTCTCGCCCAGGTTGTCTGGGCGACCTTCGGAGCTCTTGCCTACGAACGTGACCGCCAAGCTATTTTCAGCCAAGAATCTGTCCTTGGATCACTCAGTTACACGCAGCGAGATTCCTTCAACCTGAGGCAGAAGTACGATCGGTGGGTCCGCGGCGAAGGAGCACCACACGATGTCCTGGTGGCTCGGGCTGCTCTTGGCAAAAGACTAAACGTTGTCCACGGTTCCGGACTGACGGCTCTTTCCTACGTTCAAAGCGATTATCGTGAAGCGCTCGCCGAGCTCGATTACGTATTGAGCGAACTGAACGAACTGAGCGACGGCGACGGCACTAGGGAATATTTTCGCAGCGAACACGCCGACACCTGGGACCGCTTCGATGTGGAAACCCGTGCTCTCAGCGTGACCTTTGAAACGCGCCTCGCCGAGGATTCAGCGCAGAACTTGGCATTGCGAACGCAAACGCAAGGAATCTATCTAAGCCTGGCCTTTCTCTCTGTCGTTCTTATCCTGGGGAGCCTGGGCTGGATTGGCGTGGATTTGAGGAAGCGCCACCGCAGCACTGTCATCCTCCTCAAGGACGAAACTGAACTACTGGAACGAAGCCGCGAGACCCTCATTCTCTACGGTCGCCTCGACTACGTTGGCCGTGCAGCGGTCGAGCGCGAAAATGTCGGCGATGATCTTGACGACATTTGTCGTCGTCTTGTGAAGGATCTCCAATCGCTCGTCCCTGGCCATCTTCTTGTCAACAACGACGGACAACTGTCAGTGGAGCCGAGACCTCACACAGGCAGCGAGACCTCCCTGAGCGGAGCGCCGGCAACGGTGGTGGCTCGAGGGCAGCTGATTCTCGATTCCCTTATTTCCCAACGGCAGAAAGATACCCTGACGGGGTTGTCCGGTAGGAAACGCTTCACCGATGTTGTTTACGCCTGGGGGTTGGGGGGTGCGGGGAGTCATACACGAGGACTTCTCGTTGGCGTCAATGTCAAGCATTTTGGCGGCCTGAACGCGGGCTTAGGAATGGAATCCGGCGACAGCGTTTTGAAAGAGGTTGCGAAGAGACTCACCGTTAGCTCGGGAGCAGAAGCCCACCTCGCTCGAATTGCAGCCGATGAATTCAACGTTTTTATCCCCCTCGGCGACAACACTGACGCCGAGGAACTTCTTCAAGGCCTCTTTGACGCCGTGCAGTTTCGCCTCGAACTGAGTGGGACGGACTCTCCAATTCATTGCTCCGTGGGTGCGGTGATATGGAACCCCATCGAGACCGCACCCGAACTAGCTCTTGGACAACTTGCCGCTTCACTCAAGTCAGCCAGAGCAAGCAATGATCCCTCCCCCGTTCTCTTCGACCCCAAACAGCATCTCGACATCGGGGAGGTGTGGCTAAACGATCTTGACATCCACGAAGCGTTCCGGTTACAGCAGTTCGTTATCCACTACCAACCCATTGTTGATCTGCAAACACTGCGTGTCGTCGGGTGCGAGGCGTTGTTGCGCTGGAACAGACCGGGGGTGGGCCTGGTTTACCCGGGAGAGATTTTTCCGGGGCTTGAGCGAGTGGGGCTCTTATCTGAGGTGGGCTTAGAAACTATTGAACAGGCTTTTCTCGCGTGGAAAGGACCGCTCAGTAAGGCCATGCCCGACGAGTTGGGCTACTTCTCCGTCAATGTCGACGGTATTCAGTTTGAAGACGGTAATTTGGCGAAACTCATCCTGATGATTGCCACACGCACCGCCGTGTCACCCGAACGGCTGGTTGTAGAGGTCACCGAAAAAGACGTTTTCGAGGGTGACAACGTCATCAGTCAACTTGAAGAGCTGCGGGCTCACGGAGTGAGGATTGCGTTAGACGATTTTGGTTCCGGTTTCTCCAATTTCGCCCAATTGGCGGACTTACCGCTTGACATCATCAAACTAGACCGGGGATTCCTCCACTCTTTTGCAGGTCAGAGCAAAGCGGTGGACCTTGTTGCGGAGGTGAACTCTATGGCCGAGCGCATGGGTTATGCCGTGATTGCCGAGGGAATCGAGGACGAAGCTACCCGCCAAAAACTTCTCGACGTGGGAGTCCGTGTGGGCCAAGGTTTCCTCTTCGCCCCCGGACTACCGGAGGGAGAATTCGCCGCTTGGGCGCGATCAGAAACCACCGACGACGGGCACTAGGCCCGCTTCGCTTACTGCACGCCCAGAATGTCCACAACAAACACGATGGTGTCCTCGGCCCCAATGGAACCGTCTCCGGTGCCACCCGCTGGGCCGTAACCAAGTTCTGGCGGAATGACGATAACCACCCGTGAACCC
>Ga0306871_1000237_pt1 | contig 22396 bp, 1 predicted proteins | sample AntRauMeHopE1497_FD_190447 | JGI IMG/M metagenome (GOLD analysis project Ga0306871, IMG submission 190447) | Saline lake microbial communities from Rauer Islands, Antarctica - Metagenome Hop E1 #497 (v2) (version 2) | ecosystem: Environmental > Aquatic > Non-marine Saline and Alkaline > Saline ... | reverse complement strand
CGCTCTGTCAGCATGACGCGTTGAAGCCGGTGTCGCCGACGGGGCTCGTTGTTCGTGAGCCCTGCCTGTGTGGATTGAGCGCGTTGAAAGTCGTCCCCGAGTGAAAAGCGAGACTGCATTGGCTAGCCCCAGTGGTGTCGAAGCCGATCACGGCTTTGCTGTGGGGCTTTCTGTGCTTTTTGTGGCGCGGCACACAACGGCTGTTTTCGTCGCTGTGCCGCGGCGCATGGCTTTGCCGCCCGCACCTCTTGAAATATCCCGTATTCGGCGCGCCCCCTTTGCGCCCCGTCGACTCGTTGACACATTGAGCACCTCGCTGGCTTCACTTTCTCGTGTTCTGGCGCGCAGAGATGTAGCTGGGAATCCAGGCAAGCTGTTTTGGGCAGCCCGGCCTCCTGAAGGGCTCCCCGCGCAAAACAACGACGACCTGAGCCACGCCCTGCAAATGCTGGGGTACTTACGAATTGAATTGCAAAGGCGTTGAAGACTCACCTTGCAAGCAGAGGATGTCGGCACAGCGTGCGCGACAATGACTTTATCCACAACACTGGGAAGCTCCTCTATCCAGGTTTAGTCAGTAGCCACGAGTCAGCTCACCCACACAGCAGCACATTGTCCTGCGAGAACCACCATCCGGTTGCTGCTCCCGCGGCAGGCTGGGGGCCACGCGCTCGACAGGCAGAGCGAGTGCCTGGGTGTGGAAAAGCAGTTCAAGGTCTCAGACGCCGGGCCCCACCCTCCGCCCGGGCTGTCTCAGCCCCTGCGACCGAGGCGTGCATTCATTTCAGCTGCATCGCCCGGTGGGATGCATCTCACGCACGCTGTGATGCCTTGGTTGCTGGCTTGGAGCTCCTGGGTCTCGAGCGCAAGCACACCCGAGGGGCTGTTGAGGCGTCAGCAAGCACCGGTGGCCGATTTTGCTGCCCGGCCCGGATGGCCTCCCGCTTACTCGACGCCTGCTCTGGCATCCCGCCGGTCTGGCTTCAATCTCGGTGCTGTTGCGGTCCTGACACCCGAGGGGGGGTGTACCCCCTTTATCGACGACTTCTCGCAAACGCTGGGCCTCGGTCGGGGCGAGACATCCGGCGGTGTGAGCATCACTGATGCACTTGCAAGTGCATTTCATGGCCCAGGAGATAGCGGGAGGGAGCCGGAATGCTACGCTGCCGAGCCTGCTCCGGTCAACTGCCGGCCAGCTCCGACGAAGCTTGCAGGCCCAAGGCCGTGCGCGCGGCATGCGTCACAGTGGGCCTTTCTCTGCAATGGGGTCATGGGCACCCGTCCCGTCCCGGCTGGCGTGACTGAGGAGGACCTGGGCCTGAGCTCGGGTGAGCATTTGTGGCAGCTCGCCGTGCCGCTTCTGGAGGTGTCTGCATACGGGATTCGGGAGGTCCCGCGAGTGCCCTTTAACAGTTCAGGCACTGGCGCTGCCCCGTGGCCGTTCAAGCTGCGGCCCACGTCTGATGCGGCGGGCCTTCTGTCCACTGTCAGGTTTCCGTCCGCGGCAGGACCAGTCGTCGAAGAGTCTGATATGCGGCTGCGCACGGACTTCCGGGCCTTTCCGGGACTGTCCGCCGGCGTGCACGAAACACCGAGCCCATCCAGGCGGGACCTCCAGGGCCTGTGCTCGACTCTGGCCATCGACATTGTTCCCGGCCCGCAGCCCGGCATGGCTTCGTTCTCTGTGGGGCTGCGGATGCAACCGGACCCACGGCTGCTCTTATCGCTGGATGCGCGTCTCCAGTCGGGGCCGGAGCGCAAGGCGCTCCATCGACAGCCGTACGTTTTGGAGCATCCTCTCGATGCAGTTTTCGCGCCCTCGAGCGCTGCTTCACGAGTCACCCTACTGTCCCACATGGTTTCCGCCACGGACTGGCTGGGCGTGCTCGTGGGAAGCGACCTTGCCCCCGCTCACCCGCTTACCAGCGAGCCGCAGCGCGACCTCTGGGCTCGGTGGGTGCTTCTTGACCGCGGCGCGCCTTCAGGCCTTCGTGGGGCCCAAGCGGCCAATGTGACATCACTTTCGGTGACGCCCATCTTTCGCGACGTCACGGGCAGGCACGCTCAGACGGTTTGGGGAGGGGTCGGCGAAGCCGTCGTCTCCAGGACGGCAGAGTTCACTGCCGGAAGAGGACCAGAGGCGCCGGCTGTCAGGGTGGCAGCCTCTGCATGGGATGCTCGGGCGCCTGGCGCAGCGCTCGAGATCCGGGCCTCGTGGGACGGCCTCGGAACCTCTCCCCAGGTCATGCTTCAGCTTGTGGCCCAGCCTAGCGTGCACGAGGGCATCACTGATCGGCGCATGGAAGCTGGCCAGTCCGGGCCTAAGCAAGACTGGAAGCCCATCCGTCAGTCCAGCCGCCCGGGCAGCAGCGCGCCGGAAGCGCTTTCAAGCTCCATTCCCGCGGAGTCCAGACCCGCTTTCCCCGCGGCAGTCCTGCGACTTGAGCACTTCCCGGCAATCGCATCAAATCTGACATTGGCGAACACTGTCCATGCGTCGCTGGAAGTGCATGCAACGGGTGTTGGGCTCAATGGAACTGCCGAGACCGGTTTCCTGGCATCAGCAAGCGCAGCAACGGCATCAAGCGCTGCAGGGAATGCAGCATCTGCCTGGCAGCCGTACTTCTCGGACCTGCCAAGGGCTGTTGCAGGGCAGCGGTCTCTTGGTTCGGTTCGTGCCTCGCTGGTGTTTGATGCGTCAGCTTCGGATCCCTCGGACCCGTTCCGCCTGCTGCTGTCGACTCTGACGGATACAGCTGGCTCAAGTCTGGGTCCAAGCCGCCACGAGCCTTTTCGGACTGGTGTCATGCTTTGTGGGCTTCCCGGGGTTGTCCACTCTGTGTGGTCAGAGGACGACCGGCCGGCCAGCGAGGAGGCCGCGCCAGACGCGTGCGACAGCGCAGCGGGCTGCTCGGCTGCAACAGGGAGCGCGTTGTCACGGGTCAGTGCAGCCGTTGGAGATGCGCGACCGCAGGGAACGCCTCATGTGGGTGCTGCCGCTGCTTCCACAGCGGGGGATGCACTTTTGCTGGATGAAGCCAGCAACATGGGGATCATCCCGAGGGGTGCCCACGCGGCTGCCAGTGGGTGGCCCAAACTTTCAGATGAAGGTGTTGTCGGTCTCAATGGACCAGCCAATGCGTCTCGTCGTCAACTCGACATGCGCAAGCTCGTGGGCACTGGAACCGTGGCCCAGCGACTGAATGCCATGGGGATCGACAACGCAGCGCTGCAGCGGTGGGCTGCAAGCGCAGCGCAAGCGAGTGGCTCCCATGGCTTCCGTGTTCTGGCTTCGCGAAGCTGGCAAATGCAGGGAACCCTCCGCGGATGGGCACTGACCGGATGCCGGCGCAGGAAACGAGCTTTGGGGCGGATGGCTGGTGCCCTCCTCTCCGTCACGGAATCTCGCCTTGGGGAGCTACCGCTGGGCGAATGGTCCCCTTCTGAGCCCCTCACGCCCGCGATCGGGGAACAGTGCATCCAACTGCTGCGCGTGGGCACTGGGAGACAGGAAGTTGTCCACCCTCAGCCACTCAATGGGGCTGCGGTCTGCGGGAGCATCATTGGTGGCTACCAAGGCTGTGCGCAGCGCCTGGCCGGCACGGCCGGGCTTGCTCCGCCGGCAGCGGAACTCAGCAAGCAATGGGACCTCGGGGGCGTCGCGAAGCAAAGCCTGCAGATTTCCGTGATTGGACCGCCAGACTCCCTAAGACCAGGAGGGACGATAGCCGGCGGCACCTTTCGGGAGGGGCCTGCGATGCGGATGGACGCCTGGGACGCACAGGCAGCTGCCCCGGGCTGCGTCATCAACACCTCCAGGCCCGAGCCCAGTCTGGTGCCATCGTGGGCCATGCTTGCGCACCACTGGGGTGCGTTTCTCGCGGACGTTGTCGTGTCGGCACGGTTCGAGTACGAAGTCGCTTGGGACCCGGCAGAGCGAGTGGGAGGGCACAAGCTAGGCCTGCCGCCGCCGAGCCATGGACCCCAGGGCCAGAATGACAGGCTGCTGGACCTGGTGCAGCTCCCCCCCAACCGTAACAAGGACACTGTCGGATTCACCGCCAACAGACGGCTTACCCGCGCGGCCACCGGCTCGGAAGGAGTCTCGGACTCGGCGAAGCTGGCCTGGCACGGGCTGGCGGCACGAGCCCACGGTCCCAGGCACGGATATTTCGCTGGGATCGCGGTGACTGTAGATGCTCTGAAGACCAAGCGAGCGGAAGGCAAGGTTGTGCTGCGCAGACGTCTCGTGGTGACTCGTTGTCACGGCTCTGCGCCCTGCGTGGAACTCGGGTCGTCCACGCTTTTTGACGAGGAGTCGACAACCTTTGAGGCGGGCAGCCCCACAGCCTCTGCCATGGAAGTCATTACCATGTCGGTTGTCGGCTCCCGCATCACCGCTGCAGTGTGCGCTGAGACCGCGTGCAGCTCTGCCATGGACGACCGACCCGAAGCACGGCGCAGAGCGTTTGTTGCCGCTGTCGACCCGCTGCCCCTTGCTGCGGGGAGTGTCGGCCTGGCTGGCGGCCCGCAGGAGGCCAACGTCGAGATGAGCCACATTTGGCTGGACGTGATTCAGCGGTCGGGGCAGACACATGCTGCCGAAGCTGCCGAGGCTGCAGCGCTTGCAAAGGTCGCATCCGCCGCCACTGCACAGTCTAGCGCCCTGACCTCGCTTCGCGGCCAAGCTCGGGTCGTTGACATGACTGTCGCTGCGATGGGCGAGGCTACCATGGACATCAAGGCCGCCACCTCGGGGACGGGGGATCCAAGCCTTGCCTCGGAGGTTGCGATGGACGCACTCGAGTGGCGGTCGCGAGCGCTGGCAGAGGAGCTGCACGTCGCTCGAGCGCGACTAATGGAGATGGTGTCTCACGGCAGCAGCGCGCAGAACGTCACTTCCCTCGGGCCAGGCACGCTGGCAGGGATTGACGGGCCGACTGCCGTGCTCGCTCTTCGTGCGACACTGCGCGAGCGGCCACCAGTGTCGGCACAGCTTATCCTTCACCTGTCCGCATCCTCAGCTCGCCGGGTGGCTGGCCCTGCAGAGCAGCGACCACCGGCGCAGCTTCGCTCTGAGCTTGCCGCAGCTCTGGGCGTCCCGACCGCAGAAGCCTCGTTGCTGCTAGGCCGATGGGATGACGTTTCCGGCAAGTCTCGCCACGTGCTCGCCGGCTACAGCCGCCGGCTGTGCGAGACAGGCGGGGCCGCGACAGTGATGCTCCCTCGCTCGAAGGTCAGCCCAGGCACTGCCACCGTGCATGCCGAGGCTTCGATGCAGGATTCTTCATCCATGATCGCTATCCTACCACTCAGGCGCGGGATGGCACCGATAGAACCCGGCCCGGGGTTTGAAACTGTAGCTGGCGCAGGTGATCCGTGTCGGAGCGACCGGGCACACGCGGGCGGCGGGATCAGGATGCTGCCGTGGGGTGATCTTCGCGCCGCAGGACTTCGCGGGTCGACGATCGCGGTCGCTGGCGCGGTCGCTGTTGCATCAGCAGGGGATGCGATGGGCTCACTGCCGAGCGATGGGCAGGGGGTCCTGCTCTGGGGCTATGGGGCCGGTGGGAGCGACAAGCGGTCAGCGGCTCTTGGTGTGCTTGGAAGAGCAGACGCTGGAGCTGCGGCGTCCGGGCAGGCCGTGGACCTCTTGTTCAGCAACGCGTTCCGAATGAAAGCGGATATTGACCCGCTCGGGAGCTATGCAGTTCAGGACTTGGCCGTTGAGATCTCAGCGTCTGTGTCGTCGTGGACTTTCGATCGGGCCCTTGCAGAGAGCAAAGCGCCACTTGTGCCCGACGTGAGCAACTCATCATCGACCTTGGCCTCTGCACCTGGCTTGGCGGAGCGGATGCCGTTGCTTGCACAACCATTGACGGCTTCGCAGGCATGGAAGCTGCTATCTGCCAGCACAGGTGAGCAGAAGGCGCCAAGCCCTGGTGCTGCGCCGACCAGCACCGTACCAGTGTCGGCTACGGCGCTGCTTCACTTTGTTGTGGTTGCTAGTTTCAACGCGTCGCACTCCACTGTGTCGATCAGAACCCAGCACGGCGTCGCGACTGCCTCTGCATCCAGCGCCAGGTCCCGGACAGCTGTGCTAGACTCGGTCCCTTGGGCCTCCTGGGCGAGGCTTGGGGGAGGCGCCCTCGGCCCGGCAAGCACCGCCCGCCGCTCCATTGCCGACGCGCTGGGCTTCGCACACACGGGAGGGGCACGTCAGAGCAACAGGTTCCACCGGCGGAGTGGCGGCACCTTAGGCTTGCATGAGGTGCTAGCATACGCGAAAGCCCTGCCGGAGGAGCACCTGGAGGCAGTGGACGCGTGGCTCAGCGCTCGGTACCTGCGGCCGCTGAGGCACGATTGGGCGATGCTCAGTGATGATCAAGCGACACATGTGTCTCTGGGTGCTGATGGCGGCCGAATCTCACCTGCGACCGCCTCTGCCGAGGTGCTGGCCCTCTCTTCGCTGATCGGGCCTCGCCCTCCAATGGCGAGCGCGGGCCTCACGCGTCGGCCATCTCGGAACGGAGGTCTCAACACTACCAAAGATGCAGTCTGGTCACTTCTGACACCACCTGAGGCTCTGGGAAACTTGCCACCCCCTGACGGCACAGGCCAGACTCGGGCTGGTGCATCAAGCTGCCAGCACCAGCAAACTAGGACGAATGTGACGGCCGCCCTTGCTCCGGCATGGCTAGGCGCATGGGCAGCGGCCGACCGTGCATCCCGGCATGCGAGGGCGTGGCGCGCAGCTCCATGGGGTGCGCCGCAGCGAGACAGCGAGTGGCCGGCAGCGTTGAGCCTGCCACGTCACGAGCACGATGAACCAGGAACTGTATGGAGCCACGTGCCCGACGGCACACTGTCGCGCTGGGTCAGTGCATGGGATGGGGAGCCGGGCGTGCCTGCCGTGCTGCCTTCCTTCCGATCAGCCCCGAGCGGAAGCCCGGGGGGCAATCACTCCTGGGATAGGGGGACAGCACCTGTTGGGCGTGCCCCTCCATCTTCGGATGTCCAACTTTGGACGTCGGAGAAGGTTTCACCCGTCATGATGGAAGGCGCTGCTGGGCCGGTTCCGTTTGCGATTGACGGCGTCGCCGAGGTGAGCGTCCCCACCGCAGCCACAAGGACGATCTATGATTCCCACAGCTTCGGAGGCAGAACGCCCGTTGCGTGTGGTACAATAGAGCGAAGCGAGTGCTCCTTCTGCTACGATGATCGTTGTGTTCTCCCCGTCAACGATGTGTGGGAAGCGAATTTCCAAGCCGGCTCATCAGGGATCGGACCAATCGTGCTGGCTACAGAGTACTCTGCTGGATTTTCAATGTCGGCTGCGCTGCTCGCGGTGTCTGCCCCACGAGCTAAGCCGTGGTGGCGGACGAGTGCTCGAGGCGATCCGCACTTTGGCTGGCGCTCTGGCTTAATGCCTGGCAGTTCGGTGCGTCAGCTGGTAGCAACGCGGTTCGAGAACAAGCCGCCGTTTCCGTGGTACGGGTCGACCATTGCGGTCCAGATGATGGGCAGAGAGTTTTTTGCCAGATTCAAGGACGTGGACCTGCGAGCCGTCGGCCAGGCAGGGCCTATTGCGGGCCACCACGTCAGCGCTCACCACTTGCAGACCCTTGTGCCTGCAAGATCCTCGCTGGTTTTTGGTATCGCCCCCGTCCTGGCTCGCTCACAGTCGTGTGTGGATTTGCTCAAGGGAGCAGAAGCGACCTTTCTAACTCTCTCCCCGCCCCGCCACGAGGACAATACCAGCTGGCAGCTTAACGGCCAAGCTCTGCTCCTTGGGACGCTGCCGTCGAACGACACCGGTGGCAAGGCTGGATGCTCCGACACTGCCGCTGTGGAGTCACCAGCAGCATCGTGGTGTCCGGGCAGGCCGACGATGCTGCCTCGCTCAGGGGGGCTGGCGCTCGCAGAGGGCGACAGTGCCATTCTGGCAACGACGTTCAATGCAACCCAAACCCAATGGACGGGCATGACAGTGGAGGCCTGGGTGAGGGTGCTCCGGGCACCTGACTCGCGTCTTTTCCCGCCAAACTCTGGCCAGCCAGCACCCGACGTCCGTGACTCTGTTCTTCCCCTACTCTCAGTTGTGTCAGTGAGCGGGCAGGCTCACTCGATCGGCCTGGCGGCCGGTGAGTGGAGAGCAACCGAGCCAGCGAGCTCAGGACATACTTCGGCCGCATCTACGACTCTCAACGGCCTTGGAACTGAGCCTTGCGCTGGAGCAAACCGTTCGTGGGTCCGAGTTCGCGCCGCATTCCGTTCGGTCATGCTTGCGGAGGCACTCGCTGGGGCAGCAGGAGGCGACGGGAGCTGCTGGGGCCTCGGCGGTGCGGGCGGCGTTGACGATGTCGCGATCGAGCCGACAGTTGCTGCCGCTCCATGGGGCTGGGCGCAGAATGGCTCAAAGATCGAGCCCGGACACGACCAAGCACAAAGCAGCGGGCTCCATCACGTGGCACTCACACTGTCGCCCCATATCCGCGGCGGGATCCCAGCTGCCGGCCACACCCGAACGATGATGCTTGATGGTGCCATCGTGAATCGCAGGACGGTTGCCCTGCCGTTTGATGGGGCTGGGGCGGGGGCTCGGCTGGTCGTCGGGGGAAGCATCGCACGAAGCAAGCCGGATGCAAGCTGCCAGCTCAACGTTCAGGGCCACACCGACGAGGCAGCTGCCGATCATCTCGCGTCCGTGCGGGTGCTCCCGCCGCTCCAAGGCGTGCTTATGGACGAGCTGAAGGCCGCGTGGTCAGCAGCAATGCGACCGTTCGACCTGCAGGTGATGACTCCGGCGTCCAATGGCTCGTGGGTGAGCTCGGGCCCGCGAAGCCAGCATGCAGCAGGAGCCTCCCAAGCTTGGCCGCACGACGGGGAAGGCTCGGGCAGCACCACTGCCCAGCATGCTCGTTGCTCGCTCAACGCTTCAAGCCTGGGTCCCGTTGCAACAGTCGTGACTGCCCGTGTGTGGGCATCTGCACTGCCGCACGGTGTGGTGCGCGGGCTGGCTGCGAGAGGATATCTTCCTTCGGTGCTGCCGAATGGCTCTCGCAAGGACCCATGGGGCTCGTCGGAGCCCTGGGCTTCGGGGGGTGGGTTGCTGCTGGATGCCCGAGCTGCGCCAGAGCGCGGTTTTGCTGGCACATCGGCAGCGAGTGAGACGGCCAGGCTACGGTTCTCTTCCACGGGCCTCGGGCTAGGAGCGCCACCGCACCTTCTGGCAGTCATGGCCGCGGAGCAGGTCCGGGCAGCCACCGAGCGCAACGGCACGCTGTTCAGCGGGTTCAATGAGGATCTCGCAGCCCTGAATGGCACATTCTGCGACCCAGGAATGGGAATCACCGCAGCTGGTCTCTGTGTGCCATGCATGGTAGGGTTCTTTCGGAGCGGGCAAGCAGAGGTCCCGGTCTGTCGGCCTTGTCCTGCTGGCACCTTCTCCTCAACCCCCGGATCAAGGAGCTGCACGGCTTGTCCACCCGGCTCGAGCTGCCGGTCAACGGCGTGCCGGCGATGCGGGGCAACGCTGCCTCGCTCTGTGACCGACCTAGATATCCTTGTGGTGTCCGGTGCCATGGACGATCTCAGCTGCAACGCCCAGGTGAGGGTCTGCTCGTCAGTGTCGCTCGCTTCCCGAGTAGCACATTCGGTGTATCAGCCGGTCATTCGGGTATGTGGCGTTGTGGAGTCATCACGGGCTGACCCGGTCATTGAGGTCACCCCGATCTCCAACGGGCTCATCATCACTGGCTCGGCTCTCAATGACACAAACTGGACCGTCCGCGCCGATGCAGCACGGCTGGCTGGAGTAGCAGCCGCCGACGATTGGGTGGCCCACGTGCTCGACCAGTGCTCGTCTTTGAACCAAACTGGCTCCTGGCACCTGGGCGCGATGGTTGCCGATGTTCTTCGGGCTGATGCCTCTTCGAAGCGAGGCATCGGGCCCCCATCGCCCCGCGGCATCATCTCCGTATGCGCTGGCTGTTCGCTACGCGTTGAGTCCTTGGGCCTGGATCTGGGAGGCTGGCCGAGGGGGATCCATTGGAGCCAGGTCGGCCATGCGCTCTTGCCAACCCGCGGTCCGGCAGGAAGGTTGTCGGACTGGGCCGGTGGTGGGACGCCGGGGGCCATTCTCATCGACGCGCCCGGAGCTCAGGTCGCCCTGGAGGCCGTCGCAGTCATGGGTGTGCCTCCACTGGGCGTGGACCGCCCCGCGCTGATCAACGCGTACTGCGCCACTCCGTCTGGCATGACAAAGTCGCGTCGGGCTTTTGTGGCTCCGTCCCGGACCGGCAGTTCTGAGGTCTGTCATGTTCGGCCGACCGGCCCGTATGGCTTGCAGGACTGTGGGCAAGGGACTGGTGAGGGTCTATTTGAGCCTGACGTGTCGATTGTCGGGCTTTCGATCACATCGCGACCAATGTGGGAGCTCGAGTCGACGGGGCAAGCAGCAGTTCTCGGCCCGCCGGAGCCAATCTCATGCTACCGCGCCGCCGACGACACCGAGACTATGCAAGCAAGTGACACCTCGCGACTCCGTCCGTGCGCCCTTGTCCGGGTGACTGGGTGCGGCGCAAGCTGGCCAGCGCTGAGCTCAGCACGGTCACCGCGACAGGGAAACGGTGCCAGCAATGATACCACATCAGTCAACTCGCTCCGCTCCGCAGCAGCTGAGGTCCTCAGCGCTTGTGCACAAGGCATGGCACCGAGCCGAAGCCGTGGCAACGTTGCGAACGAGGGAGGCTTGACAATGAGAGGAGTCCGGGTTGTGCACGGAGGCTGGCACAACGTGGCTGTCGCCGATTCTTCCGCGACGGTAGCCACAGTACTTGCCGACGTCAAGCTCCGCAGCCGAGCTGCAGAAGTCGATGAGGCTTGGGCGGATGCGGCTCGGGTTTGGGGAACATCTCCAGCCAGCGATCCTGTGAGCTCGGTAGCATGCAACGGTGCGCAGAGTGCTGTCAGCGACTGGCGGTGGGAAGCAGTGGAGCTTGCAAAATCGCTTGCTGGACATTTTCCCACAGCATCTCGACAGGCAGGCACTGATGAGGGAGGTGACGTGTCCGAAACGCCTGCACCGACTGTGGAGCACATTGTTGCTTTCTCTGTGGCCCTTGCAGAGCGACAGGTGCTCGCGCTGATGGTTGCTCTCATGTCCGACTCTTTGCGCTCTGTAGCCACCGGCAACCGGTTGAACGAGACGGCCACTTTGCTGGCACGAAGGCTGTGGGGGCCAAAGATTGCAAAGCGCTTCACCCCAGCCGCTGCCAGCTCGGTCTCTCCCCTAGTGATGCACCTTACTGCTGGCGAAGCAGGTGCAAACACGACGGCCTGCGACCTGTCCAACATTACGGGCGCGTGCGGTGCTGAGATCATGGGTGCGATGCAACGCTGGGCTGGGCTGAGTGGCCAGGAGGCAGACCCGGGCCAAATCATGGCCACCAAGCCCCTCCGCGGAGCAAATCCAAGCAGTGCGGGCACCGCCACTAGTGCAGGCTCGTTGGCCCGGGTCATCAGCGAGGCAGTCGTGCACCCGTGGAGATCGACCGGCCTGGTGACCATGCCGACCTCAGCAGGGGCAATCTTGGTGTCTGTCTTGCCGGGTCTGGTCGATCTGACGGCCATTCACGCACACGGGATAGCCGGAGGTGCTGGTGGCGCTGCCGTTAGCATTCTGGGGCCCTGGCCGGGCGCAAAGGTCCAGATTCGCCACAGCAGCATGGCAGGCATACACGTGGTACCATTTGCGGCTCACACCGGGCATGTGGCCCTCTCCGAGTGCTCGGCTTCTGGGCCGCCCTCTTCAAGAGGGAGCCCGTCGCTGAGGGGTGACGGAGCTGCAATCCTCATCTCAGGACTGTCAAGACTCGGAGCTCGCACAGACTTGCCTGGTCCGGGAACCGCGGCTGCTTCTGCGAGCGCAAGCCTGTTCCTGGGGCCCGGGCTGCAGCTGGTGGGCTGCTCGTCTTTGCACGGGTCTGGTGGTGCAGTGGCAGTCACAGACGCCTCCAGCTCCGACGCCCGCATCATCACTGCCGTGGCAGCGCTCCTTGCTCCGATTCCTGCCCCGGTAGCAGCGCTTCAGAGCCTGCTACGCAGCTCGCCGGGACATGCTGCTTCGGCATCGGCCTTCAGCGAGCCGGCAAAGCTGGTAGCAGCGTCGGTGGCAGACGGCAATGCGCTGGCATGGGGGCTCAGCAATGACCCAACCGCGGTAGATCGTGCAACCAGCGCGCGCGAGGCAGCTGGTGTGATGATGCCGAGCTCCCGCAGCGCATCAAATCAGGATATGACATGGGCACCGGCCATTCCTTGGCTTCGCTCAGCTCGGAGCTCGGGGACTGCGGGACGGTCAGTGCGAGCGTGGCCAGCTCACGTGGTTGTCAACGTCACAACCGCCGTGTCCGGGAACTCCGCAGGAGCAAGAGGAGGCGCTATTGCCATTGATCTAGACCATCCACGTTGGTGCATCACTGCAGCGCTCGACGCGGATGCCTCACGCGCAGCAGACGGCTCTGGCCCATCCCGGCTATGGCATGAAACGCCGTGCGCACAAATTCACGTGTCGGTCGCGGAAGTCGGGCGTGAGCTCGATAGTGCAGCTCTTCAAGCAGCTGGCGACGCAGCTGCAAGGCCGCTTGCTCCTGTTCCAGGCAACATGTCGATGAGGTTTGTGGCCGACGGCGGGATATTGCATGGCAACACTGCCAGCCTGAGCGGAGGCGCGGTCGATCTGCGCGTGGCGGCGAACAGGTGGGAGGTCGCCATTGATGGCGGTCATGACGATGACACGATGGAGGCGTCCATGCCTGGCCTTTTCATCAACAACTCTGCAACCACTGGTGTCGGCGGCGCCATCTCGGCTGAGCTGCTGCCAGTGAGCACGCATCTTGTCCACGCCATGATGCTGTCCGCTGACGGCACGGCCACTCTCACAGATGATGACGGAGCGAGCAGGCAGTCAGTGCCCCGTGAGCCAGCTGTCGATGGGCTGACCTCGGCCGCTTCACCGGCGTCGCTTGCGCTAGCTGAAGCTTTCGAGGCTATTATGTCGGCTGCAGGCTCCATCCGGGGCGATGGCGCTGATGTCTCTGCCGTCATGCTTGAGCGCGGCATTGGTCTCCTGGCAAGTGCCCCGACGCTGCATCGCGCGGGAGCTTCTGGCTGTTGCGGTCCGCCGGCTGAGGCTCATCGGGGCGCCTCAATCTCACCGGCTGCAAGTGGTCTCGTCGTACGCTTTGCTCATGTTTCCCTTGTTGCCAATGTCGCCGGACGCCACGGAGGTGGGGCCTCCGTGACTGCCCCCCAGTCATCGGTGGTATTTGTTGCCGGCAGACAGGCTCGCAGAATCATGGGGAACACGAACGCCACCGAGCCAGGTGTTGGCAGAATCATGGGGAACACGAACGCCACCGAGCCAGGCGTTGTCTGGGCTGGAAGGTGCCTCAGTGGCGGGCTGGCCAACCACACGTCACCGCTTTGGCTGGGCAGATGGGCTGACCATTTCTCGGGACCCGTCCTTCGGGCACACCCAGAGCTTCGAGGCCAATTCTGCGATGACGCATACTGGAAGGGCAACACCGCCGGCCTGCTCGGGTTGGAAGGGCACGGAGGGGCGCTAAGTGTGAAAGGGGGGGCATCGCTCCGGGTGAGTGGGCCACGCCTCAAGTTCACGAGTAATGTTGCTTTGTGCACGGCAAGTGGGCGGTGCGGTGGCGGGGCACTGTCTCTCAGCTCAGGCACTGCGTCCTCAGCAGAGCTTCCCACCACCACAAGTACCGCTGCGGCTTCTCGACCTATTGCGGACGGTGCGTCGTTTGAAATGGATGGAGAGATCCTCCTTGAGGGGAACAACGCTACGTTTGGAAGTGGCGGTGCAATCGCAGGCTGGGGAGTCCGTCGCTCAGAGATCGGGCCCGGCGCAAAGTTCTACAGCAACGCTGCACTTGGGAATGGCGCACACGTTGCAGTGTCTGGGGGGCAGCTGCTTTCAGTCCATTCCGGAGTGAGCATGCTTGCAGGTCCTGACAGGGCGCAATGGAGCCAGCTTCTGGGCGCCGAAGCCGTCAGCAATGGCACCGGGTGCCAAGCCTTGAACGGCCTTAGCTGCGGTGCCACTTCCAGTGGCACTGGAGCGTGGGGGCTTGTCAGGCTGGGGGCGGAACCGGGCACCCACGGCTCGAGTGCAAGCTTGACGATTGCCTGCCTCAGGAACTTGGCCGGCGGCAATCAGAGCTGTGCTCTGCAGGCTCCCGGGGACAAATTTGGGGCAGAGCCCACTCGGCGGACGCTTGCCCTTCTCCATGAGCCGTCAGGTGAAAGCCAGTCATCATCGCCTCTTTTGCCGGCGGGAGCCGGGCTTGGGCGTTGTGACTGGCCGAACCCGACGCCCATGACCGCACATCTTCACATCAGGGATGGACGGCCGGACGAGAAGGCTAACCCGTTCATGCCCATTCTGACCGGGGACAGAAAGTTTGGCGTCGGGTGCTTGCCCTGCTCGCAAACAGGCCAACCCGGTGCAGATGTGCCCTCATATCGTCGTGGCGAGTGGATCAAGCTTCCCCGCCTTGTCCGTGGGAGGCCCCTGCGTGTGGGACTGACCATTGGCTGGCTGCAGGGAGACTGCCGGGGCCATGCCAGGCCTTGCTCGGACCCACTGTTTGCTCTCGCGTGGGACGCTCGTTTTGACGTCGAAGGCTCGGGCTCTGCCGACCAAAGGATGCCGCCTGGGGGACTTTCCCAGTCGGTTCCAACGCCTCAGTCCGTAGGAGGCCGGATGATCGTGCTCGGAAGGAATGCTGGATGTGTGATGGAATGGAATGGAGGCCTTGTGGAACAGCATCCCCTGATCCTGCCCGGTCAGAGTCCGGTCCCGTGGGACACCAGCCGTATTGCCGCGGGTCAGCTCTCCATGCGCATGAGCTTGGACTTCACAAACCCGCGGATGGCGTCACTGATGGTTTCCAAAGGCGGCACGACCACCGTCGATGGTAACTGGACGACTGTGGAGCTGCCCTTCGGCCCCGGCCGCAGGCGCTCCGGCGGTGACGTCGCGTTCTGGGTGCCATCATCCATATTCGCGGTGCTTGAATCCGTCAGAGACTCGGACGAGCAATCTGAGCAGGCCCCCATGGAGAGCACGCTGCTCGCAGTCGAGGACGTCGACCAAGTTCGGCTCGGAGGCGCCAAGCTCCCCTCGGTAGGAAGCAGTTTTGCTGCTGCTGCACTCCGACGTGACACCGAAACCACATCAGGCCAATCGCTCGGATGCCCGGCTTGGGCTTTGGCTGATTCGCTCGAGCACCTTGACGGCTGCAGCGCTTGCTTTGCGCCATTTTTGGCAGCGCCGGATGCTGTGCCACCGCTCACCGTGCTCGAGCTGTGCGGCAACGGCACGGAGGGCTTCTGCAAGAAAGCGTACCCAGCGATCAGGCAAGCCGCTGCTTCTGGTCAGCCCGGTGAGTTTCCGATGCTAGTTTGCTCTGATGGTGGTGGTGCTCATGGCCTCAGCTGGTCCGAGGGAGCCTTGATTTCCGTGGATCGAGCACGGAGCATCGCGGCAACGCAGCTGATCGTTGCAGCCCCACAGGCGCGGGACAGAAAATTGGCTCTGCACCTCAATGCCGAGAGCTCCGTGGACATTGATGGCATGGAGCTTCTGGGGGCCGGTAGGGTCAACATTTCCGTCATCGCCTCGAGGTATCGAAGCCAGGTCGTGCTTGCGCGCATGTCCGTTGACGCACCCAACAGTTCTGTCCTTCCCGCCGTGACTGTCCTGGGCTCGCCAGAGTTGACATCCGTGAGCCTTTCCGAGATCTTCGTGCGGCATTCAGGACGTTTAATGCCGCCGCAAAGCCTGATCCAAGTCCAGGGCGCAAGGCCACCGTTCATGGACACTCGAGGCGCATGGCTTTGGGCAGCCAAAGCGGTTCCAAGCTCTTTCGGCGTTCGGGTGGACGTGGCAGACGTGTCTTCTCTGGAGACGTTGGTGCCCACACCCGCTGGCCGGACGCAACTGCTCCGATTCGTCGTCTTCTCGCCGTCCCGTGACCTTTACGTGCCTGAGCAGTCCGTTAGCCCCAAGGCTCAAAGTGGAGGCAGGCGCACGACGCTGGTGGTCTTCCCCAACGAGCAGGCAAGTCTTCCAGCGGTCAACCTGTCGTCGCTCGCTCTCAGGCTGCTTGAGTCAAAACGCATGTCTGCAGAGCCGTGGGTGCGTAGTCTGGCCTCAGACGTAAAGCCAGACTGGCGCACGCGGCTAGCATCTGTGTGCGTCGCTGCTGTGGATGAGGTCTCCGGCCTGGCTCAGTTGCACAGCACAGAAATGCTGGAATGCAGGTCCAACAACCCTGTACTGCGCGTCGTCGACCGCGGCATTCGCCGCCCGGATTGCTTCGTTCAGGGTGGTGCAAAGCAGCTGGATGCAGGACGCTTGCTTGAGGTCCACTACGCCTCCCCGCGTTCTCAGCCTCACGGTCCAGCTGTGCTCAGCATTGCGTGTCGGACGCCTCGTGAGCATCTTCAAGCGGCCGCAGGTGAGCCGCAGGCTGTGGCGCTCTCGCTCCGCTTGGCAACCAGGATCGCAGCCTTGAACTCAACGGCCAGCATGGTGCAGCTCCCGGCATGGCAGTCCTCACTCGCCAGACAACAGAACGCTTCACAGCCGATCTCGAGATCCGGCTTAACCGTTCTGGGCCTGAAACTGGACGACACGATCGAGCCGCAGGTGCGCCCTGTTGTGATGCTACCATTCCGCCATGAGCCTGCCATCGCTGCTCTGGCGGCATCTCGCTGGGCTGCGGAGGTCAAAAGGCAAGACGGGCCCAAGCTTCGAGCCGCTGTGTGCAGCCTTGCTTGCGCACAAGACCAGGCCGGTCGCTGGCCGTCACAATGCCTGCATCATCACGGGCGGTTTCCTCTGCAGCCGGCAGCCTCCGCCCGCATCATCATAAACGACGAGGGCCAGGTTGGAGCGGCCTTGGCGGCTCTGCACTTCGAAGGGGAACGCGGAGCAGGGCTGCTGGCGTCTGGAGATGTCGTGCTGGTTGGGAATGACTCATCAAACCCTAACTTGGGCAGGTACGGCAGCCAGCTCGCCGGAGCAACAGGCCTTCGGATCGAGAGCGACAGCTCGGGCTGGGTGCATGCAGCACGTGTGGAGTCGCCGATCCTTCCCCCCATGTCCGTGCTTGCTCCAGGAGAGGTAGCCTCCCCACTGCTCCGGCTCGAGGTCCGGTGCTCGATGCCGGGAATTCCAGCGTGGTCGCCTCCGCCTCTTGCGCAAGCTGAGCCGGTAGTGGCAGTATCAATCTCCGGGCAGCAGTCGTCTGGCAACTTCAGCTGGCTCAGAGCAGGGATTGAGGGTAGCGCCGACCCACGGGCCCTCGTTACCATCATGGACCCCCTGGTCGAGGATGTGTGGCGGTCCGCGGATTCGATGGCAAACATCTCGGCTCATGGGGAGCTGTGGCCGGTAGATGGTTGCAGCGGAACTTTGGGCGACTTGACAGCACAAGAGGCACAAACCGGGGTCGGGGTGGCGGCAGGCCTGCGGGAGCTGTCCGGTCAAGACCTTGGCGCCGGACTTGTGAGTCTCAGCGGAGTCATACCGAGCCTGGGGGAGGCTGCTTCCTCATGGCGATGCGGTGGCTCTCTCAATCTTCCGGGCGGGTTAGCCGACGTATCCACAATCGTGAAGGCTGGAAATTCATGGAGCATCAACGCTCGGGCATGCCCGGCGCTAGCTGGGACTCCAGCTGGTTTCCATGAAGCAGCCTCGGTGCAAACGGTTGCGGCATGGTGCTCAAGCGGCATGATCACGCTAGGTGTCTCAACAGGGGCGTTGCCGGTCTCCTTGCCAAAGCTTGACTGGGTGCGCTTCGCATGGCAGAGCCCGCTCGATGCTGCCGAAGCGGCGGAGATGCTGTCACTCGATGATCGCTCGCGGTGTGAAGCCATCGGCGATGGCGGTCGCTTGAATGCAAGCGCCATCTTTCGTGCGCTACACCTCACGCTCCCCGTCGGCCCGGCGGCCCAGGCGAGCAGCATCCAGCTCGGGGATGACCAGACGGTGTGGCCTCCTCCAACGCTGTCGATGCGCAGTGGGCCTCGCGACCGGCAGCAAGGGCGCCAGCAATGGTCATCCGCAAGGCATGAGGCTTCTGGCGGTCAGCAGCTTTCGTGCGGTGCATCCGTATCGTCGTCGTCCTCCGCGCTACAGCTGAGCGGTGTCACGACCGTGTCGTCACCCGTGGCCACGGAGTCCATAAGCTTTGTAAGACTAGGGATATTAGGCAGCCCGGGCAGCCGTGCGACCTTGCAGGCCCAATGCGTGTTCTCGGGGGTGCACATTCCAGGACTTTGGGAGTCTCTGCCACTCGCTGCACCCCCTGCTCGGTCTCGCCCAGAGCTGATGGTCGCAGATGTGAGTGCTGAAATGTGCCCCGAGCAGGCTCTGATGTCGGTCCAGAACGGAGAGCGGGTCGATGCCTCCCTGTCAGCCATTCGCGGGAGCCCGTCCGGCAATCCGCCAAGAAGCATCTTTTGGCGGCGGGACTTCGCCTCGACGGCTCAGTCAGCCATCAGGGTTGCGGTGACGAGCATGCCCTGTCTCAGATTGCGAGTGCCTGCTCTTGATACGGCAGCCGATGCCGGGGGCTGGGCTGCGATGGCCGAGGCAGCACCTCGGGCTTGGTTGTCGGTCGCTGGCTCTGCTCGTGGCAGCGCCCCTGATCCTCGCAACGGGCTGGCACTGCTTGCTGTGGGGTGTCCCAGTGATCTTGGAGCATGGGAGTGGTTCCCAGCCAACGAGTCCAACCAGCCCCAGCAGGATGTGGAGCTTGCACCCTCCGGTCTACCCAGTCCTTCCGAAATGCTCCGGCACCTTCTGCTCCAGCAAACCATCAACGGCGGCGGCCTGCTCACCGAGCCTGCTTGGCTCGCCGGCCTGGCGTCCAAGAATGTCGCTCAGGAAGCCAGCCACATAGCCCCACAACGGGCCATCCTTCTCGGGGCAGTCCGCTGCGGCCTGTCCGTCAGCCAGCCTTCCAGCACCTACAAGTTTGTCAGCCTCCAGAAGTACCTCCTGCAGAGGGTTTGGGCAATGGAGGGCCCCATTCCCGACGGAGAGCCACTTGCGAGCATGTTTCCGGACGCAGTCGCTGCAATCAGGAGCTGGGCCGGGCATCAAGAGCTGACAGGCACGAATGCGACGCTTGCCACTCGGCTGCTGTTTCCATTTATGCGCATTGACAGCGCCTCGCCCACGGGCGATGATATGTTCCTGCAAAGCTTCTGCTCGGTTGGATCGTCACCGAGCAGGCCGGTCGCGAGCAGGGATGTGCTTGGGGCTGCTGCCATTTGGCACGTCGATGTTGCATCAGTTCTCCTCCGGACAGAATCGCCTCCTTTATCTTGGAGCCTTTCTTCGGCTGCTGTGCGTGTAGAGCTGGGTCCTCAGCTGGGTACGGTTGTTGTTGCCGAGCTTTCGGCGGGGGGAAGGTCACCGGCGAACGGCCCGCCTGCCGTTTCGGCGTTCCCATTGAGCTCTTATGAGCTGCAGCAGTTTAGTGACGGCTGCACGGTAGCACTTGCTGCTTCGGCATCCAGTGAGCTTCAGCTGCATCTTGGCTTCGGGGAAGCTGTCGAAAGCCGCGTGCAGCTCGATCTGGAAAATCCCGAAGGCAATGTGCGTCGCGCGGCGGCTCGCCTCAGACATCTGACAGTGACTCGCGGCGCCGATCGAGCGACACTTTCCTCCGCAACGCTGGACCTCGGCATCAGGTGCTCGTTTGCCGGATTCGATAGTGAGCTCACGATGGACCCGATCCCGAGGCTCACACTGCTTCCCCGCTGGGCCAGAGCAGACGCATTTGGCCGCGTAGAGGTGCTGAGCATGCGCTCCGAGACATCGAGGCCGCTCATCGGCTCCATTACTGAAGGCCAAGAGTTTGAGATTCTCGTCCGAGTCGCAACAACGACAGCTGGCGAACGAGACGCGAACAACCAGTGGGTTGTGACTGACGGTGTTGTTCTCGGCCCTGTGCAGCCAGAGCAGCCTGCTGCACGAGGGGCTGTCCCGTGCTCGCTCGAGGGTACCGTTGAGCGGCTGGGCAGGAACGTGACCGCCGAATGGAAGGCACTGGTGGGTGGCAGCGCGGCCCTCGCGGTTGATGGGTCCGGGATTGCCTGCTTCAGCAGGCTGCGAGCCCCTGCGGCCGTTGCAGGAGACAGGCTGCTGCTAAGGGCGCGCTGCTCGATTGGCCTGTCGTCCCCGGACATGCCGACGCTCGGGCGGGAAGCTGTCGCTCTGGCCGGAGAAGTCAGCGTTGTGCGCCCGATGCTGCTTGCCTCGAGCCAGCTTCCGGCAACAATCCAGCTACCGGCTATAGGCAGCGAGATGGAATGGCAGCCCCCACCCACGTCGCTGCCCAGAGTCTCAGCTGGACTTCTTGTGTCCGCCAGGGTTGCAGGCTCCATCGCCGTCGTCCCTGACGACGCATCATGCGCCGTGGACGTAGTAGCTGCGTCAAGCGGGGCAACGCCGTCGCCACTGACGATTCTTGGCCAGTCGCGCCGCATCTCGACCGGATCTGTCCTAGATGCGTCTGCTATCGCCGCTCAAGTCGTAGGCCCGAGCCGCGCTACAGCGACGGAACCTGGCTCCGGCAGCGAGCTCCCGGCCGCAGCGGCAGTTGAGGCGACATGCAACCTGAACTCGCAAGGAACTTCCTCTATGCTAGCATGGACAGCACTCGTGAATCGACACCTGGGCGACATTTCTTTCCGTTCGGGTCAATCAGCAGCCTCACCGACGCCTGATGGCTTTGCTGATTCTCAGACCCGAGCTCAACCCGATCCACCCACCGTTCGACTCTGGGAAGCAGAGATCCTCCGGCCACTGAGCCTGTTCCAGGGAGTTTCTCGGTCGAGCAACGGCACAGCCTCAGGCCGGCACTTCGAGCTCAGCGGCTGGAGTGGGTCGGCCTCCGTGACCTCGGCTGGCTCTTTGGCGCTAACCGCAGGTTTAAGCTCGATTGCCTGGCTTCATCGTGACCCTGGCGCAGTTCACGCCCTCAGCTTGCCCCTGCAGCCGCGGGAGCTTGTCGTTCCACCTTTGAGTCAGGTAGAGCTGGTAGCACCCGTCAACCTGGTTCTCTTGAGCCCCCGGGGGAGGGGAGCAACCGTGCTGCAACTCGTCAGCTCCTGCCAATGGGAGCTTCCCGGACCAAACAACAGCAGCAGCAGCAGCTCAGCCAAGGTGGGAAGTGTTGCTCGAGCAGACCAGCAGGGCACTGCCCGCGTGTCTCTCTCCTTTGCAAGCGGGAAGGAGGGGTCGAAGCGGACTTTCAGAGTCCGCTGCAAGTCAGCAGCAGCAGAGTCAACCAGCGTGGAAGCCACCTTCAGGAGCTCCAGTATCGTGGGAGCGCTGGTGCGGCGATGTGGGGCGGCCGGCTGGTGCGGCCTTGGCGCTCTGGGACACGGAGGAGCGGTGGCCAGCATCGCGGCTGGCGTGGCTATTCGCGGCGCAAGCGCCCTTGATTCCCCTCCAGCATTGACTCACGGCACGCCAGGAGGTCTGGCGCTCATGATCCAGGATGACGACACCGGCGCCCCGGTTCCAGGGTGGGAAGTGGCCTGCGAGCTGACGCAGCGCGAACCGGGCTGCATGGTTTTGTTTGCGAGAGCAGCTGATGGCGTGTCGTGCGCAGCATCGGGCGCTCCAAGCTCTACGATGGAATGCGGAGGGTGCACGGTTCGGGCCACGCTGTCCAACGACGCCGTGATCCGCTTTGGCAGCTCAATCGTTGTTGCTTCCGCGTTTGCGGCAGCACGGGCCGTGATTGAGGCCAGGTGTGGTGCTGCAGGAACCAGTCTTGAGTCAAGGCCGTGGGGGGCGGTCATGGAGCTTCGCGGGCTTACCATCGCCATTGTACCGTCAACGACCCTTGGAAGTCGAGCCCTGCCCCCATCCGTCGATCCGCTCCAGCCGTTCAGCTGGGACTTGCAGCTGCTTGATGTTGCAACAGGAGCAGCGGTCGGCGACGGCCGCCTCATCTGCGCGGCCCAGCCCAGCGCGGGCGTTGCCACGTCTGCAGCTGCAGTGCCAGGCCCAGATGGCCGCCTTCGCTTTGCGGGGATGCAGCTTCTGGCTCCCAGGGGCTCGCTCATCACTTTGAATGTTTCATGCGGCCTCGTGCCCCGAGGCCGGTCCCAGATGGAAGAGGGGCGGACTCCGCTGGTGCCGCTCACTGTGGTGTCAGCCACGTTCCGTACAGCTGTGGCATTCTGCGCGCCGGGCTCCCAGCCAGCATCCTCCCCGTTTCAGCTCCAGCCGCAGCTTCGGCTGGCCATCGTGGACCAGACGGCCGTGACGGAGCAAGAG
>Ga0306871_1000236_pt1 | contig 22414 bp, 18 predicted proteins | sample AntRauMeHopE1497_FD_190447 | JGI IMG/M metagenome (GOLD analysis project Ga0306871, IMG submission 190447) | Saline lake microbial communities from Rauer Islands, Antarctica - Metagenome Hop E1 #497 (v2) (version 2) | ecosystem: Environmental > Aquatic > Non-marine Saline and Alkaline > Saline ... | reverse complement strand
GGCGTTTTTTTTACCCTTTTTTCATCAATTTTAGCCTATTTTTAGTCTTTTTGTATGGTAGAAACTACTGAATTAGGAGGAGATCCAGCTTAAGTTTTCTTTTAGTAAGAAAGTATCACAATAGAACAACCATCAACGTTTTTAGATTTCTAAGAAAAGTTTTATTATGAAAGACATCTTTTTAGTACATTCATTTCCTTGCACAGATTGGTGGCTAATTAGGTTCGCTGGGTTTTTCTGCCGTGGATTTTTAAACCATGATTGTTTGTTGTGCATTTTAATTCATTAGAATGTAGTTTAAGTGTCTGATGGGTAGATTAGTTATACTTTTACTATAGCTTCCTAAAAAAGGATTACTCTTGTTTCATTGAATTTATTTTTTTAATTCATTCTTCATTGAGTCTTTACAAATAAATAAAAAGACTCGTTTTTTGTTTGCTGTCTACGGCATATGTGTTTGTAACTATAGCTTTTAAAATACAGTTTCTTTTTGTGAATCTATTTATGTTTAACTTTAAATCTATATTAGACTATTGTTTTACGACCGATCATAAAAAAATTGGTCAGTTGTACATTTTATTTGGGTTTACTTCTGCATTGATTGGGACTTTACTTTCTATGCTTATACGTCTTCAATTGGCAGGTTTTCCTGTCATGTCTACTAATTATCAATTTTATAACGTTGTAATTACACTCCATGCAATCACCATGATTTTTTTATTTGTCATGCCTGTTTTGATCGGTGGTTTTGGCAACTTTTTTGTTCCAATTTTAATTGGGGCTCCTGAAATGGCGTTTCCCCGCCTAAATAATGTTAGCTTCTGGTTGTTGCCTGTATCCTTTTGTTTTATGTTCTTGTCGATGCTAACTGAAAAAGGTGCCGGTGGTGGTTGGACTTTATACCCTCCACTGTCGGGTATTGTTTATCATCCTGACGCTGGTGTTGACTTTTTAATTTTATCCTTACACGTAGCGGGCATTTCTTCTTTGTTGGGAGCCATAAATTTCATTGTGACTATTATAAATATGAAAACAATGACGTTTTTAGAAATGCCTTTGTTTGTCTGGAGTATGCTAGTTACAGCAATCTTGTTGTTGCTTTCAGTTCCGGTTCTCGCTGGGGGTTTGACAATGGTTTTGACAGACCGTCACTTAAACACATCTTTTTTTGATCCTATGATGGGTGGCGATGCTATTTTATATCAACACTTGTTTTGGTTCTTTGGACACCCCGAGGTATACATACTGATTTTACCAGCATTTGGGCTTGTATCACATATTGTTTCGCATCATACTAAAAAAGATATTTTTGGTAAAATTGGTATGATTTACGCTATAGTTTCGATCGGTTTATTAGGTTTTCTCGTTTGGGTTCATCACATGTTTACTGTAGGTATGGATGTAAATTCAAGAGCTTTTTTTAGCACATGTACAATGATAATTGCAATTCCAACCTCTATAAAAATTTTTAGTTGGATTGCTACCTTATGGGGTGGTTTTTTAGATTTAAGAAGACCTGATCTGTTGTTTACGTTAGCTTTCATTTTTCTTTTTACTGTTGGAGGGCTATCTGGTATTATATTAGCTAATGCTGCTTTAGATATTTACATGCACGACACCTATTACGTAGTAGCTCATTTTCACTATGTTTTGTCAATGGGTGCTGTTTTTGCTGTTTTTGCTGGATTCTATTATTGGTTAGAGATTTTTGCAAAACGTGATTATCCACAGACATTGGCTGTATACCATTTTTATTTATTGTTTGTAGGCGTTAATCTTGTTTTTGGGCCTATGCACTTTTTAGGTTTAGCTGGTTTGCCTAGAAGAATTCCAGAGTTTCCTTCAAGCTATTTGGGTTGGAATTACTTGAGCTCTTTTGGTTCATTATTAGTTTTTATTTCTACTGTTTTATTTATTTATATAGTTTTTTTAATTTTTTCAAAAGACCTAAAAAAATAGAGAGCTATGTTGACTAATTGCATGAATTACTATTTCTTTAATAAAAAGCATCATTTGTTTCATTTGGTTAATCCCAGTGCTGTTCCTATAGCACTCTCCCTTTCGATTTTTTTGTTTGTAAATGTATTGGTGGATTCCTTGTATTATTCTTTTGATTCAGTCAGTTCATTTTTCTTTGTTTCTCTTTTATTATTGATACTTTGCATAAACCTTTGGTTTTATAGGTTGTTTAAAGAGTACTCATTGTTATCTGTCATGAACGCAACGGTAGAGCGTAATTATGTTGTCGGCATGCTTTTATTCGTTTGTTCTGAAGTTTGTCTTTTTGCAGCAGTCTTTTGGTCTTTTTTTAATTCAAGTTTGTCGCCTAGTATTTTTATAGGAGCGCTGTGGCCTCCAGTGGGTATTGCATCTATCAATCCTTTTAAAATACCAATGCTCAATACTCTTTTATTATTGACGTCTGGAGCAACTGCTAACAATTTTTATTATTTGTTGAGGTATACAAGTGTTCGTTATTCGTTTATTCACAACAATTTCTATGCGTCTTTTTTTGATCAGTGGCAAACTTTATACGGCAGCCTATTCAGTACAATTATTTTGGGTTCTTTGTTCATGTCCATACAAGCCTTTGAGTACCTTCATTCCTTATTTACTATTTCCGATAGTATTTATGGCTCTTGTTTTTTCATGGCGACTGGTTTACATGGTTTGCACGTTTTCTTGGGATTAACGGTTTTATTCTTTATTTTTATTCGACTTTTGTGTGGTGACTACGATGTAACACAATTCCACACATTATTGACTACTTGTGCGTTGATTTATTGGCATTTCGTAGATGTGGTCTGGCTTTTTCTTTTTATATTTGTTTATATTTGGGCATTTTAATTATTCTATAATTTTAAATGTTCTGAAAACTCTGTTTCGGTGGAAAGTAATAACTTGCACTTATTAAAAACATTCCTTTTATGTATTTGACTATCATGCTTTTACCTCTTTTTAATGTTTTATCAACTTTAGCTTTTGGTCGTTATCTGGGCAGAAAAGGCTCAATATTGATCGCAATAACAAACTTAACAACAGCTTGGACTTTAGTTTGCATTGTCTTCGCAAACAATCTGTTTTTTAATAGTATTTGTTTGTTGTTTGTTCACTCATGGTGTTCATCGGGATTATTCACTATTTCTTTTGAACTCTTATTTGACAACTTGTCAATTATTATGATTTTTCTTGTACTGAGCGTTTCTTTAATTGTTCACATTTATTCAATTGACTACATGAGCGCTGATCCACATTTGCAACGTTTTGTTGGTTATTTGTCACTTTTTACTTTTTTCATGCTAATCCTTTTGACATCAAACAACTTTGTCCAACTGTTCTTAGGTTGGGAAGGCGTTGGTCTTTGTTCTTATCTCTTAATCAGCTTCTGGTACAACAGGCTCGATGCTTGCAAAAGTGCTATAAAAGCTGTTGTCTATAATAAAATAGGTGATTGTGCTCTTCTATTTGGCATGTCTCTTGTCTATCTTCTTTCTTTTTCGTTAAATTTCCAAGTATCTTTTTTAGTCATACCCTTTTTTGTTGACAACACCTTAATTGTTTTTTATTCTTCCCTCTCGGTAATCGATGTTATTTCTATAATGTTTATAATAGCCGCTATGGGTAAGTCGGCACAATTTTTATTACACCCTTGGTTGGCTGATGCTATGGAGGGTCCTACCCCAGTTTCCGCATTAATTCACGCCGCGACCATGGTTACAGCAGGTATCTATTTGATAATGCGTTGTTCTTTCATTCTTGAATATTCAAATATAATGTTTTTAGTTACAATTATAGGTACATTAACAATTTTCTTTGCATCAACAACTGCCTTGTTTCAGTACGATGTTAAAAAAATTATTGCTTATTCGACGTGCAGTCAATTAGGTTACATGTTCACAGTTTGCTCAGTATCTGGTTACAAAGCGTCTTTTTTTCATCTATTTACGCATGGTTTTTTTAAAGCATTGCTTTTTTTGAGCGCAGGTTTGTTAATACATAATTTGCAAGATGAGCAAGATATTAGAAAAATGGGTGGTTTGTTGAAGATATTGCCATTCACCTATTCTTTTTTTCTTCTGGGTTCTATGGCATTAATCGGCACTCCATTTTTAAGTGGTTTTTATTCAAAGGATTACATATTAGAGATTCTTTATTCTGTTCCCAGCAATCTTAGTTTTTTTTGTTTTCACATAGCAATCTTATCAACATTTTTAACCAGTATCTATTCTTTAAAATTGCTATATTATGTGTTTTTATCAGAACCTCATGGTTACAAATCTTATTATAGAAATGTATTAGTTGATGAAGGCTATAGCTTAACACTTTTTGCCTTAACACTTTTGGCTCTTTTTAGTCTTTTTATAGGCTTTCTCTTTAAAGATCTTTTTATCGGGGCTGGCTCCAACAGCTTACATTTTTCTATACTAGAAGTTTCTAAACAAACTTCAGCTTTTAACTATTTTGACTTTGCTGTGAATTCCTTTAACAAATCCATACCTCTTTATTTCTTTGTTAGTGGTTGTCTATTTTGTTTCTTGTTTAAAGGTCTTTTTATCTCTTTTATGAACAACACAACTTTATATTGGACCTACCTCCACACAAACCAGGCTTGGTTTGTGAATTACTTGTATTATCAAATAGGTTTAAAGTCGTTTCAGTTTTTTATTGTGATCTTTTACTTAGATAAACTTTTTTTTGAGTTTGCAGCACCAAAAGCTTTACAAAGTCTGTTAAAAAAAGCAACAACCACTCTACAGACACTAGAATATAACGTTACTTTCACGCACTTGTATTTCTATTTTACATTATTTTTAGTCATAAGCTTTTTATAAATTTTATGCTGTTTGGACCTTATTTTTTATTGAAGTTGTTAACGTTATTCTTATTTATTATCTTGATATCAGCAGCAAATCTAATTAATTCAAGGCATGTTGTTTATATTTTCGTTTCTCTAGAAATTATATTCACAACAATCGTTATGCTGCTATTAACACTTTCTCGATTGCATGATGACTTGAATGGTGTTGTTTTTGGTTTATTTCTTTTGGGTTTAATCGCTTGTGAAGCTGCATTAGGTCTTATTCTTTTAATAAGCATTCAGAACTCTCAACTCAAGTTTTATTAAACACTATGGAGTCTTTATACAGAAGTCAAAATATAAATAATTTTAAATTGTCTCATATTACTAGCCAACATTACATACTTTTTTTAAACAAGTATGTAAAATGCATTTACCTACACAGCGATCAATCATCTGCACAACTTTGTTTAAAAGATCAATCAGACCTTTTTTTCGTTTTAATCTTTTTAAACAAGTCAACATTTTTTAAATTTGATTTGTTTACTGACCTGATTGTAACTGACAGTCAGCTTAAAAAACGATTTTTGGCCGACTATTTGATCAATTCTACATTAAACAGCAACAATTTAAGGTTGACCTGCAAAGTAGAAGAAGGAAGGTCTCTTCTATCAATTACATCTAAATTCAAGGCCAGCTCATGGGCAGAGCGTGAAGCTTACGACTTGTTTGGCTTGTTCTTTATTGGCAACCCTGATTTAAGACGTTTATTAACTGATTATGGGTTTAAGGGCCACCCTCTAAAAAAAGATTACCCATTAACTGGTTATTATGAACTCTCATTTAAAGATTCAATAAAACAAATAAACTTAACTTCTATTGAAACAACGCAAGTTTTTAACTTTAAATATTCAGCTTAAACAAGAGTTCTTTTTGCAAACAATGAAACATGTCGTTTTAGTGTCCTTTTTTTTTAATAATCTTTTTATTTAGCTTTTAAACAACAGAAGGTGAAGACTGAACTGTAATCACATCAATTTAAAACATGTTCACCTCGGTATCTTCGGACTTTAAAGCTTCAAGTTTTCAAATGGGTTTTGTACAGCCAGCTAGTTCATCTATGCTTGGTATTGTTGATTTACATCATACAATTATGTTTTATTTAATTGTTGTTTTTTTTTTGGTCTCTTGGGTACTTTTAAGACTGATAATAAATGAGTCAGGCCATTCTTTCTTTTTTACTTCTGTGCTGCCTTTAAATTTGAAAAGATTTTCAGGTTTTCAGCATTGTGCACTGTTAGAAATTGTTTGGACAGTCTTGCCTAGTCTAGTAATTTTTTCCATAGCAATCCCTTCGTTGTCTTTATTGCACTCAATTGATGAGTTTATTGACCCATTAGTTACTTTAAAGGTTATAGGTAATCAGTGGTATTGGAGTTATGAATATTCCGATTATACATACACTGACCTTCAGAACTCTGTATGTTTTGATAGTAATTTGAATTTAGAAACGCCAGTGAGAGATCTGTTAGAAGTAGACCGCGAAGTTGTGTTGCCTTCAAAAACCACTATTCGGTTTTTAATCACAGCTGAAGATGTTCTGCACAGCTGGGCAGTTCCCTCGTTAGGAATTAAAATGGATGCGGTACCTGGGCGGTTGAATCAAGTTATCTCTACTATCTATAAGCCTGGCTTTTTTTACGGACAATGCTCTGAATTGTGTGGCATCGGTCATGGTTTTATGCCAATCAAAATAAAAGTTGTATCCGTTTTAGACTATTATCAATGGGTCTGTTCTCAATATTTATTAGAGCCTGAGTTATCATTGCCTTATTCATCAAATGGCATTCTAGAGTTTTTTTTCATTTTAAAAAAACGAGAATCCGGCTCGAATCTTCTAATCAGCAATTATTCTTTTTTAATGCATACTGGAAAACAGAGCACAGCGTTCTTCGTTGAGTCTTTGCTAAAAAGAGTGCTTTAAATTTTCCATTTATGTGGTTGTGTTTTTAACAATAGCTTTTGACTACGTTTTCTTTTCGCGAATCTATTTATGTTTTTTTTTCAAAGCTCTAACTATTTAAACAGCACCTCGTCTTACTTTACTAGTCTTGTGGATAACCCATCTTTATTTACTATATTGATAGAGGACTTTGTAACTAATCATCTTGTTAATGTAGATAATTTATTCGTCTACAATTTTAAAAGTGACTGTTATTTTCTATTCATTTTCTCTATTGTAAGTTTTGTACTCTCCTTTTCTTTGTTTTTTGTATCATATCTTCTAGGCACCTCTGTTGTTATTTTAGACGTTGAAAAACGTTCAGCTTATGAATGTGGATTTTCACCCGTTGAAGATTCGAGAAAAACCGTTGACTTAAAATTTTATAAAACGGCTATCTTATTTCTAGTTTTTGATATAGAAGTGTTATTTTTGATTCCTTGGTGTGTTGCTTTATTAACAAATTCTTCTTCACACTTAATTTATATGAAGACCAGTGCCCCTTTTTTATTCATTCTGTTGATCGGCATTGTTCTGGAATATAAAGAAAATCTTTTTAAGTGGTAACTTTATGGACTTGCACACTCAAAACTTATTAGCGTCTTTTGTTGTTGTTTTTTTAATTAGCTTGTTTAATTCCACAAATATTTATTATACCGTTTTGTTGATGGTAAACATTTTCATTATTTATTTTATTTTTTTAATGTGCTTAAATTTTGATTTCATTGCGCAAGCTTTTTTGATCATTTATGCAGGTGCTGTTGTCATTCTCTTTTTATTAGTCATCATGTTATTTGATGCACCAAAACCAGCAGGGCCTGTTTTAAGCCCAGAAACCAACTTCTACAGCTTATCAAAAACACTACTTTTTATTTTTTCTAACGTGTTATTCTTAACTTTAATTTTTTATTTTTTGACTAAGTATTATCTTTTTTTTAGTGTTTCCTCACACTTGCACATAGAAAAAAGCTTTGTACATACACCATTAACAATGTTTTTTAATAATACGAATATTGTAAATTTAGGTAATCATATGTTTAACTTTTTTTATTTAGAGCTTTTGATTTTAGGACAACTTTTTATTATTATAATTTTGGGTATTTCTTTGTATTTTAAAAAAGATTGTGAGCACAAAGCCAAATAAAAATTCGTTTAAAAGAAATGTCATTTTGAATTTTGGGCCGCAACACCCAGCGGCTCATGGAGTATTGAGGTTATTATTACATCTAGATGGTGAGTATGTTATAAAAGCCGACCCCCACGTGGGTTTGTTACACCGAGGTACTGAAAAATTGATGGAGTATCGCAATTATACACAATGCCTTCCTTATATGGATCGATTAGACTATGTCTCAATGATGGTACAAGAGCATTGTTTTAGCTTATCTGTAGAAAGCTTACTGAATCTTAAAGTGTCAAAAAGATCACAAATCATACGCATATTGTTTGATGAAATTACACGAATATTGAATCATATTTTGTCTATTACTACGCATGCCTTAGACATAGGCGCTTTAACCCCCTTTCTTTGGGGTTTTGAAGAAAGAGAAAAGCTGATGCAATTTTATGAAAAAGTTTCAGGAGCCCGGTTGCATGCCGCTTATATAAGAATTGGTGGCCTTTCGCAAGACTTGCCAGAAGCTATTTTAGAAGACATCTATTTATTTTCTTCTCAATTTAATTCTAGAATTGATGAGCTTGAAGAGCTTTTATCAAAAAACCGTATTTGGTTGTTGCGGTTGTCTGACATCGGAGTTGTTCTGAAAAATGAGGCTTTATCTTATGGATTTAGCGGTGTTATGCTTCGCGGTTCTGGCATTCCTTGGGACCTTAGGAAAACGCAACCTTACTCTGGTTACGATAGTTTGAATTTTAAAACAGTTATTGGTTTAAAAAATGATTGTTTAGATCGGTACAAATTAAGAATTTTAGAAATGAGACAATCGTTATTTATTATACAACAGTGTCTGAACAACTTACCTCGGGGTTGTGTCAGCTCAGACAATTACAAATTAAATTCAAATTCAAGGCTAAGAATAAAAAATAATATGGAGTCCTTAATTACCCATTTTAAGCAATTTTCTAAATCTTTCCAAATCAAACCAAACTCAACTTATAAATCAGTAGAAGCACCCAAGGGCGAATTTGGTGTTTTTATCGTTTCAGATGGTTCTTCAAATCCTTACCGCTGTAAGTTGAGAGCTCCTGGATTTTACCACCTGCAAAGCCTGGATTTTATGTCCAGAAATCATATGTTAGCTGACGTTGTTGCTAATATAGGTACACAAGATATAGTTTTTGGTGAAGTTGATCGATAACGAAAAAATGTCACTCCTAAACATATTAGAATTCTTATACGCGAGTTATTTGTTTAATATTTATATTTCTTTTTTGATAATTGTACTTTTATTTACAATTTACTATAAAAACATAAAAGAGCTTCCTTTAAGGGATTACTCTCGTTTCATTATTTTTTTACTAATTTATTTTCTATTTATATACGCTTATACTTTAATTGTCTATTTTGCATTTGATCAAGATTTCGCATCCTACCAGTTGATTCAAACTTTCAATTTTTACAGACTTTCATTCAATTTTGCGGTGGACAATTTATCTCTGTTGTTTCTCTTGTTAACCTCTTTTATCATGCCTCTTTGCATTCTATTACATTACAATTTTTCTGTAAAGCAAGCATATTGCCTAGCAAACAATAAAAACATCTCATTAAACTTTCAGCTTAAAAATTCAACTTCTTTTATTATTTTATTGTTTCTTTTGTTTATTATTTTATTTATCTTTTTTACGACATTAGACTTTTTTATTTTTTTTGTTTCTTTTGAAAGTTCTGTCATACCTCTTTTTTTGTTCATAAATTTATACGGATCTAGATTAATCAGTCGGTTAAAGGCATCCTACTACATGTTTTTTTTTACCACACTTAGCTCTATTACTTTTTTATTGAGTCTCTTTTTTATTTTTTATCTCAATGGCAGTCTGAATATCCTTTTCTTGAGTTTTAATACACACACAGCAGATCTTCAAAGACTTTTGTGGTTTTCTCTGTTTATACCAGTAGCTTCAAAAATACCTGTAGTGCCATTTCATATTTGGTTACCCGAAGCTCACGTTGAGGCTCCTACAGAAGGTTCGGTTTTGTTAGCAAGCTTAATGTTAAAGCTTGGAGCATACTTTTTACTGAGGTTTTTAATACCACTACTGCCTTTAGGCTTAAAGTTCTTTATCCCATTAACATACAGTTTGTTTACTTTAAGTCTTTTGTACACATCATGCCTGATCTTTCTACAAATTGACTTGAAAAAGATAATAGCCTACTCCTCAATAGCTCATATGAATCTAGGTTTGTTGGGCTTGTTCTCTGGAACTATGGAAGGTGTTGAAGGGAGCTTGTATATGTTTTTCACGCATGGTATCATATCAAGTGGCCTCTTTATTTGTATTGGTTGGTTGTATTCTAGATTTCATACCAGAATTGTTTTAAGCTACACGGGCATCACATTTCAACTGCCATTGTTAAGTCTTATGTTTTTTATTTTCGTTTTAGGCAATTTGTCTTTTCCAGGCATGGGTAGCTTTGTTAGCGAACTCTTAATAATTTTAAGTGTCTTTCAAAAAAATTTATTTTTGGGTGCCTTATGCTTATTGTCTTCTTTCTTGTGCACTCTGTATTCTTTTTTACTGTATACTCGGGTTTTCTTTGGTTCACCGCTATCTTATTTCTGTTCTAATTCTATTAATACGACTTTACATATTCGAGCAGGAAATACAATAACAGCTTATTTTTTAACAGACCAAACGCTTAATGTAGCCCATAAGATTTCGCGGTCTGAGTATTTTATACTCTTTTTTCTTGCTCTTTATACCTTATTCACAGGATTTTTCCCCACGGTGTACCTAAACTTTGTGGAGTCTTATTCCTATCAGTTGCTCTTAACATTGAATTTTTAACCCATGCGTTTGAATCTATACCTTTTATTACCCGAAATTCTTTTTTTATCTTCTATCTCTATTCTTATTGTTAAAGATTATATCATTGACAGCTGTAAAATGAAATGTGACTATATGTTATCTATGTTAAATTATGTCTTTTTGTCATTAATTTTTTTGTATTTTTTAGAATTGTTTTTTTACTCAACCAATAATTATCACTTAATCACCTGCAACAACTTCTATTTAACTGAATTCAGCATTATTATAAAGTTGTTATGTTCGTTTCTGGCTTGGTCTCTTTTATTAATTAAAAAAACAAAACAAAAGCCTCATTTACATACAGGATTATCAAAACGTTATCTTATTGTTTTTTGTTTTTCGTTTTTTAGTTTGCTCTTATTTATTATGTCTTACAACTTCATCACATTAATTCTGACAATAGAACTTCTAGGGTTATCTTGTGTTGTTTTGATCACTGAAGTTGAGTTAAACGATCAATCAACCACCATATTGAATAAAGGACCTTCCCTGTCTTATTATTTGATGCATGTGACAGGCTCAATTATGCTTCTTATGGGAGTATTGGCAATTTACACGGTGTGTGGAACTTTGAATTTGGGTGAATTATCTCTTTTGATCTCAGAAGAGTATCAAGATTATCAAATACCTTTTTTGCTAAATGTAGGTTTACTTTTCCTTTTTTCAGGACTTTTTATAAAAATGGGTTTATCCCCATACTATTCTTGGATCCTTCGTTCTTATAGAAATCTAAATATGTTTAATCTTGCTTATTTCCTTGTTATCTTAAAAATAGCCTATTTTTCTGTTATTTACCAGCTACTCTTCTTTATTCCAGAACTATCTATGCATTTTAACAACTTATTTCTTTTTATAGCATTATTAAATATATTCGTGGGTCCTCTAGTGACAATACAACAAACAACTTTAAAAAAGTTGTTAATTGGTTCTTCCATAACTAATGCAGGTTACTTGGTTATAGGTGTCTGTTTTGATCTGCAATCTTTTGAAAATACCTATTTTTTGTCATTTATAATAGCGTACAGTTTGGCAATGTTAGGTTTCTTTCTTATAGAAGGGATAGCTTCTTTAGTTTTTTCTATTCAAGGAGCAACTACTTTGGCTGATTTTCAACGCCTTCCTTCATTGTTAAAAATGCAGTTTGTTTTTATTTTGTTTTGTTTAATGGGATTCCCACCCACATTTAATTTTTTCGTCAAAATAAAGTTGCTATTATTCTTGTTTTATTATGGTCCTTTTTTTTCGTATACTATTTTTATTTTTAGCATTCTTGCCATGTTCTACTATTTATCTTTTATTATAAACTTTATCAGTGTAGATACTTGCGCAAACACGCAGCCAACGAAAGCCGCAAACAAAGACTCGACGTTATATCTTTATGAGTACTCTCTTCTGTTTTTAATAACATTTTTGGCTATTAATGCTTTTCCTTTGTTTATAAGCTTTTTACCCCTAGTCACTTAAGATTTGTTATGCTGTTAAGTCCAATAATTTTAACTATTATTTCTTCATTACTCATTTATATTTGTTTATTGATTCAGATAGCTTATTCTACACTGCTTGAACGTAAGGTTATGGCAGCTATACAAAGGCGATTAGGTCCAAATGTTTTGGGTGTCTGTGGCTTAGGACAACCTCTTGCTGATGGTTTAAAGCTGTTAATAAAAGAAACTATTATTCCTTCCAAGTCTGATAGGTTCTTGTTTATAGTTGCTCCTATTATCACTTTCTTTTTATCATTACCTAGTTGGTCTGTCATTCCTTTGTCTTCTTTAGGCGCTCTTGTAAACATCAGCACAAGTGCAGTTCTTATTTTTATGATTTCTTCTTTAGGTGTCTATGGTGTTATTTTAGGAGGTTGGTCCAGTAACAGCAAATATGCCGTTATGGGGTCTATTAGATCTGTAGCTCAGATGATCTCCTATGAGGTTATTCTTGGTTTTACAATCATGCCAGTCTTTGTTATTTCCAAATCTTCAAATTTATACAGTATTGCTCTTATGCAAGGCAGCCTTTGGAACGTTTGTTGTGTTGTTCCAGCCTCTGTTTTGTTCTTTATAGGCACGTTAGCTGAAACAAACAGAGCACCTTTTGATTTACCTGAAGCTGAAGCTGAATTAGTTGCTGGTTTTAATGTTGAATATTCTTCATTAATTTTTGCGCTCTTTTTTTTAGGTGAATATGCAAATATTCTTTTAATGTCTGTGCTATACTCCATTTTATTTTTAGGCGGTTGGAATTTTGCCTTTATTCAAAGTTTTTTTCAAGTTGAGTTTTCATTTCTATTTGAATTCTTATCAAGTTCATTAAAAGTAGTTTTAATTCTGTTTATTTTTGTATGGGTCCGCGCTTCATTTCCGCGATTTCGGTTTGACCAGTTAATGAATTTGTGTTGGGTTGATCTTTTGATGTTTTCTTTTTGTTTTTTATTGGTGTATTGCGTGTCGACTGCAGTTGTTTATCAAAATATCTACTGCAGTGAGTTCTTTTTTAACATAGCTTATACAAGAATGTTCTATTGTACTTTCGAGTAGTCTTTTGTCTCTATTTTTCTTTGTGTTTTTAACAATAACTTTTATCAAATTTGCACTTTTATTAACCAAACATGCGCAATTTCAAATCATTTTTTTTAAACAGTAATAAATTTTTATCAAAAAATTCTTTAATTGATCAGTACGAATTGCTTTTCTGTATTTATGTGGCAATTGGTCAGAAGCAGTCAACTGTTGCAAATCTTTTTTCAATTTTAAAGCGAAATAAAGCTAATAGCTATACAACGGTGTTTTCAGCCAATGCTTCTTCATCAGCTCCTGAGCAGTTTGCTGCTCCTTATTCTGGCTGTACATTAGGTGAGTTTTTTAGAGACTTGGGTTTAAGTGCATTGATCATTTACGACGACTTGAGTAAACAAGCAGTTGCATATAGGCAAATGTCGCTTTTGCTCCGACGACCTCCAGGAAGAGAAGCGTACCCTGGTGATATATTCTATTTGCATTCACGCTTATTAGAACGATCGGCAAAATTGTCAGAGACTTTGTCCAGTGGTGGCTCGCTAACAGCATTGCCTATTATAGAAACACAAGCAGGTGATGTCTCCGCCTACATACCCACAAATGTAATTTCTATTACAGATGGACAGATCTTTTTGGAGTCTGAGCTTTTTTACAAAGGTATCAGACCAGCTATAAACTTTGGTTTGTCCGTCAGTAGGGTAGGTTCAGCCGCACAAAAGCCTTACATCAAGAAAGTAGCGGGTAGTTTAAAATTAGAGCTTGCACAATATCGAGAAATTGAAGGCTTTGCTCAGTTCGATTACGAGCTAGACCCACAAACACAACGCTTGTTGACAAGAGGAATCCGTATTGTAGAGTTATTAAAACAAAACCAATACAAGCCATTGTCAATGAATATGCAACTTATTTTGATATATGCTGGAGTTAATGGATTTTTGGATAAATTGCCAATAGATAAAATACAGGAGTATACGGAATCTTTGGAATCTTATCTACAGCTGTCAGAGAATTATACATCCAATACTTACGCTCTCTCTTTTTCAAATTACATTGAGTTCTATAACAAAGTGCAAAATACTATGAACCTCGAAAACTACATAAGCTTTTTTTTATTACCTACAAGGTTATTAGAAAAAGAACATTCAAAATACTTAACTTCATATAAACTTGTAAATCAATTTTCTACAACATCAAAAAACTTAAAAAACGGTGTTGACTCTTTATTACTGAATATAGCATCTTTAATAGAAATCAAATAGTATGCCTCAGCTTGACGTTTTGAATTTTAAAGTACAAATTCTTTATATTTTTGTCTATGTCTTTAGCATGTTTATTTGCACTACGTTTTATTTTTTGCCAAGGGTTTCAAGTTTATTAAAAGCGCGAACGTTACTTCTAAAAAAATAAGATTTGATTGAATTTGAGAGGCTTCATCTTTGTTTATTAAAAACACATTGTTAACCACTTGTGAGTACTTATCTAAAATAAAACAATAACACATGACAAAAAACTCTACATATATTACAAAATCAACTGGTATTATAGTAACACTAAAAGATGGTATCGCTGAAATTCACGGCTTAAATGATGTTCAATCTGGTGAATTGATTATGTCTTCGTCAAAAAATTATGGCTTAGTTTTAAATTTGCAAAAATCCCTAGTCTCTGCTGTTTTTTTATCGGAAATAAATTTAAAAGCTGGTGAATTTGTACAGCGATTGTACAACTTAATAAATATACCCATTAGTATCTTTGCATTAAGCTCTGTATTGAATTCTTTAGGCAATGATTATAAGTTTGATAATCTAAAAAATAAAAACCTGTTCATAATGCTGGACTTCTCTTCTAGAAATACAGAGATAAAAGCTCCTGGCATTCTGGTCCGCCAATCTGTAGGTGAACCTTTGAGTACAGGCATAAAAATAGTTGATTGTGTAGTTCCTATTGGTCGAGGTCAGCGTGAACTTATTATTGGTGACAGACAAACCGGAAAAACAGCTATAGCTATAGACACTATCATAAATCAAACTCTTTAAAGAGTAACAAATCTATCATGTTTAGTCCATTAGAACAATTTGAATTAATAAGTTTATTTAGAATAAACGCCTTTGGCCTTGATTTCTCAATTATCAACTCATCTTTTATTTTCTTTATCAACTTATTTTATATTTATATTCTATTTTCACCTTTTTTGTCAAAGTTGAAAGTAATTCCTACAAATGGATACCAATTGTGTTTTGAGCAGTTCTACATTATTGTTCAAAATATTCTTGTGAGTAACAGTGGGCTCTCTAATCAATTTTACTTCCCAGTCATCTTTAATTTAGCTTCTTTTTTATCTATCTCTAATTTTATAGGCCTGATACCTTTTGGATTTACTGTAACCAGCCATATATTAATTACATTAGCATTATCTTTTTCTATTTTCTTCTCCATTAATTTTCTAGGTGTGAAGAAACACAGAATGAAGTTTTTGGGACTCTTCTTGCCAAGCGGCACGCCCTTTGCTATCATGCCTTTTTTGTTCTTAATCGAGCTGTTAAGCTACGTATCTAGAGTATTTAGTTTGGCCATTCGTTTGTTTGCAAACATGATGTCAGGTCACACCTTGTTGAAGATCTTAACTTCGTTTTTATTTTCAAGTTTAACTCTGTGCAGCTTTTATCTTTTCTTAAATGTTTTGCCGATAGCCCTGTTACATGTTATTATAGGGATGGAGATTTGTATTGCTATACTTCAAGTTTATGTTTTTTTAGTTCTGTCTTGCCTATATCTAAATGATATAACACACATAGGACATTAAACCATCAACGCTTTTAGATCTTCAAGAAAAGTTTTATTATGAAAGACCAGGTTTAGTGCATTTATTTCCTTGCACAGATTGGTGGCTAATAAGGTTCACTGGGTTTTTCTGCAGTGAGTTTAGCACATTCTGGAGCATGGCCAAGATGGTTAAGGCGTGGGTTTTTGATACTTATATGCGAAGGTTCGAATCCTTCTGTTCCAGCGAGTGCTCTTTCATAACAAGGTCAATCATTTCGTTGCACAGATTGGTGGCTAATAAGACTCACTCGGTTTTTAAGGAGTTGGTTGGTTTACAATTATTGTTTGTTTTGCATTTTAATTTATTAGAATGTAGTTTAAGTGTGTATTATGGATAGTTTGAATATATAGTTATGGGACGTTATGAAAAATGCGATAAGTCATGAGTACACAATAAATACTTGTGAATCTCCCTCGAGAAAACTTAAATTCTTAAATTTATGTTAGTAACAAAATGAAATGAAACATCTTAGTAATTTTAGGAATTAAAATCAAACGAGATTCCGTTAGTAGTGGTGAGCGAATGCGGAAAGGGTTAAATTATGTTGTTCTTTAGTATTGTGTCTGTAGAATTATTTGGAATGGTAAGCAAAATAGAGTGATAGCCTCGTATACAGAATCTTTACAAAAAAGTTCAACACAACAAAAAAGTAAATTGAAGAAATGTTGCTTTAATTGAAAAAGGGAGTACCATCTTCCAAACCTAAATATACTGTATATATCGATAGTGAATTAGTACTGTGAAGGAAAACTGAAAAGTACCCGTAATTGAGGGGCTGCCAATAATAGTAATTTGTTGGTATAGTGAAAAGATCTTGAAATAGTGCACACATATAGCAATTTTGATCTAAATGGTTAAAATGTGCCTTTTGTATAATGAACCAACGAGTTCAATACAGATACGAGTTTAACACCAAATTAGGTAGGCTTATTTAACAAAAGTGTAGAGCACCATATCTGAAGTATCTGTATTTAAACCCGAAACCGTATGATCTAGCCATGGGCAGGTTGAAAAGATTTCATTGTAGGTCTTAGAGGACCGAACCCGTATCTGTTGAAAAAGATTGGGATGACCTGTGGTTAGGAGTGAAAAGCTAATCGAATTCGGTGATAGCTGGTTTTTCGCGAAATCTATTTAAGTAGAGCTGCTGTATCAAGACAATAGGGGTAAAGCTCTTTTTAGTTGCGGATGATGTGATAGTTTTACCAATGCTTTTAAAACTTTGAATACTATATTATTGATAAAGATACAGTTAGACAGACGTATGATGAGAAGGTCTTACGTCGAGAGGGAAACAGCCCAGATTCTTTGATAAGGTTCTAAAATTGCTTTTTTGTAAAGATACAACATATCGTCATTTAACCATAAGGTAGGCTTAGAATCAGCCATCCTTTTTAGAAAGAGTAACAACTCATTGGTTATTGATATTTGTATTAGAAATGTACAGGAAATAAAAAGCATACCGAAGCAGGAATTGTCTTATAATAATAACTGTGTCACATTATTATAAGCAAGGTAGCGAAACGTTCTATTTCTCATATAAGATACATTGTAAAATGTGTTGAAGAGCTTAGGAGTGTTTATGTTGGTATGAGTAATGTATAATATAGTCAAAATCTATATCATCGAAAGTCTAAGGTTTTCTACATTATGTTTGGCAGTGTAGAGTAAATCGGTCCTTTAGCAACAAAAGAACTTTTATGTGTGATAGGTTATCTTGCGCAACTCGTTTGTTGTAGATTTTTAGATATAAATTTATGGCAGTTGCGCAACAAGAAATAAAAAAATGATCCGTACCTTAAACCGACACAGGTAGACAATTAGAGAATATTACGATGTTTGAAAGAATGCTGTTGAAGGAACTCGGCAAAAGAGCTCTGTAACTTCGGGATAAAGAGTACCATTGTTCCAATATAGTGAACATGGTAGCATAAATCGGGGGTGGCGACTGTATAATAGAAACACAGATCTTTGCAAACTTGAAAAAGGACGTATAAAGATTGAAGCCTGCCAATCTATTGGTATCTTAAATACTGGCGGTGTCTTGTTTGATGCTTCTGGTATAAAGACCTTTAAACGGCGGCTGTAACTCTGACGGTCCTAAGGTAGCGAAATCTCTTGTCATTTAATTGATGACCTTGTGAATGGTTTAACGACTGCCCCGCTGTCTCCAATGGTAATTCAATGAAATTGAACTTTGCGTGAAGATGCGCAATATTTAAAGCTGGACGGAAAGACCCTGTGCACCTTTACTATAATTTTAGTTTGTTTTTACGTTGCAACTTTATAAAGTTGATTTAAACTGTGCTGGAAAGTGGTAGTCAATGAAAAAAAAATTCTAGATTAGGAAGATTTTTTGAGACTTTTTAGAGAGACCACTCTGTTTTCAACGTGAAACTAATTTCTTTTAGAAAGATCGATTATAATTGGTAGTTTGATTGGGGCGATCTCCTCCTAAAGGATAACGGAGGAGTCTGTAGGTTAATAAAAGCATAAGGGTGAATATTAGCTGGATTGTAAAACATATACGTTGAACAAGGACGAAAGTCGAGCCTATTGACCCAGTGATTCTGTATGGAAAGGTCATTTTGCTTAACAGATAAAAGGTACGCCAGGGATAACAGGCTAATGACTCTTTAGAGATGTTATCAATAGGGTCGTTTGGCACCTCGATGTCGGCTCAACCTCTCCAGGTGCTGAAGAAGGTACCAAGGGTTAGGCTGTTCGCCGATTAATAGGTTACGTGAGCTGGGTTTAGACCGGCGTGAGCCAGGTTGGTCCCTATCCTCTTTAAATGCATTAAATCTTTGAAAACAATTAGCTCTAGTACGAGAGGACCGAGTTTGAGGAAGCCTCTTGTGTAACAGCAATAAAATTTTGTGTAGCTACGCTTCTAGAAATATGTAATTGTATAATCGCCTTTTGTCGCGAGAAGACCTTTTTAAAAAAAGATGTCGGTATGGTTGGCACAGACTAAGCCTTTGATAGGTATACATTGGACAACTTGCAAAAGTGGAAGGTTGTATATACTAATAGTAGCCAGTAAGTAAAATAAGACGGGAAGATAGCCAAGTGGTCAAAGGCTTTAGACTGTAAATCTAACGGGTTAATTCTCTTCGTGGGTTCGAATCCCACTCTTCTCAACTTCACACCACGTTTATGAATGCTTTTTTTCTATATAAATAATTATGAGATCGCATCTATGTGACAAAAATGTGTTAAACACTTCACAAAGACACTTTAGCTTGAATTGTAAAGGTCTTTTTTCTTTTCTATACAACCATTTAATCTCTTACCCCACACCAAACAACCTAAACTATTTTTGGAATTTTGGATCACTCGCTGGTATTTTTTTAACAATCCAGATAATTAGTGGTATATTTTTAGCCATGCATTACACATCTAACATAGAAGGTGCCTTTAATTCCATTGAAAATATAATGCGAAACATCAACAACGGTTGGTTTGTAAGGTACATTCATTCTAATGGCGCTTCTATGTTTTTTGTAGTTGTTTATTTGCACATTGCTCGTGGGTTGTTCTATAAAAGTTTTAAATACGAATCAAGGACTGTTTGGTTTTCTGGGTTGGTTATATTAGTGCTAATGATGGCTACGGCTTTTATTGGTTATGTTTTGCCTTGGGGTCAGATGAGTTATTGGGGAGCTACCGTTATAACCAATATTTTTTCAGCAGTACCTATTGTAGGTCCTAGCTTTGTTAATTGGCTTTGGGGTGGTTTTTCTGTAGGTGCTGCCACGCTAAGTAGGTTCTTCAGTTTTCATTATGTATTGCCTTTTTTGATTGTTTTTGTTGTTATACTTCATCTGTCAGAATTGCATTTAATTGGATCTAGCAACCCATTTCCTTACGATCACCACCAATTTATAACTAAAAAAGTTTTCTTTTACCCCTATTTTATAATAAAAGACCTTTTTGGTTTGATCGTTTTTTTGTGTATTTATTTAACGTTTGTTTTTTTTGCTCCCAACCTTCTTGGTCATAGTGATAACTATATTGAAGCTAATTCCCTTGTAACACCAGCACACATCATACCTGAATGGTATTTTTTGCCCTTTTATGCAATTTTAAGGTCGATACCTTCAAAGATTGGTGGCATAATATTCATGTTTGGGGCTATCTTTGTATTCTTTACATTACCTCACCTTAACATGCTGATTTCTTCGTTAACTTTAAAGAAAAACATTTTTGGGCTGTTGAGAAATCGACACAGAACTCCTTTTTACTTTCCTTACAAAACCCGCGCCGAAAAAATAATTTTGACGGTTGTATTCTTTTTATTTATTTCATTGGGTTGGTTAGGATCTATGCCTGTCATGTATCCTTATACGGTTATAGGCTTGATTTATAGCTTAAGTTTTTTCATTTCAATCTACTTATATGCTCTTGTAGCTTCGGTTTAGAATTTATCTTTTAGCCACGTTCGTTTTTAATTCTGTAATTGTATGTTAGCCTCTCTAAACTTTTAGTAATCAACCTACATGTTCTCTATCATGCTGATGCCTTTTAAATTTATTTATTCGTCAATTTTAATTGCCGGTGGCTCTGCCACTACTTATGTATTTTTAAGGCCTTTAAAAAGTCTTATATCCCACTCAATTTTTTCCGAGTTATCTCTTACCACCCAGACCGATTTTGACAAGTTGACAGCAAACAATGTTGATCAATATGCAATTAATGTCTCAGAGCACTCAAAGAACTTCACGTCTTTCTGTGATGCATGCTACAATTTTATAGATATAAAAACATCGTTTTGGTTGTTTATAATGTTAGGTACTGCCTTAACCTTCGTTTTTTTCCACTGCTCATTTAAAGCCTTGACAAGAATTGTCAAGTCAATGTTTAATCCTTACGATTATTATTACAGCTTTGGCTACTATGCAAAACCCGAACAACAGAGCTTGCAAGACAGTTTAATGTTGTTATCTGAGCAAGTTGAGTGCTTATTAAGAGCTGTCGAACATAACGAAAGGTCAATATGCTTGTTGAGGTCTGACTTAGAGGATCAAATTGCGTTAGAGCAAGCTCTGGTTAAAGAAACTGTTTATAAACAAACTTTAATCTGCGTCGAATCAACAAAAAAAATGTTAAAAGATTACTCTGAGCACTATTCAGAATTGCTGGACATATGTAATCAGAATATAACAAAAAACTCCAAGCGTTTAGAAAATGTTTATAAAATAAACAAAGCTATAAATTGCAAGCTTATCTACATCTCAAAAAGGATGGAGGCCTTAGACAGCCCTGAGGTGCAGTTTGACGAACTGTCAGAAAGCATTACAAATGACCAAATTTCGGTTCATTCCATAGCGTTATCCGGTAATGTTAGCTTAAATGCAACAGTCCGTTTAAAAGATTTAAATGAAAAGATTGATCAATACGATGAAAATTTTTATAAATTCTGTCTTAATAAGATAGAAGGTGCTCGTATCCATTGTGATAACAAAGATTCAACTGTTTTTAATTTCTTTGACAGCAATGCTTATTTTAGTCAAAAGTACTCTAATTTCATACCAACACACTTTTTCACCGTTGGTTGCAACAGTACTCACAACAACACAATGAGTACAGGCTTCTTTAACATTAATAATGCAAAGGGAGTTAGTTCTAAATCCGGTTGGGATAGTGAAGTCTTTGTAAATTTCCAACAATTAAGTATTGTCGAAAAAGGTTGCGTAATTGTAGGTTCTTCGTTACATCAGAAGTTGGACAAGACTTTTTACCAGTCACTTGTTAACAATTGTTACAGTAAAAAGTTCATTATGAGTTTTTTGATAAGTGACTAAGTGTGTAAACATCAGTGCTTGGACTGTTAGCTCAGTGGTAGAGCTTTAGTTTGTCGTACTAAAGGCCATGGGTTCAAGTCCCATACAGTCCGCAACACAATTGAGTTCTGATAAATTTTACTTGCAGTGCCTTGTTCTTTAAAAATGTGTTGGAGGGTTAGCTCAGTGGTAGAGCAAAGCATTGAAAATGCTTGGGTCATGGGTTCGATTCCCTTACCCTCCACGCGCACAGTTCTAGAGTTCTGATAAATTTTACTTGCAGCGCCTTGTTCTTTAAAAATGTGGTGCTCAGTGGTAGAGCAAAGCATTGAAAATGCTTGGGTCATGGGTTCGATTCCCTTACCCTCCACGCGCTGCAGTTCTAGAGTTCTGATAAATTTTACTTGCAGCGCCTTGTTCTTTAAAAATGTGGTGCTCAGTGGTAGAGCAAAGCATTGAAAATGCTTGGGTCATGGGTTCGATTCCCTTACCCTCCACGCGCTG
>Ga0306871_1000235_pt1 | contig 22419 bp, 19 predicted proteins | sample AntRauMeHopE1497_FD_190447 | JGI IMG/M metagenome (GOLD analysis project Ga0306871, IMG submission 190447) | Saline lake microbial communities from Rauer Islands, Antarctica - Metagenome Hop E1 #497 (v2) (version 2) | ecosystem: Environmental > Aquatic > Non-marine Saline and Alkaline > Saline ... | reverse complement strand
CACTTCATTGGTCATTGCATTGTTAGAAGCACCGCCTAACCAGGGTACTGATATGGTTCGCGCATAAAACAGTGCACCAAAGAAGGCCGCAAAGAACATCACCTCAGAAAAAATAAACCATGCCATACCTTGACGGTAAGAGCGACCTAACTGGGCGCTATACAAACCTGACATTGACTCATCAATTTGGTTTTTAAACCACCCTACAATCATTACCAGCAGTAAACCTAAGCCAGCAATTAGTGTGTAAGCACCGTAGCCATCTTTATCTCTGGTTGATTCAATAATGAAATTACCAGCGCCTAGCGCAATTAAAAATAAAGCAACTGCGCCAACAATGGGCCAAATACTTTGTGCGGGTACGTAGTATTTTTGGTATTCTTCTTCAGCCATATTGTGCTTCCTTCCTTAATTCATCGCTACATCGACGGTATCTTTATCAACCGTTCTGGTAATGTCATATAACGTATATTGCAAGGTGAAAAATGTTATATCTTCGGGTAGTTGCGGATCAACATAAAATACCATGGGCATAAGCGCTTCTTCACCCGCTTTTAAAGGCTGATGCTGAAAACAAAAACACTCCGTTTTGTTGAGGTATAAAGCGGCAGTACCAGGCGACACAGAAGGCACCGCTTGCGCGATAATATCGCGGTTTGTTGGGTTTCGAACGTAAAAAGCAACTTCGTTCATTTGCCCAGGGTGTACATCAATCTTACGCGTTTGTGCAGTAAACTCCCACGGCATACCTGAGTTAGTGCGAGTAATAAAATCTACCGTAATAGTGCGCGTTTCGTCAATATCGGTGGCTGTGTATACGGCAGCCTCGGTGTTAGTCTTGCCGTTAATGCCTGTCACTTTGCAAAAAACGTCGTATAGCGGCACTAAGGCAAAAGCGAAGCAAAACATGCCAGCAACGAGCAATAAAATTTTATTCACAGTTTTTGTATGGTCTAACGGCGTTCTTACCCCAGCATGGGCACTTTTATCTACTTCATCATCATGTTTATTATCTTGCATATAAAGCTCCTACCTCACTATTGGTGGCGTTTCAAAGGTATGATAAGGCGCTGGTGAAGGAATTTCCCACTCTAAACCTTCTGCTCCATCCCACACTTGGCTAGACACTGACTCACCTTGGTGACGGCACGCTTTTATAATAAGCGCTAAGAAAATTAGCTGTGATAAACCAAATGCGAAGCCTCCGACTGAAATCCATTTATTAAAATCAGCAAACTGCAGCGCATAATCAGGGATACGCCGTGGCATACCCGCTAAGCCGACAAAGTGCATAGGGAAAAACAAAACATTTACCGACACAAGCGAGCACCAGAAATGCCATTTTGCTAAGGTAATATCGAACATCTTACCGGTCCACTTTGGCAACCAATAATAAACAGCTGCCATAATTGAGAAAATGGCCCCAGTGACCAGCACATAGTGGAAATGCGCAACCACAAAGTATGTATCGTGATACTGAAAGTCCGCTGGCACTATCGCAAGCATTAAGCCTGACAGACCGCCAATGGTGAATAAGACGATGAAGGCGATAGCAAACATCATGGGAATTTCAAAGCTTATTGAGCCGCGCCACATAGTAGCCACCCAATTAAACACTTTCACCCCAGTTGGCACCGAAACTAGCATAGTGGCAAACATAAAGAAGATCTCGTACTCCACAGGCATACCCGTTGTAAACATGTGGTGACCCCAAACAATAAAGCTCAATAAGGCGATTGCACCGGTCGCGTAAACCATCGACGCGTAGCCGAACAATTTTTTACGTGAAAAAGTAGGCACTATTTGCGAAATAATACCAAAGGCTGGCAATATCATTATGTACACTTCAGGGTGTCCGAAAAACCAGAAAATGTGCTGAAACAGGACTGGATCTCCACCGCCGGCCGCATCAAAAAAGCTGGTCCCAAAGAACTTATCGGTTAAGACCATGGTCACCGCCGCGGCTAGTACTGGCATTACTGCTATAAGTAAAAATGCGGTAATGAGCCATGTCCATACAAACAGAGGCATTTTCATATAGGTCATGCCAGGAGCACGCATATTAAATATGGTAACAATGACGTTAATGGCACCCATAATTGAACTGATCCCCATTATGTGCACAGAAAATACAAACAAGGCGGTGCTGTCACTACTATAAGTAGTTGATAAAGGTGCGTAAAAGGTCCAACCAAATGCGGGACCACCGCCTTCCATAAACAAAGAAGAAAGCAATATTAAGAACGCGAAAGGTAAAATCCAAAAGCTCCAGTTATTCATGCGTGGCAAGGCCATGTCAGGCGCACCAATCATCATGGGTATCATCCAGTTAGCCAAGCCGGTAAAGGCCGGCATTACTGCGCCAAATACCATTATTAATCCGTGAACGGTGGTCATTTGATTAAAGAAATTGGGTTCTACAATTTGCAGGCCTGGCTGAAATAGTTCAGCGCGAATGACCATTGCCATCGCCCCACCCACCAAAAACATAATGAATGCGAACCACAAATATAGAGTGCCTATGTCTTTGTGGTTCGTAGTGAGTAACCAACGCGATATACCATATGGCGCCTCGTGGTGGTGATGATCATCAATATGATCGCTAGCAACATGGTCTTGAGTATCAGCGTCGCGGTCGCCCGAATGGGTTGTATCAGTAGTGCTAACCATTGTTATTCCTTACCATACATAATTGCGTTAATGTCTTTTGCTTGCACAATATCGCCGGTATCATTACCCCAAGCGTTACGCTCATAGGTGACTACCGCCGCTATTTCTGACATTGTTAGTTGTTTAGCAAATGATGCCATTGAGGTACCTGGACTGCCTTCAACGATAATTCTGATATGTCCAGGAATGTCCTCAAGCGCAAGAGCAGAACCTTTAAGCGCCGGAAATACGCCGGGTAGCCCCTCACCGTTTGGCATGTGGCAGGCTGCGCAAACGGCACCATATACTTTTTCACCTTGGCTCATTAGCTCATCCATGCTCATGTTCATAGACAGCAAACGCTGTTCTTCGTCACGAGCTCGCTGAGCGATGGCCTCTTGCTCTGCTACCCACGCGTCATATTGCGCGGGCTCTTTCGCGACTACTACAATGGGCATAAAGCCGTGGTCTTTACCGCAAAGCTCAGCGCATTGTCCTCGGTACACGCCAGGCGTGTTTACGTTTGTCCACGCTTCGTTGATGAAACCTGGGTTGGCATCTTTTTTAATGGCAAAGTCAGGCATCCACCAAGAGTGGATAACATCGTCTGAGGTGATTAAAAATCTGATTTTCTTACCCGTGGGAATAACTAGGGGACGGTCTACTTCTAGGAGATAGTTTTGGGTTTTTGTTAACTGGTTACGTATTTGACCTTGCTCTGTTGCCAGAACCGAAAAGTACTCAACATCGTTGTCCATGTATTTGTAGTGCCATTTCCACTGCGAACCGGTGACTAACACTGTTACATCAGGTTTGCTGACGTCTTCCATATCTATAAGCGTGTAAGCCGCTGGTACTGCCATGAATATCAAAATAGCGAAGGGAACGATTGTCCAGACCACTTCCACCGTTAAATTTTCGTGAAAATTAGCGGCTTTAGCCCCTTTAGATTTGCGATGGACCACCATTGAATAAAACATAAAGGTAAACACAACCACCGCTATTGCGATGCACACATAGAACATAAGCATATGCAAACCATAGACTTGATTGCTAATATCGGATACGCCGGGGCGCATATTTAAATTTGACCGACCGGTATCTATCGCTTGCGCCGCAAAGCTTAAGCACACAATTAAAAGCACGGACATATAAGAGATAAAACTGCTGAACTTCACGCTAACACTCCCCCTATGTTTACAGCTAATGAAAACTTTTTTAACCGAAGCGGCGCATTCATTTTTGTAGACACAAGTTTAATTTTAAGTAAGGAACTTGTATAATTTTTGTTAATTACAGGACAATAATCATTCAAATAGCGTCGTTAGTCTAGTATTTTATCGTTTTTATTTGCTGCTAATCATCGCATTTTCCGAACTGTTCAAAAAGTAGACGAAAAAAAAGGGCTCGTTTATTATTACGAACCCTCAAATGGCATTGTGAAGTGAACCTTTTTGTGAATTGCTGAGTAAGCTACAAATCCACGCGATCGCGTATTACGCCTACGGCTAAACCCTCAATAGTAAAAAATTGGGACGCAAGGTCCACACGGATAGGTGGAAAACTGTCGTTTTCAGCGTGTAGCAAAATTTCGCTACCTTTTCGCTCGAACCTTTTAACCGTTACGTCTTCGTCAACGCGTGCAACCACTACCTGACCATTGTTAACTTGGTCTGTTTTGTGCACAGCTAGCAGGTCGCCATCCATTATACCAATGTTTTTCATACTTTCACCTTTCACGCGTAACAAGAAGTCGGCGCGAGGAGTAAACATGGAAGGATCGCATTTAAATCTAGATTCAACATGTTCTTGGGCTAAAATAGGCTCACCGGCCGCAACTTGACCAATTAATGGCAAGCCATCTTCAATGGGATCCTCAAGCTCTACGTTTAACTTAATACCGCGGGACGTCCCTGGTAAAATTGCAATAACGCCTTTTTTAGCGAGCGCTTTAAGATGCTCCTCTGCAGCGTTAGCAGATTTGAAACCTAGCTCGCGCGCGATTTCCGCTCGTGTAGGCGGCATTCCCGTGTCGATCATGGTACGTTTTACAAGTTCTAGAACTTGCTGTTGCCTTGGTGTTAGTGGACGCATAAACAGCCTGTTTTTCTATACAGTAACTATGAGTATATCCACAAACAGTGTTTTAGCAACAAGTATTTGTCTATTTGATGTAAACGGTAGCGCCATATCACAGCATAGCGCCATATACCCATCGAATGAGACAAATGCTGATTACATTGAGGATCTTCGTGCTAATATTACAACAAAAATTTTCGCAAAATATAGAAAACCGCAGTGAAATTTGCTTTTTCATCCCGCTGCATCCGCCTTAGTTATGGAGTACTTATGAATTGGATGGCCTCGTTTTTACGCTCGTTCTTGACCAAACCAATCGGCTGGCTGGTCAAAGTAAAAAGTATACCCTCAGACTTAGAAAATGAACTTGGCATCGACAAGACCAGGCCTATTGTATATTTACTGCAAACAAAATCATTCACCGACTCGATAGCGCTTGAAAAATCAACTGCGTTTCTTGGTCTTCCCAGTCCACGTAAAAAACTTGCTCTGGTGGATCACGAGCATAAACGAAGCTACTATCTCAATAGACCGCAAAACATTTTTACGCGCAAAGTAAAGCCCACGACTATTGAAGATAATTTTACCGAGATGTTTCAATACCATCGGCAATATGACGATCTAGATGTTCAACTTATTCCAGTTTTCATTTCATGGGGGCGCTCGGCGGGTAAAGGTAAATCGGGTTGGGCTCAGCTAATCGCCTCAAAAGCGTCGCCAAACTGGCTACGTAAAAGTTTCATTGTGCTATTTTTTGGCCGCGATAATTTTGTCAGTTACTCAAAGCCTGTTTCAACAAGACAAATGGCATCACTAAGCGGCAGCGATCAACAGATAGCGCATAAATTAATCCGCGTAGCGCGCACACACTTTCAGCGTAAACGCCAGGTGTTATCAGGACCAACCCTGCTTGAACGTCAAGAGTTATACAACTCTATTTTAGGCGCAAGGGGCGTAAAACAAGCCATTGAAGATGAAGTTGCCAACAAGAACATCTCCCCACAAAAAGCCCGTAAACAAGCGAAGAAATACGTAGATGAAATAGCCGCAGACTATCGCGAGGGCCTAGTGCGCCTTGGAGAAAGACTGCTGGCACGCATTTGGAACCGTATCTACGACGGTATTGAAGTCAAGCACGCTGAACGCGTGCGTGAATTAGCCGCCAACGGACATGAAATTATTTACGTACCCTGCCATAAAAGCCATATGGACTATTTGTTACTGACCTACGTTATTTATCAAGAAGGCTTGGTTACCCCTCACATTGCCGCCGGTATCAACTTAAATTTTTGGCCTGCTGGGCCCATTTTTAGACGCTGTGGCGCATTTTTCCTGCGCCGTAGCTTCGTAGGCAACAAGCTTTACAGCAGTATTTTCAAAGAATACTTAGAGCTTTTGTTCAACAAAGGCTATTCGGTGAAATATTTTCCAGAAGGGGGACGAAGTCGTACCGGTAGACTACTACCACCTAAAACGGGCATGCTCGCTATGACGCTGCAAGCGGTCACTAAAGGCGTGAATCGCCCGGTGTCTGTGGTGCCGGTTTACTTAGGTTACGAGCACGTAATGGAAGTGAAAAGTTACCAGAAAGAACTTAAGGGAAAGGGAAAAAAGAAAGAGTCAAATACACAAGTTTTCTCTGCCATTCGTAAGCTTAAAAACTATGGCCATGGCTATGTTAACTTTGGCGAGCCTATTTCCCTACATAAATTTTTAGACAGACAAGTACCCGACTGGCGTGACGACATAAGCGATGATGAAAAGAAACCAAAGTGGCTTACGCCTACAGTGAATGTGTTAGCCAACGATATAATGGCAAGAATTAATAAAAATGCGGCCTTAAATGGCACTGCCTTGCTAGCGCTTTGTTTGTTGTCATCAAAAACGCATGTCATGAGTAAAGATGATTTGATAAACGCTATTGATGATTATCTAAGTCTATTCAAAGCCAACCCCTATAGCGCAGACGCCACGTTTCCCACCCAAGACGCTGAATATTTAGTAGAGCGTACGCTTGCCTTAAACAGATTCCAACAAAGCGAAGATAAATACGGCCTAATGGTGTCTCCTAAACAAGATAATGCCGTGCTACTGACATTCTACCGAAATAACATTTTACATATGTTTGCGTTGCCTAGCTTAATAATGGCTGCCGCTTTTGCTCATCGAAACCTCACCAGAACAGCTTTATTGAGTCTTGTTGAGCAGCTATACCCAATTCTGAAACGCGAGTTTTTCATGTACTTTAGTCAGGCCGAAGTGGTCGTATATATTGAAGAATTGGTGCTCTATTTAAAGACCTGCGGCATGCTGGTGCAAAATGGCAAATACTTAGCGCCGGTTGAACCAAGCTCACCTAAATTTCACAGCGCGTGGCTATTAAGCCGAAGTATGCAGGAAACTTGGCAGCGCTATGCGGTAGTGCTGAGCGTGCTGGAGTCTGAAAAAATCATCGCGCGTGCCCAACTTGAGCGACAGTCTACCGATGTAGCTGAGCGCTTGTCTTCTTTGTTTGGCATGCACTCGCCTGAGTTTTACGATAAAAACGTGTTGGCCTCCTTTGTAAACGCGCTGCGTGAAAACAAACATGTGCACAGCCGTGAAGATGGTAGTTTAGAATTTTCAGAGTCAAGTTTAGTCTTAAAACGCGCTATTATGCCGCTGGTATGGCCTGAAATAGTGCAGCATTTGGAACGCTTATAGACAATGTAATAATCGCGGACATCTACCATGACTTATTTAGCCAAACTAGCTAATTTATAAATGACGTTAACCGTCTTCTAAATAATCGCATTAGCCTTTACTAGATAAAAAGAAGGCATACGCTGGGTCATCTTTGTGCTCTTGCACCTCAAAGTCGAGCTTATCGAGGTACTCTTGAAAACTGGCTCGCTGCTCCTCCCCAATTTCAAAGCCAGCTAATACAAGGCCTTGCGCCGCCCCGTGATTGCGATAATGAAATAAAGTAATATTCCACGATTCGCCAAGGGTATTCAAAAAGTGCATCAGCGCACCAGGATATTCTGGGAATGAGAAACTAAAAATACTTTCGTCTATTTTTTGGTGAGGACGCCCGCCCACCATGTGCCTTACATGCAGCTTGGCCAGTTCATTTTGCGAAAGATCACAGTACGTATAGCCGTTATCATCAAGCTTTTTAAGTAGCTCATGATATTCAGACGCACCGTTTCGCAGCTTTACACCAACAAAAATCTGGGCGCTGCCGGTGGCTGATTCCCCAACACTTTGGGTGCGTGCATTGAAGCGATAGTTAAATTCTGTAATAACAATGCCGCCCAACAGACTACAAAAAGACTTAAACGCACCTTTAGTTTCAGGAATATTTACCGCAAAAACTGCTTCTTTTTGCTCACCTAATTCACATCGTTCAGACACATATCGAAGAGTGTGAAAATTTATATTAGCACCGCATAGAATACCCGTTAGGCGTTTGTTTTTTACATCATTTTCACGGCAGAACTTACGGATTGCAGCCACAGAAAGCGCGCCTGCAGGCTCTGCTATTACGCGCGTATCATCAAAAATATCTTTAATAGCGGTACAAATTTCGTCGTTAGTAACCGTCATTACGCCGTCTAAATACTGCTTACACAACCTAAATGGCTCCTCGCCAATTGTTTTGACCGCTACACCGTCAGCAAAAATACCAACTTGGGGCAAAGTAACGGGTTTTCCAGCCGCAAGCGCCGCTGACAAACAAGCTGACTGGTCAGATTCAACCCCAATAATTTTGATACTGGGTTTTATTTGCTTCAAGTAAACTGCCATCCCTGCGGCTAGGCCGCCGCCGCCTACGGCCACAAATAGATAATCAAAATCACTTAACTGTTCTAGCATTTCCTTTGCAATAGTACCTTGTCCGGCAATCACATCGGGATGATCAAACGGCGGTATCATGGTAAAGCTATGGCGCTGTGAAAGCATCATCGCATGTGCACTTGCCTGATCGTAACTGGTACCGTATTGCACCACGTTAACGTGCTGGCCGCCAAAGGCGCGTACTGCATTTACTTTAATTTCAGGCGTTGTATCTGGCATTACAATGGTAGCTTTTATATTCATTGCTTTTGCTGCATAGGCGACGCCTTGCGCATGGTTGCCCGCGGAGGCTGCCACCACACCAGCGGCTTTTTGCTGCTCGTTCAACTGTGACATACAGTTAAAAGCACCGCGTAGTTTAAACGATTTTACGGGCTGCTGATCTTCACGCTTTAAATACACCTCATTTCCCAAAGCGCTTGACAGGGTCGCCAATCTATTTAAGTCTGTCACTACAGCGGCGTTGTAAATAGGGGCTTTGAGGATCTTAATTAAATACTCATAGTTTGACGGGGGGGAAGATAGTGTATGTGTAGACAATGGCATTCTCTTATCGCGTAATAGTTGATTCGTAAATATGCTCAACAGCGTGTGCTATGTACTCATGTAATGGTTGCCGCAAGAGTCTGCCTTTAATCACATTGTAACGCAAGCACAAAGGACAATAGAAAAACGCTACCGAAGGACAGTTTCTTATCTTATAGGTAAATCGCATTATGTGCATACTCAAAACAGACCAGAAGAGCATATGGATCTTGCTGTTGTATATACCCGCGCTAACTTAGGGATTGACGCGCCCCTTGTCACCATAGAAGTGCATTTAAGTAATGGCTTACCTGGATTTCACCTTGTGGGTTTACCTGAAACTACCGTGAAAGAATCGCGTGATAGAGTTCGCAGCGCTATGATTAACGCTGGGTTTGAATTCCCAAGTAAGCGCATTACGGTTAACATGGCCCCTGCCGATTTACCTAAAGGCGGCGGAAGATTCGATCTTGCGATTGCCATTGGTATTATTTGTGCCAGCGAAGCCTTAGGCGCTGGCTGTTTAGAGGCCTATGAGTTTGTTGGGGAACTCGCATTGTCTGGCGATCTTCGCAGCGTGCAAGGCGCATTACCCATGGCCTTTGCCGCCGCAAAGTCGGGTCGTAAATTAATATTGCCCGAAATAAACGCTCAAGAAGCCGCCTTAGTCAGTAAAGCCCACGTGCTATCGGCAAAGCACTTATGGGATGTATACCTGCATTTAATAGACAAGCAAATGCTGGATCGCGCTCAAGTGCGAGACGCTGATATTTCACTTGATCACAACCTTGAGAAATATGGCGATCTTGCCGACATCATTGAACAAGAGCATGCCAAGCGAGCCTTGCAAATTTGTGCGGCAGGCGGCCATAATATGCTACTTTTTGGCCCCGCTGGCACGGGTAAAAGTATGCTGGCAAATCGCTTACTGTCTATACTTCCAGAATTACCCGAGCAAGATGCGCTTACGGTAGCCTCAATTCGCTCAATAGTGGGTGAACAAGTATCGGCTGACAACTGGCGTCGGCGACCTTTTCGCCAACCCCACCACTCAAGTTCAGCGGCGGCCTTGGTGGGCGGTGGCAGTTACCCGATGCCCGGTGAGATAACGTTGGCGCATAAAGGGGTACTTTTCCTTGACGAGTTGCCAGAGTTTGGACGCCATGTTCTCGACGTTTTGCGTGAACCCCTAGAAACGGGTGAAATCAATCTGTCAAGAGCCAAGCATAAAATGACCTACCCTGCAGACTTTCAGCTGATTGCAGCCATGAACCCAAGTCCTACCGGTGATGTAGACGATCAGCGCTCAAACGACGACCAAATATTGCGCTATTTGAATAAAATTTCAGGCCCCTTACTTGACCGTATAGATTTACAGGTGCATGTACCGCGAGTAGATATAAGCAAAGCTTTAGGCACCAAGGGCACGCAACGTAGCAGCAAAGCTGAAAATGCCAAAGCGCCCACAAGCGCCCACATTAAAAAGCTGGTATCAAAAGCCCAACAGCTACAGTTTGCGCGCCAAGGTAGTTTAAATGCAGGTTTAACTAACAAAACGCTGGCTGAATTTGCGATATTATCTAAAGTAAATCAGCAGTTTATTACTCACGCAATTGACGCGCTTGGACTGTCAATGCGGGCATTTCACCGCACTTTAAAAGTGTCCAGAACAATTGCTGATTTAGAAACAAGTACCGATATTCAAAAACAGCACATTGCAGAAGCATTATCGTACCGTAACTTTGACAAATTGTTAAAGCAGCTGGCGGGAAATTAAGCCTTACTTATGAGGTCTAGTTATAAAATGTAAATCTTAGCGCGAAAACAACTGGCTGATCGTTTTTAGCAAAGGTTCGTTTGAGCGCTCTTTTAGAAAACAAAGCCCAAGCTGATAGGGTTCAATGTTGTCTACTGCAATACTATGCACTTTGTTTTTAGCCGTTGAGTTTTCTAACACCAAACGTGGTACAAAGCCAATGCCTAGCCCCAATGAAACCATGCTGACAATAGCCTCGTTACCCGATACCTTCGCATAGACACGCGGACGAATATTTTGTTCAGCAAACCAATGATGAACAATGCGCCTAGAGGGCCCGCGCGCAGGCATGATCACGTTCGACGCTTGCCAACTTATATCATTAATACTGTTCACATCCATAGTAGCGGGCACAATTAAGGTTAAGGGCACGGTGTCTATGGGCTGAAAATGTATGTGGGCTGGAAAGTCAGGGGTGTGAATAGCAATGGCTAAGTCGGCCACGTTCTCATGCTGCACGTCACTTATCCGCCTTAGCGCAAGTTCATGATCACCGGTGTCTAGTTTGATGTCGACAAGCGGGTATAGCTTGCGCATGCTATCGAGTATTTTGGGCAAGTAGGTTTGCGCGGCGGTCACTGAACAATATAATGACAGCTCACCACTGAGCGCATCTTTTTGCTGCGCCACCTCACTTTTAAATTGGTGATACTTTGCTAAGGTATCGTCGGCAAACGCGAGTAATTTTCGTCCCGCTTGAGTTAACTGCACATTGCGGTTATCACGCAAAAATAGTGAAGCATCACATTCGTCCTCCAAGCGCATAATGCTGCGCGTTAGTGTGGGTGGAGACACGAACATAGCCGCGGCTGTTCGAGAAAAACTTAAGCTAGACGCTAAATGCTGAAAGTGTTTTAGTGTTTTTATATCCATTTAATGTATTTAATCCACTGTTTTTAAGCTTACTTGCGAGTGAAATATGCGTATCATCCTTTGATTCTGAAGCTGCATCAGCTTCAGAATCAAGTAAGAAAAGATAACTGTTTCATATATTGAAACACTAAGTTGCAAATAATTCAATTTATAAAACAATCAATAGGCGTAGTATCAAGATACTATTAGTAACAGACCACTTTTTATCGTTAACGCATGCTTAAATGCTTGGAAACCTCATGGCAAATTATTTTAACAACTTACCTTTTCGCCAACAGCTCGACCAATTGGGTCAGTGCCGTTTTATGCACCGTGAAGAATTCACAAAAGGCTGTGATATCCTCAAAGAAAAATCGATTGTTATCGTTGGCTGCGGTGCGCAAGGCCTTAACCAAGGCTTAAATATGCGCGATTCAGGTTTAAAGGTAAGCTATGCTTTAAGGCAGTCTGCCATAGACGAAAAAAGAGAATCGTTCAAGCGAGCCACCGATAACGGCTTTACTGTTGGCACGTATCAAAACCTTATTCCAAATGCCGATTTAGTCTATAACTTAACCCCCGACAAACAGCATGCAAGTGTCGTTGAAGCGGTAATGCCCTTAATGAGAAAAGGGGCAGTGCTGTCTTATTCTCATGGTTTTAATATTGTTGAGGAAGGCCAGCAAATTCGCAGCGATATTACAGTAGTAATGTGCGCACCTAAATGTCCTGGAACAGAAGTGCGCGAAGAATACAAACGCGGTTTTGGCGTGCCTACCCTTATTGCGGTTCATCCTGAAAACGACCCACAGGGAGAAGGCCTTGAAATTGCAAAAGCACTTGCTAGCGCAACAGGCGGTGACCGAGCAGGTGTTTTACAAAGCAGTTTTGTAGCAGAAGTAAAATCAGATCTTATGGGCGAACAAACTATTTTATGCGGTATGCAGCAGGCCGCGGCCATTTTGGCCTATGAAAAGATGGTCGCCGACGGTGTCGATGCGGCCTACGCAGGTGCACTTATTCAGTATGGCCTTGAGGCTATCACCGAAGCACTAAAAATTGGCGGCGTCACTAACATGATGGATCGTCTGTCGAATCCGGCAAAAGTAGCCGCTTTTGAATTGTCTGAAGAATTAACCGATTTAATGCGCCCACTGTTTGAAAAACATCAAGACGACATCCTTTCAGGTGAGTTTTCCCGCAACATGATGCAAGATTGGGCCAACGGCGATGCCAATCTGTTTAAGTGGCGCGAAGAAACTGGACAGTCTGGATTTGAAAATGCACCGGTGTATGCGGGTACTATTTCAGACCAAGAATTCTTTGATAAAGGCATATTGTTGGTTGCTATGATTAAAACAGGCGTTGAACTTGCGTTTGACGTTATGGTTGACGCAGGCATACTTCCCGAGTCTGCGTATTATGAGTCGCTGCACGAAACACCGCTTATTTCAAACACTATTTCGCGCAAACGCTTGTACGAAATGAACGTGGTTATTTCAGATACAGCTGAATACGGTAACTATTTATTCGCAAATGCTGCTATTCCGTTGTTGAAAGAAAAATTAATGCCACAGATTACCTTAGAGCACATTGGCGGTGGTTTAAGCACTACTAGCAATGGCGTAGACAACACAAAATTAGTGGCCATTAACAAAGCTATTCGCAGCCATGGTGTTGAATCAATCGGTGAAGTTTTGAGAGGTTACATGATTGATATGCAGGCAATCGTCAAGTAAGTAAAAATGTAACTCACAGCAGTTCTGTCGTTAGGTGCTTTTTATAAGCTCCTTTTGCCCGGCCAGTTTGGTCGGGCTTTTTTATGCTTGCTTATACTCAACGCGAATGTTGAACAAACTTAAAAGATAAAAGTAAACTCAAGGATGTGTTTAGTAAATGACGTGCGGCAAATAACGACTCATATCTTGCGTGATCGCGTAGCTGTCTTCACGCATTGAAATACCGGCAGCCTGATCGTCAATCAGCCAGCTACCAATTAGCGTGTGATTGCCATCGAACACTGGCAGTGAATGCTTTTGCTGATAAATAAAACCCTCTTCACCGTAGGGGCCATCCGAATCGTCGTTGTCATCTAAAGCATTCCCACGCGCATCGGTAAAACTAATATTTGCGCCCTCACGCGAGAAAATCGGCTTTTTAACCAAGAGCATGTCTTCGGGTACTAAATGTAATTCATCTTCAAAAAACGAGGGTAATAAATTAGGATGATCGGGAAACAGTTTCCACAGCATCGGCAGTAAGGCTTTGTTTGATAAAATGGATTTCCATGGCGGCTCGAGCCAGCGTATATTTTGTTGGCCTAATAGCTCACCGTAAGCGTCTTCAAACATAAACTCCCAAGGGTAAAGCTTAAACATCCACGTGATCACATTGTTGTCTAGATCGGCAAACTGCTTGTCTTTGTCTATGCCAATGTCTTCAATATATACAAACTTGGTTTGCACACCCGCTGCCTTAGCGCAGTCTTCAAGATACTGCACGGTGCCGCGATCTTCTTCGGTATTTTTGCTACAGGCAAAGTGCAAATACCTTTGGGGGTTAAGAGCATGCAATTCTTTAAACCGATTCACTAGCTTTTCTTGAACGGAGTTGAACTGGTCGGCGTGCCTTCCTAAAAGCTTACTGTCTACTTTGTTTTCAAGCCACATCCACTGCCAAAAGCCCGTTTCGTAAATAGAGGTGGGGGTATCAGCGTTATTTTCATACAGCTTAGCAAAGCCTTCACCGTTATACGCAAAATCGAGCCGTGAATATAAAGAAGGGTCGCCGTCTTGCCAACTTTTGCGCACAAACGCCCACTGCGCCTTGGGAATAGCGAAACGCGTGAGCAACTCGTCACTATTTACCACCTGCTCTACAACTGCTAGGCACATTTGGTGAATGTCAGCAGTTGGGGCTTCAATGCCTTGCTCAATTTGCGCAAGGGAAAACTGATAGTAAGCCGATTCGTCCCAATATTTCTCACCGTACATAGTGTGAAACTTGAACCCGAATTCCTGCGCCATAGCTTCCCAGTTTTTGCGCTCATCACAAGGAACTCTCAGCATTTAGCCGCCCCAGCCTCTTGAACTGCTTCTGCTAGTGGCCCTTGAACTGCCCCAGTTGCTTTTAGCCGACGCCGTTGCCCCGAAACCACCTCGTGAAATAGTGCGCGTAACGGCAGGTTTAGGTTTCAAAGCATCTCTGGGCACACGATATGAGCTTTGCCCTGGCGAACCCACCACAAATCCGTCACTGGTCATTATTTTATTGCGAAACTGGCCCGGCCCGCGATACATATAAGATGGATGCGAGTTGGTGAATCTATGCTTACGCTCCATCGAATCGCTGACGATATTAGACACTATGTAGCCGGCCATAAAGGGTACAAAAAAGCCCCCTCGGTTTTCACAATTGCCAAACTCGGCTTGGCAATCGCGCTGATATTGATAGCGCGGGGCAGTAGACTCGGCTTCTTTTACCGCTTCTTCATAGGCCGCCTGACACTCTACAACCGACAGTTTGGTGCTACTAGCGCAGTTGTCAACAGAAGTAACGAAAGCTACCTGCTCATTTTGTCCACCACCTGAACAACCGGCCATAACCGCTAAAGAAATCGGCGCCAGCACAAATATACGCGTACGCTTTCTTAATGCCGATAAATCGAGTATTGAAGATCGTTTCATACAAGCCTCCCTTAATAGGTCATGCAAGCGGCGTTAATTAGACCAACCGCAACATTTGTTGAGCCTAACACTAGGCCAGCGCTTACTTCGTTATTTTCAATTCGGGTACTTATTTTTGGCATAAACACGAATCGTACTATTGCAAAGGCAATAATTTGAGCCAGCAGCGCGACGACGCCCCAAATAGCAAAGTCGATTAATCCTTGAGAGTTACTTACTGCGCCCCCAAGCGCGGCAGAAAATCCAATAATTGCGCCACCAAAGGCAACCGCTGCCGCGGTGTTTTTGTCTTCTTTAATTAGCTTCCATTCAGCATGTGGGGTAATCCACGCATACACGGTTTTGAATATAATCAAAAACAAAATTGCAATACCGAAGTACAGTGCAAAATGTGATATGCCAATTAGTAAGTTGTAGTTTTCCATAGTATTTTCCATTGAGTGTTAGTATTTACACGCTGTTTGCGTAAAACGATTTTAAGATGAACAGCTTAGCCGTTCACCCTAATTTGAGTTGACGTTAGCTTAACACCAGTGCTAATGACTAAACATCTTTCTAGCTGATTATTATCGTTTAGGCTTTCTTCGCCAGACAAATATAATTGCTCAAAAGAGCCATCGCTAAGCGCGCGTTCAAATAACATAACAAACTGGTCGGTTTCGCTAATGTCATTAGTGTCATCAAAGGTTTTTTCTTGCATCGCCACCGGCGGATGATAAGTGGCAATGCTCGTCCATACTCGCTCATACTCCCTACCCTCGAGCGAATAGGTAGGCGCACCAATTTTATTTGCCAGAATGTCGTCCCATTCAGCGGCGTTAACGTGTAGGGTGTCGTAGTAATGAAATAAAGTCACATCCACGATGTTTTCTTCTAGCTCGCCGCCTTCACACACTACCTGCAGCCAGGCTTCATCGTCGGTATAAAAACGTAGCAATACACTTGAGCCTAAGTCGACCCTACCCGCCCCTTGAATGAGCTGTGTGTCGGCAATGCCGCTAATAACCAGTTCTTCTAGAATCAGTTGAAAAGCAAGTTTATCAATATCGAAGCTAGAACCCACGCAAAGACCCATCACTTCGGGTTTATTGATAGAGGGGACTGGTGGTGGTTTTTTCTTGAAAAAATTGAACATGTGGTGGCTCCGCGACTTATTAATTAGTTGCCAGTATGGGCCGAATTAACGAAAATAAAATTAACAAAATTATCGACCATGTCAGCATCTCATCGAATCACTGAATGTATAGATGCGCCGACAACATTATGTTGGGCGCATCTGTATGGTTTTTGTTGTGTAGCGTTTAATATCACAGGTGATATGTGAATAAAAAATGGCTACTTTTTGCCTGCTAAAATTTTCGCCAGCATATCTTCACTTGAACCACCGCCGGCGCTGCCGCCTGCCTGGCGCAGCTTATTGTCAAGGTCTGCGCCTGTTTCAATTTCTGCTAATTCAGCTGATGCGTCAAGTGCGGCTTCTCTTTCAGCCTGCTTTTGCTTGATACGCTCTAGACTGTCTAGCGCGGTTTTTACCTTGCTGTTGCCGCCCTCAAAATGAGTAGAAGCTGCTACTTGGGCTTTTTGTACGGCTTGAGTGGCCTTCACCTGATCAACCTGCTGTTCTAGCATGCGCAAATTGTTTTTTGCCGTGACTAGGTTTGACTTAAGCGAGCCTTCGTTCTTCATATAGCTGTCTAAAATTTTCTGCTCACTTGCCTTTAGGTTTTCAATTTCACCAACGCGCTGGGCGCACTCTAGCGCTAGTTCACGATTAGTTTCAGCATGCTGAGCGGCGCTTTGGCTGTATTTGTCAATATCAGCATTATAAGATTCTATCTTGTTTTGCGCCATTTTGCGCTTCGCTGCGATGGAATGAAGACTTTGGCCACACAGCTGAATTTCCTTTTTGGCTTCGCGTATTTGCTGATCCAAAATAGTCAGCGCCTGTGAATCTGCAGCATCTTCAAGGGATTTGTTGGTATGGCCTTTCAGTGCTGTCCATAATCTACCTAAACTCATGATCTGACTCCTACTATTTTAAATGTTCTGAATATAATTCTATAAACTCTGGCACGTTTGCAAACAGAGCCTCTACTTCTTCAACTACCACTTCGTCTTTGCTGTCGAAGCTTAATGCACCAAACGCAACGTAATATTCGTCTTCGCCAATGCGCGATACTGCGATGGTTGATAAAGGCACCAAGCGGTGCGTACGTAAAATATCATGGTCTAAGGCCGCCACGTCTTTCACGGCGCTTAGGGGAAATAATATAGTTTCCACCACAATCTGTTGTTCGCCTACTACCAAGAAAGCGTCTACGCCCTCGTCATTAGAGATGCTAATGCAGTCTCCTTCCACTTCTGCTGTAAAATTAATCTGTTCGTTCATCAGCGAAAGAATGTGGTCGCGCTTCGTTGTCATGTTGGTCTCCGTTAAAAAGCAATTTACTTTTTGTGTTTGACGTTGATTATAATAGTGAGTTTAGAAATAATTGCAACACATTTGTTGCAATTATTTATTATTTATTGCAATTGCTCGTAATGCATAACATTTGCGTTGTATAAATTGCGTTGGCCGCTATACTGTGGGTACGGTTTTATCATCGCAAAGGACTATCCTACTATGCAAACAAGTAATCACAGCCAAGTTAATATAAGCGTCAATAACAAGAAGTCAATTCTACCGTACGCAAAAGCCACTACTTTACACGTAAAAAAGTTAATGGTTGAGTATGAAATGACCTACGACGGCATAGTCGAGAAATTAGAGCAGCGCGACGTGGTGCTCAGCTCAAGCAACCTGCGCAACAAAGTGTCGGGCAATGCACTGTCGGCAGGTTTGTTTTTTTTGATAGTGGAAATTATTACAGACGACTTGCACGCACACATAAACGTAAAAAGTTAAGGCGCGTAAACATGCAGTGTATTAACTGTCTAGAGGCGTGTATTTAATGCCCAGTTTTACCGCAAAATAAGTCATCATGCCAAAGACTAAGAAGCCGTAGGCAATGGGCGCGATGTCATCCTGTAGAAAAATATTGATAAATGTTGCAATAGGCACCGCAAGCACACTCGTGAATGATCCCACAAAGGCAGCACCAACACCTGCCATATGACCCACCGGCACCATGGCCAATGAGTTCAAATTACCAAACAGCACGCCTAAAAAGAAAAACCCAAAAAACATAACCGAGATAAACAGCCACAGCGGCGGTATACCCGCATAAGCAATACTAATGCCGACCAGCATAAAGCCAAATACCACCGTCATGCTTAGGGCAAAGCCAACCAGCTTAAGAATGCCAAGCCTTACCACCATAATACCGTTGAACAATGAAGCCGCACCTATGGCAAAGGCTAATAGCGCAAACAGCAAAGGGAAATATTCGCCGGTATCGTAAATGTCTTGAAATATAGTTTGTGACCCGCTCAAGTAGGCTAAAAAAGCACCAAAAATGAATCCCATGCCAACCGCAGGACCCATTACAGCCGGCTGTTTTACCAGCCATACTAAGGATCGGCCAAAATGAGGAAAGCTAAATTTAACCCGTTTCGCTCTTGGCAACGTTTCTTTTTGTCTGCTGAAAAACCACAGCGCTGATATTACCGCCACAATCGCAAACACCGTGAATATGTGACGCCAACCATAATGCACCATGACCACCTGACCCATCAGCGGCGCTATCATGGGCACCAGAATAAAAATAACGGTGGTAAAGGACATAACTCTCGCCATCGCGTCGCCTACGTAAAGGTCGCGCACCAAGGCCATTGAAGCAACTCGCGGCCCCGACACGCCAAAGGCCTGAATAAGCCTACCCGCCAGTAACACCTCAATGCTGTTGGCAAAATAACACACCGCAGTGCCAATTAAAAAGATGATTAAGCCGACTAATATGGTTAGCCTACGTCCACGAGCGTCGGCAAACGGGCCAAAGAATATTTGACCTGCGGCCATACCAACGAAAAATATAGACACAATAAGGTAGGTTTGCTGCGCGCTGGTGCTATTAAGTTCAGCGCCAATTTGATCAAGCGCAGGCAGCATGGCGTCTATGCTAAGGGCGACTAATGACGTTAATAAGGCCATTAATAAAATAAATTCTACTAGCGGCAACCTAGCCGCGGCGGGCGGGTTGACGCTAACTCTTGCGGTTTCCATTAATTTACATAACTCGTTTGATAAGAAGACTAAAAAGCAGCCCAGCAGAGTACCATAAAGTAAGCTTAAGCGCTCACTTTTGAGGCAATTACTGCACGAAGCGTGTATTGAGACAGATAAATAAAACGCGCACTTTTACCGCTTAAATACCGATTATTCTTATCAGTTATGGTAAATTAAATTATCAATTGTATTGTCACTGTTATCAATTTGAGAGTTTGTCGAATATTCGTACAAAACTCTTTAAAACCAAGGTACTAAAATATGCGCGAATCCTTAGAGAAGCGGTCATTTTTAATCACACTCGCTTTTGTCAGTATTGCGTTTGTGTGGGTATTAATCCCATTTTGGGGCGCCATTTTTTGGGCCTGTGTGGTGGCTGTTATTTTTTACCCTGTGTACCAAAAATTACTCAGTAAGCTGGGTGATAAGCCAAACCGAGCAGCCTTAGCCACTTTGTTTATCGCACTTATTATTGTGATAATACCAGCACTGGCTATTGCATACACCTTTATACAAGAAGGGGTCGCCTTTTATCAGCAGTTAGACTCCGGAAATATTAATGCAGGTAAGTTGTTCAATGACGTTCAAACGGCATTCCCGATCGTCAATAGTGTACTTGAGCGTTTTGGGATTGATGCAAGCGTAGTGCGACAAAATATATCAGCAACAGCTATTAGCGGCAGTAAGTTTTTAGCAGAAGAAGCTTTCACAGTAGGACAAAACACATTCGCTTTTTTACTCAGCTTGGCGTTAATGATTTATTTGACCTTTTTCTTGCTGCGTGATGGCCACCGATTAACTAACTTACTCATTCAAGCATTACCGTTAGGTGATGAGCGCGAACATAAGCTTTTTAGTAAATTTGTCGAGGTCGCCCGCGCGACCGTTAAGGGTAACTTAGTGGTTGCTTTTGTGCAGGGTGCCTTAGGCGGCATTATTTTCCAGTTACTGGGTATTCCCGGGGCGCTTCTGTGGGGCGTGATAATGGCATTTTTGTCATTGATCCCGGCAGTGGGTGCTAGCTTAGTTTGGTTGCCTGTGTCTGTCTATTTATATGCCACAGGCAGTTGGATTGAAGCAACCATATTAGTGGCATATGGCGCGATTATAATTGGCTTGGCAGACAATGTACTGCGGCCTATTTTGGTTGGTCGTGACACCAAGCTGCCAGATTATCTGGTCTTGTTTTCAACACTAGGCGGATTGTCGATATTTGGCATAACTGGTTTTGTTTTAGGCCCGCTAATAGCAGCTCTATTTCTCGTATTCTGGAATATATTTATAGTAGAATTTAACAGCGACGACTAAAACTAAAAGCATAAGCAAAGCCCGGCTAATAACTTTGGTTCACCCTACTTTCTTCTTATTGCACACGCGCTTAGTTTATACTGTATAAACTAAGCCTCAATATATTAAACGTGCCAAAGATGAAAACACATTTTCTAATAGAAAAACACATTGCACTGCTCACAAAGCATGGCAAAGAAGATTTATTAAGACCTATTTTTCATACAGCATTTGGCGCACAAATAGAGCGCACCAGCGCCTTTGATACAGATGAACTAGGCACGTTTGACAACAAAATCAAACGCACACTCTCGCCTGTAGATGCCGCCTTAAAAAAAGCCTACTTAGCCTGCGAACTTACCAAACGCACACAAGGGCTTGGCAGCGAAGGAAGCTTTAGCACCTTCATTACCGGCGCAACTAGCAACACGGAGGTGATCGCATTTGTTGATATAAAAACAAAAATAGAAGTAATTGGATTTGCGCAGCAGTTTATAGGCTTACAAGCCATTGAGGCCAAAACCGAAATCGCCTTAGGTGAAAAAATGCAGCCTTTAATAGCACAATTCGGCTCGTCCCAAAAATGGATTCTTCTGCAGGGTAAGCAGTGGCATAAAGGCCTCGACTTTAGCGATATTTTGCCATTAGTGAAGCAATGGCCTTGTGTTATTGAGCCCGACTTTAGAGCTCACCACTGTCCTGCCCGGCAACAAACTATTGCGCTGGCCGCGCAGGATGTGGTGAAGCGCCTGCAAAGCCATTGCCCACGATGCCGGACGGTTAATTTTGTGCAAAAACATGGTGATAAAGATGTCAGATTTTTGCCCTGCGAATATTGTGGCGCAAAAACCACAAAACAAGCGCCTAGGGCGCTAAAGTGCGATGCCTGTCATTTTGAAAAGCAAAGCAGCGAGGTTTTTGTGAGCGCTTCGGCTGCTTTTTGCACGCTTTGTAATCCTTAACAGCTAGGGGCCTGCAGCGGCAATTTAAACGTGAGCTGCTTATAAAGTGCGCTGCCATCCTTACAAGCAATTCACTAATGCAATTTATCAGTGTGCGCAGGGGCTAAAAATATACTGTTAGCTAACAAAATATTCAAACCATCTTGATAAGCACGCACCGCAATGTCTTGGGTAAACGCAATAACCATGCCTTTGCCCAATGGTTGTTGCACCATAAAGGGTTTAAACGGCATTTGCGCTAAGTTTTCTTCCCATATGTAACCGCTGGCCAGTAGCGTGTCTTTCGCTGAAAATGAAGCAACGTTGATGCCGTCGGCTAATTTAATAGGCTGAAATATAGTGTCACCTCTGACCAATCCATACACCGTGCTGCTTACCCCTGCGGCCAGCCAGTGCTCGGTATCAATATCAATTTTAGCTAAAATCCCCGGCACACTATCAGGAGAATCTTTGTGACTTTCAATCGCCTTAAAGAAATCTTCTTTAGAGTTTATCTGTTTTGCGGCGACTGCGTCATCCTCACGAGAAGTAGAATCATTTTTGTCTTTTTCGTCTTTG